>OGWX01002619.1_pt1 | contig 10617 bp, 9 predicted proteins | sample 1576151 | NCBI WGS metagenome assembly OGWX01 (sample SAMEA3541591, study PRJEB24748) | human gut metagenome | biome: human gut; feature: human-associated habitat; material: faeces | place: China | collected 2012
CGACCTCCAGCGCACCGAAACGCTGCATCAGGCTGCGAGAATTTTTCTCTGCCTCTGAAAAGTCATAGTCGATTTCATCAATCAGTCGCACCGCTGTTTCGTCCCGATAAAGGTTCGGATACAGCTCTGTGCACAGCTTCCGGGAATACAGCGGGAGGATCAACGTCTCCTGCACGGTGTTTTTCTCGATCCTGTATTTCATATCGGGTCCTCACACTTTCTGATAAACGGGAGCTTCGGCATACCGTCATGCTCAGCGATATATGCCAGCATTTCAGCAAAGCCCTTCGGATCACGAATCTGATATTGCATATGATCGTATCCCTCAAACACGGGATAATGGCCGCAGTGGTAGGCTTGGTAAAATGCAGAAATACCTATCCTGTAAGTATTTCGCAACCGGTTCGCTGCTCTCCCCCGTCACACCCATAGCATGAAAAAACAAAACAGCGGGATCCTTCCGATTTCCCAATGTCTTAAATTTCATTGTAAGTCCTTTCCGTAGTGAACACACTATCTCAACAGCCGCCTGCGGTCAAGGCAGCACTTGCAGGCTTTCATTGATTCCCTTTCCGACAGACGAACCATACCATACTCTTCACGGTTCCCAGTGTTACGGTTGCGTACCGTTTTTCCAACCGTTTTTTCAAACTGGCGGTCGTTTCATAGGGCGGTGTGAAGAACCCCGCCTTTTCATATATATGCCGGACGAACCAGTCCGACTGCTTGCACTCTCCCGCCACATAAAAGCAGCCGCAGAAGGTCCCTCTGGGTTTCAGGACCCGGAACACCTCCCGGTAAGCAGCCTCCTTATCCGGGAATGCGTGAAAGCCGTTCAGTGACAAAACCAAGTCAAACGCGCTGTCCGCAAAGGGCAGCGCCCCTACATCTCCCTGCTGAAAGGTCACATTTTGCAGATGCAGACGTTCCGTCTTCTCCTGCGCCTGCCCCATCATATCCGCTGAATAATCCAGACAGGTAATGTCCGCCTTGGGCAGCGCCTTGTAAAGCGGCATGGTCAGAATACCGGTTCCCACCGGCACCTCCAGCAGCCTGCCGGAGAAATGCTCCGGGATGCCGGACAGTGCCTTTTCCAGATAGGCGTCGTTTTCCGCCTTGTTCATATCCCATACCAGGCGGCATACCGCTTTTCCGCTAAAGGTCGAGCAGGTGATCATACCGTCATAAAAATTGTTGCCGCCTGTCAGCCGATAGGCGCTGCGAATCGCTTCTTTTCGTTCCATGTTCCGTCCTCCTTACGCTATTTCACCGCTTTTGCGCCGTAACGCGCAGCCAGCCATTTTTATTTTTGCGGCGCTGCATCTTACAAAATCCTGCTTGTTCCAGATATGCTTTCAGCGCAGTATCCGTGTAGATGGTCATACCGTTGATAATTTGCGTCCAGCCATATACGGGCGGGCCTCGCCGAACATTTTCAGAAAGGCCTTGACACAATCCCCCAACTCTCTGGCATGTTTATCCAGACGCTTTTGGAGAAATTTTGCCTTGAGCTTTCCATCCCGCACCACGGGGACAATCAACGGCAGCAGAAAATCAGCCTGCAGTTTTGCCGCCAGCGGCGATGCCTGATCCAAATCAGAGCTGCCCAGAATGCCGTAGGCTATGTGGATATTCTGCCGTGCCACCAACAGCCCAACAAACGATCCGCCCAGCGAGCAGCCGTAGGCTGCCCGGATGTGACCACCGCAGCGGGTCTTGAGGTAGGCTTCGATCTTTTTGTTTTCTGCCTGTAAGCAAGGACACATTTCTAGGCGGAGGGCAGAACTGAAAGTTAGATAAAACTAACTTTCAACCTTATAAAAAGCCGCTTCTCAGCGGTCCTTCTAGCCCAATAATACGCCCTGATGTTATCTCTGTCAAGAAGCTTAGGCGCTTTCAGAGATTCCGAAGAAGGCTCCCGCATCATAAAGCACCCGGGCAGTTATGCACAGCTAACTGCGGAAAAGTGTACTGTACATCGTCAAAAAGGTCAAGGACTTTGCTGCAGAAGAAATTTATCTCAGGCAAGCCACTGCAAACGAATTGAAAAATGAACGACTGGCAAGAGCGCAATGCACCGATCAATCGGAATTTTAAACTGTTCCTTACGGGCGGTGAGGTCAAAGTTCTGGCGGAGCTTCTGCTTTGGGGCTTTCCCAAACATTGCTCACCCGCTGGCAAAGTACAACAGCAGATTGCAAAATCTGCATTTGATTCAGCCTAAAGAATACCGGAATTTCTGATTTTTGAAAAATTGGAAAACAGGCTCCTCTGGAAAACAATCGTTATTCAGAGGGGCCTGTTTGCGTTATCTGTTTTTTGAAAATTAGTGAGGCCTATGGCGAGTGTTTTGGTGCTCTTGGAAACATTTATCCGTAAAGGGGCTGCTACACTTGTTTTTTCCTTGTGCAACAGCCCCTTTGCAGCAGAAGGCGGGCAGTTAGCCCATGACGACCTTCACCTGTACGGTCAAGCCGGCGGGAACAGGGGAGAGAATGTTGCTGCTTACCGGCTTGCCGTCCACGGTCATAGCTTTGACGCCTTTTTCCAGATGGTCAGGGTTCTCCACAACGATTTCATAGGTTGCCCTGCGCCAGACACGGCGCAGGGTAAAGCCGTCCATCTCGTGCGGGATGCAGGGGTCGATCTTCAGCCCGGCCAGCGTGGGTTGGATGCCCAGGATGTACTGGCTCACATCCACAAACGTCCAGGCGGCGGTGCCGGTCAGCCAGCTGTTCTTCGCCTCGCCGAAGGTCGCGGCATCACAGCCTGCCACCATCTGGCTGTAGACATACGGCTCGGTGCGGTGGATCTCGCTGATATCCTCGATGTACGCCGGGCAGGTCTTTTTGTAGATCTCAAACGCGCGGTCACCATGGCCGACTACAGTCTCGGCACAGCTGACCCACGGGTTGTTGTGGCAGAAGATGCCTGCGTTCTCCTTGTATCCCGGGGGATAGCTGGAAATCTCGCCCAGCTCAAGGTGATACTTGGTGTACGAGGGCTGCAGCAGCACAATGCCGTACTTTGTGTCCAGCTTTTCTTTTACACTCTGCAAAGCCGTCACGGCTTCGCCGGTTTTTACGCCGATGCCCGCCATGACGCACATGCCCTGCGGCTCGATGAAGATCTTGCCTTCCTCGCATTCCTCACCGCCGATCACATGGCCAAATGCGTCGTAGGCGCGGCGGAACCACTTGCCGTCCCAACCGGCAGTCAGCACGGTGTGTTCCATCTTTGCAACCTCGGCACGCACGGCGGCGGCCTCGTCCGCGTGACCGGTGGCGTCCAGAATCTCGGCAAAGGCGTTGCCGTACTTGACATACATACCGGCGATGAACACGCTCTCGGCTACAGGACCCTCGCTCGGGCCGGTGGTCTGGAAGCTCTCGCCCGGCTCCTTGCTGAAGCAGTTCAGGTTCAGGCAGTCGTTCCAGTCAGCACGGCCAATCAGCGGCAGACCGTGCGGCCCCTTGTGGGCGCGCAGGTAGCCAAAGCTGCGGCGCAGATGCTCAAGCAGCGGCTGTGCAAGGCTGTGGTCGTTGTCAAAGTCCACCGGTTCGTCCAGAATCGAGTAGTCGCCCGTCTCGCCCAGGTAGGCGTACACGGCGGCAATCAGCCACAGCGGGTCATCGTTGAAGCCGGAGCCGATGTCCATGTTGCCCTTTTTCGTTAGCGGCTGGTACTGGTGGTAGGCGCTGCCATCGGGGAACTGGGTGGCGGCAATGTCGAGAATACGCTCCCGCGCGCGGGCGGGGATCAGATGCACAAAGCCGAGCAGATCCTGACAGGAATCGCGGAAACCCATGCCGCGGCCGGTGCCGCTCTCATAATAGCTGGCAGAGCGGCTCATGTTGAAGGTGACCATGCACTGGTACTGGTTCCAGATATTGACCATGCGGTCGAGCTTTTCATCGCTGCTCTTGACCGAGTAGGTGGACAGCAGGTTGTTCCAGTGGTCGTGCAGCCTGGCAAGTGCCGCATCGACCTGCGCATCCGTGGCATAGCGGGCAGCCATCGCCTGGGCGCGGGTCTTATTGATGACGCCGGGCGCGGCCCACTTCTCGTCCTCCGGGTTTTCTATATAGCCCAAAACAAAAATCAGGCTGCGGCTTTCGCCGGGCTGCAGGGTGACATTGACTTGATGCACGCCAACGGGTGCCCAGCCGTGGGCAACAGAGTTGGTGCAACGGCCGTTTTCCACGACCTCGGGATTCGCATTGCTGCGCCATGCGCCTAAAAAGGCGTCCCGGCTCGTGTCAAAGCCGTCAATGGGCGTGTTGACGGTGAACAATGCGTAATGGTTGCGGCGCTCACGGTACTCGGTCTTGTGGTAGATGGTGCTGCCCTCGACCTCGACTTCGCCGGTCGAGAAATTGCGCTGGAAGTTGGTGGAATCGTCCACAGCATTCCAGAGGCAGAACTCCAGATAGCTGAATACAGTAAACGATTTCGGTGCATCACTCTCGTTGGTCAGCACCAGACGGTCGATCTCGCAGTTGTCGCCTACCGGCACAAACAGCTCCAGCTTCGCGGTCAGACTGTTCTTTTTGCCGGTAATGATGCTGTACCCGAGGCCGTGGCGGCACTCATAGCTGTCCAGCTCGGTCTGGGTGGGCTGCCAGCCGGGATTCCAGACGGTATCGCCATCCTTAATATAGTAATACCGGCCGTTAGAGTCCGCAGGTACGTTATTGTAGCGGTAGCGAGTGATACGCCGCAGCTTGGCATCCCTGTAAAAGCTGTACCCACCGGCCGTGTGGGAAACAAGGCTGAAGAATGCCTCGCTGCCCAGATAGTTGATCCACGGCAGTGGCGTGCGCGGCGTGGTGATGACATATTCGCGTGCGGTATCGGAAAAATGACCGAACTTCATAGAGACCCTCTCCTTACTTATGGAAAGCAGATAAAATCGTGAGTTCAAGTCGAAAACGATTAAGTTATTACCCTTACAATACCGCGTTTTTCGGATAATTGCAAGGGCCGCGGCTGAATTTAACGATGATTTGGCAGGTTTCACAATTTGTGCGGCCGAAAATTGTAACGAAAAGCGGATGCTACCTATTATTTATAAGGATACTTTCTGGCTGTGGACACCCCAAAAGCAGATGGCAGTCAGGCTTGCAGGCCATTACTGGGTCGGAAAAGGCAGAAGAAGGCGCAAATTATGTCTCTTTTTCAGCGAAACTCCAAACGAAATTACCAAAACAGGTGTTTTGGCTTTTTGCAAATCGCCAAATCGAATCGAAATGCACAAAAAATGCCAAAAAGGCATTGATTTTATGGTTGACATGTTGTATAGTGAAAATGCGAAAACGATTAAGGAAGATGCAAGGAGGCGATATCATGGCATCCATCAAAGACATCGCAAAGGCATGCGGGGTCTCGGTGGCTACCGTGAGCAAGGCGCTGAACGGTCACAACGATATCAGTCAGGCTACCAAAGAAAAGGTACGCGAGGCGGCAAGGCAGATCGGCTACATGCCAAACTCCGCAGCGCGGGCCTTAAAAACGAACCGTACCTATAATCTGGGCGTCCTTTTCGTGGACGAGGCGCAAAGCGGTCTGACGCATGAATTCTTCGCGGCTGTTCTGGACAGCTTCAAACGCCACGCCGAGGGCAGAGGCTATGATATCACCTTTATCAACCACAACATTGGCCACGGACACTCCAGTTACTTAGAGCACTGCCGCTACCGCGGCGTTGACGGCGTGATTGCTGCCTGCATCAAGTTCGATGACCCGGAGGTTATTGAGCTGGCTTACAGCAACCTGCCGATCGTCACAGTTGACCATGTCTTTAACAACCGGGCTGCCGTACTTTCCGATAACACCGATGGTGTCCACAAGTTAGTGGATCAGCTTGCCGCGCTGGGGCATGAGCGAATCGCCTATATCCACGGTGAGAATCACAGCGCAGTCACCCAGAAGCGTCTGGTCGGTTTCTACCGCGCCTGCGCCGCCCATGGGATTACGGTGCCGGATGCCTACATCGTGCCGAGCACCTACCGCGATGCGAAAAGCTGCGCCGCTGCGACCCGTCAGCTGCTGGCACTGCCGCAGCGCCCCACGGCAATCCTCTTCCCGGATGACTTCTCCGCCATCGGCGGCATCCAGACCATCCGTGAGGAAGGACTTCTGATTCCGCGGGATATTTCGGTGGCCGGCTATGACGGCAACCTGATCTCGCAGATCATGTCCCCGCAGCTGACCACCTACCGGCAGGACACCGAAGCGCTGGGCCGCGCCGCGGCAGAGCTGCTTATCGAGCAGATAGAATCCCCGCGCACGGCATTGCCGGAGCAGAAGCTGGTCTCCGGCAGTTTGCTGAAAGGGCAGTCCGTTGATGTCCCCAATCTATAGGTTCAAACCCGCGAGGATGCGGGTCACAATATCTGATTCATACATGAGTTCTTTTTAAAAAGGAGGAAAACACATTATGAAAAAGGCAATGAGTTTATTGACCGCCACTGCAATGGCAGCCACCTTGCTGGCAGGCTGCGGCGGAGGCGCCGCAAGCTCGTCCGCAGCCCCCGCCGCTGATTCGACCTCTACCGAAGCCAGCAGCACGGCCGCAGAGCCTGCTGCCGATGCAGCCGCAGAGGAGGGCAAGGTCCTGAACATCTGGTGCTGGAACGATGAATTCCAGTCCCGCTTCAACGACTATTACCCCGGCGTCAAGGAGATTGCCGCCGACAAGTCCACCACGACGCTGAATAACGGTGTCACCGTAAAGTGGACCATCAACCCCAACGATAACAACAACTACCAGAATAAGCTGGACGAGGCCCTGCTCAAGCAGGACAGCGCCGCTGCCGATGACAAGATCGACATCTTCCTGATCGAGGCAGACTACGCGCTGAAGTATGTGGATTCCGAGTATACGCTGGATGTCAAGAAGGATGTCGGCCTGACCGATGATGACCTCAAGGATCAGTACCAGTACACCAAGGACATCGTTACCGTGGATGGCGTCCAGAAGGGCACCACATGGCAGGCGACCCCGGGCCTGTTTGCCTACCGCCGCTCCATCGCTGAAGATGTGCTGGGCACCGATGACCCGACCGAGGTTCAGGCCGCATTGAGCGATTGGGATAAGTTCAACGATGTGGCTGAGAAGGCCGCTGCCAAGGGCTACAAGATGCTCTCCGGCTACGATGATTCCTACCGCACCTTCTCCAACAATGTGTCCGCCGGTTGGGTGGACGGCACGACCGTCAAGGTCGACCCCAACATTATGAACTGGGTCGATCAGACCAAGACCTACACCGATAACGGCTACAACAACAAGACCAGTCTGTGGAGCGACCAGTGGGCCGCCGATCAGGGCCCTGCCGGCAAGGTTTTCGGCTTCTTCTACTCCACCTGGGGCATCAACTTCACCCTGCTGGGCAACTCTCTGGAGACCCCTGTGGCCGAGGGCGGCAAGGAAGAAGTGGGCAACGGCATCTACGGCGATTACGCAGTCTGCGAAGGTCCTCAGCCCTATTACTGGGGCGGCACCTGGATCTGCGCGGCAGCCGGTACCGATAATACCGATATCATCCGCGACGTGATGCAGAAGCTGACCTGCGACGAAGCCATTATGAAGCAGATCACCCTGGATACGCAGGATTACACCAACAACGAGAAGGCCATGGAAGAGATCGCAAACAGCGATTATGCCTCCGACTTCCTGGGCGGCCAGAACCATATCGCCCTGTTTGCAGAAGCCGCAAAGAAGATCGATATGTCCAACGCAGGCCCGTACGATCAGGGCCTGAACGAGAGCTTCCAGAACGCTTTCAAGGATTACTTCACCGGCAACGTGGAGGAGGATGCCGCCAAGGCAAACTTCGAGACCGCCATCAAGGAGAAGTACCCCGAGCTGACCGACGTGGTCTGGCCCGCATAAGCGCAGCCGGAACCTGAAAACCTTTTGAACCGAATCTGAAAGGGGCGGGCCGGACGCTGATCCCGCCCGCCCCGTTTTGCTTTGGGCAGTGTACGTCAGGAGGGCAGTTACTATGGGAGCAAAACCAAAGAAGAACGGCTCGATCAGCTATGCAAAGTGGGGCTATATCTTCATTGCACCGTTCTTCCTCATCTTTGCGGTGTTCCAGCTCATCCCACTGGGGTCTACGATCTATTACAGCTTTTTTGAATATTACCGCAGCGGCCTGAAGATCATCGGCCCCACCTTTGTGGGCCTGAAGAACTACATCACCCTGTTTGCAACCGACCTGCCCAAATACTTTGGCAACACGCTGCTGCTCTGGATCATCGGCTTCATCCCGCAGATCGCCATCTCGCTGCTGCTGGCGGCCTGGTTCACCGACCTGCGCTTGAAGCTGAAGGGCCAGACCTTCTTCAAGACAGTCATCTACATGCCCAACCTCATCATGGCTTCGGCGTTCGCCATGCTGTTCTTTGCCCTGTTCTCGGATAACGGCCCCGTGAACGCTGCACTGGTGGGCATGGACATCCTCAAGGAGCCCTTCAGCTTCTTGAACAGTGTCTGGGGCAACCGCGGCCTCATCGGCCTGATGAACTTCCTGATGTGGTTCGGCAATACGACCATCATGCTGATGGCGGCCATCATGGGCGTGGACCCTACCCTGTATGAGGCAGCGGAGCTGGACGGCTGCACCCCGAACCAGATGTTCTGGAAGATCACCATCCCGCTCATCCGGCCGATCCTGGTCTATGTGATGATCACTTCGATGATCGGCGGCCTGCAGATGTTCGATGTGCCGCAGATCCTGACCAACGGCAAGGGCGGCCCCGACCGCACCTCCACCACCATGATCATGTACCTGAACAACCACCTGTTCAGCAAGAACTACGGCATGGCCGGCGCGGTCTCGGTGGTGCTGTTCCTGGTGTGTGCAGTGCTCTGCGTGATCGTTTACATGGCCCTGACCAAGGAGGACGACGGCCTGAGCAAGGCCGAGCGCAAGGCCCGCAGGCAGGCGGCCAAACAGGTGAAGGGAGGAAAAGCATAATGTCACACGCAGTCAAGACAAAATCCGAAAAAGCGACCCTTGCGGCCCGCCGCACGGTGTGCTATGCGGCGCTGGTGCTGTTGAGCTTTTTATGCCTGTTCTTCTTCTATGTGCTGGTCATCAATTCCACCCGTACCCATTTTGAGATCCAGAAGGGCTTTTCCTTTCTGCCGGGCAGATCCTTGATGACCAACCTGAAAAATGTGCTGTCAGATGCCAACATCCCGGTGCTGACCGGTGTGCGGAACAGCCTGATCGTGTCCGGCTGCTCGGCTGCCCTCAGCGTCTATTTTTCGGCCCTGACAGCCTACGGCATCTACGCCTATAACTTCCGGTTCAAAAAGGCGGCGTTTGCCATCATCCTGCTCATTATGACCATGCCGACCCAGGTCTCGGCGCTGGGTTTCCTGCAGCTCATCACGAAGATGGGCCTGAAGAACAGCTTCATTCCCCTCATCATCCCCAGCATTGCGGCCCCGGCGGTGTTCTTCTTTATGAAGCAGTATCTGGATGCCAGCCTGCCCATGGAGATCGTGGAAGCCGCCCGCATCGATGGCGCAGGGGAGTTCTACACCTTCAACCATATCGTGCTTCCCATTATGAAGCCCGCTCTGGCGGTGCAGGCCATCTTCTCCTTTGTGTCCAGCTGGAACAATTATTTCATCCCCGCACTGGTGCTGGATACGGCAGACAAAAAGACCCTGCCCATCCTCATTGCACAGCTCCGCAGTGCCGACTTCCTCAAGTTCGATATGGGCAAGGTCTATATGCTGGTGGCCATTGCCATCCTGCCTGTGATCATTGTTTATCTGCTGCTGTCCAAGTTCATCGTCCGTGGTGTTGCACTGGGCGGTGTCAAGGGCTGAGCATTCCGTTCTCTCCTTCGGAAAAAGCACCCGCAGCCTGCAGGCTGCGGGTGCTTTTCTATCCTCTCGTGCTCAGTCGGCTTTGGCAATGCGCTGCATCGCGGTGGAAGCGACATGCTGTGTTCTTTTAGACAAAAGCCGCCGGAAATCGCTTCCCGGCGGCTTTTGCTTATTAGGAGGATCAAAAGATGATCCCTGGAGAACTTAGTTCAGGATGGTCTGCTCGGTCTCAACATCAAAGACATGAACCTTGTGCGGATCGAATGCAACGCGGACAGTGTCTCCGTTGCGTGCCTTGGAGGTGGGAGCAACACGGGCGGTCATCTTGTTGCCCTTGTACTCCAGGTACAGGTAGATCTCAGCGCCCATCATTTCGGACACATCGACCTGAGCCTCCAGGTGGCAGTCGGGGTGCTTTGCCATAAACTCGGGCTCGTCGTCGATATCCTCAGGACGGATGCCCATCTTGACCTTCTTGCCAACGTAGGAATCCAGCTTGCCGTCAGCGGTCTTTTCCTTGGGCAGGGGGATGGTGTCGCCGCCCAGGTCAATGGCGTACTGATCGCCGTTCTTGGTCACGGTGCCGTCCAGGAAGTTCATCTGGGGGCTGCCGATGAAGCCGGCAACGAACATGTTGCAGGGCATATCGTACAGGTTCTGCGGGGTATCGACCTGCTGGATGATGCCGTCCTTCATAACAACGATACGGTCGCCCATGGTCATAGCCTCGGTCTGGTCGTGGGTAACGTAGATGAAGGTGGTAGCCA
>OGWX01002626.1_pt1 | contig 10595 bp, 2 predicted proteins | sample 1576151 | NCBI WGS metagenome assembly OGWX01 (sample SAMEA3541591, study PRJEB24748) | human gut metagenome | biome: human gut; feature: human-associated habitat; material: faeces | place: China | collected 2012
CAAATGCAGTCATGCTCATGGACAGTATCATGGTCATTGCCATCAGAACTGCCATAAATCTTGATACTAATTTCTTCATGTTCCTCTTCTCACTTTCTTTTGATTTTTTATTGGTTCGCTTGGGATTCCTTCAGCTTTTACGGTGGAAGTTCCCCACGCAGCCATATCTCTCTCATGACTCTACTCCCCCTTTCCTACATCGTCTGTTTCCGTTTCCTTCTGCGTCCGGTATAAAGCAGGAACGCTAACAACAAACCACCTGCTACGATGAACATCATGATGCCTTTTCCGCCAGTGTCCGGAAGAAGTGCAAAATGTCGGTTGATAATCGTGAAGGTAAATCCATCATCAGAGCTTTTTATTGTAGTTGTATATCCGTTTATTTCCGTTTCCGTAACAGAATATTCATAATAATGCGTTTTGTCAGCATCATCTTTTATGTAGGCTGGAAGAGTTTCAATCACTTTCTGCCATGTAGATTTTGAAATATCACCTTTTATTTCATAGTTTTCATATCCCGGCACAACTTCTGTTTGTTTTGTTCCTTCCGCATCCGTCCAGCTTCTGGAAATTGTGACCGTAATAGAGTCTGGTCTGAGATTGTCCATATTTCGGAAATCTTTCCAGACTTTGTTTATCGTCAGGTTTACATTCTCATCACATGGATCCTGCGTATCAGACGGTTCCGGTGATGTGCTGTCACCTGTATTGACTGTCGTTTTGGCATCTGACATCAGAACAGCTTTTGCATCTGATATATATGCATTCAGATCTGCTGTTTCAGAAGAATCTTTTGTTGCCATAACTGCATTCTGCAAGGTGTTATACTCATCTACCTGCACGACATGTTTTATCGAGAAGATACTCCATCCATTTTCCTGACTGAACGTATCTGTCAGAAGTTTAGAATTCTTTTTGATCTCATCAAAACTAATCGCCGGTTTTCGGTAGATACGATAATTGTTATTCTCGCCTTCTACACCTGCTTTTGTATTAAAGTCATATGCAGAGTCCAGATCACTTTTTCCGCTGAATGGTCCCACCAGCTTAGATGTTCCACGGACCACATCGCAGTAATACATATTGTTATTCTTCAGCAGTCCTTCATCGTTGTATCCAACAAAACCTCCGCTTCGTCCATCATTTGCAGAACCATCCGCATCATTTCCTGCTCCGCCTGCATAGACATCATATCCTGTACTAATTCCATACACACTGCTGTCCGTGATCTTTGTCCTGTTTGCCTTGATCAGATTGATACTGATATTAGACTTTACATCATTATCTTTTGTTATGATTCCATCTTTATCACAAGGAAGCTTGATGGATGAATCTCCGATCTTGATGATTGCAAGATCTGTCTGTTGATTATTTTCTGTCGACTTTTTAGACAGCCCGACAGAAATATCCAGTCCCAGCAGATTCACATGGAGAAGATTTCCCTCATACAGTGCATCAACCTTCACAATTCCAAGATTGATATGCAAAAGGTTGGAATCCTGGATCTTATCCAGATATAACGCCTGTACAAGCTGATTCAGAACTACGAGCAACGCATCCACCACTGTGGAATCCAGTTTTACATCCGCTAGATAGGCAAAGCTTGTTCTTCCTGCGAAGCCACCAGCTGTTCCACCGGATTCTACCAGTTTCAGGCTGTTTTCCTGATTTTGAGCATCTCCTGCATTACAGCCTGACATTCTGGCAAGATTTGCGTAGCCGATAAATCCTCCCGCAATCTGCTCATCTCCGCCTTTACTCTGAACAGTATAACCTCCAGGTATGCCTGTCACACTGCTGTCATCAATGTGGGAACCGAAAATATCCAGAACGCCGAGGGCACCGCCCAGGAGCTGTCCTGCATTATCTCCCAGCACATCCAGCTTCTCCATTTTTACAACTCCGCTTTTTCCGGAGTATCCTACAAAACCGCCGACGCTGTTTAGTCCAGTTACATAATTTAATCCCATTACGCTGCTGTTTTTGACAGAGCCATTTAACAGGGAACCGCCAAATCCTCCAGCCGTTCCGCTATATGTTACTTCATTATTCTGGCCTGATTTTGTCGCTGTGTTAGCACTGACGCCAAGCCCTGCATCTGGACTTCCTGTGACATTTCCGTAATATACATAACTTCGGAACGCATCCAACACATCGGTTTTTCCAAGTTTTAAAAGATACTGTAATACCGAGGTCTCATTACCTGCACTAATGTTTGCGGCACCGGAAACATCCGCAATACCGAAGCATCCACCGGCATATTCACCGGCTACTACGGAACGAATCTTGTCTGCACGGATTCCGCTTCCCGGCGTATCCTTCTCGCCGAGGACCGCTCCGCAGAGACTTCCTGCAAATCCTCCTGCTGCTTTTGCGTACCCGGTATTGCTTCCATTTTGATAGGTTCCGTTTACGATCACGCCCCAGTCATCCCAGGCTGACACAGATGCACAGCGGATGGTAGAAACAGTAGCATTCAGAACCTTAATCAGTTCTGCCGGAGCATTTACCATAAGAACATCCAGAAGCTTATTCAAAAGTCCCTGCTTTGTAGCTGTATCAATAGCTGCCACACTACCTGGATCTACTTTTCCAGCAAAACCGCCTACATAGGAAGTTCCATCTACACGCCTTAAATTTGTGATACTGCAAGAGGTATTTTCATCTCCCCAGATCTGACCGCCGATCATTCTTCCCACATAGCCTCCGGCAAATCCTGCCAGGTCTTTGTCTGCAATACCGGTTGCTTTGATCCTTGCTCCGGAACGATATCCGTCCACATGGGACTGTTTTACAACCGGAACAAAGGTTTTTAATGCCGCCAGACCGTCTGCACCGATAATCTTAAGACCTGCCAGTGAAACGTCACCTGTGTTTGCCACAGAACCGGTAAGCATCTCACCCGCAAATCCACCGCTGCTTCTGAAGGCTTCCACTGACTGAAGATCTGTTGCAGTTCCATTTGTCACGGTACCGCCTTCCATACGGCCTACATAGCCTCCGGCAGAACCGCCTTGTGTTGCTTTACTTGCCAGAATGCTCCTTCCTGCTGTGACTGCGTATCCATATGCATACTGAGAAATGATCTCATTTAACTGTTCTTGATCATTGACTTCACCAAGTGCCTGTAATTTATTACCGTAACTTCCATAAGAACCGACAGCACCAACCCATTTGTTCCAGGTATCCGTATCCAGTCCACGAAGCGGTCCATAAACAGCTGTATTCTTTTCTGTCGGATACACTGCCTGAAGAAGCGTCAGCGGATTATCTAGTTTGATAAGACCAAATAAAACCTTCAGACTTCCTGTATCTGCAACATTCGCACACCGCATCAGTCCTGTATAACCTCCGGCATATTCCGTTCCATATACGGAACGGATACGATAGGCCGCACATTCTCTTACGGTTCCTGCATATGTAGAGCCTTTCCAGTTATCCGTATTGTTTCCCCAGATCTGACCGCCATAGTTGTAACCTGCATATCCTCCTGCAAGTCCACGGTAAATGCTGTCATCACTTTCAGCCTGAGCCCTCACAGCACCTCCACAAGGTACACAGGTTGTTTCACTGTTTTTGATCACAGGAACAAATGCCTGTAAAACGCCAAAAAGATTATCTGCCTTGATCAGTCCTCCAAGAGCACTTAATCCATCTACCACATCTGCCGCACTCCCCGGCTCCATGGTTCCAACATATCCACCGGCACTTTCACGCCCTATGATATGTGCAAAATTATAAGAATTACTATTCTGAATCTGAACTCCAAGAAGTTCTCCTGCATATCCACCGGCTTTTCCGGTATCACCATCTCCATCTGTTGCAAGAACATTAAATCCGCCTGTTGCTCCGTAAACATCTGAGCTGTCTATGATAGATGCAACTACGGTCAACGCTGATAACAGATTTGAGGCAGAAAGTACCTTATCCAGAACGCTTGCACCTCCGATAGCCGCCGTACTTCCCATAGCAGCTTTCCCAATATAGCCGCCGGCATAACGATAACCATTTACCGCATATGCACTGTCGCTTCCGTAATAACTGCTACCATCTTCCTGCTGCAGATTCTTTGGCTCACTGACACCTGTATGCTGCAATTTATTTACATCGGAATTGCTGATCTGTACACCAGTTCCGCATCCGATAAAGCCTCCGGCACTTCCGGCATCCGCATCGTTGGTGCTGTCTTTTTCAAGAGTACCTGTAACGGTAACAGTAAACCCTTTTTCTACAGAATTAACACTGGCATTACTGATCACCGGAACAAAAGCATTGACCAGGGATAGTAATCCTGTCAGATCAACCAGTTTTGTAAGAATTGATGATTTAGCTCCAATCTCTGCAACTGCTCCAGCTTTTACAAGACCTCCGAACCCTCCGGCATAACGAAGGCCTTCTACTTTCAGAAGATTTTCTACTGCCGTTCCTTTTCCGGAATCAACAGCATTTGCTGAATTATCTACATGACCGCTCTGCATCTCTCCAACGAAGCCACCTGCATAGCCTTCTGCGTTTTCAAATCCGCTGTCAGCCGTAACTGTCAAACCATCTGCGGTACCAGCAACTTTGCAATTCGTAATTTTGCTGGATGCCGCCTGAAGGACACTTGCCAGCTCTTTCAGACTCAGGATCTTACCAAGGACACTATTCAAAAAATCTCCTGTGGCATCTCCTGCCTCCGCTGCACTTCCGGAGCGCATAATTCCGATATAGCCACCGGCATGATATGGTGCTGTGACTTCTTTTACATTGGTCACATCAGAATTCTTAACCATGACTGCTTTTCCATTACCGATATAACCCCCGGCATCTCCAAGAGCCACATCATCATTTTTTCCGGATGCTGTTACAACTAAGCTGTCTCCCTCAATAGAAGAGTCGGAAATTCTCGGATAAGCCACATCCATAACACTGAGAAGCTGATTTACATTTAAGAGGCCCAGTAACTTAATAGAACCTGTCTGTGCCACATCACCAGGCATCAGCCTTCCTGCAAAACCACCGGCATAGCTGGTTCCCTTTATATAAGAGAGTCCGGTAATATTTGTTGTTGCAATCGCACCAGCCTCACCTTCGGTTGTTCCATCCTCACTATTCGTGTCTGCTTTGAATCCGGAATTGTTGTTTCCATAGTTGATATCTACTGCCTGTCCGTCTCCCACAAAGCCGCCCGCCATATCAGCGGATACCTGAGGGTCAGAACCATTCGAAACATAGGCAATAGAAGTATTATTGAACTCCGGTCTCAGGGCACTGACAACTCCAAGCAGATTCTCTAATTCAATTCCTGTCAGTTTTGATGTAGTGGAATCTCCAGCACTTAATGCATCTCCGGCTTTAGCAAAACCTGCAAAGCCTCCGGCTTTTCCTGATGTTGCAGATGCAGTAACAGTTTTCAGGTTGCTGATCTTAGTGTCCCTTGCTCGTCCACTAATGCATTCTCCAATAAAGCCACCACTATAACCTTTCTCATTGCCAGTAGACACACTATATCCTGACGAAACACCTGAAACAGTGCTGTCAACTGTAAACGTCTCAATCATCTGCCCTACAGAAAGAAGGCTGTCAATTTTCAAAAGCGGTAATCCAAGAAGTTTAATACCACCAACATTAGCAAGAGTACCACTTCCGAAATATCCGGCAAATCCTCCTGCACACTTTCCAGCCGTTACAGAATTCAGATTTGTGACGGATGTTTTCCTTACTTCTCCACCTGTTCCATAACCGATAGCACCTCCGGCACGACCATTCTCCTGATTTGACGCAGTAACTGTAAGTCCCAAAGAGCCTCCGTTTACGGAACAATCTTTACATTCAAAACGCATGTAGTCTGCTGCTGTAACTGTTCCGCCAAGGACATCACTGACACTGGTCATTTTAGCGTAACCTAAGATTCCTCCAGCATTCTCTGTTGCTGAAACAGACATGCTTTCTGATGCAGTAATACTATTAGAATGCTCATTAAAACTGTAAGAAATACTGTTTTTTGCAAGCATACGATTCAAAGCTTTTGTAGTTGATTTTGAACCATCTGCAAGTTCTGAAGTATTAGAAACCTGAACAGCTCCGGCATATCCTACAAGTCCGCCGGCATATTTGCCACTGGCATCTAAGGATATCGTACTTCCGTCAATGGTACATCCGCTTATAACAGAAGGGCGAAGTCCCACCAGGTTCAAAATATCCATATCCGTAATATTACCGTTCAACAAACCTGTAAGAAGTTTTTTCACAAGATCAAGAAGACCTTTATTTTCATCAATAGATGTAACAGCACCAAGGGTTGCTAAGCCGGCAAATCCTCCGGTATAATCTTTTCCGGACACTGTACCAAGAGAAGAAATACTGCAGTTCACGGCATAACTGTTACGCATTTCTCCTATAAATCCACCTGCATAACCACTTTCCTTACCAGAGCTTCCTGTCGCAGATACATTTGCACTGCCATTAATGCTACATCCAAGCATTACTGTATTGACCGGGAAATCAGCTATTTGGATTCCCAGATGATCCAGTGCACCTGCAACAACTGCATTGGAAGCACGACCAATAAATCCTCCTGAGTAATCTGTACCATTAACACTCTCAGTACCATTAACTGAACATCCAGTCATTACAGCACCTATTGTTTCACCAGCAAATCCACCTGTATAATTCTGCCCAGATATCGTATCATTGCCAGATACTGAACAATTGCTGAACACCGGATTCACATAGCCAATTGGAATCAGGTTTCCAACACTTAGAACGCCTCCATTCAAAAGCGTTGTAATCAGATCCCCAAGACCTAATACTGGAATCAAGTTTAATAAAGTACTAAGTGCGTCCGTTACTCCTTTAAGCACTCCTGAAAGGGCTTCATATTTTGTAATACCTGAAATGTACCCGACAAAACCACCTGTCCAGCTGTTTGCATTAGACACTCCTGATAATCCTTCTACATGACAGTCTGATATTTGTACGTTTCCTTTTACAACACCGGCAAAAGCTCCTGTTGAAAAAGATTTTGGATCCTTTTCCAACCCACTTGATAATCCCAGGATTTTTAAAACTCTGGTCAACACTACACCAAGCAAACTAAAATCTTTTTTAATAGAATTCGTTGTCGTTGATACAGAAACTCCTGATAAGGTAAGATTTTTTACGACAACCTGTTTTGATGAAATCTGTAATGAACTGTCATATGGGGTCGATAAACTTCTGAAAAATCCAACACCATATTCCGTGTCCGAGCTACTTCCATTTGAATAAGCACTCTGATTAATTGCTGTGTCCTGTACCATCTTTACATTACTGATTTTGACATTAGCACCTTCTGTCATTCCCTTGCGGCCTTCCATATTTCCCTGGAAGTTCTTTATAGGAGTCCAGTTATCATCTTTCCCATTAGAATTAGTCCCTTCTTTGGAAAGATCAATATCACGAAAGATAATATAATTCGCATCCTTACTGTATTTATATCCAGATCCTGCAATATTGGTATTGCTATGTTTTGACGTATCATAAGTAAGTACATAAGTTTTATTCTCATCAACTGTTATACTTTCCGAATCTATATCATCAGTAAAACCACTTTCATCCCCACTGCTTGTAAAAGCTTCTGCATCATCACTTCCTGTCTCAGCTGCTTCCTCGCTATCTGACGGAATCATATCAATCAAATCACTGTCATTTACAGTTTCATCTGCTTCAACGGATGCCGCTTCGGAATCACTGGCAGTACTTTCTGTTGCAGTTACTGTCATATCGGCTGACTCCTGAATCGTACTACTTACATACACATAACACTGTGTAGCTTTTGTACCAGCTATATCCCAAGATTGATTATCCAAATATTCTGTATCGTTCAGCTTATGAGCACCGTTTTTATTAGCATACAATTCCTTTCCGGACCAATTATATGTATCATTAAACTTTACAATATCCGCATCACCCGGATAATACAGTTCCGTTTTGTATTCTGATGTATCCGCTGCCGGTTTCCAGTCTGTATATCCCCCCAGTATTCCCTCATTTTTCTCTCTTGTTTCATATACTCGCCAGATTGGTTCTGTCACATCCGCATCTGTTCCGATTGCCCGGAGCTGTGTTTCATTTCCAATCAGAATATAATTTTTATCACCGATCTTTTTTACCACCTGACCGAAATAATTTCTTCCTTCATAATCAGATGGATAAGCGCTAGTAATATCCTTAGTTGTCTCCTCTGTCCCAGCCTTATTTGCAAGAAGCTCCGGTGTTTCTGTTGTAAATGAAGAAGCAAGCACATAATTATGTGTTTTGCTGTAAGTAAGATAGGAACCATCTTCCAGTGTAAAAACCTGTCCCATTCCAACTTTTTCAGCAATATAATCCTCGCTCATTACAGGTTCGCTGTCTGAAGATTCCCCTTTCATCAATTCAAGCTGGTATCGGTTATACACATAAATCGTATCAGTCACTGAATCATATACTGTGTTGCCCGTGCGCTCTGATGATGAAGTGATGCTACCTGTAAAATCTGATGGGAAGTTCCAGACATTTTCATTATCTATTGGAATATCATTCATCAAACAATAGGAAGCGTCTGATGCATAGGTAAGTTCTGCACCATCTGCAAGAACCTTATCCCCTTCACCAACATTTCCATCTTTGTCTCCGGAAAACATCTGTGTTCCTGTACCGATTTGCAGAAGTTGCTGGTAATTGTAGATACATATTTTTCCATCTTCATAATCTGGATTTGCTTCTTCCAAAGTATCTGAGGTGTTTTCATCCTCGATAATTGTTTCTTCTCCATCTGTAAATCCTTGATCTTCAGAATTACCAAATTCCTCGGTTGCTTCAGAACTAATATCTGTATTTGGCTCTGATTCTCCTTCAAAAGAATCAGGAATATCACTTTCCGTGATATCAGATATTTCAGATGTATCACTGCTGAAACCATCCTGTTCCGATATATCTGTAATTTCACTATTGGTCTGCACATTCATTCTTTCTGAATCTTCAGCATTCGCAACTACGACTTGCGAAGATAATAATGTAACACACAGAACAACTGCTGTAATTCGTCTTAAAACACTCAATTTCTTGTTCATAAAATCGCCTCAAATCTTCTGTCATGCTTGACTTTTTGTTACTTTTAACCACTCTGGCTGCTTTGCTGCCGCCGTCAAGCACTGGATCAGTTTTTTAGAAAACGCTCCGCATTCACCATTTGAAATCATCCGTATCGCCTCTTCTGGTTCATATTTTCTTTTGTATGGACGATCATTGATCAATGCATCGTAAGCATCAACAATCCCAACGACCTGTGCGCACATCGGAATCGCATTCCCTTTTAAACCGTCTGGATATCCTGATCCATCATATCTTTCATGGTGGTGTCTGCATATTTCATAGCTATATTTGTTCAGCTTTTCCGTTGTTATCCCCTCTGGGAATCTCTGGGTCATCGCTGCACCTACTAATGGATGTTGTTTTACTACATTCATTTCTTCATCTGTCAACTTTCCATTTTTATTCAAAATTTCAATTGGTACTTTTATCTTTCCAATATCATGAATCGGTGCCAAATGGGCTACTGAAGCAATTTCTTCATCCGTAATTCCATATTCCGGATAATTCTTCTGCAATTGAAGATATACCTGTTTTGTATAGAAGCTGATATCATCTTGATACCCTGATTCAACTAACTGATTATGATTCAATACAGTAGTTAAAAGTGATACCATATTCCAATACTGCTTTGTCATATCTTGTTCTTTTTTTATGAGTTCCCGTTCCATCTTTATAACTGTGTTCTGGACAATCTTCTCATTATGTAAGGTAATAATTGCAGTATTCTCATTTGCATCTATATATTTTTTTGCTTCCATCCAAACATATGCATTCTTATCTTTTCCAGTAATTCTGCGATATGGAAGATCTTTTTCCATACATCCATCAACTAGTCTTTCTTCTAATCCTTCACTTGATAAGAAGTCATGAACCATTTTTTTATCAGAAGTATACACATATCTTTCTATATATTGATTTATGAACTCTTCATAACTTTTTGTTTTCCTTACTTTCTCATACACTTCACGGATATGTGAATATACACACTCGTAGCTTTTTTCTTTCAAGTTCAGTTTTAATACAACATAAAATCGTCCAAAATATTCATCTTCTCCAGGACGGATAACGTCTGAAACCTTTACGCTCTCTAATTTATTATTGTATGTATTCTGCAAACTCAACAATATTTTATGTATCTTGCAGGTATCTTCTAAATTTCTGGGACAAAAACGATCTTCTTCCAAACAACGATTAATTGCCATTGTTTCCTCTACACACGATATAATATCCATTAAAGAAATGTTCTCCGGTTGTTTTGCCAGCATATAGCCACCATTTATACCTTCACAGGCATTGACTATTTTTGCATCTTTCAGTTTTTTTGCTATTTTAGGAACATAATTAGCAGAAACATTTAGCTTCCGTGACAATTCTGATGTAGATACCATCCGTTCCTGTGCCGCTAAGTAACATACAATTCTAATTGCGTAATCTGTCGAATTTTTCAGTTGCATCGTTATCCCTCTAATCTAAACCCTGCGAAGTCTTAGTTTATA
>OGWX01002635.1_pt1 | contig 10570 bp, 10 predicted proteins | sample 1576151 | NCBI WGS metagenome assembly OGWX01 (sample SAMEA3541591, study PRJEB24748) | human gut metagenome | biome: human gut; feature: human-associated habitat; material: faeces | place: China | collected 2012
CACTTTATCTATTCTATCACGCTTCGGGCAGTTTTTCAATCTTAACTGTCTGAATTATATTATTATCTACCTGTAAAGCGGTAAAACGATATCCTTCATAGTCTACTACGCACTTTTCATCTTCACCCGGAATGTGTTCCAGTTCATCGATCAGAAAACCATTTAACGTCTCATAATCTTCTTTGTCGAATGTAACAGGAATGAGATCCTCCAGATCCTCAAGCTCTGTCAGGCCATTTGCGATCATGCTTCCGTCATTCTGCTTCTGGATCATCTCATCTTCTTCATCATATTCATCCAGGATATTTCCGACGATCTCTTCCAGAATATCCTCCATAGCAACAAGTCCGGACGTCTGGCCGTATTCATCCAGAACAATCACCATATGATTCTTTGTGGACTGCATCTCCTTAAATAAAGTATCGATGCTTTTGGTTTCAGGAATATATGTAACCGGACGGAGATATTCTTTCAATTCTTTCACCGGACAGCCTCTCTTTGATTCATCCAGATAACCGGATGTTGCATCTCTTAAATGGATAATACCTATGATCTCGTCAATATCCTCCTGATATACCGGGAACCTTGAAAATCTTTCATCCAGCATGAATTTTAATGCTTCTTCCAGAGACCAGTCTCCGTCAATTGCAACAATGTTCTTACGGTGGGTCATAATGTCTTTCGCATCTTTATCCATATAGCGGAAAATATTGCGGATCAGCGCTGCAGCTTCTTTCTGCATCTCTTCATCCATTTCATCTTCATGAAATATCTGTTTCATTCGTTGGAACAAACTTCCCTCTTCCATAATTAATTATCCTTAACTCCTTCTTCTATGTATGAAGCTCGAAACTGATTCGGATCGCCTCATCTACTTTGTTCATTATCTCTTCATCCAGATGACATACCAGATCTCTAAGTCTTTGTTTGTCGATCGTGCGGATCTGTTCCAGTAAAACCACTGAATTCTTTACAATATGATATCTTCTTGCATCGATTTCTACATGCGTTGGCAGTTTGGCCTTATTCATCCGGGATGTGATAGCGGCACAAATAACAGTTGGGCTGTGTCTGTTTCCCACATCATTCTGAATGATCAGAACCGGACGGATTCCTCCCTGTTCCGATCCCACCACCGGACTTAAATCTGCATAATAGATATCTCCTCGTTTCACCTGCACTTTGCTTCACACTCCGATTCTTAAGATATACTAAGTATTTCCTTTTTTCTCAGATGTATTCTGCAAAGTTTTACGATATCTACAGAACCTGCCACCGGCAGCTGCTGTACGAATGCACGGCAATTAAAAACTGTCTACCTGTTCTACGACTTCTCCGTGGCGGATATATTCTCTTGGAATACGTTTGTTCAATACACACACGAATTCATAATTAAATCTTCCGGAAAGTTCTCCCAGCGTATCAACTGACAGGAACTCCTTTCCGTCACGTCCGAATATTACAACTTTATCTCCGAATTCCACGTCCTCGATAGCTGTCACATCAACCATGAACTGATCCATACATACACGTCCGATGATCGGTGCTTTCTGCCCGTGGATCAGCACATATCCTTTATTAGACAGACTTCTTGGATATCCGTCTCCATAACCGACCGGAATCGTAGCCACTTTTGTCGGACGGGTTGTAACATACGTTCCGCCATAGCTTACAGGCTTTCCTTCTGTCAGCCATTTTACATGGGCAACATGACTGATAAGTTCCATTGCCGGTTTTAACGGAACCCGTTCTTTCTCTACTTCATCTGACGGATACATGCCATATGTAGTGATACCCGCACGTACAATATCCATATTCGCTTCTTTCAGATCAATGATACCTGCGCTGTTGGAGCAATGATAATACTGGAACGTAACACCTCTTTTTTTCAGTTCTTCTTTCATCCAGAGATATTTATCAAGCTGCTCATTGGTAAATGTCTTATCTGCTTCATCAGACTTGGAAAAATGTGTAAACATTCCTTCCATTACCAGGTTCGGCAGTTTACTGATCTTTGCGATTTCTTCGGCATTCTCCTCTGTAATCTGGAATCCCAGTCTTGCCATTCCAGTGTCAAGCTTAATATGTACATAGACTTTACAGCCCATGGCTTCTGCAAGCTCTGACACTTCTTTTGCCATCTCATAACTATAGACAGTCATACGTACTTCATTGCGGATCATCGTATCCCACTGATCCGGGAAAATGCATCCAAGAACCAATACCGGTTTCTTCAAACATGCATCTTTTAATAAAATAGCTTCATCCAGCGTAGCTACTGCATAACCCCAGATATAATCCTTGGGTTCCAGAAGCTTTGCAATCTGAACGGCACCATGTCCATAACCATCCATCTTGATGACTGCCATCATCTGTGTATCTTTCTGAATATTTTTCTTCATCATCTCTATATTATATTCAACCGCATCTAAATCGACTCTGGCTAAAACTCTTGTATAATGTTTCACTGCTATTCATCCTCCAGTTTCATTAATGCTTTACTGATATATTCTATCAGATCTCTTGCCATTACACTATATACGCCTTTTTCAAATTTTGCAAGGTCACCGGCCAAACCATGTACATATGTACCTAATCTGGCTGCTTTTTTCGTATCTTTTTCCTGCACCATAAAGCCTGCGATCACACCGGCCAGCACATCTCCCGAACCGGCTTTTGCCATCGCACTGTTCCCGGTAAGATTCAGGCAGATTTCATTTGCCTTATCTGCGATCAGTGTTCTGGAATCTTTTAATACACAGGTTACCTGATATCCGTCAGCGAATTTCTTCAGGATCTGTATCCGGTCTTCTCTAAGATCTTCCACAGGGATGCCTGTAAGTCTAGACATCTCTTTCATATGCGGCGTAAATATGAACTTCCGGTCTGCCAGCCGATCAAGAAGATCTTTGTTATCTGACAGAAGATTTAACCCGTCTGCATCGATCAGGCATGGAACATCCACGTACTCTATAACCGTCCGCAATAACTTCTCCGATGTTGTACTTCTTCCAATGCCGGAACCAATACACACACCGTCTGCCCACTTAAGAAGCTTTAGTACTTCTTCTTTATTAAATTCATCATAAGCCGTTATGATCGCTTCCGGCAGAAGTGTCTGCAATATCTCGCGGTTGTCCTTTGGTGTATAGATTCTGACAAGCCCGGCTCCTGTCATATAAGCCGCATGGGCATTCAGATATGCCGCACCTGCCATACCCTTACTCCCAGCGATCACAAGAAGCCTTCCATAACTTCCCTTATTAGAATCTTCCGGTCTTTCCGGAAGCATTCTACGATATTCTTCTCTTTCAAAAGAATGGATCACATCTACATCCTGTAATAATGGCTCATGCGAAATGCCAATCTCTGCTACTGTCACTCTTCCTGCATATGCTCTGCCCTGCGCCAGCTCAAGGCCGATCTTTTTCACCTCGAATGTCACTGTATCATCTGCGTGGAATGCACAACCAAGCACACATCCCGTAGAGGCTGAAAGTCCTGACGGGATATCTACTGCAAATTTTGTACCTTGCATCTGATTCATACGTTCAATCACCTGACGATATCTACCTTCGATCTTACGGCTCAGTCCGACTCCGAACACGGCGTCTATCACTATGCTGTAGCTGTTATCCTGCGGGATATCTTCCGTGATCTTACCACCACATTCTTTAAGACGTCTTATCTGTTCCCGTGTCTCCGGTGTACAATGCTCTGGATTGCCGACCAGATAAGTATCCACAGAACCCCCCATATTCTTCAAGATCCTGGCGATGGCAAATCCATCTCCGCCATTATTTCCTGATCCACATACCACACAGACAGAAGAAAGATCCAGATTCTCACTTTGCATCGTCTGTACACAGGCATTTGCCGCACGCTCCATTAATTCCAGTGATGCGATGCCCAGTTCCTGAATCGTGTACTGATCGGCAGCCTTCATCTGCGCAGCATTAACCAGAAGTTTCATATATTTATTCATCTCCCATCAGATATATCTCTGCAACAAAAGAACGTGTAAAAATATGTCCGTATTCCAGACTACTCCTACACGCTTTCTTGTATTATAGTTTATTTATGGTCCTCTTTGTAACGACTGATATTGTATGACAACTGCATCAGACTTTCTGACAGATGCACATTCTCAACAACAACATTATCCGGAAGGTTCAAATCTGTATGTGCAAAGTTCCAGATCGCACGTACTCCGTTCTCAACCAGCATATTCGCAACTTCAATTGCTTTCTCTTTCGGAATCGTCAGAACTGCAATATCAATCTCATTATTCTGAACGAACGTTTTCAGATCATCCATCATACGGATCGGAACTCCACGGATGGATACTCCCTGAAGTCTTGGATTCACATCAAAGATTCCTTTCAGAATGAATCCACGGTTCTCGAAGGCCGCATAATTAGCCAGTGCCTGCCCAAGATTACCTGCACCAATGATAATAATATTGTGGTCTTCTTCCAATCCTAATATCTTTCCAATCTCTGTGTATAAATACTTAACATTATAACCGTATCCCTGTTGTCCGAATCCTCCGAAATTATTAAGATCCTGACGGATCTGGGATGCTGTTACTTTCATCCGCTTACTCAGATCGTTCGAAGAAATCCGCTCTACACCATTTTCCAACAGTTCGCCCAAATATCTGTAATACCTCGGCAATCTTCTTATGACCGCACGAGAAATCTCTCTTTCTTCCAATGTTTTCACCCTTCCAATCATAGTCTGAAATAATTATATAAAATTGAAAGATTATTGTCAAACTATTGTTGAATTTTATGCAATTTCCGTTATAATAAAGTAGCATGTGTAAATGCATTTTGAGAATACCAACGTATCAATTATCCATAACTCAGGAGGAAATATATGATATTAGCATGTCACGGGATCCAGAAATCTTTCGGTGAACACCTCATCGTCAGAGATGGATCCTTCCATATAGAAGATCACGAAAAAGCAGCTCTTGTCGGACCGAACGGTGCCGGTAAGTCCACTCTGCTCAAAATGATTGTAGGCGAATTAGCCCCGGATGACGGCAACGTCATCCTGACAAAAGGTAAGACACTTGGCTACCTTGCCCAGCATCAAGAGATGCAAAGCGGTAATACGATCTATGAAGAAGTCCGCACCGCAAAGGCCGATATAATCGCTATGGAGCGCCGTATCCGCGAGATCGAGATGGAACTTAAGCATCTCTCCGGCGACGCCCTGAACGACCGTCTGGAAACTTACAACCGCCTTACGGCCACTTTCGAACGTGAGAACGGCTATTCTTGCGAAAGTGAGATCACCGGTGTGTTAAAGGGACTTGGATTTACGGAAAATGATTTCACCAAACCCGTCGACACTCTCTCCGGAGGACAGAAAACCCGTGTATCTCTCGGCAAGCTTCTGTTAACGAAACCAGACATTTTGCTTCTTGATGAGCCAACCAACCATCTGGATCTGAATTCAATTGCATGGCTTGAAACCTATCTTCTAAACTATCAGGGAGCTGTGCTGATCGTGTCTCATGACCGTTATTTTTTGAACAAAGTTGTCACTAAAGTTCTTGAAATCGAGCTTGGAGAACTTCGTACTTATATGGGAAATTACAGCGACTATGCAGCAAAGAAGCAGCAGCTTCGCGACATACGCCTGAAGGAATATCTTAACCAGCAGCAGGAAATCAAGCATCAGGAAGCGGTTATCGAAAAGCTTCGTTCTTTCAACCGCGAAAAATCCATCAAACGTGCCGAAAGCCGCGAAAAGATGTTGGAAAAAATGCAGACCATCGAAAAACCGATAGAAGTTAATACAGATATACATCTGAAACTGGAACCATCCTGTGTAAGCGGCAATGATGTCCTGACTGTTGAACATTTAAGCAAATCTTTCCCCGGACAGGAACTTTTTACAGACGTTAATCTCGAGATCAAACGTGGTGAACATGTCGCAGTAATCGGTGATAACGGAACAGGAAAGACTACGCTTCTTAAGATCTTAAACCGAGTGGTATCTGCTGATTCCGGTACTTATACACTTGGCTCCAATGTTAAGATTGGCTACTACGATCAGGAACATCATGTCCTTCATATGGAAAAAACAATTTTTGACGAGATTTCCGATGATTATCCGACTCTTACGAATACGGAAATCCGGAATGTGCTTGCAGCATTTCTTTTTACCGGTGATGATGTCTTCAAACAGATCAGTTCTTTGAGCGGTGGGGAACGCGGACGTGTATCTCTCGCAAAACTGATGCTCTCTGAAGCGAATTTCCTGATCCTCGACGAGCCGACCAACCACTTGGACATCGCATCCAAAGAAATCCTTGAGAATGCTTTGAATGATTATACCGGCACCGTACTTTATGTCTCTCATGACCGTTATTTCATCAATCAGACTGCATCACGGATTCTGGATCTTGTCAATCATACATTTGTAAATTATATCGGAAATTATGACTATTATCTGGAGAAAAAAGAAGAACTCACTACTGCATATGCCGGAGTAGCTTCTACATCTTCATCCGTTTCAGATAACAGTACAGACAAGAATGTATCCGAGTCAAAACTCAGCTGGCAGGAGCAAAAGGAAGCCCAGGCAAGACTTCGCAAACGTCAGAATGAGCTTAAAAAGACTGAAGAACGTATCGGCGAACTGGAAGACCGTGATAGTGAGATCGATGCCCTGATGATTCAGGAAGATATCTTCACCAACTCTGTAAAATGCCAGGAACTTGCAAAAGAAAAAGCCGCAATAGCGGAAGAATTAGAAGAATTATACATGAAATGGGAGGAATTAGCGGAAGACGCTTAAACGCCTGATTTATAACTTTTTAACCCGCTCCAGAAGCTTCTGGGGCGGGCTTTTATATTGCAATGCATTCGTAAGGAGCTGCCGGTGGCAGGTTCTATAGATATACTTATTATTCGATTCTTAGTTATTGGGTGTGTCAAATTCCACATATTTTATTCATTACTTCTTTCCGTTCTGTAAACATCTCATGTGTAGATGGAGAATAGATTACAACTGCTTCTTCTCCGTCTTTTACTTTTGCATCATCATCAGATCTCATTTTCCATTCCTCCATATGTCCATCTGAACAAATAAACTTTTTCAGATTATATACATCTGCAACTACTATGCAATATTCTAATGGGTATCCCGCATTAACAGCCTCTTTGAATTTTCGATTTTTACGACATATCAATACATAGCCTACCGCAAATATCAAGATACCTATGATTACTCCGGCGCCTGCCACATATCCATACCACTTATAGAGCTTGTCATACATAGCAGGAATAACAAATGCAGCCGCTAACTCCAATACTGCAATTAAAGCAACGCCTTCTATACTGTTCTTCATCCTCTTTCGAAATTTGTAGTCACAATATTGTTTTGTCATGTAATAGCTCATTTGTTGGAATTGGTGTTCTGTTACGTTATCTGCTTCTAGTATCAACTGTCGTTTCTGCCGTTTTTTTTCTTTTTTCTCGTCCATTCTTTGTTGTTCTGCTTCTTCTTCGGCAAGCTGTTGCTTCGCTCTCTCTTTTTCTCTTCGCTTTTCTTCTTTTATTGCGGCTTCGTTCAGTGGAATATTATTCCACTCTTCCCAGTGTTCATCAATATTTGCTGTCCATGCTAAAATATATCGCTCTATTACGTAAATAATAAACAGAATAACCAGACAGGTTCCTAGCTGTCGGCCTTTATATATCATTTTATAAGTTATCCATGGAAGGAGTCCATATATTCCGGCCGTAGCACAAGTAATTATGCACCAGCCTTTTCCTCTTTTTTTTCTTCCACCCTGTATGTATTCCCGATATGCGCAATAAACCATATATATAGCATGGCCGTTTAAGATTCCTATTCCAATGAATTTTTCTAATGTTTTATTAAACGGATGATCTTGTTTAACATAATATAATTCTTTTCCATTAACTTTTGTAATAATCCGACTTTGAGCCCCATAGAATTCGTATAAATAAATTTCTATTTCATCGCCTTTTTTCAATTCATTCTCTATTCCGATAACATCTGGGAAATTATATATCTTATTTGTATCTTTATCATCAAGTATAATTGAATATGCTGCCAGACCATTTAAATAACCCGTTCCTATACATTGACGTTTTACAACTTCTCCTGTTACAGTTTTTATAATTCGATTGTATGTAGGTGGAAGATTAAAAATCAGAAAAATTGCAGGTAATGTAATTATAAGTATACCAATCATTCCACTTAATATATGAAGCCGCGTATTATTTTTGCGGAATAATGTATTTTTTATTCCGTCATACCACAATATTATAGAAAATATACATATTGCACCCAGATAGTATCCAAATCTAACGTTAAACATATAGTCACCTCTTTACTACAGAGGATAAATCCCCTGTAGTAATCTTTATCACATAGTTCCTGCATCTAATAATCCAAATGCAAAATCATTAAGATAATCCACACCTCCTATAATACAACTTCCAACCTGAAATCCTGATGTTCCTGCAAACACTTTCAACGTATCATATCCTAAAGACATAGCTCCTTGCATCGCGCCAAATCCCGTTGTTTTAAAAGTTTGAGTATGCGTTTGTCTATTTGCTACTGAAACAGACATATTAAACAAAGCACTAGTAGTTATTTTTCTTGCAATCTTTGCTCCGCCCTCAACCATTTTTCCAAAACCTTCGGCTAACATATCACTTCCTCCACTTATTCCTCCACCAATCGCACCTATTGCGATTGATTTCATAACACTTGATTTTTTTTCGCCTTCTCTTAAATTCAATGCTGCCGTTTGCAGTCCGCTTTTGCTTCCACCTTTTGCAGATTCCCAAGCTATTTTTCCTATTCGTTTAGATTTAAATATAGAACCTAACTTTCTTTTTGAAATAGCATTCCTCGTTTTCGTTACGGCTTTTCGAGCAACCTTTTTGGTCACATTCCATACACGTTGAATCTTTTGTATATGTCTGCTTGGAATTTTGCGTTTTATCAGTCTCGCGGCTTTTTTTGCAACCTTAGCTACTCTTGGACCTGCTAATGCTCCAATCGCAGCACCACCTATAGTGCATCCTGCAATAATTGCATATTTCTTCCATCCTTTTGCTTTTGTCTTTTTTGCTATTTTTCTGCCAGCCAGGAATCCAATTCCGCCACCGATTACTCCACCAATTATTCTGGAAATAACGATGTGTCCACTCGGATCTTCATAATTTACTGGGCTGTTCGCACAATATGCATACAGATTCCATGTAGATGGATTGGTTCCCAACTGACAGCTGGCCGTTATATGTTTTTCTCTGTCATAAGTGTAATCTACGTATAGTCCATTCTTCTTCTGACGAATTGTTTTACCATAGATATCCGATCTTCTTGTAACTGTTGTTCTTCTTCTGATGCTTCATCAGATTCATAATCTATCTGTTCTTTTAAACTATCGCCCTTTTTATCGTTTTTCTCCGGCCCCTCAACCGGAACTAACCGAATCTGTTTGTCCTCATTTTCCAACAGAATCGGTGTCTCTTCTGTCAGATTTTCTGGAAAATACTGTTTCTGATCACCTGCAGTGTTCTCATATGCATATCCGTTAAGATCGTCTCTTGATTCTAACTTCTTTAATGTCGGATCATAATCTACCAGTTCACCGTCCTCATTACGGAATCTGACATCCTGGCCATAATATTCCGTTACCAGAACACCGACGCCGGCATCGTACGTCGTAGAATCTTCTGTATTCTTTGATTCGATCACATTCTCTTTACATACAACTACTTCTTTTTCAGTTGTCTCTTCTTTTTCTGTCTTAACCGGCGGCGAATTCCCGTCTGTTTCTGCCGCAAGGCTTCCTAATGACGTTGATGTAAGTATCATCGCCATAATCAATGTCGTAGCAACGATTCGTTTCCATGATTTTTCCAGTCTTTGTTTCATTGTTTTCCTACATTTTATTGAGTTTTCATCGAATTATTATATATTCACTTTATCATCATGTGTAAATTTCGTCAATTATTTTATAGAATCTATTGGTTTTATTGTGTATTTTCATTGATTTCTTTTTTTACATAGTTATAATTAATGTGTGAATACGCAAGAAAGAAGGTAATAATATGAAAAAGAAACTGTCAAAGCGACAGCTGGATGTTATGAAAGTTCTTTGGGATCATTCTTCTCCGATGGTTGCTTCAGACATTGTTAACGGCAGCCCTGCATTGAATATCAATACGGTTCAGTCCTGTCTGAAGGTTCTTCTGAAAGAAAATCTCATAGAAGTTGCTGACATTGTATATAGCGGCACTGTACTGAGCAGAAGTTACCGTCCCCTGATTTCCAGAGATGAATATTTTAATACTGAATATAAAGATATCATCGGAACCAGTTCTACATCATCGCTGATCGCTGCATTTATCAAAGAAGAGCAGGATGCATCAGAACTGGAAAGACTTGAACAGATAATTCAAGAGAGGAAAAAAGAAATCGAGGAAATACGCTGATGGAAATATCATTTGGTCCATTTTTAACATGTTTTTTTGCAATTATGTTTCTTACAATATATCTTTAT
>OGWX01002641.1_pt1 | contig 10551 bp, 10 predicted proteins | sample 1576151 | NCBI WGS metagenome assembly OGWX01 (sample SAMEA3541591, study PRJEB24748) | human gut metagenome | biome: human gut; feature: human-associated habitat; material: faeces | place: China | collected 2012
AGCGACAGAAACAAATTTTTGATGCATTTCATGAAGAAAAGGAGTATAATAATTTCCAAATGAACTGAAATGGAACAAAGGAGTAATCTGTGATGAACTTTTTAGAGGAAAGAATTGTAAAAGATGGAATCGTAAAAGAGGGAAATGTTTTAAAGGTGGACAGTTTCCTGAATCATCAGATGGATATAGAATTATTTGATCAGATGGGTGCTGAATTTAAGAAAAGATTTGCGGACAGACCAATTAACAAGATTCTTACTATTGAGGCCTCTGGAATCGGAATCGCCTGTGTTGTAGCACAGCATTTCGGGGTTCCGGTTGTATTTGCTAAAAAAACAAAAAGCATTAATATCGAAGGCGAGATGTATACGGCAGAAGTCGAGTCATTTACCCACAAATGCAAGAATCAGGTAATCGTTGCAAAGAAATTCTTAAGTGAGGACGATCATGTACTGATTATCGATGATTTTCTGGCAAATGGCTGTGCACTTCAGGGATTGATCCAGATTGTGAAAGCTGCAGGAGGAACTGTAGAGGGAATCGGAATCGCGATTGAGAAAGGCTTCCAGAGTGGGGGAACAGTGATTCGTAATCTTGGATATCATCTGGAATCGCTTGCAATTGTGGAGGGCATGGATGCCTCTACAGGAGAGATTACATTCAGAGAGCAGTAAGAAACAGGAAATAAAAAAGAACCAACACTTTTGAAAGTGCTGGTTCTTTTTTGAAAGGGTTTGAACATTTTATCTATGTAAATTTTAATTGTTGTTAGGCGAAGTCCGGTAATCATACCTGATTGTGAGCAGTAAGCCGACATTTTGGAGGGCATAGTGTACATTTGCCATGTCTGGCTTTTCTGCAAGTACGACTACCGTCTTCTTCAATTGATAAGTTCATTATAATGGAGAATTGTGAATGCCTTGTGTCAGAAAATGGAAATGTTTCTAAAATTTCTTAAGAAAATCTGATGAAAATATATAGAACTATAAAGAACAAAAAAAGCAATAAATTTGGATTATGTGTCCAAGTTCATTGCTAAAAAAAGAAAACGCAGCGAGAGGGATTTGAACCCCCGGAACCTTGCGGTTCTTCTGCTTTCGAGGCAGATGCCATCAGCCAACTCGACCATCGCTGCATGACGCCATTATAACATAGAGAAAAATAATTTGCAAAATTTTTTATACAATTTAGCGAGGAATATTTACATGAAGAGAGAGCATCAAGTAACCGGGCATATAGCAGCAATCGTTACATGTCTGATATGGGGAACAACATTTGTGTCGACAAAGGTATTACTACAAGATTTTGGACCGGTAGATTTATTGTTTTCACGATTTTTACTTGGATATTTTACATTGTGGTTGATGCGGCCAAAGAAGTTAAGAACTGAAAAAGGACAGGAAATTATATTTGTTGGAGCAGGACTTTGTGGTGTCTGCTTGTATTATTTATTTGAAAATATCGCACTGACTTACACACAGGCATCCAATGTCAGTGTTATCGTATCGACGGCACCTTTGTTCGTGACGATTATGGCTCATTTCTTTTTAAAAGAAGAAAAATTACAAAAATATTTCTTTTTCGGATTTGTGTGTGCCATTGCCGGAATCATTTTACTTAGTTTTGGCGGCGGTGAGAATGTTTCGATAAATCTGATCGGGGATTTATTATGTGTAGCAGGCTCTTTTGTATGGGGAGCATATTCTATATTAATCAAAAAAATTAGTGGTTTTGGTTACAATGTGATCCAGACAACAAGAAGAGTATTTTTCTATGGATTGATGTTTATGATACCTATTTTAATTGGATCCGGTGCAAAGTTTCATTCAAGTGCGTATACTAAGCCTTTGAATCTGGCAAATCTGTTATATTTGGGAATTGGAGCGTGTGCAGTCTGCTTTGTAACTTGGAACTATGCGGTCAAGATGCTCGGTGCAATAAAGACGAGTGCATACATCTATGCGATTCCAGTAATTACAATTGTCGTGTCAGTGATCATTCTTCATGAGAAAGTGACACCTTTTATGTTAGGAGGAACCGCATTGACTGTATTGGGGCTGGTGATATCCGAGAAAAAATAATAATGATTTTACTTCATCATTAGCAAATGCAAATATTTCTCGTAATTGGTGCCGTCTGGATATGGTACATTTTCTTCGGCAGAGTCTTTAATAGCCTGTTCTAAAAATGTCCCGGCGAGATGAATTAAATCTGGAATTTTGTCACCGCGGCATTTTCCTGCTGCGATACAGGAAGCAAATAGATCACCAGTTCCGGAATAGCTTCCGCCTACATGTGGAAAAGCGAACAGTTTTCTTGATTTTTGAGAAATATAAAGATTTCCCATCATTTTTTGCCCGTGCTCATTATTGAAATGAATTCCGGTAACGATAATTTCTTTTGAATAATCGTTATCGACTGGAAGAAGTGTTGATGCCAGTTCGCCAATGACATCTATAAGTATATTTTTGTCGGTAATTTCCATAATTGTATCGTAACTTGCATCTGTCAAAAGGCAGAGCTCAGTCAGATTTGGGGTGATAATGTCAGCAGCTTCTGCAAGTGCTTTCATTTTCTCAAGTAATTTGGGAGTGAACATATCATATTTGATACCATCATCACCCATGACCGGATCTACTAGTAAGAAAGTGTCTTGAGTGTGAAATGTCTCTATAAAATGAAAAATCTGATCGATCTGTGCTTCGCTTGCAACAAATCCGGTATAGATTCCGTTGAAGTGTTGCCCCATTTTTAACCATTCTTGACGATAAATATCCATCTTATCAGTGTAGTCATCCATATAATAATGAGGGTATCCGGTCTGTGCTGTTAAAAGTGCAGTCGGAAGTGGACAGGCTTGAATTCCCATGGCTGAGATGACGGAAATTGCGGCTGTCAGTGAGCAACGGCCAAATCCGGATAAATCATTTATTACAGCAATTTTTTTAGTCATAGTGTTTCTTCCTTTTTCATGTTGCGTTAAAATAATAGTTTTAATAATCCAGATATTTATAGTAGCATAATATTTTCCTCTTTACAAATGCATTCTAAAATGGTAAGCTTATTTCATTACTTTAGCGCACTACCATGTTAGCAAGGTAGCATGATGATATGATTTGATCTGAAAGGACTTAAAGGAATGGGAAAAAAGATTGCATTTATAGGAAGCAGTGGTGGAAATCTTTATAAACAAGGTGGGAACAATCTGTCGGCAATGATGAAAGAAATTTGCGGACAGACAACGGCTGCAGACATGGAGATCACATTTGTACAGTATGTACTGGCATCTGGCAGTCTGGATAATGTGGGACCGGACAGTCCGGCAACTTTATATACATGGAATGGAACAGAAGTACAGGCAGTATTTCAGGGGACTTTAACAGAGGTTAATGTAGAAGCTGCGAAGGTGGACGCAAAACTTGCGAAGAAGATTGATGACGGTGAAATTGACGGTGTAATGTTTGTCAGTGCCAGTCCGGACGGGGCTAACAGACAGGCAATGGAAGCCTGCGCAAGAACGAAGATTCCGATGGCCGGAACGGGCGGAAGTGGTGTCGCGCTCACGCAGAACATGGGATGTAATGTTCTGTCAGCATCTGGAACAACAGGAACAACGAATCGTACAAGAGCCGTTGCATTTACGACAGCACTTGCAAAATACTGGAAAATTAAATATATGCCAGTCATTGGTAATACAGGGGAAAATGCAGCATCAAAAGCAGAAGGAAATATATGGAAGCGCATTAATTTCCGCGGAATTATGATGACAAGTCTTCCGGCATTTATTGCCATGGCACTTTGTCTGGCGTGCAGCAAGATTCCAGGATGTGGAAGTCTGTCAGATGTATTTGATACACTTGTAAATTCAATTCCAATCGTTATTTGTGCAATTGCAGCTAAGCAGGTTTCCGGTCTTGATGAAGTGGGAGTTGTTGCAGGTATTGTAGCCGGCATTCTGGCAGTGGATGGAGGAATACTGGGAGGACTGATCATCGGAATCCTGGCAGGTGTGCTTGCTTACTATATCAGTGTGTTCTGTTTCCGTCACAATGTGCCGGGTACGACAGTTAATATTGCTTCGGGAGGTCTTGGTGGACTGGCAGCTGGATTGGTGGGAAAATTCCTTATTGCACCTGTAGCATTATGGATTGGAAATGGTATCTGTTCTCTGATCAACATGTGTATTGATTACAATGCCCTCCTTGCAGGGGCGGTAGCAGGACTTCTGATCTGGCCGGCAATTATTGGAGGTGTTTACCATGCGGCAATTCTTCCGATTGTACTATTGGAAATGGAAGAAATGGGATTTAGTTTCCTTGGAGCTATTGATATGACAGGACTTGTCATGGTATCTGCAGGAATCACACTTGCCAATATTATTCTGCCGAAGCAGAAAGGTGAGGCGGCTGTAGCACTTCCAGGCTGCATTATCAATATCTGTTTTGGAACATTTGTGGAGGCATCTTATCCATTCATGTTCTCAAACAAGATTGTCTTTGCCGGAGCGCTGGCAAGTGCAACTGTAGGTGGAGCAATCGTAGGACTGTTCAATGTAAAGGGAACCGCTTATGTGCCGGCAGTGCTTGCTCCGTTTATGGCAAATGAAGGAAAAGGCCCGGCATTTGCAGTGGCTATGATTGTTGCAATGGGATGTGCATTTGCAATCACGATGGCGGCAAATGTGCTGGAGAGAAAAAAGAGTGGAAAAATTCCAGTGAAAAAAGTTTGAAAAAGTTGAAAAAACTTGTTGACAACCAGGGGGACCTACGCTATAATAGATTTTGCTGTGAGGGACACAAAAGAAACGGAACACAGTAATGTGCGCGTAGCTCAGCTGGATAGAGCGTCTGGCTACGGACCAGAAGGTCGGGAGTTCGAATCTTCTCGCGCACGTTGAATTTAAGGCATATCCGAAAGGATGTGCCTTTTTTCTATTATAAGAAATTGCCTTTTTCTAAGATAAAAGTAGACAAAACATATTTGACAACTGTATAATAAACATAATATTTTCAACTAATAAATTTCATTATTGGGATAAAAGTAGAATGATTTATACATAGAAGAAATTTATTAAGCATGAAGAATGAGTGAGGTAGGGTATGAAAAAAATATTTAGCAGTCTTCCGGTGAAATTATTGATTGGTATTGTTATTGGAATTATCTTTGGACAGATTTTCCCGGAAAATGTAATGAGTGTTGTTGTCCCATTAAAGAATATTCTGGGACAGGTCATTAACTTTGTAGTACCGTTAATTGTCATCGGATTTATTGCACCGTCTATTACAAAGCTTGGAAATAATGCGTCACGTATGCTTGGAGTTGCACTTATGGTTGCATATACGTCGTCCGTACTGGCAGCACTTCTTTCTATGGGAGCTGGATATGCAATTATTCCGAATCTTCCGGTTGTGTCAGAGATTGAAGGCTTAAAAGAATTGCCGGAAGATGTTTTTGGTCTGACTATTCCGCAGATTATGAATGTCATGAGTGCTCTTGCATTTTCCATTTTAATCGGACTTGCGGCAATCTGGACAAAAGCAAAGACGATCATTACTATTTTAGATGAGTTCCAAAATATTGTACTTGCAATCGTGTCGAAGATTATTATTCCAATTCTTCCAGTGTTTATTGCATTTACATTCACTTGTTTATCATATGATGGAACTATTACAAAGCAGCTTCCGGTATTTGTCAGTGCGGTCGTAATCGTTATGATCGGACATTATATCTGGCTGACAGTGCTGTATGTTGTAGCAGGAGTCTATTCTGGAAAGAATCCAATTGAAGTCGTAAAGCATTATGGACCGGCTTATATTACAGCAGTTGGAACGATGTCGTCTGCCGCAACACTTGCAGTTGCGCTTCGGTGTGCGAGAAAATCCAAAGTTTTAAGAGAAGATATGGTGGATTTTGGGGTGCCGTTGTTTGCAAATATCCATCTGTGCGGATCCGTATTGACAGAAGTGTTTTTCTGTATGATCGTGTCCAAGGTATTATATGGAACATTACCGGATATTCAGACATTGGTACTGTTCTGCGTCCTGCTTGCGATTTTCGCTATTGGAGCCCCTGGAGTTCCGGGAGGAACAGTAATGGCATCATTGGGACTCATTACAGGAGTTCTTGGATTTGGTGATGATGGTACAGCATTGATGCTTGCAATCTTCGCACTTCAGGATAGCTTCGGAACAGCCTGCAATGTAACAGGAGACGGAGCACTGACATTATTCCTGACCGGTTATGCCGAAAAACATGGAATAGAAAAGCAGAACATATCTGTGGAATTATAGAGTGTTGAGGCATTCTTGAATTTTAGAAAATGAAAACATATCAATGGTATGACGATAAGAAAATGGAGAGTGGAACAAAACCACTCTCCATTTCTATATGCAAAGAAACTAAAACTAATTTAAATATGTAACAAGATCATCCTGTCTCTTAGCAGCCTCGCGCTCTTCGTCAGGATATCCCATTCCTACCATTCCGACAACCTGCATGTCTTTGTCAATTCCAAGACCTTCCAGGTAATCAGCAACTTCTGCTTTGTCTCCACAGTATTTTAACTGGTTGATCCAGCATGCACCAAGTCCAAGTGAGTGTGCTGCAAGAAGCATATTTTCAATCGCGCATGAGCAGTCGCTGACTCCGTTGACAGCTTCTTTCTCACATGCAACAAGTACAATTGTCTTTGCTCCGTATAATGTGTAAGCAGGGTTCTCCATTCCCTTTGCTACAACATCCTGAAGACTCTTAATAGAATCTGCATTCTGCATTACATAGAATCGGTATGTCTGTAAGTTCTTGCCGCTTGGAGCGTAAGTTCCTGCTTTGACAATCTCATCTACGAGATCCTTTGGAACGTCCTGCTCTTTGAATTTACGAATAGATCTTCGAGTATAAATGTTATTCAATACTTCGTTCATGATTACCTCTCCTTTTAAAATAATTAACCTTTTTATCTAAAGTACAGTATAATATTAAAAACAAGAAAAATCATTGTCTATTTTAGATAAAAATACGAAAAATAATTTGTAAATATAGACAAAATGGGTAGATATGTACATTGTTAAGAAATGAACAAAATGTTATACTAGTAATATTAAGGATTGAAGAAGTGCATAGCACAAGAAAATCCGTGGGTAGCGAAAAAAATGAATCATGCATCAGTCCGCAAAGGCGCGGGGGAGGAAGAGAAAATGTCAGATTTGAAATTTACTTGTACTGGTTGTCGCAATGGCTGTGTGATTACAGTCTGTTATAATGAGGAAGGTTATCCAGATGTGAAAGGCAATGGCTGTATGCGCGGCGTATTGTATGCAAATGACAAAGTAAGAGCAATGGATGAGAAAGAGACGGACAAGTAAGATGTTAAAATCATATGTTGCATTTGACATAGAGACGACTGGACTTAGCCCGGAGCACAATGAGATTATTGAGATTGGTGCATTGAAAGTACGGGAAGGAAAAGTTGTTGACCGTTTTATTCGTTTTATTGAACCGGAGGCCGGGATACCTCCGATGATTACGCAACTGACCGGAATTACAAATGATATGGTAGAAGGAGCAGGGAACTGCGGCGAAGTATTGCCGGAGTTCCTTGAATTCTGCGAACAGGATACGCTGATCGGACATAATGTGCAGTTCGACTTCAGCTTTGTGAAGACAAAAGCAAAAGAACTTGGTTACACTTATGATCATATGGGAATTGATACACTTAAGATTGCCAAAGTTGTTCACGCAGACCTTCCATCCAGAAAGCTTGGCGCACTCTGCGAATACTATCATATCGAAAATGTGGCGGCGCACCGGGCATATCATGATGCTCTGGCAACCGCAAAACTGTATCAGTCTATGGCGCATTTTTATGAGGAAAAGGAACCGAAGGTTTTTAAACCACAGCCCTTGGCATATAAGGTGAAGAAAAAAGAACTGATAACCGCAAAACAGATCGCATTTCTCACAAGGCTTATGCAACAGAAGAATATTTCTATGGAAATGGACATACATACACTGACAAAGAGTGAGGCTTCCAGAGAAATCGACCGGATTTTATCCCGACCGTAATGGAAGTGAGAAACCAATATGGAATACAGTCTGACAGGCTGATGTATTGACAGTAATTATCAGATGTGTTAGATTGTAAAAGTAATAGTTAAAGATACAAAAGAATAAAAAATGTGTGAGGTGTCAGTCAGAGAAAGATATTATAAAAAGTTATTTATCTGGCTGATGAAAAGGGAAACAGGTGTGAATCCTGTACGAACTCGTCACCGTATTTTGCGAGCTTTGAATCCTACATGCCACTGGGAGACCGGGAAGGCTGATTTTAGAGCGCCTGAGCAATAAGCCGGGATACCTGCCTTTCACAGTACAGGAACATATTTGTTCAGGCCACGAGGAACTGGCAGTACGAAATACATAGAAAGGCTATTTGACGGAAGGAAGATAATTTCGTCAATAGTTTGTTTTGCGTACTCTCTGTTCATTTTTTAATGGCAGGGATTTTTTATTATATGAATGTAATAAGAAACCTCCGGGAAAATTATTTTGTATCTTAGAAAAAATGGAGGATGGAAAGATGAAGAAAAAATTGGTAGTCGTATTACTTACTGCAGCTATGAGTATGTCTCTGCTTGCAGGATGTGGAGGAAATTCAGGAAGTTCTGACGCAAAGAGTGATGCAAAGACAGAGGATACGAAGGAGGACAGCGATCAGGTGGCAGCAGACAAGGTGGCAAAACTGATTGATGATATCTATGTTCAGGAGAGAACTGACAAGACAGATGAACAGTGCAAAGAAGCTAAGGAAGCCTGGGACGCATTAACAGATGCCCAAAAAGAATTAGTAGAAGGTGAGAACGCAGATCCTGATTACTTCGGAAGAGATACAGGTGACGCTTCGAAAGATGATCCGTTAAATCAGGACGAGATTGGTGAGAATGAACTTCTTGTTGTAAGTTTCGGTACATCATTCAATGACAGCCGCGCAAAAGACATCGGTGGAATTGAGAAAGCACTTCAGGCTGCTAATCCAGACTGGTCAGTAAGAAGAGCATTTACAGCTCAGATCATCATCAATCACGTACAGGCCCGTGATGATGAGAAGATCGACAACATGGAGCAGGCGCTGGAGCGTGCAGTAGACAATGGAGTTAAAAACCTTGTTGTTCAGCCGACACATCTGATGCATGGCGCAGAGTATGATGAGTTATCAGAGACAGTGGAAAAATATAAAGATAAATTTGAATCTGTAAAGATTGCTGAGCCTCTTCTCGGCGAAGTTGGAGCAGATGCAACAGTTATCAATGCAGACAAAGAAGCAGTTGCAAAAGCAATCACAGACGAAGCAGTTAAGACAGCAAACTATGACAGCATTGATGCAGCAGCCGAAGATGGAACCGCATTTGTATTCATGGGACATGGAACTTCACACGTTGCAAATGTAAGTTATGATCAGATGCAGACACAGATGGAGCAGCTTGGATATAAGAATGTATTTATCGGAACTGTAGAAGGTGAGCCGGAAGATACAGAGTGTCAGGCAGTCATTGAGAAAATCAAAGAGGCCGGATATAAGAAAGTAATCCTTCGTCCACTGATGGTTGTTGCAGGAGATCATGCGAACAATGATATGGCAGGAGACGATGATGATTCATGGAAGAGCCAGTTTGATGCGTCAAAAGCATTTGACAGTGTAGAATCACAGATTGCAGGTCTTGGAGAGATTGATGCAATTCAGCAGATTTATGTAGCACATACAAAAGCTGCAATTGAAGCTAAATAGTTGACAGGTCAGATTTTCAGAGTACAATTATAAAGAAAAATAATTAGAAAAGAGAGAATGGACATGTTAAAAAAGAAATTATTAGTTTTATTACTTTCCGCCAGTATGGCAATGACAATGCTTGCCGGATGCGGAAGTAATACGGATAAGAAAGATGACACAAAAACAGAAGCTTCCAAAGATGATGCGTCAGAAGCAAAGACTGACAGCAAAGATGCGAAGGAGCCTGAGCTGGAAGATGGAACTTATAAGGTAGATTTTAATACAGACAGCGGTATGTTCCACGAGAATCCGGACTATAATGACGGAAAAGCAACGCTGACTGTTAAAGATGGTAAGATGACAGTACATATTACATTGAATTCTAAAAATATCGTACAGTTATTCTTAGGCTCAGCAGAAGATGCACAGAAAGACGGGGCAGATCTTATTGATCCGTCAGAGACAACAGAGATTACTTATTCTGATGGTTCCGCGCCAAAGGAAGTATATTCCTTTGACGTACCGGTACCGACACTGGACGATGAATTTGATCTGGCATTGGTTGGAACAAAGGGTAAATGGTATGACCATAAAGTCAGTGTGTCCAATCCGGAATTGGTACAGTAATAATCTTTATTTTGTAACAAAATGTGAAATGAATAGTATGTAATTGGAAACCTCTATCAATGCAATAAAAAGAAAGCGTGATAGAGGTTTCTGTATTTTTATCAAAACTTTATATGAAAAAATAATAAAACATACTTTTTCTATTATAGGAATATATA
>OGWX01002650.1_pt1 | contig 10520 bp, 14 predicted proteins | sample 1576151 | NCBI WGS metagenome assembly OGWX01 (sample SAMEA3541591, study PRJEB24748) | human gut metagenome | biome: human gut; feature: human-associated habitat; material: faeces | place: China | collected 2012
GAACTAATACTTATTTTCCCTCGTTCTACACCATCTTTGATAAAACTTAATACACCGTGCCTCATTTCAATTCGAGCATTAAATTCTTCCGAATAAGAAAGAATAGAACCATCAGCTCTAATAACTGCTAAACCCTGATATGAATTATTAATTTTTTCCTGAATAGAGAACACCCATGTATTTTTCCCACTGTTTGTATTAGGCGGTTGAAAATACACTCTATAACTATCAGAATCTATTGTAACGTCTTTATAGATTGCATTCTCATTGACATTCCATCCAGCTATTTCAGCCAATTTTGTTATAAGTTTTCCTGTATTCGCATCAATCGAAAGAACTGTATTTCCATCATCATCTTTAACTGTTAATGCTCCTGTGTTAATCCAGTTTGCATTGATTCCCACAGTATTTAATATTTTCGTTATCGTTGTTCCGTCTACCAATGTTCCTACATTCCACGTTTCACCTCCGTCCGTTGACATTCCCCAACCTTTTGCATTTAATTCAATCACTACTTTAGATTCTTTCCTGGTAGGTTTATCGCAAAAATATAAAATATTGCTTCCATCTTCCTGTTTCTCTGAAATAGGATACAGTCCTTGCTTTTCATTCATTGCGCCTTGCAAATCTTCAAGTGCCTTTGAAAATTCTGACCGCTGTTGTGTCAGAGTTTTTCTTAGTTCTCTATAGACCTGTGTTGCTTTACTGTATCTCGTTGATGAGAGGCGCTCTGGTGATACTGCCCCGCACAGCAATTCCTGTAGAGCTTTTGCCGTATATGTTGCTCCTGTAAGGATTGTTTTGTATTCTTTTCCTTTCCGGTCAGTAACTACGGCTATGTCTCCGGCCTCTATTGCAGGGTCTCCTTGACATTTTATTGTTAATGGCCTAAATGTAAGTCCGTTAAGTCTTTTACCTACATATTCAGCTACAGAAGCTCCTTTTCCATCTTGAATCAGTTTATTTTCTTTAATTTCTAAGACGTACCCTTTTGTTCCATAGAGATATTCTGTTTCATTTTTTTCTGTGTCCGAATCAGTTGTGCTTTCTTCTACAACCTTTATTCCAGTTACTACAACGTCATCTGTTTCTATTGTTCCTGTGTAGTCTTCTACTTTTATAGTTTCCGTATTTTCTTTAATGTTTTCAGATTCCAAAAGGGAAGTATTGTACCAGCTCGCTGTTAACTTATCATCTTCATTGATTTTAAAAAATAAGCAGGCAATTTCTCCGGCATATTGGAGAATCTGCCTAAAAGTTAAAGATGTATCTGAGGGTCTGGCAGTTACGACAAAGTTATTCTGAGGAAAAGAGGCTATATCTGCTGACATAGACACATTGCAAGCACTGCAGGCATCTCTTACAATCTGACCAAGCGTGGCCGGATACTGTAATTTGCTTTCTGTATATGGCTTATCGAATTTCGTCATACTATCGAGAGCTGTGACACTTACCGTATCTCCTGAAAGTGTTCCCGGTTCTGCATAAAAGATTCCTTTTTTTAGCCATTCTGTTGTTTCTGATAATTCAAGTCCGACTCTGGCCGTAATCTTCGCTCTTGAAAAGTTACGCCCGCTATAAGTCCCCTCTATGTTATCTATCTTGAGTTCTAACTGTTTTGCAATAGCCGCTCCGATGTCAAAACTATTTGTGTTTGATGTATTATCCGAAATCTTAAATGTATATAGTTCTGCGTCTTGCGCTGTAATAACGGTTCCGTCTGCGAACTCTATTTTTGCCTCATGATGCAAGACTCTATTTTTTAATATTGTTTCTTTGTATTCAGCTGATGTGTTTATCATTTCATCACCTCTGCACTATATCTACTGAAACGCTCTTGTAATAAAAAATACCAGAGAGCCATCCAAGTTGTTCTTTGCTTAATGTCCCCCGATACACTTCGATTGTGATATCTATCCCATCATCACGAAAAGATACCGGGAAGTATCCGGGAACCAGAGTATTTTTTATAATCTTTTCTTCTGTTTCTGTTAGGTATTCCCACTTAAGAGATACTGTCTTTTTTTGTGCTACCGGGTCTCCGACCATACGGCCGGAGAGTGTTCTTCCTGTGTCAGATGACCAAATAATTTCATCGTTTATCGAGAGGCTTGTTGGCGCAGGGAGGGTAGTATTCCCTGACCATATGATTCTTTTTGCCATCATCCTACCTCCACTGCGTTAAATCTACGGTCCGCTGCCGTGCGGGCCGCCTGTGTTGCTCTGCCTACTTGTTCTGAATCAAGATAGAATCCCATTTCCGCAAGTGCGGTTACAATTCTCATTACCGCCCTATTGATGATGGATTCTAATTCTTCTTTTGTTACTCCGCTGCCTCCGGCTTCTCTGACGGCTTGTTTTGCCATTTCTTTCAATTTGCCCTCTGGGGCTACAAACTCGCCTTGATGCATATTGTCACCGATCATGGCAAGCTGCGGTGTGTTTGGTCTCACATATGCCCCTTGGGCCAACTTAGGTACATAGCTCATTTTAGGAATGCTAAATCCATTGAAGCCCCATGAACTTCCTCCAAAACCAGGAATCCAATCTGGAATGTCGATTGTAAATTTGATGCTATTAATCTTTGTAATTAACGAATTAATTGTCTTTATCACTGAGTTAAAAGCGCCAATAATCGCATTGATGGGTTTCTTCGCTAATGAACCGAGTGCACTGAATACTTTCGTAAAAGTACTTTTAATTCCTTCCCATGCCTTTTTCCATTTACCTGAAAATTTATTATTTATAAAATCGAGAATTTCGTTGAAATAGCCTTTTCCATCGCTGAATACATTCTTAAGTTTGTCTTTAAGCGCTCCAGCCGTAGCTTTTAAACCCTTAAAAGCTAGCGACCACGCAGGAGAGAAAGAGCCCTCGAGATGTGATAAAGCCTTACTAAGAATATTATCTTTTATAAACTTCCACGCCGCACTAAAGGCGGTTTTGAAGCCACTTACTACCTGCTTTAATCCACTAAATGCTTTCTGCCAGTCGCCGGAAAATATTCCTGTCAGAAAATCTATTAACCCTTTAAGTACTTTCGTAATACCTTTCACCACATCTGATACTACAGTTAATAAATCTAAAAATTTATCTCCTAATTTTTTAATGATAGGAGCTAAAATTGGCATAATATTTTTAACAACCCAGTTTATAAATGGTTGTAAAATATTTTTCCACAGTACTTTTGCTAAGTCAGCGACACTACCAAGTAAATCAATAATGCCGTCCAGGGCTGGTTGCACATGTCCTTTCCATGTGCCATCAAATTCTGTTGCCAAATCTTTTAAAACAGGGGCTATATATGTGTTAAAGCCATCCAGAAATGTTCCAGTAACATCAGATATTCCTTGTGCAAGCGAATCCAAGAATGGGGCTATATGCTCATCGTATACATCGTTTATCTTCGTAAATGTATTTTTTACGGCTTGGTGAAGTGTATCTAGCACAATTCGAATCGGTGATAATATATTCTCAAACGCAGTCTTTATCTTATCTACATTCTGTATCACAGGTGTGATGACAAGATTGGCAATATCTCTTACAAACTTCAAACCAAGAGCAATAGCTCCAAGAAAGCCATCCGAAAAAATACCAATAATATCTCCTGTGATTGCTTTTGCATCGTCTCCCGAAAGTACATCTAGAATATCTGCTATGGCAACCGCAAAATCTCCTACCATATTTGCTATATCCGAACTTACATCAAAAATAGATACTAGGTTTTCTTTAATATAGTCCTTGCTATTTTCTAGATACTTATCTATTCCTCCAAGAAGGTTGTCTGCAAAAGTAAGCCCTATTCTTATGAACGAACCTGCAATTTTTCCAAACGCAAGTGCAATCGAATCTGCACATTCATTTGCCGAATTTACAACTTCCTTGTCAGTAAAAATGTCTTTCAGGTTTTTTCCAATATTTTTTATGCTATTGTTAATTGATTCTATCTTCTTATCAGAATCTCCAAAGCCAATTGTAAATCCCTTTTTGAACAAGTCCGCAAGTTTTTTGCAACGATTAATAAGACCCTGCATTTTTTTGTCTTTCTTATCAATTACAGTGTCGCCTTGCGCCAAACTTCCAAAATCTGTCGAAGGAACTGCATTTCCATTAGGGGAAGTTGAACTGTCTGTCTTTTTATCGAGTTTATTAATCTTGTCAAACCCCATCAGGGAACGAGTTTCTTTTGCCGCTTTTTTTGCAGCGTTGGCCGTTTTATTTGTTGACTTTGTTGCATTATTCGCTGATTCTGCCGCATTATCCATTCCTGCGCTTGCAGCGTTGGCCGCGTCTGCTATTTGCTGTGTACTGGATTTCTTTCCTGTTATGAGTTCGGTAAAGTTCTTAAATGCACTCGCCAATACGGCAAGCTTTCCAATCACTGCATTAATAACGCGAAGGACAGGAGTAAATAAATTAATTAATCCTTGTCCGATGCTAGCTTTTAAGGAATCAAATTGTAGCTTCATGATACGGCATTGGTTTGCCCACGAATCAGAGGTCCTTGTAAAATCTCCTGTTGCTGCTGTCAACTGATCTTGTACAAACGCATATCGAAGAGCTACCTTTTCTGCTTCGCTCATCTGAGCCGTTGTCTTGCCAAAACCATTTGCCATCGCATACGCATCTAAGGCACTCTGGGTCATTACCACGCCAAGGTCCTTTAGGGACTCTGTTTCGCCCGTGAAGACGCTTTTTAGTTTCGTATAGGCTTCATCCTGACTGATATTATAAAATGATGCCACATCACCTGCCAGGCCTGTGAGAGTGGTTCCCATATCGTAGGCCTGTTTTTCCGTAAAGCCAAACGCTTTTGCCATTGCCCCAAATGTGCCTGTGTACCGTTTTGCCATCGTCTCTGACAAACCAAAGCTTTTAGCTGCACTCTGTGCAAATTTGTCAACTTGTGCTGTCATAGACGGAAATGTAACATCAACTACGTTTTGAACTTCTGCTAAGTCAGAGCCAAGTTTCAAACAGGATTTTCCGAAATCGACTACTTTCTTAACTGAAAAAGCTGCAGCTAAAGCCATACCAGCTTTTTTAGCAAGCCCGGTGATTCCTGCCATCTGTGTTTTAAATTGATTTTGATTTACGACCAGGTCAAGTCCAATCTCGCCCACGCTTGTAGCTGCCATAATACCACCACCTTTTTTTAAAAGGCATCGGCACATGGCACTACTTGCCCGGATTAATCTTTATCTCAAATATCTTTTTACAATGTCTTGCCTGACACTTGAAAAATACGCCCCGGCATTTTGCATCCGGGGCGTACTGAATTTTTTGTTCGTGTCCACAGTAAGGACATTTTATCTTCTTTCTTTCAATTTTTAATCACTTCCTAATCCATCCATGCTTAAAAATGCTGTTTTAAACATGTTCATTGTATTATTCATCTGTTCTTTTGTTATTGTCTGAGCTAAATATTTTGCTCGCTTTCTCTGCCACTCGTTTCTGATTCGGTGTTGTTCTAGGGTGAAGTTTTCAAGATATTCCTTCCTGTCTTCTGCCCGGATTGCTACAACTCTACCAAGTGCCGTATCCGGTCCAAGTCCAATCAGGAGGTCTCTAAATTCGTCCCATTTCATTCCGGCCGGAAGTTCTCTTGACAAACGAATCCCGTACTGTGACTGAAAAGAAGAAATAATCAACGAGAAGTCTTCTATCAAATCATAGTACGGGTCACTACTCTCCCTGTTCGTCTCCCATCACTAAAGACATTGCGGCTTCCACAATCGTCATTAACGATTTTGCAGATAATTTTCTTCCGTTTCTTTCAAGATTGCAAATAGCTTCCACGTCTTCTGGTGCAAATATCAGATTCAATGCTTCTCCTACCGCTTCAAGTTCTGTCTTCTCTGAGAACACTCCCATCAGGCGAAGCATTGTTTCCGCATCTGCTTTTACTTCTACGTCCAATGTTCCGATTTCTAAAACTGGATTTTCTTCAAAACACAGTTTGTCTGTAATATCAATTCTTTTTGCCATTGTTTTCCTTTCTATAAAGCTGGTGTAATCGTTGGTTTTCCGTTACTAATTGTGTCAAATTCCAACGGGCCAACATCGGTACTTCCGCCACCACCGCAATTCTTTACGTCATAGATTGCATTTGTCCAGGAGATACTTGTTCCGTCTGGCATTTCCCACTCGAAATATCCTTCTGCATCGTGTCCATTTTTGAACGCTTTTCCGGCTACGAAATCATTGCCTGTATCTCCGATGTTTCGCTTGCCGCTCAAGGTAATTGTGATTGCTTTCGCAGTCATTAAACCTCTCTGCCAGCCTTCCTGATCCATTGGGGTCCATGTCTGGACCCCATTTGAAAACGCCACTGAAAAACTATCCATATCTGCAATCATGGTTGCTGATTCTTTCGCTACTCCCGCCTTAAATTTATTGTCTAAGACAGGGAATACATTTGTCGCCTTACTCATTTCTTCACCTCTTTTTCATAAATAACAGCCGCTTCAATGACATATTCATAAACGCCTGTTTCATCCGTTCCGATGTCTTGCAAATCATAAAGTAACTGTATAAATTTTATTGTTGTTTTGTTTATTTTCGCATCTCTTACAATATTTATCGCATCAAATAATGCCGTTGCTACCTTTTCCGTGTCCCTGGGAGACTTATTCCAATGCACAAGGAGAGTTATATGTTTTATCCCGTATCCTTGCTGGTTGGGGCCTCCCAGAGTTCCGTGATAAGGATACTGGTGCTTACTATTATAAACTCCTATAGACCTTTCTGGTTTATCTGAAAGTTTCCCCATGTATACTTCTTTTGTTAAGTTTAAAGATGCGATATAGTCTCTTACATCTGCAAGTGTCATATTCCTGTCAGCCTCCTGTAGATTCGTTTAAATGCATTTGTGCAGTAATCTGCCTCTCTACCTCCCGGAAGCCAGTCTTCATACCATTTTCCTTTTGCGTTCGGGTTTTCATCTGTATGGAAATGATATTCCGGATGAAAATACAGCCTTCTGGCATATGGAGTTGATGATACTATGGACACTTTCCCCTGTTTGCTTTTGGAAGTATCCACGAACGTGCTTTCATTCTGCAGGTTTCCGGTATCTCTCGGGAAAACCTGAGTCTGTACCACTTCCGTATGCAGCGCTTCCGCCGTCTGCTCTAATGCTGCTATTTGTGCATCTGTTAATTCTTTTATCTTCGGAAGATTCAACTTTATTACAGAACTTACCTTCATCATACAAGCATCACCTCTGTGTAGTTCACGGTTCCGTCAGGGTTCCTTACTTTGGTTCCTTGTTCAATCCGTCTTTTAACTCCAAATATCACAGCATAGCCGCCAGAGATAACTGGAAGTTCCGGACAGATGTCGCCTGGAAATAATGCCGAACCCGTAATCTGTATCAGCTTTTTCTCGGCGGTAAGGACTGTTTTAGCTTTGTCCTGATAGTTGCACTTTCCAGAATACGCCACCGCTTCCAGTGGTTCCCCATATTCACTCAGACCTTCCCTGTCCATCTGCAGGCTTATGTCTGTCCTGCACAGCCTCTTCGGCACCAGACATGGATATTTCATAGTCTCACCTCGCTAACCGGCAACATAGGCCGCTCTGACATAGCAGTGCATACACATCACGCTTCATGGCCACGCCCTTGTCCGTGAACACATTCCAGGAACTGCCAAACTGGGCAGATACCCCGTTAATGCTGTAAGAGGACAGGATTGTATTGATCTCATCTGCGTTCTCCACCTCAAAGTCTGCCTGCTGGCATATGACTTCTTTTATGATATCTTGCTGATATTCTGTCAAATTAAGAAAGCCCTGACTTACGATACGATTATAAGTCAGGGAATCAATATGTCTTGAAGCTTTTTTGAGAGCTTTGCTGAGCTCCTCTTCAGGGATTGTGTCGCCCTCATACCTGTTCAGGTAATAATCTGGTGTTACGTATGCTTTATAGGACATTCGATCACCCCTTATTAAGCGCCAACCTCTGCTGTATCAACGTCTACATAGATGCTGTCAATCTTGCCATCACGACCATTCGGGAACACGAATACGTCAGAGAAAGATCTGTTCTGATACAGATATCCATCGCCTTTTGTATGTGCACCAGGCGCAAAGTAGTAGATGCTGGAGATCTTCGGTACAGTCTTACAGGTCTGTCCACAAGCTACAAGTACGTTGATTTTGTGTGCACCTGTCACTGCATCGCCCGCTCCGGTATCAGATTCTGCTTTTTTCTTCAGCGGTTCAAATCCCCCGTCTTCCGGTTCCCAGTTAAACGCATCATAGAATCGTTCATCGTCAATAACTTCCATGAGTGGGACACCGTCAATGTCTGTCACTCTGGTTTCGATTCCCATACCACCCTCTGCAATCTGAGTCATTTCAATCTTACGTGTAAACTCTGTAGACTGTTCCAGAGCGTCCATGATTTCACTGCGGACATACATGATCAGAGAACCATTTGCTTTATATCTTCTGAGCTTTCCTTTGGCAAGAATGTCTTTCAGCATACTAAACGCTTTCGTCTTGGTGTATGCGGATGTTGCCGTGGATCCGTGATAGCCCTCTGTTTTCTGAGCCGCCTGAGCAACTTTAGAGAAGAACAGGGCATCTGTTTCCGGAACTACCCATGTCTGTTCGAATACGCGAGAGATATTCTGAATAGATGCTGTGGCATTTGTCTCATCAACATCTGCTTTATCTACCATGAATTCAACATCACGGTCATGCGTCAGTGTGTATGGTACGTCTTTCTGTTCGTAAGAACCAACGTTCCAACCACCTTTTCTGTTGTGATTTTTGTATCCAGATGTACTCATCTGAGTAAAGTGGAATGTTTTGGCGTCAAGCCATCTTACATTGCTAGTTACAAATGGGGATGTCAGGGTTCCCTGCATCAGGATTTCAAGGAGCTCCGGGCTCCACTGTTCTGCATAATTTAACGCCATATCTTATACCTTCTTTCTTTTAGTTCCAGCGATTCCAACGCTTTGTTGGTACTGCTGTCTGGTTTGTAGTTGTAGTCTGCTGCGGATGCTGTGCCGGATTACCGCCAGTTCCTACCTGAGTAAAGCCGGTCTTTCCGTCAGCCTGCGGTTTCAGTGCTGGAACGTCTTCCAGTACTTTGTTTAGTGCTGTTTTTAATGATTCTTCATTGATGTTTCCATCTTCGCCCATAACCTGGCTTAAATCGGCCATTTTAAGGATATATGGGATTGTCTTTGCTTCAATTCCAAGAGAAACAGCCATCATCGTAGCCGCACTTTCTACTTGTGCCACCCGAACAGCTTTCTGAGATGCTGCAAGCTGTGCCTGTGCCTCTGTGATCTGATTCTGCATTCCGGCAATATCCGGCTGATTCGCCGCCTTCTGCTCCTTGAAGGTTGTGATAGCCTGTTCTACCTCCTGCTGGGAAAGTCCCTGCTGCTTGAAATAGGCTTTTAATGCCGTATCTTCCTTTGCCGCAAGCGTTCCATCCAGCATCTGCTGAATCTTGCCATAATCAATCTGCGTACCGTTCTGGTTGCTTTGATTCTGATTATTTGGTTCCTGATTGGTTGTCTCCGGTTCATTGGTTGATGAACCGCTACCTGCAGCTCCTGGCTGTGCAAAAAACTGTAATCTCATTGGCATTTTAATATTTTTATACATCGTTGCTCCTTTCCGTTTTGAGAGTGTCACTCTATTTCCATTGTCATCAGTGTCGCTGGCCACGCACCTTTTTACGTCATATCGTGTTTGGACATAAAAATAAGACGCTTAACCCGGCATCTTATCGGGAGACTCTGGATCACCGCCTTTCTTTTCTTTTACCTCTTTTGCAACTTTAAAGCTAATCAGGTATTTTCCTCTGTCTTCTGACACCTCATAGACTTCTCCTTTCTTGCGAAGTCTTAACTCTTCCTCTGCGTCTTTGAAATCATGCGTTACTTTAATTTTCATCTCAGCCTCCTATTTCTTGTTTGTAATTGTAAACGGTACAATAGATTCTGGAATATAATTTACTTCGTACTTATATTTGTTTACCTTTGCACCGCCTAAATCTTCTTAAGACATTGAAGTTATCCGCTTCCTGTGAAACGTTCTGAGATACTTTGCCCGCTTCGGTACAGCCTACTGTCGCTCCCATCACCATCATCATTGCTAATACTGTTAATAAAATCTTCTTTTTCATTGTTTTTCCTTTCTTGCGCCGGCACAATTAAATCGTTAAGTCTACATTTTCCATTACTGCTCTCGCTTCAAGTACCGCCATGTAATCTGCCATAGCTTTAAGCTGCATATTGTAAGTGCTGCGTGGGCAAGTAGGTTCAAAGGCAAGCGTTCCCTCATCCCATTTCTTAAGTATTTTTCTTAATCCATCAAAGCGAATCTCTAACTGCTTATATTCTGCTTTGAAACGTTCCTTATAATCTGCACTATTCATCAGTGCAACGGTATCTTGTAACGTCATATTTTATTCCCCCTTTTCGTTATTCACTTCCGGCAATCCCGTCGCAACTGATGTCAGCAACGACAGTACGCCTGCTAATGCCGCC
>OGWX01002651.1_pt1 | contig 10516 bp, 7 predicted proteins | sample 1576151 | NCBI WGS metagenome assembly OGWX01 (sample SAMEA3541591, study PRJEB24748) | human gut metagenome | biome: human gut; feature: human-associated habitat; material: faeces | place: China | collected 2012
TGGCAATTCCTCCCCCACATGAATGAGGGGGAATCCTTGCCACTACTTCTTGAATTCAATTTCACTGAATTCCGATTCAACATTATTTGGCGTGGCTCAGCTTGGCCCGGTAGCACGATACCATGGCGGCCAAACACAATGATTCTCCAGAACGGAATTCTCGACATTCGGTGCGAATCGTATATAATCTAAATAATAAAACAGTATAGGAATATAGCTAAGCCGCCAAGCGAGTGAAATCGTTTGGTGGCTTTTCTTTTTGCTACGGAAAAGTAGACATTGTACTTGTCATGAGCTTTTTGCATACTTGCTACGAACTTGCTAAAAACTTGCTAAGCACTTGCTACGCTTCACCTCGAAGCAAGTTCATTTTTTTGCGCGAAAGAATATCGGATAAGTGACGCTTCCTACTCGTATGACCGAGAGAAAACATGCAAAGACTCTACCATTCTGGTAGGGCTTTTTTGCTGCCCAAAAAGTTGGAAAAATGTCGCAAGCGAGCCGCTGAAACCTCAGAATTTTGTCGCAGCCTTTCCGAATATGAGATGTATCTCACAAAAGCGAAATGCGCTGCTTCGTATCTGTGGTGAGACAACCGGAGCGAGTTAACAGCAGAAGTTCAGCTGTCTCAAATGTTGTCAAGCCCGAAACACGAAAATTAAAAGTTCAGTTTTGGAAAGCACCGATTAAAGGTTTCGCTTTGGAAAATCCAGCAGGGAAGGGAAAGAACTAAAGTATAAATGCACGGAATCATACCTCCTGATTTGTGCAATCTAACAAAATAGGTTACATTCTCACGAAAACGAAAAATCCGAAGTGATTCTTGGTGTATAATAGTTCTATCGCAAAGAAAGAAGGAAAAAATATGAAAAAGGTTATATCTTTAGCACTTTCGGCGTTACTTGCACTCTCGCTGGCTGCCTGCGGTGGCTCAAATACCACTACGGTTGCTTCAAGTACGGAAAGCAGCGGCTCTTCGACCGAGGCAGCTCAAACAGAGGCACCTGAATCTGAGGAAACGCCAGCAGCCAAATCCGAATTCCAGGAACAGACCATTGTGGATAATGAGTATTGCACCGTCATTCTCAAAGGGACTGATGACGGGGACGGAATGTTTGGCTACAGCTTGAAGGTATACCTCGAAAACAAAACAGCTGACAAAACTCTGCTGTTTGGCATGGACAACACTTCGGTAAACGGTGTAATGGTTGACCCTCTTTGGGGTGCAACTGTCGCTCCCGGCAAGAAGTCCAATGAAACAATTTCCTGGTTGAGCACAAGCCTTGAGAAAAACAATATCAAGGCCGATGACATCACGCAGGTTTCTTTCACTTTGAATGTATATGACAAAGATGATTTGGCAGCAGATGAGTTTGTCGATGAAGAGTTCACCATTTACCCGAAAGGTGAGGAAAATGCCTCGACGGTTGAGCGTGAAGCACAGAGTACCGATATTGTTCTCTTCGACAATGATTCCTGCAGCATGACTGTGACGGGATTTGAGCATGATGATATTTGCGGATACACTGTCAAAGCTTATCTTGTCAACAAGACGGACAAAGACTTGATGTTCTACTGTGACGATGCTTCCATAAACGGCTACATGGCGGACCCGCTCTGGGCAACGACTGTGGCGGCGGGGAAGACCAGTAACAGCGATATTTCGTGGTCGGACAGTACACTTGAGGAAAACGGCATTGACGAGTCCAGCATCGAAGAAATCGAATTGCCGATTACGGTATATCCGAGCGAGGACTTGACGGCGGATAAGCTGGTTGATGAGACTTTCACCATTACCCCTCAGTGACGGAAAGAAAATGGAAATGAAAAGATTCTTTCGTTGCTCCTTGCAGCAACACTCGCGTTTTCTCTTGCTGCGTGCTCTTCAGGAAACACTTCTTCAAGCAGTGCAGCTGCATCCGATTCCGCATCTTCTGAGGAGAGCACCAGCAATTCCTCTTTGGAAGTCGAGAAGAAGCTGTTGACTGTCGAAATCACGCTTCCCGCATCCATGTTCGATTCGGATTCTGAGGTGGCTGAGTCTGGGGAGGAAACGGCATCGGATGACGTTGAGATTCATAAGACTCCCGAAGAGTATTGCAATCGAATTGTGAAAGAGAACGGCTACCTGAGTGCGGTTCCTAACACGGACGGCTCGGTCACGCTCACGATGACAAAGGCCAAGCACAGTGAGATGATGGCCGAAATGAAGCAGTCTATCGACGATAACATTCAGAAATCGATAGGCGATGATGGCTTCCAGTCCATCAAGGAAGTCACCTATAATGACGATGTCACAGAATTCACGGTAAAGGTTGACCGCGAGGCGTTTGAGGGAAGCTGGGACGGCTTGTCAGCACTCACCTACGCTTTTTGCGGCGCGGCATACCAGTATTATAGCGGAGTGTCTGACCCGCGTGTTGTAGTCACCTATATTGATGCCGATACCGGAGAAACCATCAGCACTTCTACCTATCCAGACGATTATCAGGACTTACTGGGGGATAGCGTGACGGAAGAGGATGCGAGCAGCGACTAATCCAGAATAGTGTTGCCTTAAAAAACAGCACCTGTTGTTAGGAGAGATAAAACAATGAGAAAATTTGTTTCGATTGCAGTATCCGCTGCACTCATGTTATCTTTGGCCGCCTGTGGCAAGGCAGACAGTTCTGCTGCAGCCTCAAGTGAATCCAAGTCAAGTGCTTCGTCAAATAGCACTTCCAATAGCACGCAAGATTACAGCCCTGACGGGATTAAAGTAGGAGAGACATATACTACAGAAGACAGCAAAACATATGAAAGGGTGTGGAACGGCACAGGCAGCGATTTACCTACGCCGTCCCCCGAACCCAAAATTACATACGATAATGATTTCCAGGCACAGACACTTGTTGATAATGAAGAATGCACCATTATCTTGCAGAGCGTTGGTTACGATGATGATTACGGCTATTATTGGAAGCTTTATTTCAAGAATAAGACATCAGATAAAAAACTCGGTTACTCGTTTGATGACTGCACATTGAATGGCGTGGGTGCGAGCCTTTGGCTTACGAGTGTTGAACCTGGTCAAGAGGAAACGGAGATTCATCATTGGGAAAGTTCCGGGCTTAAAATTTATAACATCAATCCGCAGGATATCAATACGGTAAGTTTTTATCTCGATGTCTATAACGAATTAGATTATGATGTTATCCCACGGCATGACTTTGTTGATGACGATTTCGTGGTTTATCCAAAAGGGGAAGAAAACGCAACCGAGCCAAAGCATGAAACCCAACCCACAGACCTCGTACTGGCCGACAATGACGCTTGCACTCTGATGATTTGTGGATTTGACCCCGATGGCCTGCACGGTTATACGACCAAAGCTTACATAGAAAACAAGACGGATAAAGAAATCATGTTTGCCTTTAGAAGCGGAGGCTCTATAAACGGTTTTGAGTGCTTCCCTGAAACAGATACAATGGGAATTGATGCGCACACTAATGCCTATGTAGACATCTACTATTACGATTATTTAGATACTTATGAGGCCAACGGTAAAGACCCTACCTCTGTCACCGAAATGGTGATGCCAATCGTTATAAACAATTCCAGCACTCGGGACATCTATGTAGATGAGACTTTCACTATTAACCCTCAGACAAATTCCGTGACAACATCGGAATAATTTGACGCCCTCCTGCGATTAAAATTATTAACTTTCCCGGGCTTCGTTTGCAACTTTGTAATTGACACCTCCCACGATTGAAATCGTGGGATTCCTGGGCGGCGCGGCAAGGTTCATCGCCAAACCGTGACTGAAACAGCGAGTTATGCGGTTTCCCATCATACACTACGGGTGTAGCGCATGACGAGCATCCAGCCAAAATGGTTGACCAACATACTTGTCTGCATTCCCAGTTCTTTTAAGTGCATCCTCCGAAGGGAGTTTCACCTCTTGCGAGGCAGCTCTTTAATGAGGGAGTGTCGAGCCCCCGGGAAACTATTATTTTTAGAACCCTACGCTTGCAGGAAGGTAGCTTTTATCCTTCTGCAAGCGCTTTATTGTATTTTCGTGCATCACTAAGAATGCAGGAAAAGCTGAGTTAAGAGCTTTTGTATTGTATTCCAAAGATTCAGTATCTATATATTCAAGCAGAAAAGCGGAATACAGGTCACGCTGGACTACTTCTCCGCTGCTGAGGTGTGCCATTCGTTCGGAAAGTCTCTTCTTGGTGTAGCTTTCATCTGTATGGTCAAACTGCGATGCTTTCGTTTCAAAGGTGCTGATTTTGATAACGCTGCCGCCATAACGATTGGCTTTTTTGTTCAGGATGGAAATAAACATTGCGGGGGCGCAGCGGCTCAACGATTTGCCAAACCGTTTTTTAGTATGTGCTCTGCCAGTTTTAGCGTTGGTTTTCGTCTCCTTGCTGCGTTTCTGCAATGCTTTATAGTTCATGTCTTCAACCACAAACTCGTTGCCATGCTGCAGCAATTCGTTGGCAAGCATATTGTGTTCCATCTTACGGATATCAGCCAAGCGGCGATTCAGCTCTCGCAATTTAGCCCACAGTCGATAGTAGTGCTTGCTGTACTTCCAGTCACGTCTTTGTTTGTGGCCATGCTGGCGCTTCAGCCTCTTTATCGTGCCATCCGGATTATAATATTTCGGATTTGTAACGCGGCGGGAGCGGTCCATTGCACGCTGTGTGCGAGCAATCTCATTTACGAGGCTTTTGGCTTGCGCTCTTGCTGATGGCGCAAGAACTCTCAAATCGCAGATATCTTTGCCACTAATGGCAAGCGTTTGCGTGCCGATATCAAGACCTATGCGTCCTTGATTTACAGGATGCTTCATCACGCCGTTACCGTCGCACTTTGTGGGAGGATAGCCTTCTAAGATGAATTGTGCATAATACTTCCACTTGGTCTTAACCCACTTACGAGTAATGCGGCAGTATTTTACTCCACATTTGAGAGCTTCCTGCTGATATTTTCCTGTCTGAGTTTTAGGATTACGCAACACAACAGGAAATTCATGCTTTCCGTACACAATGCGCAGGTTGCCTTTTCCGATAGTGGGTTTTATTTTTGCGATAGCGGCAGCAATTTCAGCTTCCATTTGTGGTTTTACCTCATCAGGAAGAACAACTTTCTTATCGTCTTTAGGGTCAGGCCGCCCGTACATATCATCGTATCGCTTTTCGACGGCTTTTTGCGCCTTGCGCTTAGCCGACTCAATATTGCTTGTAGTGAGGTTTGCCGGGCGAAGCACGATACCGGTGAAGTTGTTTTTTCCGGAGATGGCTGCTAAATCATCTAACCTTTTGTAGTGAACCTCTTTTCCTTTGCTAAAGAAGAAAGTGTTCCATGCTTTCCAAACATCAGAGGCAACTGCCTGTGCTATATGGGAGTTTATAGCATAGTGCTTCGCGTACGGCACAACCAACTTATGAAAAGCATCTTCGGAAAAACGATATTCTTTAAGCATCTTTTCGCGTTGCTTAAAGAGTGTTTTTTGCTCATCGCTGTCGGGAGTTGCTTTTGCAATAGCTGCCATCAACTCACGATACTTGCGCGTCTTGCGCAATTGATGCCACATTTTTGTAGTCGCACTCACAAGCTGATTGTAGATGACACCACACTTCTTGAACTCCTTATACAGATAGTCTTGCTCGTTGAGACTTATATCAAGAGGCAATGTCAATACAAATGATGGCGTGCTATTCTTGCTCCCGAAAGCCATAAAGTTACCCTCCTCTCTTTTTTTGCTGTTCTACATAGTGTTGAATCGTAGCGGTAGACACATCTCCGGCAGTGCTTACAAAATAGCTGCGTGTCCACATTTGCATAACCGTGTCAGGAAAAAACTCTTGCTTGAGTATCCTGCCGGTGGTTCCTTTAATAATTTTCATGATTTCTGCAGCACTTAATGTAGGCGGAGCATTCACGAAAAGATGACAATGGTCGATATGACATTCCATTGCCAGTATCACAATGTTGTTTTGCTCACAAATTTGGGTTACAAGTTCCTTGAAACGAGCTTCAAACCCATCCACCAGAAATAATTTTCTCCGATAGCGTGGGCAAAACACAAAGTGATAATTTATCATAGAAACGGTTGCTTTTGTGCGCCTATAATCTTTTTTCATGTATCTATTATATCATATTTTAGATGCCATGTTGTTACAAACACATGAATATATACAAAGTTGTCTTGAAATTTCTCCCAAAGTAACTCTAAGGTGCGGCCTTTCATCCCACGATTGAAATCGTGGGCTTTCCCAGCCTTCATTTTGTAAAATGTCGAAGCACTTTTGATGTATAATAGCCTTATACAAAGAAAAAAGGAGAAAATCATGAAAAAGGTTGTATCATTAGCACTTTCGGCTTTGCTTGCCCTTTCCCTGGCCGCCTGTAGCAGCTCTAACACTACCAGTACTGCTGCCAGCAGTGCAGCTACATCTGATGCTGCATCCTCCGAGGAAAGCACCAGCGACTCTTCAACGAGTACTGCAAGTAGTGCTGCCGATAATGCAACGGCTGAACCCGACATCCAGTTCGATGAGAGCTTCCAGCCACAGACGATTGCCGACAACGATACCTGTACCATCATCTTGCAGAACGTGGGTTATGATGACAGCTATGGCTACTACTGGACCGTTGATTTCCAAAATAAAACGGATGACAAAACTCTTTGCGCTATCACAAGTAGCCCGTCCTTAAATGGAATCCCGGCAGATACCAGTTGGTTCCCGGAAATTGGGCCAGGAGTGAAAACCACCGAGGTCGTTTCGTGGGATAAAGCAGGACTGGAAATCTATGGAGTGAAACCGCAAGACATCGATACCGTCAAACTTCACATCGATGTCTATGATGAAGCAGAATGGGATGTGTCGAATCGTGATGACCCTGTCGATGATGACTTTGTGATTTATCCGAAAGGTGAAGAGAAAGCGACAAAACCAAAACACGAGATTCAGCCCACGGATATTGTGCTGTTCGACAATAATGCCTGCAGCATGGTCGTTTGCGGATTTTATTCTGATAGTTTCATGGGCTACACGGCAAAAGCCTACTATCAGAATAAGACAGATGACCGTATCGACATTATTCTGGATAAAGGCTCCATCAATGGCTTTGAGTGTACCCCGGGAGGAACAACATTGCTGGAACCACATTCTAATGCCTACGTGGATATCCGTTGGCAGGAATATGCCGAAACCTACGCAGAAAATGGCAATGACCCAACATCCATCACAGAAATTGTAATGCCAGTTTTTGTGAGAAAAGACACAGGGAGCAATACGGTATACATTGACGCCACTTATTCCATTGACCCACAAGCAAGAACAGCAACGCCGATAGTGAATCCCCAATGATAGCCGCATAATTTTCCAAAGCCAAAAAAATTCTTGGGAAAACAGCAAAACTTTTCTGAGTTCAAAAAAACTTTTAGTATTTTTGGGAAAAGTTTTCTGGAACGGAAAAAATTAAAGCGCTCACCATCTTCGGTGGGCGCTTTCGTGTTTATTCTTCAGTTTTCTTTTTCAGCCACTGCCTTCTAACGAACGGTGTTACATAGGTTTCATCACTCTTCAGCTCATAGCCATAGCTTTCAGCTATCATGGTAGCACGTTCACTCGCTTTCTGCCCGGCAGGCAGGCGACGAATAAAACCATTGATGTTTTTGGACGAAGCATCATATTTGGACTTGTCGAACACCCGCAGCGGCTCGTCGTCATCATTGCCTTTCTTGCGATAATCGCGGGGCTTTCCGCCAATCATCAGGCAGCGAATGCCAAATGGGGCATCCGCGTGTGTCACAAACGAAGACCGGAACGACGCATCAGTGGGCAGGACATCCGGCAAATCACAGGCGAGAGAAGTGTACAGCCAGAGAATCAGATTCGTGACGCTGTCAACCAGCTCTGGAAATTGAGCTCGGTCAGTCAAAATATAAAACCACTCGGTGCTTGTGTTATAGTATCCGGCCAGGTCACCGAACTTGGTTACGATTTTATACAGACACACAATCTCGTTGTCGCGGCAAGTCTCTTTCAGCTTAATTTCCTGTATCAGCTGGCAGGCATCAAACTGAAACAATGCACCGTTGGCGGAAAGAGTTCTGCGGCGATGATGCAGCGTGTCTTTCAGAAACTCTGTCGTATATTTGGGTGAGATGGGCTTTGGCCACCAGGACCACATGTACGGCGTATTCGCAGTCAATGGTTTATCCGGAAGCATATCCACGGTATACTCGTTCACATAGGTAGCCATCGAAAGGACTGTGTTCGTATACAGATGTGAGAGCAAAGCGAGGTTGTTGATGCTGTCGAAGTCGGCAACGTCCTCATAACCATAACGCTTATAGTACGAAAAGACCATATCCAAGCGTCTGTCTTCAGAAATCTGAGATTCACATTTGTCGTATGGCCGATTGTTGAAAAGAGCATTACTATAATAGACAGGAACATCGGCGAGGGGATAGGGGTCCCGGATGATGATTGGCTCGTTCTCAGTTGAGATACCGACAATGTTGTTCACAATATCGAATTCCTGAGGCTTGAGGTATTCACTCCCCTGCATCAGCATATCGATTACCGCGTACAGGACAGAATCATTACGTTCCACATTTCCGTCAATGGATAATCCTGAATGAACACATTCCTGCGCATAAGCAATAGCCTTGAAATACAGAGCATAGTCCTTATTCTTCTTGATGGGCTTTGTGAGCCCCTGCAAAAACTGATGATAGCCTTTAATGAACTTGTCAGAGTTCGCCATAGCAAGCTCTATCTGAGAGTTAATGGCCTCAATGATAGGCTTACATTCCTCGGCTTCACGAGCCAAGTGAAAAAGGAAAGTGGACGCTTTCCCGAAATCTGCATCATGCAGCGTCGCCACGACCTGGCAAGCACTGGACAGGGTTCTTCTCTGAAATACCCAGATAGACTCGCCTTTGCTCCGATACTTCTTATCCCATACAGGTGCGTATTTATCGACTAAGGCATTACCGAAATCTTCCTGCACTGCCAAAACACCATTTTCGTTCTGCACGGTATCCTCCTTACAACTTTAACTGCCCCACACAACTCTGCGCAGTGGGCAGTAGTTTGTGGGCCATCTCGTTGCGGAAATACTTAGGGTCTACGGCTCGCATCCCGAACCGCACACGGTCTAAAGCATCTGCATCCTTGAGAATCGTATATAGCAGCCACACCCGTTCTTTGTTTCGAATATTGGATGTTTTGAGGTCTGCAAGAGCCTTGCGGTCATCCAAGCAATGATACTCGATGAGGAAAGCAGTTGCCGGATTGCAGTCGGAGACTGTGTCATAATAAATGTCCCTAGACTTTGCTCCGTGGCTGTCATCGACATCATCGTTTGTCCGCCCAATATCATGGTAAAGAATCGCATCACATAGCTGGTGGGATTCTTTTCTTGTTAAGGCAATGCCCTGAACCTGAACCAAAAGCAGCGCATCAAAGAGAACTCGCAGCGTATGCTCGGCGTCGTGCTCCTCATCATTAGCCCGGCCATAAGCATCATACAGAGTGGAAATGCGGCTCCGGTAGCGCTGATAGAGAGGGTAGAGCGCCTGGATTTCATCTGTCAGAGCGTTAATGCCGTATAGTGTATCGACCTTTCTATCTTTTACGGCAGCCGGTGGGACAAGGACCTCTTTTTCTTCATCATTCGGAAAATACTCGATGATGTCACATTTGCTGACATGGGCAGTGATGATTCTGCTGTTCTCGAGACTCGGGATGCGGCAGGCGAAGAAACAGGCTGCCTTGTAGCTTGTGGTCCAGGAGAAAGATTTCTCGTATGGAGTTGACTTACTCCCTTCCCCGCGATAGATGGTCACAACATCCGGCAGGCTGGATAGCCTCTTTATAGTATCCTGCTTTTGCTTCTGAGATTTTCCGGCAAAGACTTTTTGGAGGTCATCCTCCTTGAGAGCAGAGAAACCAAAGTCGCTGGTACGATAAAGGTCCAGAAAGAGTGAGTACAGGTCCTCGTCAGGGTTAGACAACTCAATGTACCTGGAAAGAACAGACACACGAAGGCTGTCTTCCAGGGAGAAAAGGTAACTGCGGATAAAGGGGGCATTTCCCGTTGAAATGTTTTCAGCTGCGCCTAAAACTCTCTGCTGGAATTTCTCATCCGATTCGCTGTTCACAGCCAGACGCTTGTCCCCGTAAATGTTCAGAGAGAGAACAATGGGAACGGTCGTGCTATCGAGCTCGCAATAATAAAGAGGAGCAAGCATATTGTGCGCAGCATAAATCTTGTCGACGGGGAGTCTCGGATACTTTTTAGCGAATTCAGTGGCCGTTATACCGATACTGTAGCCTTCTTTGTAGTACCGTTCAATGTCAGCACTTGTCTGCACTGCAGTGAGGGGTAACATCGTCTCGAGACTTGCTTGGTTGATGCTTACAAGAATATCCCCGACCGTCATTGTTTTTCGGACTTCCAACTTTTCACGGGTTGCCCCGTTACTCAGTATGGATTTCTGCTT
>OGWX01002653.1_pt1 | contig 10510 bp, 9 predicted proteins | sample 1576151 | NCBI WGS metagenome assembly OGWX01 (sample SAMEA3541591, study PRJEB24748) | human gut metagenome | biome: human gut; feature: human-associated habitat; material: faeces | place: China | collected 2012
TAGTCTCTATGTCTATCTTTTTGAATTGAATTTGCGCAACTTATTATACGTTATCACTCTGTTGCGCTTGGTTCATTATCCGTTGCTGATAGAGAAGCCGGTATGGCAGGCTATGATCCAGTAACAGGAGATAAATCTGCTGATGAATCTTCTGTTTGGAAAGCAAATGCCGGTGCTGTATCTATAGGCAGTTCTGCAGATGGTGAAGAAATTACCCGTCAGATTACCAACGTAGCAGCTGGTACCGAAGATACCGATGCTGTAAACGTAGCTCAGTTGAAGAATACCAACCAACGCATTGATGGCGTTGAAAACCAAGTCATCAGCAACACCAACCGCATTAACCAACTGGGCAACCGTGTGAACAAGGTTGGCGCAGGCGCAGCTGCTCTGGCAGCCCTGCATCCGATGGACTTCGATCCGGACGACAAACTGACCTTCTCCGCAGGCTATGGCAACTATGCAGGCGAAAACGCTGCAGCAATCGGCGCATACTATCGTCCTGACGAAAAGGTAATGTTCAGTGTTGCAGGTACCGTAGGCAATGGTGAAAACATGGTTAACGCAGGCGTATCCTTCGCTCTGGACCGCACCAACCATGTAAGCAACAGCCGCACCGCTCTGGCTCGTGAGGTTATCGACCTGCGCGGTCAGCTGGCAGTAATGGGCGCTAAGATGGCTAAGATGGAAAAAGCATTAGGTATGTTGGATGAAACCAAGACCAAGCTCTTCCCGGATATCCCGGCTAACCACTGGGCATATGAATACATCGCTAAGCTGGCAGGCAATGGCTACATTGAAGGCTATCCTGACGGCAACTTCGGCGGTGACCGCCTGATGACCCGTTATGAATTTGCTGCAATGCTCTATCGTGCAATCGAAAACGGCGCAGCTCTGGAAGAAAAGATCATCAAAGAATTTGAGCCTGAATTGGGCCGCATCCGTGTAGACCGCATCAGCGGTGAAGACGGCGATCGCGATAAGATCGAACGTGTACGCGTAAACGATACTAAAGGCGAGCGCGACCATTACGGCAACAAGCTGGCAAAATAAATTGTCGGCAGTGACAAGTGAATAAAGCTCAATAAACAGTAAAGGCGTTCTCCCGCAGGGGAGAACGCCTTTTGTCGCAGGGAATATATCAATAATTGCAACGGCATTTTTCTTTTTATGAACTATTGTTTTTTATAATACATCTGTGATATAATTACCTTAGTTGCATAGGTAGCCGCATTCTTGCGGAGCTTATGTCTGGTCATGCGGATCAGTGGCGCTTGTCGAGCTTTCGGCAGGCGCCTTTTCTTTTACGTCAGTTGCAATCGCCGGCTTATATATTTTTGCCTGACTTTATGCTATAATCAAAGGAGGAAACATATGCAAAACTTAGCAACAAAATTCGAAAACCTGACGATTCAAAGTGATTTCATCTTCAAAAAGGTTATGTCGCGCAAGCGTATCTGTATTCACCTGTTAGAGGAATTACTGCAGATCAAAATTGCTGATATCAACTACTTGGAGGCAGAAAAATCCCTTGAGCCTGAATTCGTCAGCCGTGGTATCCGTCTAGACATCATTGTGGCAGATGACAAGAATACGCATTACAATCTGGAAATGCAGGTCAAGAACACCAAAAATCCTGATACCAAAAACTACGTGCTGCCCAAGCGCACACGCTACTATCAGGCATTGATGGATATTGACTTGCTGCAGAAGAACCAGGAATATGATCTGTTGCCGCCAACCTATATCATTTTTATCTGTGTTTTTGATTTTTTTGCCAAGGGAAATTATGTTTACACCTTTAAAAAGCGTTGTCTGGAGGATTTGGAGCTGGAGCTTCCCGATGAAGCAACTACTATGATTTTGAATACCAAGGGTACGCATGGCAGTATTTCCAAGGACATCAAAAGTTTTTATGATTATGTTAATAACCACGTTATAAATAGCGATTTCACAAGACAAATTGATGATGAAATCAGCTATCTTAAGCTTGATTCGAAAGTGAGGCGAGAATTTATGCTTTTGGAAGCACGTTTGTTAGACGAAAGACGAGAAGCTAAGGCTGAAGGCAAAGCTGAAGGTCTCGCCGAAGGCAAGGCAAAAGAAAAGACTGCAACTGCAAAGCGTCTTTTAAGCATGGGATTATCTGTAGAGGATATTGCTAAGGCTACTTCACTTTCCATTGAGCAGGTTGAAGCAATTAAGGCGGAATGAATTTGACAAAGATTTTTTCTTACAGTAAAGGCGTTCTCCCGCAGGGGAGAACGCCTTTTTACATTGTAACGAAAGCAGTTAAGCTGTTATGGTATACGCTTTACAGACTACCTGCGGAGCTGACATCTACCACTTTTCCGGAATTCCGGGGAAGTCGGCAATCGTCAGCATACAGCAGCTGCCGGTGGCCAGCAGTGTATCTGCATCAGTATCATATACATGAATCTGCATAGTAATCAAACGGTCATTATGCGAAACAACCTCAGCCTGTGCCTCTACCATTGCACCGGAAGGAGCGCCCTTGATGAAATCTACGGTCATCGATACCGTAACCACGCGCTTGCCCATAGCGGCGCAGGCGATGCCGGTGGCATTATCCACCAGTGTTGTAAGCAAGCCTCCGTGCAGCTTGCCGTTGAGGTTTGTGTGTATGGCAGGGTCGATGCGCAGGCCTACTGCAGCTTTGCCGCAGCTGATGCTGTGAACCTTTATGCCGCAGTGCTGCATAAAAGCGTTATGCGTGTAGATATCTTTTACGCTTCGGATAATTTCTTCCGGTTGCATAAATCATTCCTCCTTTAGACAGGCGTCCAAAGCTTGGGCAACGTCACTGCATTGCTCAAGGCTTGCTACCCAATTTTGTAAACGTAATGCTTTAGCTTCACCGTAGACAGGTACGGCAAGGCTCATAAATTTAGCACAGAGCTCCTCCCAGGTCAGAGGATTTTCCGGATCTCCCTTAGGATAATCAACCTGCATTGTCAGTGTTTGTCCGTTTTGCAGCTGGATTTCTACTCTGGAAGCCAATTTGGAAGCATCTGCCGCATGAAGCTGTTCCATAGCCTCATCGCGGATAACCTCGATGCGCTGCATTAAATCCGTAAGCTCTTTGTTATGGATACATTCCTCACTGAACTGCGCAATGCCTACTTCGCCGAACTTCAGCATGGCAGCGGAGCAATATTGAATACTGAATTTGCCGCCGTAGGGAGTTTGCGGCTGCGGATTATTGATCAGATAGTTCGTAATATCGTTGACGTAAAGCTTAATTTTAGCGATGTCCTCAGGCTGCAGAGAATGAGCCTTGCGCAGCTCCTGAATGGCGTAAAGAGCGGCGTGAGCATGCTTGCAGCAGGCGTAGGGCTTGAAGGAGTTGATGTCGATTTTCAGCTTGTCGGTGCGCATGCTTTCGGTAAGCTTTTCCAGATGCGGTTCTTTGACCATGGCACGGCAGAAGCCCTTTTCGCCTTCTAAAATTTCGCTGGCGGCAGTAAAGCCCTTTTGCGACAGATAAGCGCTGAGAACACCGCTGTAGGAAGCCTTGCCTGTGTGCAGCGGCTTGCTCATGGCACCCTCTTTTAAAAACTCCCACAGGCCTGCTGCCTGTGTACCGGCGCTGCCGTAGCACATCAGTGTCTGCTGTGCGTCAAGACCGAGGGCGTTGGCGGCAGCAGCACCGGCGGCGATGGTGCCTGCGGTACCGGTAGTATGCCAGAAGAAGTAGGATTCCGGGATAACCGCTTCGCCTACGCGGCCGCTGGCCTCGTAGCCTGCGCATATAGCGGCAATAAGCTGCTTGCCGCTTTTGTGCTCCGCTTCGCAGACAGCCAGCGCGGGTGAAACAACGACGCAGGCCGGGTGGATAATCGAAGGGTTATGCAAATCATCGAAGTCCAGACTGTGGGAAGCAGCGCTGTTGATAAAGGCAGCGTTCAGGGCGCTAGCCTTTTTTGCAGGGATACTGCCGAAGATATTCGCCTTAGGTGCATCGCCCTGAAGAATAACATCATGGATGATGCGTACCGGTTTTTCCTGCGAACCGCGGATAGCAATTCCCAGCCAGTCCAGCAGACATTTTTTAGCCATTTCGATACTGTGAGCAGAAAGCTTTTCGTAGCACAATTCTGCGGTAAATTTTGCTAATGCTTTAGTTGTCATTGTAAATACCTGCCTTTGCTTTAATTTTAACTATTGCCATGGTATTCGCCAAATGCAACGTAAACACCTGCCTTAGCCTTAAAACAAATTACCTCCCTGCTGGTATTCTCCGAAAACCTCGCGCAGTACGCCGCAGATTTCGCCTAAGGTTGCATAGGTTTTAACAGCATCAATCAGATAAGGCATAAGGTTAGCTTCACCATTGGCAGCTTCCTTCAGAGCTTTCAGGGAAGCATCTACTGCGTGCTGGTCACGGTGAGCCTTCATTTCATTTACACGGGCAATCTGACGTTCCGCAACGCTTAAATCTGCCGTAATAACGTCATTTGTTTTGACAGCCTTTTGAAAACAGAATCTTGCAAAATCTCCGAGTACATAGTAAGATTTTCAAATTTAGATTCTGCCAAACCCATTAATACAGCATTGGCTATGCTTCCTACGCCGGACTGCAACGGCAGCATTTGCTGCGGCAGACGGCCGTGGCGCTGCTCGTGCTCCAGAAAATCAACTAGGTTAGCGGCAATTTTTTTGCTTGTGTCATCAGGAGCGCTTAAATTGCGTACATGGTCGACAATGTCTGATTCGACGATGCAGGTAATTCTGTCAAGTCCGCAGCTTACATAAGGAGAACCGATGCGGTCGCCGACATGATAAATAGGGATTTCGGTGCGCTCAGGTGGTTTGCTGCAGATGTAAATATCGTGCATTCCCTCCAGCGTCAGCGGGATAGATGTGTTGACCTCAACGATAATTTTTTTGCATGCTTTACAAGCATAGGCGTGTTGCCGACACCAGAACCGAGAACAATGCTGCCGTCTGCATTAATAGCAGCGGCTTCAACGATTGCAACATCAACATCGCCGTAAAAGCCGTAGTCGATTTGTTGGGCAAAGTGGCTTAAATGCTGATCAATATAGGTTACGCTGCCGGTGTTGATCTGGTGGCTGAGTGTTTTGTTGGAGGCTGCATAATAAGGCATGCGTCCGCTGATACCGCCGACTTCGGCAAGTGTTTCTTCGATTTCCGGTCCGACGGAAGCACCGCTCCAAATATTGATACGGCATTTTTTGCCGGCCTTGATGGCTTTAGCGAGAGCAAGTGTGGTTTTCTTAGGATAGCCAGAGGGGGTGAAGCCGCTGACACCGACATTCATACCGTCGGTAATCAGTGTGGCTGCTTCGTCCGCGCTGACTATTTTGTCAAATAGGCAGGGGGTGCGCAAACGTGTTGCATCCAGCATTTCAAAAACCTCTTTTCTTTTTTGGAAATTTCCTTATCTGCTTACAGTTTAAATCTATCAACATATAAAGTAAAATACGGAAAATACATTTTACATATAAAAAATGCATATACGTTAACTCGTTCTTTGATGCGGGAACAGGATAATTCATGATATATAGTTGTCTGTTTTTAGAAAAAAACGAAAAACTTATACTTTTATTCCTCATCACTTATAAAAATAATCTATTGGAGTTATATGCGTTTTGCATATGCTATCATTGGTTTTATGAAAAATTTAATTTTAAAAACTAAAAAAGTACTCAGAAATATTGCTGTATAGTATAATAAAGGCAGAGAGAAGTAAAGGAGAACCCTATATGGACATAGAATATTACCGCAATTTTATTGCCATAGTTGAGGCCGGCAGTATTTCTGCCGCAGCTAAGCAGATAGCGATTGCCCAGCCGGCGCTGAGTAATCAGCTTAAGGTGCTGCAGAAGCGTTTTGGTACGCAGCTGCTGCATGTGCGCCGTGGCGGTCACAGCATTGAGCTTACGGATGCAGGCTGTATTTTATATAACAAGGCTAAGTATATCTGCTCGGCAGAAAACAGCGCTCTGAAGGAGATAGTTGACTGTCAGGCAGGCTTTAGCGGTACGCTGCGCATCAGTCTGTCACCTTCGATGTCAATAAACTTTATTAAAAACTTTTTGAGTGATTTTTACAGAGAGTTTCCGCATATTAATTATGAGCTGTATGAGGTGCCGATTGACGAACAAACCCAGCAGCTTTTGGAGGGGAAAACAGAAATAGGCATTGCCAATGCACCCCTAAAGCAGTCTAAACGCTTTGAAACGCTGTTCAGCCGTAAAGAGCGTCTGGTTGCGCTTTTTCATAAGGATAGCCCGTATCTGAAAAATGATAAGCCTAATATCTTGCTGGATGATTTGGAGGACATTCCGTTATGTCTGTCGCGTGGCTGTTCTGAGCTGTTTTTTTCTGTGTGCTCGGATTCACACATTTTCCCGCAGGTTATGAGTATTAATACTACTAAACTTTCGGCCATAGCTTGGGCAGAAAAAAATACCGGTGTGGCAATTGTACCGGCACCAGCTGTAGAATTGTTTCCAGCGAATCTGGTCCGCAAGGAAATCAAGGATGAGCGCTTGTTTCTGGAGATGACACTGTCTATAGTTAAGGGCAGAGAGCTGTCGCAGGTTGCGCAGACCTTTATTAATTATTATATGCAGAATAAATAAAAATACGCCTTAGGCTGTTGATGCCTAGGGCGTATTTGTTTGCCTTCTTACTTTATTTTTTTCTTCGGGCGGTATTCTGAAATAAACAGGCCGGTCATTGTCAGGATGGTACCGAGTGCTACCAGCAGAGTGATTTTTTCCTGCAGGACAATCGCCGAGGTAATGACGGTGATGACGGGTACCATATAAATATAAACGCTGGCCTTTACTGCGCCCAACTCCCTAACTGCCAAATTCCAGGTGACAAAGCAGAGTGCGGAAGCGCCCAGTCCCAGAAAGACGATATTGAAAAGATAGGTAGTATTGGCGAAGCGTGCCAGGTTCAGTTCAAAATCCAGAAAACCGAGCGCCGGCACCATAAAGAGAATGCCGTAGAAAAATGTTCTGCGTGTGGCGAGGATAACAGGATAACCGTAGCTGCTGATTTTTTTCGTCAGCAGAGCATAAAACGCCCAAACGACAGCGGCGGAAATCGCCAGCAAATCACCCAGCGGATTGAGCTGCATGTCTGCACCATTGAAGCTGATGCAGGCAATACCGCTCATCACGATAAAAAAGCCGATGATGAACTGCTTGCTTAAACTGCCGGCAGAACGCATAAAATAATGCGCCAGCAGCGCGGTAAAGAAAGGCGCTGTGCTGCCGATTACGCCAACGTTGGAGGCTTGTGTATAGGTCAAGGCGATGTTTTCCAAAAGGTAGTAGAGGCAGATGCCGCAAAGGCCTGCGGCCATAAAAACAGGCTCCTGCTTTTTATCTGTTTTCAGCATTTGGGGATAGGCCAGCCAAAGGGCGAAAAAGGCCATAATAAAGCGGAAAAAAAGGATTTCCAGCGGCTGAAAGCCGGTAAGTAAAACCTTTGTAGAAATAAAGGTTGTGCCCCAGGTAGCAATTGTAATGAGGGCAGCAATGTGCCCGATGTAGCGGGTGTTTTGCATTTGCTTGGGAATCTCCGTTCTTTTTAGTGCGCAGTAGAACGCACTCTATGATTTTAGCAGACTAAAATCCTGCTATTAACAAACTATCCCCTCTGCCGGCATGACAGAAGGGATAGGCTTTAAATTATTATTTTGTGTGCTTGTCTTGGGCAGCCTGCTTGTTGGGGGCTGCCGCAGCATATTTCGTCAGGGCAACCTTCGTGATGTGGAAGTCGCCTACGGTATCAGGGCCGTCGATGCAGCCGTTGGGGCAGGCCATGCCTTCGATATAGCTGCAGTCGAGCTTGCCTGCGGCAGCAGCCTTAACCGTATCACGGCATTTGTCCAGTCCGGAGCAGTATTGTGCGTTATGCACCTCACCGCCCATAGCGGCAACCGTATCCTGCACGGCAGCACTTACTCCGGCAGTCAGCGGGAAGCTCAGACCGAGCTTGGAGGCATCACGCTCATACGCAGCATCGCTGCTCATTTCCGCAAATTTGATATCCTTGCCCTCCAGCATGCACATAATCTCTTCAAAGGAAAGCACGTAGTTGATGGTTTCGCGGTGCTCGCGTGCTTCCACCTTTTTGGCAATGCAGGGACCGATGAACACGGTAACGGCATAAGGATATTTTTCCTTTATCAGCTCAGCGCAGGTGAGCATGGGGGAGGGAGTGTCGGAAATTTTATCCGCAGCCTCCGGCACCTGCGTTTTAATCAGCTTAACGAAGGCAGGGCAGCAGGAGCTGGTCATAAAGCCCTGCTTGGCAGGAACCTTATCCAGATATTCCTCTGCTTCTTTAACGCTGGTGATATCGGCGCCGATTCCAACCTCTACGACTTCAGCGAAGCCTGCTTTTTGAAGTGCCTCGTAAATTTGCGCCATAGTAATCTTCAAACCGTATTGGCCTACGATAGAAGGTGCCACAAGGGCGATAACCTGCTTGCCCTGCTGGATTTCACGGATAACGCGGATGATATTGCTGCGCTCGTCGATAGCGCCGAAGGGGCAGGCGTTGCGGCAGGCACCGCAGGAAACACATTTTTCGTAGTCAATTACAGCCTTACGGTTTTCACCGATGCTGATGGCACCGATGGCGCAGGCACGCACGCAGGGACGATGGATTTCGATAATCGCACCGTAGGGGCACATCTGCTTGCAGCGTCCGCATTCGATACATTTCGTTTTATCGATAAAGGCACGGTCCTGAATAATGCTGATAGCCTTTTTCGGGCAGTTATTCATGCATTTGTGGGTGATGCAGTGACGGCACATATCGGTAACGTAATAAGCATCAATCGGGCATTGGTCGCAGGCTGCGGGGAGCACGTCGATAATCGGCAAATCGGTGCGCTCAGGCTCGTTCAGCGTTAGCTTGGCAGCCTCGATGATATTGCTGGAGCACTCCTGCCCCAACGCCATATCAATACGGTTTTTCAGTACGGCTCTTTCTTTATAAACACAGCAGCGGTAGCGCGGAGTATCCTCGCGTACCTCCTGCAGAATATCGTAGACGTGGTCAGGCAACTCGTTATTCCAGGTGTAGCGGGATAAATGCTCCAGCACCATGCGGCGCAGCTGCGCAACAGCGGTTAATTCCATAGCGGTTCCTCCTTGGCAATTAGTTATATTGCGTTTTGCATTGCATACTCTATACTGTACAATTCTTTACAGAACGCAAAAATCCTGCTGAAGAGTATACGTAACGGTTTTAATAATGTTAAATTTGGTATTTTTCTAAACAGTTATATAGATGCATCTGTCAAAAAATCTCTGATATTTTTATGGATAATACCATTACGGCTCATATCGAATTCGTCGAGTGAAAGCACATATTTCGGATAATTATCGGTAATTTCATTGTAAAAACCGAACTCACGTTGAATAGTTTCTTCTGCAGCCAATAAGTACGTAACTTGAATATAAATTTTTTTATCCTGTTTTTCACAGATAAAATCAATTTCTTTGGTATCTAACTTGCCGATGCTCACCTTATAACCACGGCGTAAAAGCTCCAGATAAACAATATTTTCCAAAATGAGATTGATATCCTTCATGTTGCCGCCGAAGACTGCTTCGCGGATGCCATGGTCAGCGACATAATATTTTTCGTTGATAGCAAGCAGCTTTTTACCTTGTATATCCTGACGTTTTACCTGATAAAACAGAAAAGCATCGGTGCAGGCTTTAACGTAGTTGATAATGGTTTCTGTTGCCATACTGCGTCCTTCGCTTTTCAAATATTTAGAAAGCACATTTGCAGAAAAAATGGTACCGATATTTGCAGTTATGTAGGTAAGTATGCGTTCAAGCATGTCAACATCACGTATATTGTTGCGGCGTACAATATCTTTCAGTTCTACTGATGTATATACATCCTGTAAATATTGTTTGCAGGCAGCTTCGTTATATTGCAGGGCTGCCAAATATGGCATTCCTCCGAAGTGCAGGTATTTCTTGAAGCAGTCTGCTTCACTTGTATTAGGCTGTATAGTATTATATAGCTCAATAAATTCAGAAAATGAAAAAGGATAAATAACAAATTCTACATAGCGTCCTGCTAAATAAGTGGCTAATTCACCGGATAGGAGCTTGGCATTGGAACCGGTGATATAAATATCACAATTAAGTTCTATACGTAAGGAATTAATACATTTTTCCCAATCTTTTACCTCTTGGATTTCATCAAAGAAAAGATAAATTTTTCCTGTTAAAGCTTGGGTTTGGCTTATTATTTCATCATGAAGAGCCTGGGCATTGCAAAGCCTGGCAAAGCTCATATTTTCAAAATTATAGGAAATAAGCTGTTGGGGAGTAACTCCTTGTTGTAACAGCTCTTGTTTTATAAGATCTAACATAACAGATTTACCGCAACGTCGGATACCTGTAAGTACTTTTACTAAATCACTGTTAATGAATGGGCGGATTTTTTTCATGTAAGATTCTCTTTTAATCAT
>OGWX01002659.1_pt1 | contig 10485 bp, 9 predicted proteins | sample 1576151 | NCBI WGS metagenome assembly OGWX01 (sample SAMEA3541591, study PRJEB24748) | human gut metagenome | biome: human gut; feature: human-associated habitat; material: faeces | place: China | collected 2012
CTCTGTCGTTTCCGGCTTTTCTTCTTCAGCCTGTTTCTCTGGTTCTGCATAAACAATATCTACTTCCGGAAGTGTCACAGAATCAGAAAGTGTGAAGTTCATCAGGTCTTTCTCACTGACTTCGGTAAGGAAATACACATTATCCTGAGATTTTGAATTGTCGATGATCAGATAAAAAATCTTACCACTCTTAGTTGAAATGGTATAAAACTCTTTTGTGCCTTCCGTAGCTGTTTTGGTAACAGAATCTGCTGTCTCGCCTTCTTTATTAAGCTGTTCCTCAATACCTGTCACTGTCCGATCATCCACAGTTCCTTTTGCATCTGTTGGCTCAGAAGCCTGTGCATCCTGCGGAAGTGGTGAAGTCGTTGTTTTCTCAGTCCCAGTTGCATCTGCACTGGTCGTGGTTGCCATCGCACCATTGCTGTCACCTGAAGTTTTCTGTTTCTCTGCCTGCTTCTTTGCCCATTCATAATAAGGATTCTGCAACACATACTTTTCAGAAGTATTTCCGGCACCATCCGTTACCGTGATTTCAATCTGTTTTGTTGTAAAATCTTTCTGTGTCAGTTGCACTCTCAGCATTCCATCCTTCAGATCTGTATAAGTGGTGCCATTAACTGTCACAGAAGTAATGCCGGAAACGGTATCATTTCCCTGAATCGTCAGTACACCATCTGTCAGAGATGCAGAAAGCGTAGGCTTTTCTGTGTCATAACACTTAATAGAGCGATTCTGCTCATAGACCTTCCCCTCACCATCTGTCACACGCACATAGACCGTCTGATTACCAGTAATGGAAATACTTCCATTCCCTGTCACATCCTGCCAGCTTCCGTCTTTCCCAGCTTTCGCTTCAATTTTTGTGATAGAAAATCCTTCTGGCATATGACTGGCATCCACAGTAATTGCGACTGCCGTTTCCCCCTGTCTCCAGCCATCTGGCTTTTCAATCGTAATTGCGGGTGCTGTATTCTCTGCCGCTAACACACTCTGTGTCTGCAACATAGGCGATGTCAAGCAAAGAATCGTTGTTGCCGCAAGCAATCCTTTTTTCACGCTATTTTTAGATTTCTTCTGTTTCATCTTCTCTAAATTCATCATCAGACCTTGTTTCCTCCTTCTGTATTTCTACCCTGCCGGGCAGTTCATTTTTCATTCTCTTTTTGAAAGCTTCCAGCTCTGGAATGCTCATATCCATTGCACGGATAATTTTTACAATTTCCAGATTTTCCGCTTCTGTTTTTGCTATCTCCGCAGCCTTGAAACGCTTTAAATCTGCTTCATATCTGGCTTTGGATGCTTCCATTTTTTCCTTGGCTTTCTCATAATCTGCCGTTGCTTTTTCAAGACTTTTCATCGCTTCTCCTTTCCGGACGGCTGTTACACCGCCCTTTTCCTTACCATCGTCCGAATCCATAGAAATGACTCTGCCAGTATGGAGAGTTGATGGACGTATACTGCACCGGATGCCCACAATGGATCATCTGACCATTGCCCACATAGATTCCGATATGCGTTACCGGAACTCCTGCATCGTAAGTACCTGTAAAGAAGATCAGATCTCCTGGCTGTGCTTCTGACTGAGATACCGGCGTACAAATGTCATACAATCCCTGTGCCGTTAATCTTCCTGTATTCCTTACACCTGAATGTGTCAGGCAGTAACTTACGAATCCAGAACAGTCAAATCCACTTGGCGAATATCCACCCCACACATACGGTGTCCCAAGATATCTCGCTGCTTCATTTAACAAACGCTGTGCTGCTTCACTGGTATATTCATTGCCGCCAAATCCTGCCCCTTCTCCTGTTTCCAGATAAAAGATCGGGTTTAACCGCTCTCCATTTTTCAGAAGTTCAATGTGAAGATGGCTTCCTGTAGAATTTCCAGTATTTCCTACAAGCCCTATCTCATCACCTTTCGTGACGGATGCTCCTGCAGATACACTCCGGCTGCTTAAATGTGCATACCGCAGTTCATAGCCTTTACTGTCCTTGATCACAACATAATTGCCATAGCTGTCGTTATAAGCAGAAGTTGTAACCGTTCCGGTCAGCCCTGCCATTACTTTTGTCCCTTCCGGTGCTCCGATATCCATACCATTATGAAGCTGATTTGCTCCTGATATTGGATGAATCCTGTATCCATAATAGCTGGTCACACTGGAATACCAGTTAAAATCAACCGGTGTTGCAAACATCTGCAAGTTGCCTTTTGTATCGTTGTAGGCACTGAACAGTTCTTTCTGGAAAAATCCCAACCTGTCCTGACAGATTGACATCAGGTTTCCACTATTTAAGGTGACATTCAGCACATCTACATCTCTTGTCCTGGTCACTTCCACTTCATTGCTTCCATTATCATCTGCCAGATAACATTCCCATGTTTGATGTCCATGTGCAGATGCTGCCGCATGACTGTCATAATAGACATCAAACTGTACACCGTATCTTGCGAAAGCTCCGGTATCTTCTACAGTATATTCGACACCATTCATAACTACCTTTGTTCCCATTGGTACAAACGGATTGGAAGCATCTACCGCTAAGGTATGATTGGCAGTTGGATATGCTCCACTGGCAGTCGGTCCTCCGCTCCAAATACCACAACAAATTGGGCAGTTACAATACCCACTGGTCACAACCTGTCCCAAAGATTCTCCAACTCTTACAGTTGCTGTCTCTGTCACAGTCTCATTGACTGCTTCTGTTTCTAACCGATACTGCAATGCAAAAAGAGCATCCAGTTCTGGCTTTACCTGTTCAAAGGTAAATTCTTCATACTTTGCTGACAGATAACTGATCAGGATAAACGGATCATGCTCAATAGGTCCGATGTTATATCGGTATTCCTCATGTCCCGGTTCTTCAGATTCCATGTTGTTGATCCGCTCCTGCAGATTAGCTTCCAGCTGTGTATAATACAATTCCGCTTCCCGGATTGCCTGATCCGATGACAGATAACTGGTCCCTGTGTAAGTGATTACATTTTGTAAAAACACTGCAGAACATGACGTGACATTCGTTATGATCAGAAACATCAATCCGATCAGAACTGCTACACTGATATACACCTTCCGATTTTCTTTAAAGAAGTTGGTGACCTTACCGCCAATCTTCTTAATATAATCAATCGTACCTTTTGTAGCTGTTCCTACTGTCTGTTCACTTCGCTTCGCTTTGGCATAATCCCATTTGATCTGTTGCTTCTGAATCTGTTTTTTCAGCTTCTTCTGCTCCTGATGGGATGCAGCCTGTGCCTGTTTCTCTTCCTGTCTTTCAAGTCTGCTTCTTTTTCTGGATGCCCACTGTTTCCTGCGTCTGGCACTTCTCTGTTCCAGCCGGTAAACACCTTCGCCGCTTTCTTCTAACTTATGGGCACCTTCTACCGCCGCATTATCGTCTTCATTTTTGCTGATCTCACGGTGCAATGCTACGGAAGTTGCACTTCCTGCTTTCTTGACAACAGAAGTTTTTTCTGTTTTCACAGATTCCCCTTCACCAAACTTCAAACGGGATTTTTTCTTTCCAGGAGTTTCTCCTTCATTTGCCTGATAGACCTGTGCTTTCTTGGAATGCTGCTTTGCTTCCTTTTTCTTTCTTGCTTCTTCATAAGAAAACTTTTTGGCTTTTTCTTTCTGTTTCTGATGGCGGAAATTGACTCCATCCGTATCCATCTGGTTCAATTTCTCCATATCTTTGTCATTTTTCACAGAAGCACCAGTTTCCTCATAAGCAAACTTCAAACGTTGTTTTTGTTTTGGCTTTTTGCTGCCACCTGTCTGATTTCTCCGGCTGTCTCCTCTGTTTTCTGATAGATCAGCACGTTTTTCTTTCAGTCTCCCTGACTGTCCGGCTTCGGATTCTTCTGCAAGTCTGGATTCTTTTCCGACTTCAGCACGGATTCTTTTTCTATTTTGCTGTTTACTACTCTGTCCAAAATCCTCACTTTGCTTCTCTGTCCGTATCAGTTCCGGTGCATCTCTGGATTTTTGCACAGAGGGTCGAATATTTTTCCCACTCCGTTCAGACTGGCGGGGAGACTTATCCACAAGGTTTTCTTCTTTTTCCCCCTGTTTTCTTCCCATCTGCACATCACCGACACGGTTACTGACACGAACAGAAGATTTATCTGTCAGGTTTTCTTCCACCAGACCATCCTTGGTCATCTTCTGGACTTTCTTGTCCCTGACTTTCATTCTCTGTTCTGCCACTGATTACTCCTCCTTCTTCGGATACCCTTTCCCTGCCTGTAATAAACAGAGAAAAGCGATGCCAAAAACAGCACCGCCACTAAAAGTTAATACATATGAAATTGCTCGTAACATTGTTTTCTCCTTTGTTTTAACCTGCTTCAGAAGTCTCCTCCAAGCGGGTTGTCATGATTTTATAGAGGGAATTCTTCGGGAATCTGTCTACAAATGGGATAATGACATTTCCATAAAACAGAAGTCCTTCACCCTCATTACTGTTGGTTACATAGGACAGCTGGGTTGGTGAGATATTCAGCTGTTTTGCCAGAATCTGCCTGTCTCCGGAAGCCTGGTTGAGCATATAAATGAAATCAGAGTTTTCAAAAATATTCTCGATTTCTCTGGAAGCCAATAAATCTTTGATATTCTGTGTTATCTGATTGTTATTATCAGGCGGCTTTTTATCCACCTCTCTGGGACTTTCGCCCATTTTCATCAGCGTGTCATTTCACGCTCAGCATAGCATATCTTTTTACCACGATTATATCGTACCGGCTGGCAATGCGGCCTCTTGGAGCTGTTATATTCTGCTTATGCAGGTTCAAGCTCTATGCGTTGCGTGTGGCTATTCTATTATGAATAGCCTTCCACTCGGATTAGGTCGCTACCCCTTTCCCGTTTTTTTCCGCATTGATACTTCTGACTTACTTGCCGGTTTCAGTCAGAACGGCGATAGTTTGCACTTTAAGCGACTAACAAGTAACAAACCAGTTCACCAGTTGGAATACCTCCCCATTTACGGAACCTCTTCCAAATTTCCACACTGTAAGCTGCTGTCTGCTCTTCTTTTAATAGAAGATGGAATTCATCCACATAGTAACGGGTAGATTTATGAGCGGAACGATTGATAGTCACTCGGTTCCATACCTGGTCCTGCACAATCAACATCCCGATCTTTTTCAGCTGTTTTCCAAGCTCTTTGATATCAAAACAAACGATACGATTGTTGATATCTACATTTGTGCGATGATTAAATACATTCAGGGAGCCTGTAACATAAATCTCCAATGATGTTGCAAGACGCTGTGCTTCCGGCTCTTCCTGTTTCCGCAACAGATTATATAAATCCTCCAGGATTGGCATCTTCTCCGGCATTGGATCGGCAAGATATTCCTGATATACTAACCGCACACAACGGTCAATGATGGTCTTTTCTACCGGCTCCAGTCCATTCTTTCCTCCAACAATCAGCTCACACAAAGACAGAATAAAATCTGCTTTCAGTGACAGTGGATTATCTTCCTCGGAATAGTTCAGGTTCAGATCCATTGGATTGATATACTGGTCAGATACTGGCGAAACCCGAACTACCTGCCCATGCAGTGCCTGCACAAGTGCCGAATATTCGGCTTCTGGATCACAGACAATGATATCGTCTTCCGTAATCAGGAAGCAGTTTGTAATTTCCCTCTTTGCTGAGAAGGACTTACCGGAACCAGGTGTACCAAGAATCAGTCCATTCGGGTTCTTCAGACGTTTCCGATCAACCATGATCATGTTGTTGGATAATGCATTTAATCCATAATAAAGAGCTTCCCCTTCCTGAAACAGTTCCTGTGTCGTAAATGGCACGAAGATCGCTGTTGAAGATGTGGTAAGCCCTCTCTGAATTTCAATTCGATTGACTCCCAGTGGAATACAGGACATGAGTGCTGCTTCCTGCTGATAATCCAGTTGTTTTAAAGAACAGTTATATTTCTGTGCAATTCCCTGCACCTGGAAAATATTATTATCCAGCTTCTGACGCTTCTTTGCGGTATTCATTACCAGAAATGTCACAAGGAACATTCTCTCATTTCTGGACTGCAGATCTTCCAACAGGTTCTTCGCCTCTTCTCCATAGGTTACAAGGTCTGATGGAAGCACGTCCATATCATAACCGGAACGTACCGCCCGTTTCTGCTCTTCAATCTTCATCTTATCCAGATCTGAAATCTTGCTCTTGATCATTTTGATTGCTGAACTCTGATCAATGGACTGGATATGAATGTTGACATTGATGCTGTCATCCACATCCAGGAAGTCTGCAAGCATCCGGTCTGTCAGCTCCGGTGCAAGAATCTGCAGGTAACTCACACTCCCCATCGTTCTTCCCATCATAAATGTCTGATTCTTGGAAAAGTTAAAGGAAGTCGGTGCAATAAAATCTTTGGTCTTTAATCCGGTTTCCGGCAGCATCTTATACTGGAACTTAAATGGTTCAATCCGATCCTGGTTGAACACATGATATAGAATCTCCAGCCTTTCCAGACCATTTAGTGAATGTGCCTGTGCTCCCAGGACCTTAAAGTTGTTTAAGATATCTGTTTCGATTCTTTCAAGCCTTGGTCTTGCCACCTTCAGGCTTTCTGCTTCGATTCCAAAAGTGATATACTTTGTCTTCACCAGACCATTATTTCCTTTTGAAAGCTGATTTTTCAACATAGTACGGTACTCATCACGAATGGCATTGAAGTCATCGTTCTGATCAGGAATGTCAATGCTTTTCTCAAATTCTGCCACATCCACCTGCTGATTGATAAAGGACAGCTGCACACTGATGGAAGAATCAAAGTAATTTAAGAAATCACAGTAATTCTCAAATATCGTGGTCTTATCCTCATTTAAAGCAAGCTGATAGTTGATGTCATAAAACTGAATCGTCTTGGAGAAAAAGTTCTTTGTCACCTGGCAAATACCATCCTGCAGCATCCGAATATACGGAATACTCTGCTGCGCAGTTGTAGGAATATTTTTCTGTTTCCTGCGGTCCCGTTCCTGCTTCTTCCTACGCTTTTCCTGTTCTCTTTCTTTTCTGCTTTTTTTGTTTCTTCTTTCCTAACGGTTTCTTTTTTCCACCAGGGACAGACGCTCCTGCTGAGCCTCCTGCTTTGTCTTTTTTGCCATCCGGCACACCCTCCTTTTTTACAAGGGTGGAAATCTCCTGATAAAAATTTTCTGTCTTATATGGTCTTACTGACGGACAGATAAACTTCTGTCGAATGATATTTGCCACCACTTTTTCAAAGGGAAGCCCGTCTTTTTCATACATTGCCATGAAGAAAAATGGAAGCATGATCGTTACCATCAGGATGGCTGCGATACTGGAACCGATTGGTTTTCTCATGAACAGATAAAACGGAATTCCCACTACTGCGGCAAGTGAAAAGAAAATCAGCTGCCGTTTTGTCAGATTTAACGCTACTTTTGTTTTGACCTTGGTAAGGTCTTTTGGTACTGGTACATACGCCATGGTATGCGCTCCTTTCCTGCCCGCTAATGGGCATTGAATATTGATTTGCTAAGGCTTCCGGTCTTGAATAATGAAAATGCAAGAATCACGGTATAAGCCGCTACTGAAAACATTGCTGCATGAAGGTCACTGGATATGGTCATTGCATTTACTAAAACTGCATAAATTCCCACACAGACCATCATGAAGAATCCCTGAAATGCCAGTGCGAACAAGCCTTTTAAATAGTTGTTTCCGATATTGCCCCATTCCTTATTGGTCATGGTGGCAAACGGAATTGGTGCTATGGAAGTATAAAGGTAAATCTCTATCATTCTTCCGTATAAAATAACGGTTATAATGATCGACAGAATCCGCATGGTAATACTGATCAGCAGCGTTTCCATGGATAACAAGAACAAATCCCCCAGTTCCATATCTTCCAGTGCATCCACAATCCTTGTGATTGCTTCCGATGCGTCCACTGCTGTGTTTCCGGAAATTACTCCGGCGGCATTGGTGACCACATGCTGGCCAACGTCAAAGACCGCCATCGTGATATTGAACGTATTCGTCACCAGATAAATGGCTACATACGCCTTAAAGATCCAGAGGAAAATGTTGTAAGTCTCAAATTCATGGAAATTGTTTTTCTGCGTTACCATCGTAATCAGTTCATAGCACAGGACAAATGTGATGATCAGTCCCGCAATGGGGACAATCACCGTTTGGGAAATGTTCTGGATCAGATTGAAGATTCCGGCATTCCATCCCTGCGGTGTCTGTCCCACCTGCCCGGCTATGGTTCCCACCTGCTCATTGACAGACGTGAACATGTTATCCAAACAGGACTTGATAAGCCCGATCAGGATATCCTTTATCGCTTCCGTAATTCTCTCAATGATGGTGTTCATCTACCACTCCTCTTAAGAGAACAATGTTGCCAGCTGTGGAATCAGGGTAGTTCCCAGCAGCATGATTCCGGCACCAGCCATCAGCTGTTTTATCCCCAATTAGGTGTAAAATTCTGCTCGATGGCGGGCGGCGGCGTACAAAAATCTATATGGTGTTTTTAAGAGAACCGTCCCGGCGGGACAGGTCAGGCAGTGACCTGTTCCACCTCCGGGATGGGTTTGAGATTAAAATGAATTTCGATAGAAATGTGTCTTGTTTTATCTTCGTCAATGCGCTCATGCACGACGATTTCTTTGATTAAGCGGTTAAGGGTGGCTGCGTCCAGCTCTGTGATGTTGGCGTATTCCTGAATGGCTTCCACCCATTGTTTTGCGTCATTGGCAAGCTGGACTTCATCGGACAGCCGCTTTCTGCCCTCGGACACTTTTGTTTTAAGCTCCGTCTGCTCGGTCTGTGTCTTTTCCAGCATGGTGTTGAAATTCTGCTCACTGATACGCCCTGCAATCATATCCTCATAAAGCCGCATTACCATTTTGTCCAGAACCTCAATCCGTTCCTCGTCCCTTGTAAGGGAGCGTTCCATTGCTTCCCGCTGTTCCCGCTGCTCGGCTTCACAGGTATTGGTCAGGCGGTCGGCAACCGCTTCCCCGTCCATCAGGGCAGCTCTGGCACATTCCCGGATTTTCCGCAGCACATGGCTGTAAAGGGTGTCATAATCAATCCGGTGCTGGGTGCAGTGGTTCTTTCCAAAGGCATTGTAGGTCTTGCAGGAATAAATCTGCTGGGGATGTTTTGCGTTTGTGTAGCGTATCGTCAGCGACTTCCCACACTCGCCGCATTTTATCAGTCCGGCAAACAGGCTGATTTCATTGGTCTGCCCCGGACGCTGGCGGGATTTCAGCTTGTTCTGCACAATGTCAAAGCTCATGCGGTCAATCAGCGGTTCATGCTGTCCCTCCACCACAATCCAGTCCTCCGGCTTCTTTTCCCCAATCGTGCCGATTTTGAAACGGTAGTCTTTTTTCTGGGAAGCAATCGCCCCGGTGTAGACGGGATTCATCAAAAGGTCTTTGATAACGGAGAAGTCCCACATATACCGCCCGTTTTCCGGGTCTTTCTTTTCCCATTTGGTGCGGGTATTGCGAAGCCCCCGTTCCCGGTTCCACCATGTGGGGCAGGGGATTTTTTCTTCCTCCAGCCGTCTGCGGATATAGTTCGGACCATGACCGTTTAGGGCATATCCGAAAATCAGCCGCACAATCGGGGCGGTTTCCTCGTCAATGAGCAGATGGTTTTTGTCCTCCGGGTCTTTCCGATACCCAAACGGGGCAAGACACCCGGTAAACTGTCCTTTCTGCGCTTTCAGAAGATAAGAGGAATGGACTTTCTTGGAAATATCCTTGCTGTACATCTCGTTCAGGATATTCTTGAACGGGGCAATATCGTTGTTATCCCGCAGGGTGTCGATACCGTCATTCATGGCGATATAGCGGACACCGTTTCTTGGGAAAAAGTCCTCAATCAAATGCCCGGTTTGCAGATAGTTACGCCCCAGTCGGCTGAGGTCTTTCGTGATGACAAGGTTGATTTGCCTGCGCTCAATGGCTCTCAACATTCTCTGTAAATCAGGACGCTCCATATTAAGACCTGTGAAGCCATCGTCCTGATAGACTGCCACAACCTCCCATCCCTGCTTTTCGCAGTATTTTTCCAGCATATCACGCTGGTTTGCGATACTGGCACTTTCGCCTTGCAGGTCATCGTCCTTTGACAGCCTGCAATAGACCGCTGCACGATACCCCCCGGCAAGTGCCGAACCGATTGTTCTGTATTCCATTTCGTTCATCATAGCCATTTACCCACACAATCCAGACGGTATCTGGCTCTTTTGAACCTCATCTTCATTATACTTCAAATCTTTCTTTTTAGCAAGATATTCTTTTGTATTTGTCTTGCCGTATTTCTGGGAAATCAGGCTGACGAACACATCGGTTGCGTCCAGTTCCCCGTCAAATACCGTTGTAACATGAATCTCTGTTTTGTTTTTTGCCATAGGCAGTTATCCTCCATACATGAAAATAGCCAGACAGAGGGTGTCGGCAA
>OGWX01002662.1_pt1 | contig 10480 bp, 8 predicted proteins | sample 1576151 | NCBI WGS metagenome assembly OGWX01 (sample SAMEA3541591, study PRJEB24748) | human gut metagenome | biome: human gut; feature: human-associated habitat; material: faeces | place: China | collected 2012
TTTTCTTTTCCTGTGTTCTATTAGGAATATAGCACGTATTGTTAGCACTGTAAAGGGTTGAGTGCTAATTCTTTTCTAAAAATTTTGTGAAGTCCTTATTTCATGGGCTTCACAAAATTTTTAAATTTACAATTACACTCAATTTGTAATGATTTAGACCATTCTATCTTGGCCATCTCTCTTTTTTATTCATTAACGTTTTAAAAGCCTGATGCGGTTCACTCTGATACCAATATGCTACACTGGCAACATCATCCTGTCTTTCAAATAGTCCTTTATAACATACACCGATCTGCTGGATAGTAACTTTTAAATTTTCTTCAAAGCAAATCGGATCCATCAGATGCCATCTATAAAATCCTCTCATTGGCGGACAATCATCATTATGATATGGATTATGCACCAGTTCATCGTGTGCTGAATAATACGGATATCCTAAAAATGGAGAATTATAAGTCTGTTCTACCGTCTTTCCGTTTACCTGGTGAGCAAAACTCCATGACCCGCCAAAATAGTCCTCTGTTCCCGTGCCACATATTGTAGGATATTCTTCATCTCCGTCAATATAAAATTTAACTTCGCCTTCTCCCCACCAGTATCTTTCAAGTGTTGTCAGAGCAAGATATGTACCAATATAATGGCCTTTTCCTTTCACATTATCCAAAATAACATAATCCTTTGCCAGTTCTGTTATTCTTTGACGTCTCCACTGTGCATGAAAATAAGCTGTATCTTCTGGTAACTCATCATACAAACAATAGTCTACCTGATAAAAGAAATCAGGAATTGGATTATCATGTTGATTTTCTAAAGTAATTCTTGCTTTTTTACGAAATGGCATTTGAAAATAGCTATTAAAACCTCTGTTTGGAATTACGGATATTGGCATAGATGTAACAAGACATTCTCTTGCAAAACCACAGCAGAAGAAATCACCTAAAGGACTTTCAACCGATGGAACTTCCTCATCATCCCAGTACATGCGGAGTACTAAATCACGGAGTACATAACAATCCGCATCTGATGTTTTATTATTAACCGTAATCCATATATGCTGAATAATACCCGGTCCATCCATTTCAGCTAATACTACCGTTTCATTCGGCATAATATTTTTCAAGCACGGACTACCTTTTCTTGAAGGGCCAAGATGACTTGCTGCAATTCCACCCTTTCCTTTTTCTCCAGTTGGATTTTCAGCATTTATAGCTCTCGATCTTCCATTTCTTAATCTGAAAATATCTGACATTATTCACACCTCCACTTATTGCTTAACGCCGCCAGCCATAACACCTTCCATGATCTGCTTCTCAAAAATAAGTACGAAAATAACTATTGGCAGCAGGATAATACATCCAACTGTACTTATTAAATCCCATGGCATACTATATGATGTCTCCCTTGGAATAGTTGTAATAGCAACACTTAATACTTCTATTTTTTGTGCAAAAAACAATGGAGTGAATAAATCATTAAGGCAATTTATAAAATTAATGATTAATATTGTTGCAATAGCCGGTTTCATTAAAGGCAACGTGATATAAAACAGTTTCTGAAACATATTCGCTCCATCTATTTCTGCTGCTTCATCTAATGAAATAGGAATTTCACTTAAGAAATTACCTAAAATCAACATAGTAAATGGAATCAATGCACTTGTATACATGATGATCAAGCCAGGAAATGTATCAACTAATCCAAATCTTTTCATCAGATCATATAACGGTCTTGCTGTTACAATTCCCGGAATTAAAGCAGATGCCACTATCGCTGCATATACAAGTGTAAGTCCTTTTCCTGAATAACGAGTAAATGCATAAGCTGCCATTAAGCAGATAACTGTTGATAAGATCAACGAACATACAGTAATAATTGCTGTATTTAAAATCTTCTCACCCAAATTCATCTGCGTGAAAATTCTAATATAATTATCCAGTGTAGGATGTTTTGGCAGATAGTGAATCGGTGAACTAAACAGCTCAGAAGCAGGTGAAATAGATGATGTAAAAATCCAAAGTAATGGAAGTAAAATAATAAAAGCAACTATTAAAATCAAGCCCCATTTGAATATCGGTGCCAAAACTTTTTTTGTTTTTGGTTTCATTGTCAACCTCTCCCTTCTATATTTTAATCAAACTTTTTGATTGCTCTAAGCTGTATAAAACTTAAAATTGTCATAACAATAAACAGGCAGACAGCTATTGCAGACGCATATCCGAGATTCAAATTAGTAAAAGCCTCCTGCATAATTCGATATGCTAACAAAGATGTTGAATCCCCTGGACCTCCTGATGTCATAGCATATACTAAGTCAAAACTTGTCAATCGCCACATTGTAAAGAAAATAGAAAGGCTCAGTATTGTCTTCATTATATTTGGCAGTGTAATTGAGAAAAAAGCTCGTACCGGTCCTGCTCCATCGATTTTTGCTGCCTCATAAATATCTGCTGATAAAAACTGTAATGCGGCAAGCACCAAAATTGCAAAGAAAGGTAAGTCCTTCCATAAATCAACTGCAATAACTGCTCCTTGAGCTGAATTTGCATGCACAAGCCAATCATAATGAAAATTCGGTACAAATCTTCTGATCAAATCATTGATTAATCCATATTGATCATTAAACGCCCATCTTGCAGCAAGTCCCGCTACTACCATGGGCATTGCCCATGGTATAAGTACTATTGTACGCAGGAATTTTTTACCTTTGATCTTCATATTTAACATTAATGCAAGAATCACACCTAATACTAGATGGAAAAACATTGATACAACCGTAAATTTCACAGTAAATCCGATAGAAGATAATAATTTTTGATCTTCAAATATTCTAAGATAATTTCCTAATCCTATAAATTGAAAGTTATTGCCTTTTAATAAACTCATATCATAAGTACTGTTTATAAAGGTCATGATAATTGGATAGAGCGTAGTAAATGCTCTTACAATCACTACCGGAAGTACCAGAAGCCATGCAATCCACAATCCTTTTGTCTTCTTTTTCATTGTCCTTACCTCCCGTAAAACACGTAAAACAATATATTAATTATTTGACTACATATGTATCAACTGCCTTCTGTGCTTTTTCACAAAATGAGTCTAATGTTAACTCGTCAGATACATACTGCTGGAATAAAGATCCCATCTCACTAATAAACTCCATCGCCTGCGGTGCCATAGGACGTGCAAGAAGTTCTGTATTGTCCACGTACTCTTTTATTTCATCTAAACCAGGCAAATCCATCGCTGCTAATTCATCACTTTCCAACACGTCTGTTCTTGCCGGAAGTCTGGATGTCATTTCTGTATAATCAAGTTCTCCCTGCTCACTTGCAGCATACTTGAGGAATTTCTGCGCCGCTGCTTTATTTTTTGAAGCACTATTCAAAACATATCCCCATGTAGAAATATAAGCTGCCTTATTTTCAAATGTCGGCATAGGGGCAATATGCTGTTTATCCGGACCATACTTTCCTGAATTAACAAAAGACTGTATTGCTCCTACATACATAAAGATAGAAGCATATTCTCCATCAAAAAATTTCTGCATCATTGGATCGTACTGATCTGCCAGCTGAGAAATAGGTGTCTCTTTTTTCTTCATCATATCATACATGAATTTTACAGCTTCCTGAGTTTTAGGATTTGTCCAATCGTAGTAGTCTCCACCAAACAAATTCACAAATGTTCCGATAGAGTTAAATACATATGTTTTTTCCCACGCATCTCCATATCCGTATTTACCGTCCGATGAATTAGCTTCTACATATTTTTCAAAATCCTCTTTTGTCTTAATCTCGGTAAGACCTGCATTTGCCATCTTTTCCTCATCAACCCAAAAAGCAAGAACATCCATAAAACAAGGAACTGAATAAACATTGTCTCCTACCATTGTCATTTCCTGCATATATTTCTGTGGAAAATTTTCCATAATCTCCGGTGTCATAACGGTGTCTTGAAGCGGTTCTAGATAACCTGTATTTTTAAATCCGCTCATCATCTCATCATTAATTGTAACGACATCAATACTATCATCACCTGAAGATAATATAGTTGTTATTTTTGCCTGACGATCATCCGTATTTGTCGGGCATGCGATTGTTTCAATTTCCAGTCCCGTTGCTTCCTCCGCTTTATGGATATATTCATCAAAAGCTTTTCCATAAGTTGTATCCTGTGTCATCAAGGTAATTTTGTTTGAATTCTCGTTCTGCTTAACCTCTGTGTTTCCTCCAGACTTCCCGCATCCACTAAAAAGTCCAACAGACATTGTTGCTATAAGTAATACACTGACTATTCTTTTTTTCATTTCTTTCCCTCCTGCGTTTTAATATGCAACCTAATATCTACAACTATTTGTTAATATCATCATAGAAAATAATGCTTTAAAAATAAATATATTATTTTGCGCATACTTTATAATTTTTTTATTTTTCAAATCAAATTATTGCGTTTTATTATTTCTTTTATTAGAATGAAGCTGAAAGGAGCGGTTCCATAATATGAAGCTATTTACGTCACTAATCAATACTATAAAAGAACACTTTCGCTTAAAACTAATCATTTGCTTTATTCTTTGCGCCATACTTCCCCTTCTTATATTGGGAACAATATCTTATAAAATATCTTATAATATAGCTAAAGACAAGATTCTGAAAGAAACAGCAATTTCTTGTGAAAAAAATCAGCACCTGCTTGAAAATCGAATGACTCAAATAGAAAATTTAGAAGATTCTATTCATTTTAATTTATGTATGTTATGTACAACAGCAGAACAACCTATGTCAAATTATCTCGACAAACTTTCTGCGGTTCGGAATAATATTGCTTCAATAGCTGATTCTTTTAATATTTATCATGTAAATATCTTTTTACCTGATGATACTTTTGCTTCAAAAGAAGGGCTTACTTTCTGTTCTTTATCAGATCTTAAAAAATATAAGGTACAGTTGAGCGATTTTTCAAAACATGGGCTTACTCCTAATTGGATTTTTCGCAAAGACATTAACTTCCCTTATATGGTCAGCAAAGGTGAAGAACCTTCCGGAGTACTCTCCTGCTATAGGTATGCAAAAATCAATTCACAAAAAACTTGTTTGGCTATTCACATAACAAGTGAAGAATTAAGCAACTACTTAAACACATTTTCTGAAGGCAATCCTTCTCTTTCTTATATAATAAATTCCGAGGGTGTTGTATTATCAAGCACAGATAAGAAACAAATTGGGGGTTCTTTATCCAATGAAAAACTTCATGCAATCACACAAAACTTGAGACTATCACATTTCTCATATGATAAATGTGAGATAATTTCCACACCGGTACATAACCAGCTATTTCTTGTTACTGAAACTCCTGATTATTATATACGCCAAAGTTCATCCTTTCTCGTAAAAATGATTTTCATTTGTTTCATGATTATTGTTCCTCTAACTATGCTCTCAATTATCTGGGTGGCTGATCAAATGACAAATAAAATCAATCATTTGTCTCATTCTATGTCGGAAATCAAAATGGACGATGTCATAGATTCGACGCAGATCGACAAGTTAGTTCTATCTTCTTCAACTCACTTGGATGAAATAGATTCACTAACCGTCACCTGTGCTAACATGATTTCAGAATTGAATTCAAGCTTTGAGAATAACCTTCAATTAAAAATACAAGAGGAAAAACTAAATTATCAGTTGCTGCAATCACAAATTAATCCTCATTTCCTATATAATATTTTAGCATCTGTTCAAAATTTGTTGTCATTTGGTGAAATCACGAAAGCGAATAAAATGCTTGCTGATTTATCGCTTTTTTATAAAGGATTGTTACGCACCTCCAATGATCTGATTCCTATTAAAAAAGAATTAGAAATTGCACAATTATATATGGAAATGGAAGCATTATGTAAAGATAATTTATTTGATTGGAATATAGATATGGAAGAAGGAATAGAAAACTTTCTCATTTGTAAGTTCACACTACAGCCTATATTGGAAAATTCGATTCAACATGGTTTTAAAGGAAATGGAATCCATATGCATATCGATATTTCTATTAGATATGATGATGATATGATAGAAATCATGATTTCTGATAATGGAATTGGTATGTCTCCTGAGAAACTAAATGAACTCCGTGAAGGTATTGTTTCCAAACAAATTCACTACGAAAAACATTTCGGTATAAGTAACATTAATTCACGTATATGTTCCTCTTTACAGGGACATGGTACACTCAGAGTTGAAAGCAACAAAGATACTGGAACCACAATTTATATAAGAATTCCGCAATTACTGGAGGACTACTAATGTACAAAATTATGATTATAGATGACAACCATATATCTGTTGATGGTATTTGCCACAACATTGACTGGTCTGATTTAAATGCAGAAGTCGCTTGCAAAGCCTATGATGGACAGCAGGCTCTTGATTATCTGCAAAATAATATGGTTGATTTAATTATTTCCGATATAGAAATGCCACAATTAGACGGTTTATCTCTTGCACAAAATGCACTAAAGATTAATTCATCTATAAAAATAATACTTATCAGTGCATTTGATAAATTTGAATATGCCAAACAAGCTATACGACTCGGTGCATTTGACTATATAGAAAAACCGCTTGATTATTCTTATCTAAAGAAAATCATTCGCAATGCTCTTAGTATGCTTAATAAAGAACAGAGGAATCTTGAAATATTAAAACAAAGCCGCCCTATAATGATCGATAATTTCTTTCATAAATTAATACAATCTTCAAGTGATGAAGCTCGATATACACTTTCAAATTATGCCGATTATCTTCAGTTGAATCTTGACTATCATTATTATCAGGCCATTGTAATTCAAATACAAAATGCAACAGACATCAAAGAAAAAAAAGGCATTGAAGAGTATCACATAAAACTAATGAGTATGTCTGATACCATAAAAGAACTTTTCAATGAGCACTTTTCACTGATTCATACTTTAACAAGTTTTGACGAAATCGTATTGGTAATCGCTCACAATTATTCTAATCAGAAATACTTCTATAATACGTCTTATGATCTGTTAACAGAATTATTGCAACTTTATAAAAACAGCTTTTTCGAATTAAATATCGGAATAGGAAACATCGTCAAATACTTGTGGACTTTATCTGTTTCGTATTCCAATGCATTAAAATCACTGGAATACCGTTTTTTCTTTCCACAGAAAAACATATTTACACTTGGTGATACTATAGACAACGATTACTCTGCTGAATTATATGAAGTTTCCGGTCACGAAAAGTTAATACAGCTTTTATGCGAAAATGACCTGGACGGAATAGAAAAGTGGATTCTTTCATTTTCAGAAGAATTAACACAAAACTACAAAAACAAACAATTTATATTTATACGTATCTATCAGCTTTTGGGGCATTTACTAAAATTTCTCTGCGATATGGGCATTAGAAGCAATGACATGGAAAAAGACATTATTAAAACCTATCAACACCTTGACTCTTTTTCAACAAGTACTGAGATCTTCCAATGGCTTTCTAGTTTATGCCAGACAATATCTGATAAAATTAATCTTTCAGCACAGAGTCGTCAAGAACATGTTTGTACTGCTACTATCAATTATATACACCAACATTATCAAGACAACACCTTATGTCTAAATGAAATTGCTAACAATGTTCATATTAGTCCGGCTCATCTTAGTGCTCTGTTTAAAAAACAACGCCAGCAAAATATTTCGGATGTAATCACAGATATTCGGATTGAAACGGCCTGTAATCTATTGAAAAATACGAACCTCTCACTAAAAGAAATAAGTGCGAAAGTAGGATATTCAAATCAATACTACTTCAGTTCTTGTTTTAAAAAGAAAACCGGACAGACACCTTCATCCTATAGATAGTAGAATTTATATACTTTTTTTTATTGTTTATCAGTGTTATAATCTATAATTGTTTCATAAAAATACAGTTACTGACGCCCATAGTGCCGACAGTAACAAAAAACTTAAGAGAGGAAACTATCATGAATTTTATTCAAAAAAATTTCAAAGGTATTCTGGTCTGCTTTCTGATTGCGATTCCATCCTGGCTGATTGGAAAAGCATTTCCGGTAATCGGCGGACCTGTCATTGCGATTCTCGCTGGAATGGTGATCACCTGCTTTTGGACTGAAAAAGGAACAGCTGAATCAGGAATTAAATGGACTTCAAAAATCATTTTACAGACTGCTGTTGTTCTGCTTGGATTCGGCATGAATCTCGGAGTTATCTTACAGACAGGAAAGCAGTCTCTTCCTATTATCGTCAGTACAATTTCTACCTCTTTAATCATTGCATGGCTGCTCCGCAAGGTACTGAACGTTCCTTCCAACACATCTATCCTTGTTGGTGTCGGTTCTTCCATCTGCGGTGGTTCTGCGATTGCTGCTACAGCGCCTGTCATTGACGCCGATGACACAGAAGTCGCACAGGCGATTTCTGTTATCTTTTTCTTCAATGTTATCGCTGCTGTACTTTTCCCAGTGCTTGGAAATGCACTCGGCTTCGACACAACTAGCGGAAATGCTTTCGGTGTCTTTGCCGGAACTGCGATCAATGATACTTCATCCGTAACTGCTGCCGCCTCCACCTGGGACAGCATGTGGAATCTTGGAAGTGAGACACTCAATACTGCTGTCACAGTTAAACTGACTCGTACGCTTGCCATCATTCCGATCACACTTGTGCTCTCACTGGTTCGTGCGAAATCAGCCGCAAAAGACGGCAAAGAATCCGGTAAGTTCAGCTTAAAAAGAGCATTTCCAATGTTCATCCTGTACTTTATCATTGCGGCTGTCATTACAACTGTATGCATGAGTCTTGGGGTAAGTGCGGATGTATTTGCTCCGCTGAAAGAACTGTCTAAATTCTTCATTATCATGGCTATGGCTGCGATCGGTCTGAACAGCAATGTTGTGAAACTGATCAAATCTGGTGGAAAGCCAATCCTTCTCGGTGCTTCCTGCTGGGTTGGAATTACAGTAGTCAGCCTTGCAATGCAGCATGTAATGCATATATGGTAAAATATTGGCTCGAAATGAGCCTTGAAAAGGTTAAAATAGATTAAATTTTGATAGATTTTCTAATTTATGGGAGCCGGAACCTCTTTCGATGGTTCCAAGCTCCGGTATTGGTTTTAAATTGAAATGAATTTCCATTGTGACCGTTTCAGGAGTGCGGCGATAATTCTCTGTTCCGTCCTTTCACAAATTTCAGACACTTAATAGCGGCTTCTGTTTTGAAGCAATATTGATCTTTTAGTTTATTGGGCAGCAACTGTCTGATGCAGAAATCGTCTGCTTCCTTATCGCCTGCTCCTTGGATGTAGTTAAATAAAATCCCTGCCCAAAATCTTTTCTCTTTACACATTTGACAAGATCTGGCTCTTTTACTTCACAATAACTTCCATAACATTTTTCTATATATCCAAGAACATCAGCTTCTTTAAACAAGTGGATAATCTGTTTAACAGGTAAATGCCACTCTTCTGAAAATAGTGGTGGCAGTCAGTCACGTGCTATAGAAAATGAAATTCATCAATGCATCACTGACTTATTTCAGCTGAGAAAAGAAGTACTGAAACTGGCAGGTGGTATGAATGGCAATCGTAAAGCATATTAAAAGCAGAAATGCAAATTACTCAGCTGCTATCAATTACCTTCTGTTTGAACATGATGAGAAAACTGGAAAAAAGATTCTGGATGAATCTGGAAGAAGCATCCTTCGAAAAGAATTTTATATGGATGGGCTGAACTGTGATCTGATGTCTTTTGACAAGGAATGTGAACTAACAAATGCTCATTTTCATAAGAATAAGAAACATGAAGATATCAAAAGTCACCACTACATTATCAGCTACGATCCAGCCGATGTTACAGAAAACGGACTTACCGGAGAGAAGGCACAGGCAATCAGTTTAGAACTTGCAAAGCAGATGTTTCCCGGATATCAGGCACTGGTGGTTACTCACACCGATGGTCACAATGAGTCTGGAAATATCCATACTCACATCGTAATCAACAGTGTAAGAAAGGATGCTGTAGAAAGACAATCATATATGGATAAACCATATGAAGAAGCTGCCGGTTACAAGCATCGTTCCACCGATAAATTCATGAACGCATTCAAGAAAACAGTCATGGAACGGTGTCAACAGGAAGGACTTCACCAGATAGATCTTCTTGCTCTGGCTGAAAGAAAAATCACTCAGAAAGAGTATATGACACAGAAACATGGCCAGCAAAAACTGTATGAAATCAATCAGAAAATTATCCAAGATGGTCTCAAACCAACATCCACCGTATTTCTTACGCAAGGATCCGTTGGCTATTCTCTACGTCAGATCTCACCTGCGCCTGGTTGTAAATCTCCAGACAAATGTGAAAGCAATGCAGAGCCCGGCTTATGCTCATCGGGTAAAACTTTCTAACCTGCAGCAAATGGCAAATACCATTATCT
>OGWX01002680.1_pt1 | contig 10425 bp, 10 predicted proteins | sample 1576151 | NCBI WGS metagenome assembly OGWX01 (sample SAMEA3541591, study PRJEB24748) | human gut metagenome | biome: human gut; feature: human-associated habitat; material: faeces | place: China | collected 2012
ACTTAAAATCCTGTTGTAGCGATACAGTACCGGTTCGATTCCGGTCGCCGGCATTCATCGAAAGGGCACTTGACAAGAGTGTTATAATAGATGAGAAGAAGTTAATAGAATATGTGTGCGTAGCTCAGCTGGATAGAGCACTTGGCTACGGACCAAGGTGTCGGGAGTTCGAATCTTCTCGCGCACGTATGCTAAATAGTCTTAAATTCTTGAAAAATCAAGGGTTTAGGGCTATTTTTATATATGCAGATTTTATGAATCCTTTTTAATGCGGAAAATTCCATAAGATGGTATAATAAAAAAGATAAATTACTGGAAACAATGAATTAAGGTAACCTTAAGGTTATTCGAGTTGGAAAGTAAGATTTACGTGTTAAGATGGCATCATCAAAGATAAGAGGAGGAAAAAATATGTGGACGAGAGCGGAATTAAAAGACAGAGCAAAGTTTGCATTTAAAAGAAACTATTGGAGAAGTGTGCTGATCAGTTTACTGCTGGCGCTTTTGATAGGAGGCGGCAGTGGCGCAGGAAGTGCAGGTTCGGCTATGTCATCAGCTTTAGGAAGTGACGGAAGTGATATTACCTCGGACTCCTATGATGATTTTTATGATGACGCAGATGACATCTGGTATGGGATGAATGATGTCTATGACAATACAGATCATACAGCACTTCTTTTTGCAGGAGTCATTTTTGTTGTGATCTTCATGATTGTATTTGTGATCATTATGACTGTTACAATTCTTTTGGATGCATTTATTTTTAATCCATTGGAAGTGGGATGTAAACGTTTCTATTTAAGAAACCTCAATGAGGCAGCTTTAGTGGGAAATGCCGGATACGCATTTGATAACAATTATAAAAATATTGCAAAGACAATGTTTTTCCGGGATCTGTATACTGTTTTGTGGTCAATGCTTTTTATTATTCCTGGCATTGTAAAGTCATATGAATACCAGATGATCCCATATTTGCTGGCAGACAATCCACAGATGACAAAAGAGGAGGCATTTGCAGAGAGTAAGAGAATGATGCAGGGACAGAAATGGAATGCATTTGTTTTGGATTTATCATTCATTGGATGGGATATTTTATCTGGAATGACAATGGGAATCCTGGGAATCTTTTATGTGCAGCCATACAAAGATGGAACACATGCCGCATTATATGAAGCTTTAAGATACAGAACTCCGTATCAGCAGATTCAGAATCCGGCACCTTACCAGCAGAATACTGCAATGAATCAGCAGACAACAGAGATGCCGAATAGATTTGAAAATCAGAATATCGATCAGCCGTTTGAGGACAGAACGGATTATTAGGAGAACAACTACGGATGGATTACAAAATCTTGATCGCAGATGATGAGCCGGAGATCAGAAATCTTCTCCGGCTTTATCTGGAAAATGAAAACTATCATGTAATAGAAGCGGAGGACGGACAGCGGGCGCTCGATTTATTGCGGGCAGAGCAGCCGGCATTATGTATTTTGGATATTATGATGCCGAAGATAGACGGCTATCATGTATTGCAGCAGATTCGCAAAGAGAGTAATATTCCAGTGATCATTTTGTCAGCGAAGGACGCAGATTCGGAAAAAATCCTGGGATTAAATCTGGGAGCAGACGATTATCTGGCAAAACCGTTCAATCCTTTAGAGGCAGTTGCCAGAGTGAATTCTAACATTAGGCGTTTTTATTCTCTTGGAACAAAAGTGGTTCAGGAGGGAAATTTAGCTGTTCGGGATCTGGTATTGAATCAGGACGCGTGTACTCTGAAAAAAGGAGACAAAATCATACAGCTGACCTCTGTGGAATATCGCATCATGGAACTGTTAATGAAGCATCCGGGCAAAGTCTTTACAAAACAGCAGATTTATGAACATGGATGGGGGGAAGATTATATTGTGGCAGACAATAACATTATGGTCTGTATCAGTAAGCTGCGGGCAAAACTGGATGATAATCCTTCCGCTTATATTCAGACAATCCGTGGTCTGGGATATCGCTTGGAGAAGTAAATGAAGAAACAGAATGATTTACAGTGGTTTTTGATCAAAAAATTTATTGAAATACTAGCAGTTGTTGGAGTTGTGGAATATCTGTTGACTTTTCTGGTCAACAGATTTGTGCTGCCTAACGTACTGCTATATTTTTTTCCGGGCGTGGAAGAAAATCCGCTTTTGCTCGGCTCCGGCGTGATCTTCTTCCTGTCTGCAGTTTTAATGTTACTGATCTTAGGAGCATTGAATGCAATGTTTCCATCACCGCTTCATGAGATGGTACAGGCGGCTTTGGAACAAATGCAAAAAAATTTCATGCATACCGTTTCCGCTGGAAAAACTAATTTTTCTTTTTATGAATTAAACAGAGGGCAGGCAATTCTGCTTTTTCTGGTTGCTTTTGTAGTAGTGTTGGTAATTTTAACCCCGTATGTGTTAGGGGCAGTTTGTTTTGCAAAAATAACGATTAAAGAGTTTCGTCAGATCCAGAGAGAGAGGGAGGAGGAACAGAAAGAGTTTGACCGTAAAAGAAATCTGATGCTATCAGACATTGCACATGATCTCAGAACGCCGATGACAACGGTAAACGGTTATGCAAAAGCACTGGCAGACGGAATGGTGGTGGAGCCGGAGAAACAGTTGGAGTATTTGCAGGCAATACAGAATAAGTCGGCAAGGATGAACGATCTGATCCATTTATTATTTGAGTATGTAAAATTAGACAGTGAAGGTTTTTCACTGGACAGAAAAGAAACAGATCTGAGTGAACTGTTACGTGAAAATGCTGCACTCATTTATGCAGACTTTGAAGATGCAGGGATGGAATTCGAGATTGATATTCCAGAAGAAGTGGTTTCGGTATCCGTTGATCCAATCCAGTTTTCCAGAGTGATCACGAATCTTTTGAATAATGCAATGAAGCACAATGAGAGTGGTACGCATATAAAGATTGGCATGTACCGGAAAAATGGATACATTTATATTCTTGTAGCAGATAGTGGCAGGAGAATTCCGGGCGAGCTTGCGGAACATTTATTTGAACCATTTACAAAAGGAGATGTATCCAGAAAAAGTGGAAGTGGAAGCGGACTAGGACTTTCGATTGCAAAAAAAATCATTGAAATGCATGGATTTCAAATGGATTTTATACAACAGCTGGACGAGAAAAAAATTCCGCAGATTGCAGGCTATACAAAAGAATTTGTCATCCAGATCGCGGACGACAGCTACGACTCATCCCTCACGGCATGACGAAAAGCGCAGGGCAATAAAAAGAAAGCTGCGCATATAGACAAGCCGGAGGGATTTTTATATAATGAATAAAAAGTATTGTAACAGGAAAAAGGAGACTCTCATTGGATACATTTGAGATGTTAAAAAGGCTGTTAAGCCAGAATGAATTTGAACTTTTGCTGCCGGATCAGACAGGAGCAAAAGAAAAGAACACGGATAAAACAGATATTCGTCTGGTATATCAGATGAATGACACGATAGAAAGCTTTCTTGTTTTTAAGGAAGCAAGAATGACAGGTACATACAAAGAAGATTATGAAGGGGCTATTGAGGCCTCTTTTTATCGCGATGGGGATGATTACGCACTTGTTGTCCGACAGGAAGAGGAGGATTGTGTTGTCACTATCCTTTTTAAAACGCTGGAGCTGGAAACAAATCTGTATAATTATGGTGATATTGCGCATTTTTGGAGAAAAGGTTATGAAAATCTGCGGCAACTGGAATTTCGTATTGCGGTATTATGGGATAAATATGAGTATCTTGGTGAGGCTGTCTGCAATGAGGAAGAACGAAAACTCGTGCAGTTAGCCTATTTTCCACCTCTGAATTATACCTGTTATCCGGCGGTTTCAAAGCAGTACATTGTGCCGCGAGACAATCCATGGATACCGTCGGATGGTGCATTTTCCTTGATGAAAGAGATGGCAGAGCAGGTGGGTGACAGAAAAATTGAAAAATGGATACATTTTTATGAAAGGTATCCATATCCTGTTGTTGCAAGGTGTCTTGCAGTTTTATTACATCGGAATGCGCATGCAAAAGTAGTGGATCTGATCACAGAGAGGTTAAAAAAAGCGACATCCGTTTATCCTAATCGATCTTTTGGCGAAAAAGAGGATGAAAATATCGGGAAACTTTTAGGGCGGGCAGAAAAACGGAAAGAAGAATTGGAGCGTGCGGGAATCCATGCGGAGGTACTGCACGAAGAGCCGTTTACGACCGCAAAGGATACGCTGGATTTTCATGTGTATGTCATGCAATTGAAAAAAGGCGTAATAAACAGAAAAGTTTTGATCGAGGAAATTTCAGAATAATCACAGAAAAGAAAGAAGAATTTTGCAATGAACGAATTAATGGAGCAGATTAAGAAAAAAGATGCCAGGTCATTTACGCATGGAGGAAAATTTCATGCGGATGATGTGTTTTCGGCAGCACTTTTATTTTATATAAATCCGGAAATTACGATTTTACGTGGAAATCGTGTGCCGGACGATTTCGATGGAATTGTGTTTGATATTGGAAGAGGTGCGTATGACCATCATCAGAGGGACAGCAGAGTCCGGGAAAACGGTGTGCCATACGCTGCGTTTGGATTGTTGTGGGAAGCAGTCGGTGCAGAGATCCTTGGGGAAGAGCTGGCAGAGGAGTTTGACGAGGCTTTTGTGCAGCCGCTGGATCATAATGATAACACGGGGGAGAAAAACGAGCTTGCAACACTGATTGGGAATTTCAATCCGACCTGGGATGCACAGGGTGGAAATGATGAGGCATTTTTTCAGGCAGTAAGCGTTGCAGGCCTGATCCTTGAAAACAAATTTGAGCGTTATCGCGGAAATGAGCGGGCAGACAGGCGCGTGGAGGAGATTTTAGAAGAACACCGGCAGGCGGTTACATCTGGTAAAAGGGACAGCGAAGATGCAAAGATTCTGATTTTACCGGAGTTTGTACCGTGTCAGAAGCGGTTGTCGGAGACGGAGATTGCATTTGTCATATTCCCATCCAATCGTGGTGGATACTGTATACAACCACAGAAGAAGGAATATTCCATGAATTACAAATGCAGTTTTCCGGCAGAGTGGCTTGGTCTTGAAAATGAAGAATTGGAACAGGTTACCGGATTACAGAGTGCAGGATTTTGTCATAAGGGAGGATTTCTTATGACGGTGGGAATGTTAGAGGACGCGGTGAAAGCCTGCCGTATCAGCATGGAGTTATATCATGAAAATCCGACAATCGTAAATCTCGGCGGGGATTCCTGCATAGATCCGCTGTTAAAGCAGCTTCCGGGAATGCAGGAGGCAACGGTGATACATATGGATTTTATGCAGCTCCCAGAGCTTACAGTGGATGGAATTTACGGTGAAGCAGCGATGGACAAGCAGCAGTGGAAAAACGAAGTCAAAGAGAATCTGAAACGGATTTTAAAACAGAAGCCGGAGGCAGTATATGTGGAAGGAAATGTGTTTGAGACATATCCAATCGTACATCAGCTGCGGAAAAAACATATTCCAGTATTGACAATGATGGAAAAAGATGGACAGAAATTAATCATTCAAATTCCTTCCGGGTCTTAAGTTACAGGAAGATAAAAAGTAGAGAGGAGCAATTTTTTTGAAAAGTAATAAATACGAAATTGATATGTGCAACGGTTCCATAATGGATAAACTGGTTTCGTTTGCACTGCCATTGATGCTGTCTGGCATTTTACAGTTAATGTTCAATGCAGTGGACATTATTGTTGTGGGAAGATTCAGTGGAAGTGAAGCGCTTGCAGCAGTCGGTTCCACAACGGCACTGATCAATGTTTTTACCAATCTTTTTATTGGAATCTCACTTGGGGCAAACGTGCTTGCAGCAAGATTTTTTGCTGCCGGACGCAAGGAGGAAATGTCAGAGACCGTACATACCTCCATCACGCTTGCGCTAATCAGCGGAATTCTCATGGCGTTTGTCGGGCTTGTTTTTTCCAAAGGGGCATTGGAATTAATGGGAACACCGGAAGATGTGATCGGACTGTCGACGCTTTATATGCGGATTTACTTTATGGGAATGCCGTTTTTTATGCTGTATAATTATGGTGCGGCGATTCTCCGTGCAGTGGGTGACACAAAAAGACCATTGTATTTTCTGATCATCGCAGGAGTGATCAACGCAGGCTTAAATATGGTATTAGTGATTGTATTTGGACTTGGAGTTGCGGGAGTTGGAATCGCCACCGTGTTTTCCCAGATGGTTTCCTGTGTGCTGGTTTTGACCTGTCTTTGCAGAACAGAGGGAAGTTATAAACTTTCTTTTTCAAAACTTTCTATGAAAGGCTATTACCTGAAACAGATTTTTCAGGTGGGAATTCCGGCAGGCATACAGAGTACCTTCATCAATTTTTCTAATGCATTACTACAATCGTCAGTTAATTCTTTCGGTTCAACCGCGATGGCAGGTTACACGGCAGCAAACAATATTCTGGGATTTTTGTATGTTTCCATCAATTCTGTGACACAGGCATGTATGAGTTTTACAAGTCAGAATTTTGGTGTTGGAAAGTATAAACGAATGGACCGCGTACTGATCGACTGTATGATTTTATCGGTGGGAGCAGCACTTGTTTTAGGATGCGGGGCGTATTTTTTCGGAGCGGAAATATTACAGATTTATACAGAGGAAGCAGACGTGATCCAATGTGGTGTTGAGATTTTATCCATCACGACAGTTCCATATTTTCTGTGCGGTATTATGGATCTTTTTCCGGGTGCACTGCGTGGAATGGGATATTCCGCAGTGCCAATGGTATTGTCTATTATCGGAACTGTCGGAATGCGTGTTCTGTGGATTTTTGCATTTTTTCCACAGCACAGATCACTGTATTTTCTGTTTATTTCCTATCCGGCATCGTGGATTGCAACAATCGTAATGCAGGTGGTATGTTACTATTTTGTAAGAAAGCATTGTTATAAATAGGGGGAAAACGAACCAATGATAATCTGTAAAAACTGTGGGGCGGAATATGATGATGAGCAGGACCGCTGCCCTTATTGTGGTGGGGATAACTTTGGCAAATCTGTCCAGGTGCATGAGGACATGATGAATGAGCTGGAACGTGAAAAAAAACGGTGGAAGGAAATGCCGGAAAAAGTGGCTGGCAAAGGAATGTCGTGGACAGCAAAGCTTGGGATAGCAGCAGTGATAATGGTTGCAGTGATCTGTATCATTGTATTTATTGTTTCCAGTATTTCCCATAAAGTATCTTATCGGGTAGAACAGAAGAATCTGGAAAAATTAGAAAGCCTGTATCAGAGCGGAGATTATGAGGGAATCTGTGAATATCTGAAAACAGTGGAATATACCTATCAGTCTTATTTTGATAAATATACAGAGATTGCGGGAATGCAGCGTTATTTGAATTATCTGAATGACGAGGATGATTCTTATCTGCAATGGATCGTAGAGAATGATAAGGCAGATGCATTGAGCAACATCAGTTACATCGTTAGTATATTAAATGAATGTCAGGAGGCAGCGGACGCATATTACAAGTATGAGGAAGAGGATGCTGTGGCATATTACAAAGAATATTGTTATGATTATATGAAGGAACACTACGAGATATCTGAGGATGAGATAAAGTCCTGCATAGATAAAGCCGGTGGGTTGACTTACGATGATAAAGATCAGATTACAGAAGCGTTACAGAAACTTGCAATCAGCCGATTAAAAGACAAAATGGAGTAAAGTATATGAAATGTTCAAAGTGTGGATATGATTATCCAGCCAGAGAGACAAAATGTCCTTATTGTGGAGAGCCAAATAAACTTGGTATGGAATGGGAAAAGGAGGAAGACGAAACAAGAAAAGAAACACTTCTTACCAAAGCAAAAGTGTTACATTCCATGCCGCTTTATGTTGCTAATAAAATTATGAATATCATTCTTTTGCTGGCAGTTGTACTTCTTGTTGTTTTATTTCTTGTCTTTTTCATTTTAGGCTATGTGGATGAAAAGCATACAGAACATCAGAAAAGATCAGCATCGGTAGAAGCAGCAGAAGAAATTTTCAAGACGGGAGATAATGCAGCGTTGGATGCGTATCTGCATGAGTATGAAGTTTATGCAGAGGACGGGTATGAAAAGTATACAGAACGTGTAGATATCTATGATAGATACAGCCATTTTATAGAAGATGTGATGGATTTAAGGGAGAAGTCTGACTGGGAAAGTGACAAAACGCCAAGGGCATATGAAGTGGAAGATATCCTATACTATGCGCATGAAATTTTGCTTCAGGATGATTATCGTATCAGTGAAATTGAATTTCAGGAAAACCAGAAATATTTCAGTGAAATCCAGCAGAATACGATTGCAACATTAATGGGGACTTTGGAAATGACAGAGGAAGAAGTGAATGAATTTGTAAAGTGCGATCGATATTATGATGAGGAGGAAACTTTTGTAAAAATAATTTTTGAGAGAAAGGGGTGGGAATATGAAGAAAATTAATATCACCTTTTCTTTTCGGGATGAAACTGGAGATTACAGCGTAAAAGTGTTCCCTTTTGTTATAAAATGCATAGTGTCAGTGATCGTGGTATTTAATTTTATAGTAATTGCAATGGCATTACCAGGAGAAATCAGTGATCATGTGAAATATTCAGGAAAGGAATATTATAAATCAAGGTGTGAGGAAAAGTATATTGACAGGGAGTTTGACAGTCTGCATGACTATTTAAATCTGTATCATCTGCAGGGAGAAGATTACGGGATTTATTGGGAGATGGTAAACGGTTATGAGGATTATACCATATATATGAATTATAAATCCATGGAAGAGCAGGAAAATATATCTTTTTCTTATATGGGAAAGTATGATCAGCCGCAGGAGATTTCCTTTATAACATCGCAGAAAATAGAAGAGTATCGCAATAAAGTGTTAGAAAATGCAGAGAATGTGAAATATGAGAGAAATAAAAGATATTTCACAGAGTTTGCACAGAAGGCACAGTGAAAATTTTAAAGCAGAGACATTTTGCATCAGGCAGAAAAGAGGAAAAAGGAATGGGAAAAAGATATATTGACTGTTCAGCCAGAGAACTGGCTGCCTATCATAAAAAAGAATTATTACAGTCCATTGCGGACAGCGAAGGAAGAGTGCTTGCAGCAGAGACGATCGGTACAGTGACACCAATGCTCGTAAATATTACAAATGCAGAATTTGTAACTTCTCTTGGTGCGGATATTATCATGCTGAATATTTTTGACGTGGATCATCCTGTGATCAATGGATTACCGGAAGTTGCCCCGGAAGATACTATACATGAGGTCAAACGTCTGACCGGAAGGATGGTTGCAATTAATTTAGAACCGGCGGCAGTCCGCAATGATGGAGAAAAATCGGTGTGGAGTCTTACCGAAGGACGGCGCGCAACCGTGGAAAATGCAAAAAAAGCAGCAGACATGGGCGTTGACATGATCGTTCTTACCGGAAATCCGGGTGTTGGCGTTGATAACAGGGCAATTACAAAGGCATTAGCTGATTTAAACGAGGCAGTCGGCGACAGAGTGATCCTGACAGCAGGAAAAATGCATGCATCCGGCATTCTCTCAGAAGCAGGAGAAAAAATACTGACAAAAGAAGATGCTGAGACATTTATTGAAGCAGGGGCAGATGTCCTTTTACTTCCGGCACCTGGTACTGTTCCGGGATTTACCATGGAGCATGCAGCTGAATTGATCAAAACCGCACATGAAAAAGGTGTACTTGCGATGACTACAATTGGAACTTCCCAGGAAGGAGCGGACGAAGAAACAATCCGACAGATCGCATTGATGTGTAAAATGGCAGGTGCAGACATCCATCATATAGGAGATAGTGGGTACATGGGAATGGCACTGCCGGAAAATATTACGGCATACAGCGTTGCAATCCGTGGAAAAAGGCATACTTACCGCAGAATGGCGATGTCACTTGTAAGATGAAGATAGAATGGTGATTTTCGACAAAAAGAAATGTAATTTTTTGTCAAAAAAGATGTTGACAAATGAATTGTGGTTTGTTATTATTAACGAGCTGTCGCAAGTAAGTGATAACAAACCACTTCAAAACGAAGCAAAACAAAATAAAAAAGTTGTTGACAAGCGCAGATGATCATGATAACATATCAGAGTTGCTGAAAACAACAGAGAACATTGATAACTGAACAGTGAATAACCTTGAAAGATTCATAAGAGAATAATTCAAGTCATCGAAAGATGAACGAACAGCTTTTAATAAAGCAAACCTTAAAAACAGTAAAACCTGAATCAAGATTCCGGTAGGAACTTGTTTCTGATTTAGAAAAGCCAGATATTCTGGCTGGATTAAAACTTTTAACATGAGAGTTTGATCCTGGCTCAGGATGAACGCTGGCGGCGTGCTTAAC
>OGWX01002686.1_pt1 | contig 10416 bp, 9 predicted proteins | sample 1576151 | NCBI WGS metagenome assembly OGWX01 (sample SAMEA3541591, study PRJEB24748) | human gut metagenome | biome: human gut; feature: human-associated habitat; material: faeces | place: China | collected 2012
TGAAGCTGATAATAAATAAAAATGCGAATACATAGAGGCAAAGTGCATAACTTTGAGTTGTTTCACGAATAAAGGATAATAAAAGTGGTCCTGCGATACCAGCCATGCCCCAAGCTGTGAGAATTCTGCCATGAATAGCGCTTAATTGTTTTGTGCCAAATAAATCGCTTAAATAAGCTGGCATACAAGAAAAGCCACCACCATAGCAAGAAACAATGATTAAAACTAATAATTGGAAGAAAAAGGCTTCAGTTGTATTAGCGAGTGCATAGAAAGCAAAAATTTCAATTAAGAAAAATAAAATATAAGTATTTCTACGACCAATATAATCGGAAACGCTAGACCAAGCGATACGACCAAAACCGTTGATAAGTCCAATAACGCCAACCATAGAAGCAGCAGCAATTGGGCTCATATGAACTACTTCTTGAGCCATAGGAGAAGCTACGGCTAAAAGACCAATACCACAAGTAATATTAGTGAAGAATATCCACCAAAGTGCATAGAATTTCCAATCGCGAGTAGCTTCAGCTACGCTATATTGTTTTATTTCAAGCATAGAATTAGAAGTTTTAACAGTTGTAGGTAAGTATTTTTCTACGAATTCTTTTGGTGGAGGAGCGAGATATAAAGAAGAAGCTCCCATGATTAATATATAAGCACAGCCTAAAATGATGAAGTTAGTTACTAAGCCAAAATTGCTAACGAGAATTTGCATGATAGGGCCAGCAATTAAACTTGCAAAACCAAATCCCATGATAGCAAGACCTGTAGCAAATCCACGTCTTTTAGGGAAATATTTTACAAGAGTGGAAACAGGAGTGATATATCCAATACCAAGACCAATACCACCGATTACACCATAGCAGATGTAAAGTAAAATAAGGCTTTGTAAATGAAGAGCTAAAGCTGTACCAAACATGCCAATACCAAAGAAGGCAGTGGCAGTAAGTCCACTGATACGAGGGCCATTTTTTTCAACAAATGTTCCTAAAAAACCAGCGGATAAACCTAAAAATAAAATTGCAATAGAAAATGTCCATGTAGTTTCTTGAAGACTAAAGCCCATTTGAGCCATGATAGGCTTAGTGAGTACGCTCCAAGCATAAACACTACCAATACAAATATGAATACCAATTGCGGATAATGCGATAAGCCATCTGTTTTTCATTATATAATCTTCCTTTCGTAAAAATAAAAAATTATAAAATACAAGAAAACTTATGCCTAAAAACAAAAAGACCATCTAGGCAAAAATTTTCTTTGCCCAGACGGTCGACTTTTCTATAGCAATGCGGTTCATGTGGTTAATTCCACTAAAATCCGTCAGTTCCACAGTGCTTATTCAATTGATAGCTTTATTATAACAAATATTTAATCTATGTCAAGAATAAAATTAATTTCATTTATAAATAGTCAATATAGTCAAAATCGTGATTTTTGTAGTTTAAATGATGAATAATGGTTGTAAATACTAGATTTTTTCCTTTGAATAAGTATAATTTATGTTTAAATAAATTTGTATTTTAGAGAAGGTGAAGATTATCTTGATGGCACAAAAAACGTATAATACTATGGCTGTTTTAAGTTTAATTTTATTGAGTTTTATTTTAGGAACGAGTGAATTTATAATTGTGGGTATTTTACCTGATATAGCGAATGATATAAATTGTTCGTTGACTATGGCGGGTAATTTAATTTCAGTTTTTGCTTTTGCTTATGCAATAGGCACTCCGTTTATCACAGCAGCAGTTAGTGCTTATAACAGATATTATGTATTATTGATATTGGCAATATGTTTTATCTTAGGAAATTTTTTATGTGCTTTAGCGAGTAATTATTATATTTTAGTATTAGCCAGAATTATAACTGCGATAATTTCAGGAACAATATTATCTATTTCGATGACATTTGCTTCTGAAATAGCGACTGTTCAATATCAACCAAAAGTCATCAGTTGGATTTTTGCAGGTTTTAGTATAGCCTCTGTTTTTGGTGTGCCTATAGGTACGATTATTTGTCAAATATTTAGTTGGCAAATGACTTTTATATTATTATCTGTAGTTAGTATATGTATTTTATTGATGTTGTGGCATTATTTACCAAATGTAGGTAGTGGACAAAAAACAAATTTATGTAATCAATTTATTTTATTGAAAAGTATGCGTATAAATTATGGTATGCTTATTGTAATCTGTGGTGCTGCTGGAAGTTATGTATTTTATACATATCTGACACCGATTTTACAACAATATATACAAATACCTATTTCCATGACAAGTTTAGTATTGAGCTTATTTGGTATCAGTACGATTATCAGCAATTTACTTTCAGGAAGAATAGCTAGTTTAGGTGGCATGAAGAAAATGCCAATGATATATTTCTTACAAGCTCTATGTTTGCTTGCACTTATTTTTACTAGTTATCATTTAGTTTTAGGTTTGATAAATATTTTGCTCATGGGTGTGATAATGTATTTACAAAATTCACCAGCGCAATTGCATTTTTTGAAGACAGCCACAAGAGAAAAACCAGAAGCTATAACTTTAGCTTCTGCATTAAATCCTGTATCGTTTAATACAGGTATAGCGCTAGGTTCAGCTTGTGGTGGAATAATCATAAATTTTGCACCTATGCCTTTTGTTGGTCTAGGTGGTGCAGTTTTTGCCATTATCGCTATGATTATCAATCTTAGATTGTTAAAAAATATGACTAAATTTAATAAAAGAGGATAAAATAAACCCCAAAAGTTAATTTAAACAAACTTTTGGGGTTTTGATTTTTAATTAATAATTAACGTAGAAAATTAGAATAAACCAGTAATTTTTCCGTTAATATCGATATCCATATTTTCAGCAGCAGGTTTTTTAGGAAGACCAGGCATTGTTAAGATATTACCTGTTAAGGCTACGATAAAGCCTGCGCCAGCACTGATGCGAAGTTCGCGAACAGTGATTTTAAATCCTGTTGGTGCACCTAATTTGAATTGGTCATCACTTAAGGAATATTGAGTTTTTGCCATGCAGATTGGCATTTTATCAAGACCTTCAGCCTCAAATTCAGCGATAGTTTTTTCTACAGCAGGTGTGTAGTTTACGCCGTCAGCACCATAGATTTTTGTAGCGATTGCATTGATTTTATCTTTGATAGAATCATTTACATCATACATGTATTGGAAGTTAGAAGGTTTTTCAGTAGCTTCAATAACTTTTTGAGCAAGGTCGATAGCACCTTCGCCACCTTTAGCCCAAGCTTCGGAAATGCTTACAGAAGCACCCATAGATTCGCAAAGAGCTTTTAATTCTTGAAGTTCATTTTCTGTATCAGTAGGGAATGCATTTATAGCTACAACGATTGGTAAACCGAATTTTTGAATGTTTTCAATATGTTTAGCAAGGTTAGTCATACCTTTTTTGAGTGCTTCGATATTTTCAGTAGCAAGTTCAGTTTTTGCAAGTCCGCCATGCATTTTTAAAGCGCGAATAGTAGCAACAACTACTACTGCATCAGGTTTAAATCCAGTGAAACGACATTTGATATCAAGGAATTTTTCAGCACCAAGGTCACCACCAAAACCTGCTTCAGTAACAGTATAATCAGCCATTTTTAAAGCGTATTTAGTAGCCATTACACTATTGCAACCATGAGCGATATTGGCAAAAGGGCCACCATGGATAAGAGCAGGAGTACCTTCAAGAGTTTGTACAAGGTTTGGTTTAATTGCATCTTTGAATAATAAAGTTAAAGCACCTGTTACATTTAATTCTTCAGCGCGAACAGGACGACCGCTTCTAGTGTAACCGATGATGATATTGCCAAGACGTTTTTTCATATCTTCAAGGTCAGATGTCAAGCATAAAATAGCCATCATTTCAGATGCAACAGTGATATCAAAACCAGTTTCGCGTGGTACGCCATGAGCTTTACCACCTAAACCACAGATGATATTGCGAAGAGCACGGTCATTTAAATCGACAACGCGTTTCCAAGTGATGCGACGAACATCTAAATCAAGAGCATTGCCCTGTTGGATATGATTATCGATAACAGCAGCAAGTAAATTGTGAGCAGATGTTATAGCGTGGAAATCGCCAGTGAAATGAAGATTGATATCTTCCATTGGCACTACTTGAGCATAACCACCGCCAGCGGCACCGCCTTTCATACCAAAGCATGGACCTAAGGAAGGTTCACGAAGAGCGATTGCTGTTTTTTTGCCAAGTTTATGAAGAGCATCGCCAAGACCAATGCTAGTAGTTGTTTTACCTTCACCAGCAGGAGTTGGATTAATTGCTGTTACAAGAATAAGTTTACCATTTTCTTTTTGTTGGAGAGTTGTGTTCCAATAGTTTAAAGAGATTTTAGCTTTATATTTTCCGTATAATTCAAGTTCATCTTCTGGAATTTCAAGATGTTGAGCAATTTTACCAATAGGTTCCATAATAGCTTCTTGAGCAATTTGCACGTCTGTTTTCATGTGGTTTAGTACCTCCAATAATTAAACTAATTTGATAGTATTATATATTTTGGAAAAAGGCAATATAAATTTTGCCAAACATATGCTTAGGCATAAAAAAACGCCTGAGCATATATTATTATGCCCAGACGGTCGACTTTTTGATAATAGTACGGTTCATGTGGTTAATTCCACTAAAATCCGTCAGTTCCATACTATTTATGAAATTATGCTTTTATTATAACAAAGGCAAATTTATTTAGCAAGTTGTAATTTTGCAGCATTGATAGTATTTTGCATGAGCATAGCTATAGTGAGAAGACCTACGCCACCTGGAACAGGTGTGATAGCACCAGCTACTTCTACAGCATTATCAAAGTCTACATCACCAACTAATTTTTTAGGTGCAATGCGGTTGATACCAACATCAATTACAGTAGCACCAGGTTTTATCATATCAGCAGTGATAAAATGAGGTCTGCCCACAGCTGCCACTAAAATATCAGCAGAACGACAAATTTCTTTGAGGTTGTGAGTATGTGAATGACAAATAGTAACTGTAGCATTTTGAGCGAGTAATAATTGTCCCATAGGTTTACCCACAATATTACTGCGACCAACGATAACAGCATGTGCGCCATCTATATTAATTTTAGCGGATTGAAGCATTTTTAAACAACCATATGGAGTACAAGGTATCATACCATCGTCTTGTCCAATCATCAATTTACCAACATTAACAGGGTGGAAGCCATCAACATCTTTTAATGGGCAAATAGCATTTAAAATATCTGCTTCTTCTTTAGCAATAGCTTCTGGGAGTGGTAATTGAACTAAAATGCCATGAATTTCTTGGCGATAATTTAATTCATCAATTTTGGCGATGAGTTGTTCTTTTGTTGTATCAGCAGGCATGCTTATAACTTCAGAATAGATACCAACTTCTTCGCAAGTGCGATGTTTATTATTTACATAAACTTTCGAAGCTGGATTTTCACCAACGATAATTACAGCAAGACCAGGAGTGATATTATATTGTTCTTTTAAAGCTAAAACTTGTTTTTTTGCTTCTTCTTTAAATTCACTAGCAAATATTTTTCCGGATAAAATTTGTGCACTCAAAAATAACACCTTCTTTATTAACTTAAAATATCAATTAATGTAAATACAAAAATGACAATAGAAACAATGCCATTGCGCATGAAATAAACTTGAGTTAAACGACTGAAATCATATGGAGTGATGAGGCTATGTTGATAAATTAATGTCAAGATAGCTATTAATACACCAATATAATAAATAAAGGATAAATCAAAATAGATTCCAGCACCGATAAAACATAAAATAGAAATAAAATGGAAAAAAGCTGCTATTTTATGAGCATTAGCTACACCAAATTGTGTTGCCATAGAATGAAGTTTATGGTCTAAATCAAATTGGCGGTCTTGGCTACCGTAAATTACATCAAAACTACCAATCCATAAACAAACGCCACCACTTAATAAAATAATACCAAATGGCAATTCACCTGTAACAGCGATATATCCACCAGCAGGTGCCATGGCTAAAGCTACACCTAAAAAATAATGACAAAGAAAAGTAAATCTTTTCGTATACGGATAAAATAATAAGAAAAATAAACAAATTGGTGTTAATTTTAGACAAATAGGAGCTAGTTGACTAGCAGAATATAAAAATATACAAAGACTGACGATGATGAGGATAATTACTTCAATAGGTTTAATTGCTCCAGTAACTAATGGACGCTTGGACATGCGATTTTGTTGTTTATCAAATTTCAAATCGACAAGATTGTCCATAGCTAAAGCAGAGCTTCTAGCTCCTATCATTGCAAGTGTTACCCATAAAAAATCGTGAAAAGTAGGGATACCCTTTGCCGCAAGGAATAATCCCATATAAGCAAAGGGTAGGGCAAATACAGAATGATGAAGAGCTATATTATTAATATGAGCAGATAATTTACTCAAGACCGAGTTCCTGCCATTTTGCATCTACAAGTTTTTTAATATCGTCAGACATGTTAATTTCATCAGGCCATTCACGAGTATGCCCTTCTTCTGGCCATGTTTTTGTAGCATCAATACCTATTTTTGTACCCCATTTTGCCATTGGTGAGGAGTGGTCTAAGGCGTCAAGTGGACCTTCAACCATTACAATATCATGTTTAGCATCAATATTGTTGAAAACACGCCACCAAACTTCTTTTTCTTTTTGAACGTCAACATGTTCATCAACGACAATGATCATTTTGGTGAACATCATTTGTCCCATACCCCAAATAGCATGCATTACTTTTTTAGCTTGTTGTGGATATGTTTTTTTGATGGATACCATTACGCAATCATGGAATACACCTTCAAGAGGGAAATTGATATCGCGAATTTCAGGTAAAGTCTGTTGTAATAATGGTAAGAAAATACGTTCTGTAGCTTTAGCTAAGAAGCAATCTTCCATTGGAGGTTTACCAACAATAGTAGCAGAATAAATAGGATTTTTGCGATGTGTTATGCAAGTGATGTGGAATACTGGATAATCATCAGCTAATGAATAATAACCTGTATGGTCACCGAAAGGACCTTCACGGCGAGTTTCACCGATATTTACATATCCTTCAAGTACGATTTCACTGCAAGCTGGTACTTCAACATCAACAGTTTTACATTTTACCATTTCTACAGATTTTTTACGTAAAAAACCTGCAAATACCATTTCATCGATATCACGAGGAAGTGGAGCAGTAGCAGCATATGTGATTACTGGGTCTGTACCGATAGCGACAGCAACTTCAATTTTATCTTTGCCCATTTCTTGATAAGCGCGATAGTTACTAGCACCATCTTTATGAAGATGCCAGTGCATACCAGTTGTTTGACCATCATATTTTTGTAAACGATACATACCAACATTGCGTTTACCTGTTTTTGGATTGCGAGTGAATACAAGTGGTAAAGTAATGAATGGACCACCATCTTGAGGCCAACATTTCAAAATAGGGAATTTATCTAAAGTAGGATTATCTGTGATAACTACTTCTTGGCAAGGTGCTTTTTTTACATATTTAGGGAAATTAATAGCACGTTTTGCAGTTGGAATGATATGGATTAAATCCATTTTATTTTGAAGGGAAATATAAGGTAATCTTAAGATTTCACGAAGTTCATTAGGAATTTCTTCAATATCATTTACACCAAAAGCAAGTGCCAAGCGTTCCATGCTACCGAAAGCATTCATAAGTACAGGCATATCGTAGCCTTTTACATTTTCAAATAATAAAGCTACATTTTTTTTGCCTTCCATTTTGGAAACGCGGTCAGTGATTTCAGTGATTTCTAAATTACAATCAACAGGAGTTTTGATGCGTTTGAGCATACCACGAGACTCCAAAGCGTTGATGAATTCTCTTAAATCATAAAAAGCCAAAAAAATCGCTCCTTTATATTTATATTGCGTAAGTGATTAACATTATTTTTTCATAGCAAAACGAACTATGACATAACTTATTTCATAAAGTAAAATCATAGGTATAGCAATCATAGATTGGGAAAAAACATCTGGTGTTGGGGAGATAATAGCACCAACAACAAAAGTTAAAAAGATTACAATGCGTTGTTGTTTTGCTAAGAATTTTGAAGAAATAATACCTACTTTGGCTAATAATATAATGGCTAAAGGCATTTCAAAGATAAAACCAAATGGCAATAAAAAGGCAATGACAAAGTCAAAATATTGTTTTAGCGAAAACATAGGTTGAAGTTCTTCAGTGCTAAAGCCCATTAAGAATTTTATCCCAGCTGGCATGACAAAGAAAAAGGAAAAGGCTAAACCAGCTAAAAATAAAATTAGCGAAATAGGCACAATAACGGAGATTAAATATCTTTCCATACCGATTAAGGCAGGTAAAACAAATCGCCATATTTGATATAAAACTATAGGTAGAGCAAGTAAAAATCCGACAAATACAGCAACTTTAATATAAGTAAAAAATGCCTCTGCTGGTTGCATATAATAAAGCTTTCCAGCAGGGCCTGTTAAGATGTGCATTATGTCTTCAATAAAATAATAAGCAACACAGCTACCAATACCTATAGCGATTAGTGAACGAATAAGGCGTTTTCTAAGCTCAGTAAGGTGAGCAATAATGGACATACTGCCATTATTTGTAGTTGTCTGCTCGTTAACTTCAGTTGTTGGTAAATTTTCTGAAGTTGAAGCAGTAACAGTATTAGCAGAAGTATGTTCGTTCATATCTTGAGACATAAATTGCTACCTCACTTTTTATCTTTTTTTTCGTCTTCATTTTTAGCATCAATAGTTTTTGTATTATCTTCTGTAGAAGCAGAACGGAATTCGCGAAGACTTTTGCCTACAGCTTTACCGATTTCTGGCAATTTACCAGGACCAAATACAACTAAAGCGATAACCAAGATTAATACAAGTTCAGGAATACCAATACTATACATTTAAATCACCTTTACTTTTATTTTTATTTTTAGTACTAAATAAAGAATATAATCTAAAAAGTAGTTATCAATTATTATAGATTATTTAGTAGTTTTTTCAGGTTCAACTGGAGTTTTAGGTGTTGTTGTTTCTGTTTTTGCAGTAGTAGTATTTTTTTCTGTAGCAGTTTCTTGCATGAAGACAGGAGCTACAGCTGGTTGTTCTGGGTTAGCTGGATTAGGTGGTGTAGGAGTTATAGAAGCGTTATTAGTAGTATTATTAACGGAATTTGATAATTCAGAAGTGGCTTTTTTAAATTCTTGTAAGCCTTTACCTACAGCACGACCAATTTCAGGCAATTTGCCAGGACCAAATACTACAAGACCAATGATTAAAATAAGGATAAGTTCAGGAAAACCAATACCAAACATTTAAGTCACCTCAGTAAAAATTTTATTTTAATAATCACGGCTACCAATAAAATCAGCTATTTCAATGAAAGATGTTCTAACTGACTGTGGTAAGCTATCAGGTAGAATATTTTTGGCGCGATTTAAAAATTCTGTAACAGTTTGTCTTGCAAAATCAATACTGTTGGAATTTTTTACGATATTAATAGCACGATTTAATTCTTCTAAGCTCATTTGACGATTTTCGATGATATTTTTTAACTCTTCGCTATTTTCGCCATGCTTATAGGCATGAATTACAGGAAGAGTGATTACACCTTGCAAAATATCGTTTCCAGCAGGTTTGCCGATTTTTTTAGAGTCAGAGGTTAAATCTAAAATATCATCAACTATTTGGAATGCCATGCCGATACAATAACCGTATTCACGGAGAGCATCAACTTCTTTTGCTGATAATTTAGCAACAATTGCACCGATTTCACAGCTAGTAGCAATAAAATTAGCTGTTTTTTTGGCAATGCGTTCATAATAAATATCTATAGAGTCTGGAATTGTATAACCAAAATGGTTTTGTAAGATTTCGCCTTCGCTTAAATCACAGACAATAGTTGCTAAGCGTTCAGAAATTCGCGTGCCATAATCATTTTTAGCAATGGCTGCAAATGCTTTAGCAAATAAATAGTCGCCAGTAAGTACGGCTATATTATTTCCCCATTTTGCATTGGCAGTAGCAGAACCACGGCGAGTAGCTGCATTATCTAAAACATCATCATGAACAAGAGAAGCTGTATGAATCATTTCTAGTGCCATAGCAAGAGGCATTACATAATCTTTATCTAAATTAGGATTACTCTTTGTCGCCAGAAGATATAAGGCGGGTCGAATACGTTTTCCGCCAGAGCTTATAAGATGATTTCCGATATCAGTTATAAGGTCAACAGGAGATGTAACCGTCTCATGTAATAAATTTTCTAGCGATGATAAATCTTTCTTAATAATGAAGAACATTTTGTTTTTTGTTAACAAATTATATCACCTGCATATTTCGAATTACTAACTTAATTAAGTTTACTACAAAATAGACATGTT
>OGWX01002701.1_pt1 | contig 10385 bp, 7 predicted proteins | sample 1576151 | NCBI WGS metagenome assembly OGWX01 (sample SAMEA3541591, study PRJEB24748) | human gut metagenome | biome: human gut; feature: human-associated habitat; material: faeces | place: China | collected 2012
TCTTCATAACTGCAGATGTTACCTTGTATGGTGTCAGATCATGGATTCTCTCTTCCCATACTGCATCCGGCTCACCCATGGATACCCATACATCTGTGTAAATAACGTCTGCGTCCTTCGTTCCAGCCTCTACATCCTCTGTAAGAGTAATGGTTGCGCCGGACTCTGCTGCGTACTCTTTGCACTGAGCAACCAACTCCTCATTCGGAAAATATTTCTTACTTGTGCAGGCTACGAAATGCATACCAAGCTTGGAGCAGGCTACCATCAGGGAGTTACCCATATTGTAACGGGCATCGCCCATGTAAACCAGCTTGATTCCTTTCAGATATCCGAAATGCTCACGGATGGTAAGCATATCTGCTAACATCTGTGTTGGATGATATTCGTTTGTCAGACCGTTCCAAACCGGAACTCCTGCATATTTTGCAAGATCTTCTACAATTTCCTGACCAAATCCACGGTACTCAATACCATCATACATTCTTCCAAGAACTCTCGCAGTATCTGCAATGCTCTCTTTCTTGCCGATCTGGGAGCCAGTTGGATCCAGATAGGTGCTTCCCATTCCAAGATCATGGGCTGCCACCTCGAAGGAACAACGTGTTCTGGTGCTGGTTTTCTCAAAGATCAGGGCAATATTTTTGCCTTTGTAATACTCGGTAAGCTCACCGGCTTTTTTCTTTGCCTTTAACTCAGCGGATAAATCAAGAAGATACAGAATTTCCTCTGGTGTAAAGTCTTTCAGTGTCAAAAAATTTCTGCCTTTTAAGTTCTTAATAATCCTCCTCTGGTGCCAGGTATAGTGCCTGGCACCATTTTTCTTTCTGCCATGCTTTACAGTAAACTGTCGTACAAGTCTTTCAATTTTTCACTTTTCAGACTACCATCGTCGGCTTTCATCTCATTAATTTCTTGTTTCAAGAATGTTACTCTTCTTTTTTATCCTTCTCATCCACAACAACTTCCTTCAAAGAAGCTGCCAGTCCTGCCAGGTTCTGGATCTCTGACGGGATAATGATCTTGGTAGATTTGCCGTCTGCCACTTTCGCAAGAGCTTCGAAGCTCTTCAGGGTAAGAACTGCATTGTCAGCACCTGCCTCCTTGATCATACGAAGACCTTCTGCATTCGCCTTCTGAACCTTCAGAACTGCCTCTGCCTGACCTTCTGCCTCTTTGATCATGCGCTCTTTCTGCGCTTCCGCGCGAAGGATAGCAGCCTGCTTCTCAGCTTCGGCATCAAGAATTGCAGATTCTTTTTTACCCTCTGCAACAAGGATGGTAGACTTCTTCTCACCTTCTGCAATCAGAATTGCCTCACGTCTCTCACGCTCTGCTTTCATCTGTTTCTCCATGGCTTCCTGAATAGCAGCCGGAGGAATGATATTTTTAAGCTCTACACGGTTTACCTTGATTCCCCATGGATCAGTTGCCACGTCAAGGGAAGCACGCATCTTGGTATTAATCACCTCACGGGAGGTCAAGGTTTCATCCAGTTCCATATCACCGATAATGTTACGCAATGTAGTCGCGGAAAGATTCTCGATGGCCATGATCGGATTCTCAACGCCGTATGCGTACAGCTTCGGGTCTGTGATCTGGAAAAATACAACAGTATCAATCTGCATGGTTACGTTATCTTTTGTGATAACCGGCTGTGGTGGAAAATCTACAACCTGCTCTTTCAGATTGACTTTTCTTGCCACACGCTCTACAAATGGAAGTTTGAAGTGTACGCCGGTTCCCCATGTTGCCTGATAAGCACCTAAGCGCTCAAGTACGATCGCATATGCCTGGGGTACGATGCGGATGCAGGATGCCAGGATCCACAGCACCAGAATGATGACGATCAGCAAAAATAAGATACTTCCCATATTACGCCTCCTTTGGCTCCACGATCAATTTAACACCGTGGACTGCTTTTATGATTACTACAGTATCAACCGGAATTGTTACGCTGTCATCGGATGTCCGGGCCATCCATTCAATGTCATTGATGCGGACCTGACCTGTCTGGGCCAGATTATTGATCTTCTGGATCACGACAGCCTTTTTTCCAAGAAGACCTTCCACATTTGTTTTCTCTGTGTCTTTTCTCATAAGCTTCAGAGCTGCCGGTCTTGTAAAAAACAGCAGCACCAGTGAAACACAGAAAAACAGAAGAAGCTGCGGCACGATTCCCATTCCAATGCCGGCTGCAATAGCGGCAGCAAGTGCGCCTCCTGCAAACCAGATCGTAGTAAGTGCCGTGGTAAGCCCTTCAATAACCAGAAGCACAGCCAGGACTCCCAGCCAGATAATTGGTTCCATAAGACTCCCCCTTTCAGATAAGCGATTGTCAAAATCTGCCATACGTCATCAGATATACTTCAGCAGACAGATTCCAGATCAGCTAACCCTACCGTCTCTGCCTTGCAGCCTCATACATCAAAATTCCTGCAGCCATAGCTGCATTCAAGGACTCCACCTTGCCGCACATGGGGATCCGGATGAGACAATCAGCAGCTTCTGCTGCCTCTTCCGTCAGCCCGTTTCCTTCATTTCCAATAAGAAATGCTGTGCCGCCCTGATAATCCTCCTGATCATAGGAATTCTTTCCTTTCAGGTGGGCTGCAAAGGTACGGATACCTTTTTGCTCCAGTTCCGCTTTTAATGATACCACATCCTCCACATATAGGAAAGGCATTCTGTAAACAGATCCCATTGTTGAGCGGATGACCTTTGGATTGGTAATGTCTACGCAGGTTTTCGTAAGAAAAACACCGGAAACACCAGCGCCCTCACCTGTTCGGAAAATAGTCCCTGCATTTCCCGGATCCTGAAGATCCTCAAGAACCATTACCAAAGGAGCATCTCCTTTTAAAATATCTTCCACAGTCCACACCGGTTTCTTCAGAACTGTAAGAATTCCCTGTGGAGTCCTGGTATCACACATCTGGCGGAAAACATTATCTGCCACGATTTCTCTTTTTTCTTCCGGAAGCTCCATGACCTGCTTCATCAGGGACTCATCTGCAGTCAGGGATTCTGTCACATAAACCCTGGAAATCCAGTCCTTTGGAGCTTCCCCGAACATTTTCCGTCCCTCAGCCACAAACAACCCCTGTTCCCTGCGGGCCTTGGCCTTCTGGTTTAACTGTATGATATTTTTTACCTGTGTATTATTTGCACTGGTTATCATAAATTATCCTCCCTGTTACAGCGGCTTTCGGAATTTATTCAAATCCTCGTTCTTTCCTACTGCAACCAGAATACAACCCGCTTCCAGCTTCTCCGCAGGATTCAGGTTTACATTTACAGAATCTCCATGCTTCACTGCAACCAGATTTATATGATGCTGCTCACGGAGCCTGATCTCTGAAAGACTTTTTCCCACCCATTCACCCGGGATCCGGAATTCTGCCATACTGAACTCCGTAGAAAGCTCAAACACATCCTCAAATCCACTGGCTGTAAAATTACGAGCAACGCGGATGCCCATGGAACGCTCCGGATATATTACCTGATCAGCACCAATTTTCTCCAGGATCCGGCCATGAAGGGAATTCATTGCCTTCGCCAGAACAAGCGGGACGCCCAGGTCCTTCACCTGCATGGTAGCTGTAATACTGGCTTCCATATTTTCTGCAACCGCAATAATCGCAACGTCTACGTTCTGCACGCCCAGGGATTTCAGAATTCCAGGCTCGCGCACATCTGCACGAACTGCATAAGTGACAGTATCTGCAATTTCCTGAATATTTTCATCTTTATCATCAATTGCCAAAACATCATAATCTGCATTCGCAAGCTCTTTCGCCAGGGTCATTCCAAACTGCCCCAATCCAATGACTGCAAAGGATTTTCCGCTCATTCTAATCTCCTTTAAAATCTGCTATGAAAGCAACGGACTTTCATGCGGGATAATGTCGTCCACAGACGCCATTTTCTATCCTATCATAATATTCTCTTCTGCCAGATGTACATCTTTAGTTCGCTTCTGCGCACGGGATACAACTGCCGCGCCCAGTGTCAGCGGACCGATTCTTCCAAGATACATGGTAAAAATAACGATCCATTTGGCCGGTGTATTCAGGACCGCGGTCAGTCCTCTGGAAAGACCTACGGTTCCAATTGCAGAAGTAAGCTCATACAGCACATCCACAAAAGGTGCATCCGGCATAATTGCAAAAATCCCCAGCACGGAAATAAGCAGCACACTAACCGCCATTCCCACAACTACCTGCGCAGAACGGATATAACTGCTGCGAATCTTTCTCCCATAAACCTCTACATCCTTTTTTCCCCGAAGGTTGGCAATAATACTCATCACAAGCACTGCAAGTGTAGTCGTCTTCACTCCGCCGGCAGTCCCCATAGGAGAACCTCCAACCAGCATAAGAAACAGACAGATCATTACACTTCCGCTGGTCAGCGCCCCCTGAGCAACTGTAAAAAACCCTGCAGTTCTTGTGGTCACAGACTGAAATGCCGCTGCCATCAGCTTCTGTCCAAAGGACAGACTTCCCAGTGTGTCCGGGTTCTTATACTCAAACAGTAAAATACAGATTGTCCCACCAAGGAGCAAAATCCCGGTTGTAGTCAAAACCAGCTTGCTCTGCAGACGAAGGGTCCGGAATAATCTGCCAAGAGAAAGCTTCTTCTGAAAAACCAGCTTTATTCTTTCTCCAAGATCCCACCATACGTTAAAGCCAAGTCCAGAAGCAATAATTAATCCCATAGTTGTCACATTCACCAGAGGATTGGTTACATAGTCTGCCAGACTGTTCTCTCCCAAAAGATCGATTCCTGCATTGCAAAAGGCTGAAACCGCTGTAAAAACAGCCTGTCCCAGACCTTTCACCAGTCCAAACTCTGGTACAAAGCAGAATGCATAGCCGACGGCTCCGATTCCTTCTGCTGCAAACACACAGAGAACCACTTTTCTCACCACTGTTACCAGACCGGACATCTGCTCCAGATTATAGGATTCCTGGATCATTCTGCGGTTCTTCAGACTGATCTTCTTATTCAGGGAAATAAAAATAACGCTTGCAAGTGCGATCAGTCCAATTCCGCCAATCTGTATGAGCAAAAGGATCACCAGTTTGCCAATCAGACTCCAGTGAGTGGCTGTGGTCACAGTCACAAGACCGGTTACACATACGCAGGTGGTGGCTGTAAACATAGCATCGGAGAACGAAGTGGTCTGGCCTGCTGCCGTACAGAAAGGCAGCCACAGAATTAATCCTCCTACAAAAATTACCCCCGCAAAGCTGAGGGTAATGATCTGTGCCGTATTCAGTTTATGCAATTTATATTGCAGGTTTTGAATGAACATAAGCTTCCTTTATGCCACTGCCCTCAGCATCTTTTGCAAAATATTCTGCTGCAGAATGTCAGGAACAATGACTCTTTTATAATTACGGTTCACCTGCCGTCGGCACATAGCTCAAAGGATTTCTGCAAAATGTGTATCACATACTGTAAAACCCAGTCGGAAATATGCCCTGAGACAAGTGAACCGTATTATCACTGTTATTTCCTATAGTTATGAGAAAGGGACTCACAAACCTCCCACATATATGGAGTGACGCTCTTCTCCATTGCAAGAGCTTCATTGATATCGAAATCAACGAAATCACCATGGCGGTATCCAACAACACGGCTCTTCTTGCCTTCCAGAAGAAGGTCTACTGCCATAGCACCCATCATGGATGCATATACACGGTCTTTACATGTTGGGCTTCCACCACGCTGCATGTGACCAAGGATAGTAGCACGTGTCTCGATTCCTGTAGCAGCCTCGATACGAGTTGCCATAGCCTGTGAATGGCCGATACCCTCTGCATTGATGATGATGTGGTGTTTCTTACCCATCTTACGGCTCTCAATAATGTTATTGATCAGCTTCTGCTCATCATAGTCATACTTCTCAGGGATCAGAACATCCTCTGCTCCGTTGGCAATACCGCACCACAGTGCAAGCCAGCCGGCTCCACGTCCCATAACCTCGATGATACTGCATCTCTCATGGGAAGTAGAGGTATCACGAACCTTATCAATTGCTTCCATAGCAGTATTTACAGCGGTATCAAAACCGATGGTGTACTCTGTACATGCAATGTCAAGGTCGATGGTTCCTGGAATTCCGATTGTATTGATTCCAAGGTTTGCAAGCTTCTGTGCTCCGGCAAAGGAACCGTCTCCACCGATTACAACAAGTCCGTCAATACCGTGCTTGCGGCAGATCTCTGCACCACGCTGCTGTCCTTCCGCTGTGCGGAACTCGGCACATCTTGCAGTGTAAAGAATTGTACCACCACGCTCGATGGTGTCGGATACATCTCTTGCTGTCATATCGATGATCTCTTCGTTTAAAAGGCCGTTATAGCCCTTCTGGATACCTTTTACTTTAAGTCCGCTGGAAAGTCCACGTCTTACAACTGCACGGATTGCAGCGTTCATTCCAGGAGCGTCACCGCCACTGGTAAGGACACCAATGGTCTTAACTTTGTTTTCTGCCATAATAATCTCCTCCATCTTATGAATCGTCGGGAGCTGTGTCTCCATTTTCAGTGGAAACGCCCTCGTTTTTCTATACACATATTCAGCATTAGTTTATAGCATTTTCAAAGGTTTTTCAAGACTCTTTCCTTAAGTAATTGCCGAAATTACACTCTGTTTTCCGTGATTTTACCATAATTTTCCATATACCTGTCTGATTCTTCACTTTAAAGCGTTTTCAGAGCTCTTTCTACAACCCGGATATTGCCTTCACCATATTTTTTACTCATCTGTGCAAGCCATTCATCCTGCAGATTTACATGGTATGCAGCAGACAGTTTTTTCATTGCTTTTACATCTTTCAGATAAATAACGACAGTGTCTGTACCCTGAGAATTCCGTAGATCCTCCAGAAGCCCTTTTTCTTTCTGGCTGTAATCATCCTTACTTTCAAACTGGATCCAGAGTTCTCTCGGAATATCGGAGAAAGGCCGTACCTTTTCCAGGATCAGCTTGCTGGCCTTGTCATCCTCGGCAGATACCCGTCCCTGGATGAATACCCTGGCATCCTCATTGATCATATTCTGCCATTTCTCATAATCTCTTGGAAAAACCATGACTTCTACAGTTCCAACCAGATCCTCCACGGTAAGGAACGCCATCACTTTGTTTGTTTTGGTATACTTCACGTTTTTCTCTGTGATCATTCCTCCGATGATGACTTTCTGATTGTCCCGTACTTTTGACTCATCCGGTTCACCGCCTTCACGGTCGTCTTCATCTGACGGCTGGAAATCAATAGTTCTTGCGGAAATCATTTTCTCCATCATATTACGGTAGCGATCCAGAGGATGACCGCTCAGGTATATGCCAAGGACTTCTTTTTCGTAGGACAAAACCGTCTCTTTGTCATATTCTTCCAGATTCGGCATACGAATCTCAAATTCTTTTTTTTCATCTTCGCTGGCAATGTCGAATAAGCTGAGCTGCCCTGCCATAGACTGCTTCTTGTTTCGGGAAATGTCATCTACGATCTGACCAAAAACGACCATCTTCTGATGACGGTTTCCTTCCAGACAATCCAGAGCACCGGCCTTGATAAAGTTCTCAATGGCACGCTTGTTCACAGCTTCAATATTCCGCTCAATAAAGTTCTTCACGGAAAGGTACTCGCCATGTTCTTTTCTCTCTGCAACAATAGCCTCAATAACCGGACGACCTACGCTCTTGATTGCGGAAAGCGCATAGAGGATCGAGCCTCCTGATACGGAAAAGCCATACTCGCCTTTGTTGATGTCCGGCGGCAGGATTGGAATGTTCATCTGACGGCAGACCTGAATATACTCGGCAACCTTGGTAGGCTTGTCGATTACGGAGGTCATCAGCGCAGCCATATATTCTACCGGATAATAGTATTTCAGAAAGGCAGTCTGATACGTAACATAGGCGTATGCCGCAGCATGGGATTTGTTAAATGCATACTGTGCAAAATCGATCATTTCATCGTAGATCTTATTTGCAATTTTCTCATCAATTCCATTTTTAATACAGCCGGGAACACCTTCCTCTTCGTTTCCATAGACAAAAGCCTGGCGTTCTTTTTCCATAACGTTAAGTTTCTTCTTGGACATGGCACGGCGGAGAAGGTCACTTCGTCCCAGGGTAAATCCGGCAAGACTCTGTACGATCTGCATAACCTGCTCCTGGTACACAATACATCCGTGGGTGGCCTTCAGAATCGGCTCCAGCTGCGGACAGTCGTAGTGGATGGTGTCCGGACGGTTCTTGCCGCGGATATACTGGGGAATAAAGTCCATAGGGCCTGGGCGGTACAGGGAAATTCCGGCGATTACATCCTCAAGGCTATGTGGCTTCAGTTCTTTCATGAATCCTTTCATTCCGCCGCTTTCCAGCTGGAACACACCGTCAGTACGACCTGTTCCAAGAGAATCCAGCACTTTCTGGTCATTATAATCTATCTTTTGCATATCAAGGGATATGCCGTAATTTTTCTTTACATTTTTTACTGCGTTGTTGATTACAGTCAGGGTTCTAAGGCCAAGGAAATCCATTTTCAAAAGTCCCAGCTCCTCAAGAGTTGTCATGACAAACTGGGTGACAATGGTTCCGTCCTGCGCGCGGGAAAGGGGCACATACTCGGAGACGTCTTTCTGGCTGATTACAACTCCGGCAGCGTGCATGGAGGTATGTCTTGGAAGACCTTCCAGACGTTTGGCCATGTCAATCAGATGATGCACATCCGGCTGCTCGTCGTATGCTTTTTTCAGTTCCGGGTTTACTTCCATGGCTTTGTCGATTGTGACAAGCTTCACATTCGGTATTTTGGCAGGAACCATTTTCGCAATGGAGTCTACCTGGGCATATGGCATATCGAGGACACGGCCTACATCACGGATAACACCGCGGGCTGCCAAAGTACCGAATGTAACAATCTGAACCACACAGTCTTTGCCGTATTTCCGTACAACATAGTCGATTACTTCCTGTCTTCGCTCAAATCCGAAATCCACGTCAATATCAGGCATGGATACTCGCTCCGGATTCAGGAAACGTTCAAACAGAAGGTCATATTTGATTGGATCAAGTAAGGTGATTCCAAGGGTATATGCAACAATACTTCCGGCTGCGGAGCCTCGTCCGGGACCTACTTCAATGCCATTACTGCGGGCATAATGGATGAAATCCCACACAATGAGGAAGTAGTCAACATAGCCCATATTTTTGATAGTGTTCAGCTCGTATTCCAGTCGCTCCCGTAGCTCTGGGGTAACCGGATCGTACAGGCGCTCCAGACCTTCGAAGCAGAGCTTATTCAGGTATTCCCAGGAGGTGTAGCCCTCGGGAACGTCGAATCTTGGCAGCTTGGTAACTCCGAATTCAATTTCTACGTGGCAGCGCTCTGCTATTTTATGTGTGTTCTCCAAGGCTTCCAGTGCATATGGGAAAAGTGCCGCCATTTCCTGCTCGGATTTCACGTAGTACTGACCGCCTTCGTAGCGCATACGGTCTGTATCGGACAGCTTCTTCCCTGTCTGGAGACACAGAAGAATGTCGTGAGGATCAGCATCTTCTTTGTAGGTGTAATGAATATCGTTAGTGGCTACCAGGTCAATTCCAGTCTCCTGGTGCATGCGCAGAAGCTGCTGGTTTACATTCTGCTGTTCCGGAATTCCATGATCCTGAAGCTCCAGGAAAAAATTGCCTTCGCCGAAAATTTCCTGATAGCGGAGGGCCGCCTTCTTAGCGTCCGGGTACATTCCTCTGTTAAGGAACCGGGCTACTTCACCGGCCAGGCAGGCGCTCAGCGCGATGAGACCTTCGTGATATTCCCGGAGAAGCTCCAGGTCTACTCGTGGTTTATAGTAAAAGCCTTCTTTAAAGCTTTTGGATACAATTTTCATAAGGTTCTGGTAGCCCTGGTTGTTCTCGGCAAGAAGTACCAGATGGTAGTAACGGTCGTCGCCACTGCCGATCTCGCGGTCGAAGCGGGAACCAGGGGCTACATAGACTTCGCAGCCAAGGATCGGATTGATTCCGGCTGCTTTCGCTGCCCGGTAAAAATCGATGACGCCGTACATGACCCCATGGTCTGTGATGGCCGCGCTGTCCATCCCAAGCTCCTTTACACGGGCAACATATTCTTTTATTTTATTGGAACCGTCCAGCAGGGAGTATTCGGTGTGGACGTGGAGGTGGGTAAAAGCCATTGTGTGTCTCCTTCTTCGCAAATTTTCTATTTAGTGTGTTGGGAGGGTGAAAAGTTTTTCAGGAGGGACGCATTTGGGCAATGTGTATTACTCACTCGCCGGCGCAACGCTCCAGCGAACTAATCGCTAACTGCGACTAATGCGTTCGGGAGAGCCCTCACGCATAAGTCT
>OGWX01002717.1_pt1 | contig 10345 bp, 9 predicted proteins | sample 1576151 | NCBI WGS metagenome assembly OGWX01 (sample SAMEA3541591, study PRJEB24748) | human gut metagenome | biome: human gut; feature: human-associated habitat; material: faeces | place: China | collected 2012
CCAAGATCAATCTTGGACTGGATGTTTTGGGAAAACGGGAAGATGGTTATCACGAAGTGCGTATGGTCATGCAGACGATCCATCTGTATGACAGAGTAGAGATCAAGAAAACAAGATCTCCGCATATTCATGTGGAGACCAATCTGTATTATCTGCCGGTGAATGAGGATAATTTAGTATACCGTGCAGCAAAACTGATGAAAGATGAGTTTCAGATTAAAGAAGGTGTGCGGATCGTTCTTCAGAAATTCATTCCGGTGGCAGCAGGTCTTGCAGGCGGAAGTTCAGATGCGGCAGCAGTGCTGGTAGGAATGAATCGTATTTTTAATCTGGGCCTGAAACAGAATAAACTGATGGAACTTGGTCTGAAGATCGGTGCAGATGTTCCGTTTTGTATTATGCGTGGTACAGCATTGGCAGAGGGAATCGGTGAAAAACTGACTGCATTGCCGCCGATGCCGAAATGTCCGGTACTGATCGCAAAACCGGCGATTTCTGTATCCACCAAAGCAGTTTATGAAGGTTTGAAATTATATGACGGCATGGAGCATCCGGATATTGATGGTGTGATGGAAGGGATTCAGCAAAAAGACCTCAAAGGGGTTGCTTCTCATATGGGAAATATCCTTGAGACCGTGACGATTCCAATGTATCCGGTGATTGAGGATATTAAGAAACTGATGTTGGAGAATGGTGCATTAAATGCCATGATGAGTGGAAGTGGTCCGACCGTATTTGGATTATTCCCGAATGAGAAAGAAATTCGCCGGGCATACGAAGCGTTGAAACAGTCCGGACTGGCAAAAAATGTGTACACATCCGATATCCATAATAATAGAAGATAAGCGGCGAAGAAGAGGGGGAAATAAAAAATGACAGACAACTTGGAATTACAGATGGATGCATATCTGCCACTTCGTGATGTCGTTTTTCAGACATTGCGTGGTGCAATCCTGAAAGGTGATCTGAAACCGGGGGAGCGTCTGATGGAGTTACAGCTTGCATCGAAGCTTGGCGTAAGCCGTACACCAATCCGTGAGGCAATCCGTATGTTAGAGCAGGAAGGACTTGCTGTTACCATTCCGAGAAAAGGTGCAGAAGTTGCGAAAATGACAGAAAAAGACATGGAAGATGTATTACAGATCCGTCTTTCTCTGGAAGCATTGGCAGTACGCCTGTCCTGTGAAAATATTACACCGGCAGCTTTGCAGGAACTGAAAGTGGCTATGGAGGATTTTGAAGAGAAAACAAAATCCGGTCAGTTTGTAGAGATGGCAAAAGCAGATGTCAAATTTCATGAGATTCTTTATAAAGCATCCAACAATCCGAAACTGCAGCAGCTTTTGAGCAATTTGAGAGAGCAGATGTATCGTTATCGTGTGGAATATCTGAAAGATGCAGCTATTTACCCGCGTCTGATCGAGGAGCATCATAGAATGTATGATGCACTGAAGGAAAAGGATCAGAAACAGGCAGTTGCTTATGTGGAGAAGCACCTTCATAATCAGGCAGAGGCAGTGAAAAAGATCATTCGCGATCAGGAGTAGAAGAAGTAAAATTAGAAGAATAGAACACAAAAAACAGCACAGACTAGAGAGTAGGTTGATACCTGCTCTCTTTTTTTTAGGTAAATATAAGAAAGTCTCTTTGCTTTTCTTGTACAAATCAATAAGTTGCGGGAGACTTCTCTTTATCAAAAGGAGAGGTAAGCGGGGGAAATCGATCCAAGGATGGGGGGAAGTACATGCAGGAGAAAAAGGAAAAGCTGTTAGAAGATAAAGAAGTCTCCAAAGACATAGAACAGAATATTGCCTGGTGGAAGCAGCTTTTTTCGGACTGTGCGGATATCAAAATGCGGGAGATGTATCTGGGAAAACAGATGGATGTGAAAGCATTTTTAAGTTATATCGAGATTACAGGTGGCAAAGATATGCTGCAGGAATCCGCACTGGGAAAAATGTTATCCCGATTGAAGGAAATGTCTTCAGAAGAACTGGGCAGCGCTTTACAGAAAAATGCCCTTGGTATGTCGGATGCGACACCGTTTTCTACCTTACTGGATGCTGCCAATGGAATGCTGACGGGGGATTCGATTCTTTTTGTGGATGGATTTGATCAGGCGTTGAAGATTCCGGACAAAGGCTATCCGGGGATGTCTTTGCAGGAGACAGAATCGGAAAAAGCATTGCGGGGAAGCAATGAAGGGTTTGGCACATCGATCAAGCAGAATACGGCATTGATTCGAAAACGCCTCCGGTCGGTAAATTTGAAAGTAACTGAATGCAAATGCGGAAGGCAGAGCAACACGAATGTCGACATTCTGTATATGGAAAATATCACAAGACATGCGGTGGTGGAAGAAATGCAGGAACGTTTGCGTCAGTTTGAAATTGACGGTGTTCAGGACAGCGGGGTGATCGAACAGTTGACGGAAACCCAGTGGTTTTCGCCGTTTCCACAGTTTCAGACAACCCGCCGACCGGATCGGACGGTAATGGCACTGCTGGAAGGACGGGCAGTCTTATTGTCGGACCATTCCCCGGAGGCACTGATTTTTCCGACGGATTACAATTCTTTTATTAAAACAACAGATGATTACTACACCCGTTGGGAGATTGCCACTTTTACCCGGGCATTGCGCTATGTTGCATCGGTGTTGTCTATGATTTTGCCGGGATTGTATCTTGCAATGACAAATTTTCATACACAGCTGCTGCCAACCAAACTGTTGCTTTCTTTTGCGGCAGCACGTCAGGGCGTTCCGTTTCCGGGGGTGGTGGAGATTCTTTTGATGGAGCTGTCTTTTGAACTTTTGCGGGAAGCGGGGGTACGTCTGCCCGGAGCCATGGGAAATACCATTGGAATCGTGGGCGGACTGATCATCGGGCAGGCAGCGGTGGATGCGAATATCGTCAGTCCCATGGTGGTGATCGTAGTGGCATTTACGGCGCTGTGTTCTTTTGCAATTCCGAATGAAGACTTTGCGACAGCGTTTCGTCTGCTGAAATTTGCTTTTATCGGTTTGGCAGCGGCGCTTGGATTTTATGGATTTTTGCTTGGAATTCTGGTGCTGCTCATTCACCTGGCGCAGCTGGAGAGCTTTGGTGTTCCGTATCTGATGCCGGTTGTGGGGGCAGAACTCAGTGGATATAAGGACGCACAGGATACATTGATGCGTCCACCTATGTGGTCGCTGCACAGACGTCCAATCTATGCAAAAAGAAATAACCGTATTCGGTTAAGAATCAAAAAGCAGGGAAAAAATACGAATACCGATAGGGAAAAATAAGAATTGTTCTTTGGAAAAAAGTCAAGTTGAAAAGCGGGAATAGAAGATTTCAGAAGGATGTAGAGGAAAACAATGCGGGATCGAATTATTTTTTCGGATAATCAACAGGTTTCTGCCAGACAGATCAGTCGTGCGCTTTTTCTGGAAATGCTTGGGCTCAGTACGCTGTTGCTGCCGCCGGCACTGGCGCGTCTGTGCGGGACAGATGGTGTATTTGCCATTTTATTTGGCGGTGTTTTGACCTATCTGTTGTCTGTTGCGTGGAATCGGTACGATACAAATGTAAAACAAAATGATACAAGTGAGGAATATTACAATACAAAAGTATTGGAAAATACGACCATGGTAATATATATAGGTGCGTTTCTTGGAATCGCCGCCTATGTGATGTATTTTCTGACCACCTTAATTGAAGAACAATTGTTGGGAAAATCCTATGAAGCGGCGATTGTTCTGACGTTGACAGGTGCGGCATTCTGGGGCTTATGGAAAGGACTGGAGAGCCGGCTTCGTGTATATGAGGTGCTTTTTTGGATTTTGATACTGCCCCTGGGTTTCATTTTGCTTGCTGCCTGCAGTGGCGTTTGCACGGATTACTGGACGCCGGTGGTAGACACTTCCTGGCAGAATTTTGGAAAAGGGATCTTGCTATGTGTATTGATATTTTCATTGTCGCTGCTGGCATTTCGCAGCAAAAGTCAGTGTAGCAGACCGGAGCAGCTTTTACGGGCGACAAGGTGGAGTCTGTGTGCCGTTGTGATATGGAACGCCATCATATATCTGATTTTACTTGGTGTGTTTCAGGTGGGCTTGTTAAGTCATTTGTCTTATCCGATCATTGATCTGATGGCGGTGGTCAAATTGCCGGGAAACTTTCTGGAGCGGCAGGATGCGCTGATGATGGGAATCTGGTTTTTCTGTCTGTTTGCATTGTTAAATTCAATGCTGTATTATGCGTCGGCACCCTTGGAAAAGCTGTTTTCTGAAAAGGGAAGACCAAAGGCAACGGGAATCTGCTGTCTGGCAATGGCAGCGCTGGCAGTATGGCTGTTACATTCGGCAGAACGGGCGGAGCGCATGTTTCAGGTCTGTGTATGGTTCGTTGTGCCGCTGCTGCTTTTTCTGCCGGTGGTGCAGGCAATCGTGGAATGTCTGAAAAAACGTATCAGGCAGAAATAGAAGGAGTAAAAGGTCATGAAAAGCGAAAAGAGGTATCTGTTTTATGGAATTGGGATCATGATGATCATCTGCTGGCTTGTTTTTCTGACGGGATGTGGCGCCAATGAACTGGAAAATCATGCGTTTCCGCTGGCACTTGGCGTGGAAAAAACGTCAGAGGATGATCTGGAAATCTATATGGCGTATCCGGATCTGCAGGATGACAAGGCAGCAGAAAATGCGCTGTCCTCCGATGTGTTCTGGAATGGCAAAGGGCAGGATTTGTTTACCGGCAAGGAACAGATGTCAGCAAATAGCAATAAAAATGCGGATTTCAATCACCTGAAAGTGCTGATTTTGGATCAGGCAATTCTGGAAGATACGACCAGGACAGAACAATTACTGCATTTTTTTCAGGAGGAACAGGATGCAGCCTGGAATACGTATGTGATGGTGACAAAAGAACCGCTGAAGGATATTTTTTCAGAAGATCTGAAGTTGCCGGAGTCCCTTGGTATCTATCTGGAAGATCTGTTAGAGGAGTGGGAAGATGTGCGGCAGGGAGCGCAAGTGACGGTGGGAACGCTGATGAGTCAGTATTACAGCAGGAATGAAACGCTGTGTGTGCCAGTTCTGGAGATTTCGGATGCGGAAGAAAAGCCTCAGATCGGTGGCTTTTGTGTGTTGTTCGGATTGCAGCCGATGGGAGAATTGTCACTGCGGGAAGGAGAGCAGTTGATGCTTCTGCAAAATAATTTGAAACGTTATGCATTTACGATGCAAAATGGGACACGTTTTTTGCTGGAACAGGTACAGACAGAGCGTGAGATCACGGCGGCGGTGGATGAAGCAGGGAATCAATATCCGGTGTTGACAGTAACGGTTCGGGGAAATAGTACCGTGAGTGCATTGAGTTGGGATGCAGATCAAGAAGACCAAAGGCAGCAGGGAAAACAGGAACTGGCAGACCGTCTGCTGACGTTTCTGACTACGCAGCAAAAGGAAGCGGGCATGGATCTGGCGAATTCATTTCTGCTTCTGGCAGGGCAGGAGCGCAGTTTGTGGGAACAGTATCGTGAGGAACCGGCGCAGTATCTTTCGGATTTGAAAATCCGGCTTTTTGTGGAATAAATGTTTATGGAATAAACTGGAAAAATATGGCAAGACTCTGAATAAAGCTCATTGAGAATATAATGTGAGTTCAAGAAAAAAATGTATGATTATACTGCTCAGAATCGTGCAGAAAATTTTATAAGCAGTTGACTTGGATGATATAAGTGATGAGCGCTATTTTATAAAATTATGTATAGAAAGAACAGGGGAAAGACCATGAAAAAAAGATTTATTGCAGTATGTCTGGCGGCAGCAGCCTGCGTATTGCTTTCCACAACGATACACACAGCCATGCTGCAGCGGGATATGTCACAGAAAGTATTGCGGTTTCATGTGCTGGCAAACAGCGACAGTCAGGCAGATCAGGCGTTAAAATGTGCCGTCAGAGACCGTGTCGGAACCATGATGGCAGAAAAATTGCAAAATGCAGATTCACTGGAAGAAAGTACTGATGTGGTGACGGAAAACCTGCAGGAAATTGAAACCTGTGCAGCAAATGTGATCAGGGAAAACGGTTATGATTATCCGGTACATGCGGCGCAGGAAACCTGTGCATTTCCGGAAAAAAGTTACGGTGATTATACGTTCCCATCCGGAACCTATGAAGCACTGCGGGTTGTGATCGGTTCCGGGGAAGGGCATAACTGGTGGTGCGTCATGTACCCGAATCTCTGTTTTGCAAACAGTATGTATGAGGTAGATGCTTCCTCAGGAGAAAAATTGCGGGAAGTGCTGGAGCCGGAGGAGTATGCAGCAGTTCTGGAAAGCGGAAATTATAAGGTGCGTTTTAAAATGCTTGGATTTCTCAATCGCGTGCTTGAATAATCAGGGAAAAACGATTACAATGTGGGATAGCACAATTTTAACCGAATCAAGTAAGTCCCCTGCTTCAATTGCGAAAAGCAATAAGCAGTGGGTGGGGACTTGCTTGTATCAGGAGGAGTGCAAGCTCCTTCTGATAAACTGCGGAGCAGTTATTCGGTTATGAGCAAGTAGCGAAGCGGATTGCGAATATCCGCTTGACCAAAAGGAAGTTAAACAAAGGAAGTCTGTTGTTTCCTTTGCAGATAGTTGTTTGAAAATAGGATCTGACCGATAAGTCAGAACAGGAAATGTGCATGATATGAAGATGAGGACAAAATATGACAAAAGATGTATTGATTACCATTTGCGGGATTCAGAAAAGAGACGGTGAGACAGATGAGCCGATTGAAACCGTCACACCGGGTGAATATTATTTCCGCAACGGAAAACATTATATTCTCTATGAAGAAGTTCAGGAGGGAATTGCGGAAGTAACCAAATGCATGATAAAGATTGGCGATGACAGTGTAGACCTGTCAAAAAAAGGTGCATCCGGGGTACATATGATATTTCAGAGAGATAAGAAGACACGTACCTCTTATCAGACACCGTATGGAAGTCTGATGCTTGGATTTGATTCCAAAATGATCCGTGTGCTGGAGTCAGAGGATATGATCCATCTGAATCTGGAGTATGATCTGGAAGTGGAGGAAGAACATCTGGCAGAATGTTCCCTGACTTTAAAAGTTCAGGCAAAGCAGCCGAGATAGTCTGATTTTATCGCAATCTCCGACTGAGACAAAAGTTCCGCGAAGATGTACGGCATAAAAAATAAGAAAAAATACAAACAATAAGAAAGACAACACACAGAAATGTGTTTACCGATTTACAAATAAACAGAAAAATATTCTTAATAAACAGGAAGGATAGAAAAATGGCAGAAAATCAGGATTTTAGATATGCACCCATCGGCGTCTTTGATTCCGGTGTGGGTGGACTGACCGTGGCGCGTGAGATCATGCGTCAGATACCAAAGGAGCGCATCATTTATTTTGGCGATACCGCCCGCGTTCCCTATGGAAGCAAATCGCAGGAGACGATCATCCGTTTTTCCAGACAGATCATCCGTTTCCTTCAGAGCAAAGGGGTAAAGGCAATCGTGATCGCCTGTAATACCGCCAGTGCGCTGGCATTGGAGACTGTGCAGCCGGAATTTGACATTCCGATTCTTGGCGTGGTCAAAGCAGGTGCAAAGGAAGCTGCAAAAGTAACAAAAAATGGAAAAATCGGTGTGATCGCTACCGAAAGTACCATTGAAAGTCAGTTGTATACAAAAGAGATCCATTCCCATAAACCAAACGCTCAGGTGTTGGGCAAGCCATGTCCGTTGTTTGTGCCGTTGGTGGAAGAAGGATGGTTAAAAGATCCGGTAACCGTAGAAGTGGCAAACCGTTATCTGGAGCCATTGCTGGAATCCGGTATTGACACACTGATCATGGGATGTACTCATTATCCATTGCTTCGCTCTACGCTTCGTCAGATCATGGGAGAAAAAGTCAATCTGGTAAATCCGGCATATGAGACTGCCAGAGAGCTGAAAGCATTGTTGGAGCGGGACGGATTAAATAATGATGGCAAACAATCTTATGAGGGTGCGATGCATGAGTTTTATGTCAGTGATGCGGCAAACAAGTTTAAGAATTTTGCAAATTCTATTTTGCCGTATGGTGTGGATACCACACAACTGATCCACATTGAAGATTATTAAAAGGCAGTGATTCTGAGCAGAATATGTCAGCTTATGTTGACCAGGATCGTGTACCAAGTCCCACATACGTTCGACTTGAATGAATATGTTTAGAATAAAAAAAGATTGTAAGCGCAATACATAGCAAAAAATGTGATAATAAAAAACATCGGTGAGTGGATTGATCAGAAATCCATTCACCGATGTTTTTATTTGTTATGCTGTATTCCATTACAAACTTATTTCTGTCCGGTAAGTTTTGCGAAGAATCCGCGTTTCTTTTCCGGTTTTTCCAAAGGTCCGCGTACACCGCGAACATCTGAAATGAACAGACCGCTCAGAGAAGCTTTTACTTCTTTTTTTACTGGGATCTGATCGTAAATCTGGTTATCAGCAATCAGAGTAACGATCTGAGGTCCAACTTTTGCTTTTACAACCGGCACTTTGGCAAGTCTTGCAAAACGCGGTGTCTGGTCGATGACCTGCTGTGGCAGTCCGGACTCTTTCATGCGGAGTTTTTTCTTGTCAATGATCAGCATGTTGACCCACTGTGCAGCCTGGTCGATGGCAGCCTGCTGTTCGTCACGTTTCTTCATATTTCTTTTGCCCATGAAATAGAGCAGGATGATTGCGCCAACACAAGCGGCAATAACAACAATAAGTGTAATGATATGTGCTGTTGTCACAGATATATTTCCTCCTTCATCGGTATTTTTAGTCGATAGTAATACTAAGTCTGTATGCTATTGTATCATTGATTATATGAAAACTCAAGAAAAAATTAAGAAGAATGACTTTTCATTTATAGGGAAATATGGTATCTTTAAAAGCAGTGATGTCTTCTGAAAAGAATACAGAAATGGAACAGAACGTGTTCGTAAGAAAGGAAACTATAAAAGATGAAGAAGAAACTTGTAATGATACTGATGGCAGTCATGGTCGCTTCTGCAACACTGGGCGGTTGTGGACAGAAAGGTGCAGAAACAGGAACTAGCGTATCTGCTGAGGAAGAAGATGTGCAGATCAGCTATAAAGAGCTGATGAAAGCAACAGATTATAAAGTGCAGAAATATGTAAAACTGAATGACTACATGAATATGACGGTAGAATTATCCCAGGATTATTCTATTACCGATGAACAGATTCAGGAATACATTGAGTACCTGCTGTCCATGTATCCGGAATATGAGACCACTGACAAGACAACCGTAGAGAACGGTGACATCGTAAATATTGATTATGTCGGAAAAGTAGACGGCGAGGAGTTCAACGGCGGAAGCGCAACAGGACAGCATCTGGAAATTGGTTCCGGATCTTTTATCGATGGATTCGAGGATGGTCTGATCGGAAAAAATGTTGGTGATACAGTAGATCTGAACCTGACATTCCCGGATAGTTATACTAATACGGATCTGGCAGGCAAAGATGTTGTATTTACAGTAACAATTAACGGTATTGAGACAAAGAAAGATATCGGATACGAAGATCTGACCGATGAATATGTCAGCGAAAACTTTGGAACACAGGGAATCACAACCGTTGATGAGCTGAAATCCCAGGTAAGTAGCGGCTTGGAGCAGCAGGTTTACTCTACAAAAATGCAGGAGGTTCAGACAGAGGTTCTTGCAAAACTCTTAGATGAGTGTGAAGTTACAATTCCGGATGGACTGCTTGACCAGAGAATCGCAGAGTATAAAGATCGTATTAACAAGATTGTAGAGGACAGTGGTAAGAGCTTTGAGGATTACACCGGTAAGACAGAAGATGAGTTTTACGAAAATATTGATACTACAATGGAAGAGAGTATCAAACAGGAGCTGATCCTGGAAGCAATCGTAAGAGATATGAAACTTTCTATTTCAGAAAAGAGCTTTGAATCCTTCGTAGATCAGTATGTATCCAGCTACAATTTTGACAGCAGAGATGCATTTTATGAGGAGTACGGCGGAGAGGATTACATCAAATTAAGCTACGCTGAGAATCAGGCACTGTCAAAAATTATGGACAGCGTAAAGACAACTGTAAAAGACACATCTTCCTCTGATTCTTCTACCGGTGCAGATGACAGCTCCGCAGATGCAGAGTAAAAATCTGACAGCAGGTAATACTTTTAGAAAAAAGTGGATCGTGAAGATCTGTTTTATCTCAGTCGGAGTATAATCTCCGACTGAGATAAACGCTACGAGAGAATGTGCAGTGATTCTTCTCAGAATATGTCAGCGTAAGCTGACATA
>OGWX01002718.1_pt1 | contig 10343 bp, 7 predicted proteins | sample 1576151 | NCBI WGS metagenome assembly OGWX01 (sample SAMEA3541591, study PRJEB24748) | human gut metagenome | biome: human gut; feature: human-associated habitat; material: faeces | place: China | collected 2012
CCTCAAATTTTACCCCACAAATTTAGGAGGAACAGATTATGGAGTTTGTAACAGGATTAGAAGACAGAAAAGTAAAAACTCTTGAAGAATTGGAAAGAGAAGAGTCCGTTGGTACCGAAGTTACTGTTGAAGGCATGGTACACAGCATCCGCGATATGGGAGAAATCTCCTTTGTGATCTTAAGAAGCCGTGATGGTCTCTTACAGACCGTGATCCAGGCAGGATCCGAAAAGGAAGTCCTCTCCGAGATCCGTGAAGGTCAGGCAGTCCGCGTGACTGGAACTGTTTTCAAGGAAGAGCGCGCACCCCACGGAATTGAGATCCATCTTGCCGATGCAAGGATCCTTTCAAAACCGGAAGAGCCGATGCCAATTGCCATCGACAAGTGGAAACTTCCCACATCCCTGGAGGCAAACTTAAACCGCCGCGCCATCGCATTAAGAAACGTCCGCGAGCGAGCGAAATTCCGCATCCAGGAAGGTATCTGCCGCGGCTTCCGCGAGTTTATGACAAGCCAGGGATTCACCGAGATCCATACCCCGAAGATCGGCGCGAAATCCGCAGAGGGCGGTGCGAACCTCTTTAAGCTCCAGTACTTCCACAGACCGGCAGTTCTGGCGCAGAGCCCGCAGTTTTACAAGCAGATGATGGTCGGCGTCTTCGAGCGTGTCTACGAGATCGCACCGGTCTTCCGGGCGGAGAAGCACGACACGGCGCGTCATCTGAACGAATATACAAGCGTGGACTTTGAGATGGGCTATATCGAGAATTTTGAGGACATCATGGCGATGGAGCAGGAAATGCTGCGGTACACATTTGGACGGCTGCAGGAGACATGCGGAGCGGAGCTTTCGCTTTTAAAAGCAGAGGTGCCGGTGATCACGGAGATTCCGAGAATCCGTTTTTCCGAGGCGAAAGAGCTGGTGAGCCGCGTATACAAAAGAGCCTTTTCGGAGAAACTGGACTTTGAACCGGAGGAGGAAAAACTGCTGTGCGAATACGTGAAGAAAACGACAGGCAGTGACTTCGTATTTGTGACACATTATCCAAGCGCCAAGCGCCCGTTCTACGCGATGGACAGCAGAGAAAACCCGGCAGAGACGGAAAGCTTTGACCTTCTGTTCCGCGGCCTTGAAGTGACGACCGGCGGCCAGCGCATCCACAATTACCGGGAGCAGGTGGAAAAGATCGAAAGCCGCGGCATGCATGTGGAAGCGTTTGAGAGCTATCTAATGATGCACCGCTGCGGCATGCCTCCGCACGGCGGTCTCGGTCTTGGGCTGGAGCGGTTTACGGCACGGCTTCTCGGATTTGAAAATGTGCGGAACGCATCCCTGTTTCCAAGAGACATTCACCGTCTGATTCCGTAAACCAGAAGAGTGTAAAAAACTCCGGCGAAGCTGTGGCGCAGATCCACGGGCTTAGCCGGAGTTTCATAAGATTTCCCTCCCTTTTGAAAGATAGCGTAACCGTTTGGATATTTCTATTATACACCAGGGGAGTGAAAATGACAAATTGTTTATTGCAGATAGGATTGCTGTATAAAAGTCAGAATTTTTGCAGAAATGAGCCTTGTAAAGCGTCCGAAAATAGGCTATACTAAACAAGGTTTGGCTGCCGGCAGAATCTGGCAGTATCGGCAAATATTGGAAAAAAGAAAGACGGGAGTTTCCCGGTTTGAGGATAGGAAAATATGAAATTATATGACATTTCCGGAGAGCAGTTTTCCGCAATGGACGCGCCGCGTCATCTGATGACGGAGGAAGGAACGGCGCAGACGACGCTCGATCGGTCACTTGGCATCTGTCAGGTGGCGGAGCTTGAGGGAAAAGTGACAAGAGAAGTGCTCGAGGAGGTCATGGAAGAGGACTGTGAACGTCTTCTGATCCGCGGCGATGCGCAGATTACACGCGATGGGGCAGATTACCTGGCAGAGAAAAAATTGGTGCTGCTCGGTGTGGAGCAGGAAACTGTCGGAAATGAGACATCGGGGAATGATGTTCATCAGCAGCTGCTGAAAAAAGGTACGGTGATTGTCGAAAATCTGAATCTGGAGAAAGTGACCTCGGGTCATTATTTTCTTGTGGCTGCTCCGGTCAAAAAGAAACACCAGTACGGCGGACCGATCCGCGCGGTTCTGATCGAAAATTAGAAAATGCTTTGTGTGAATCTGAAAATGCAATGTAAAATATAACGGAAAGAGAAAAACAGGAAAAAGTGTTCCCTTGTGGGACACTTTTTTTGATGTGTCCAAAACGAGGGAATTTTGGGTTGTATTTTCCAAATATGGAGAATATAATGGGAAAAAGCCAGGATGTGGTATTCAAAACCAGATCAATTCCGGGCGAAAATATTAAACTATTACAAAGGAGATCGTGAACAATGGATGCAAAAATGAAAGTAGAAAGAGCCGCTGCAGGCGCTGCGATCGATGGTGTTTTAAAATATGTGAATCACGGAGACGACAGAACAAAAGCGCTGTTGAATCTGACGGATTTTGTACAGAAATTTACCGGAAATATGTTTGCGGAGAAAACCTTCGACAACATCCGCACCATGCTGCAGAATCCGGACAACAAATGGGTACAGTATGTCAACCGCGGACTGGACGAGCTGGATCCGCAGGTGATCAAAATGACTGCTTTGAACCTGGGATTCCAGGCAGCTTTCGTCGGAACGAAACAGATCCGTATGAACCGTGAAAAATACAACTGCAACATCCCATGGACGATGCTGATGGACCCGACAAGTGCCTGTAACCTGCACTGCACCGGATGCTGGGCAGCAGAATACGGCCACAAGCTGAATCTTTCCTATGAGAAACTTTCTGATATCATAAGCCAGGGAAAAGAGCTGGGAACCTACTTCTACATGTTCACCGGCGGCGAACCGCTTGTGCGCAAAAAAGACATCCTGCGTCTGGCAGAAGAGCATCATGACTGTGAATTCCACTGCTTCACCAATGGAACCCTGATCGACGAGGAGTTCTGTGAGGCGGTTCAGAAGCTCGGCAATATCTCCTTCTCCCTGTCTCTGGAAGGCTTCGAGGAGGTCAACGACGGACGCCGCGGCGAGGGTATTTTCGATAAAGTTCTGGCAGCCATGGATCTGATGAAAAAACACGGTCTGCTTTTTGGTACTTCCATCTGCTACACAAGAGCAAACCTCGAGACCGTTACAAGTGACGAGTTCCTGGATCTTTTGATCGAGCACGGATGCCGTTACAGCTGGTATTTCCACTTCATGCCGGTCGGCATGGACGCTGCACCGGAGCTGATGCCGACGGTTGAGCAGAGAAAATATATCTATCACAGACTGCGTGAGATCCGTTCCGATAAGAGCGACAAACAGATCTTTGTTATGGACTTCCAGAACGACGGTGAGTTCGTCGGAGGCTGTATCGCAGGAGGAAGAAACTACTGCCATATCAATGCAAACGGCGATGTGGAGCCGTGTGTTTTCATCCATTACTCCGGCGCCAACATCAACGAAGTTTCCCTGATCGAAGCACTGCAGCAGCCGCTGTTCCAGGCATACCGCGATGGACAGCCGTTCAACCGCAACCACCTGCGCCCATGTCCGATGCTCGAAAATCCGGAACTGCTGCGTGAGATGGTAGAGAAGACCGGCGCGAAGTCAACCGACCTGCAGTCTCCGGAGAGCGCAGAGCATCTGTGCGGAAAATGTGACCTGTATGCTGCTGAGTGGAAAAAAGCCGCAGACGAGCTGTGGGCAGAGAATCCGCATCACAAACAGAGATATGAGAACTATAAGAAAGAGAACCTGGACGAGGAGGCAAAAGCTTCCACAGAGGAAATTCTTTCCGGAATCCGCGGATAATGCGATGCATGAACTGAATCAATGACAGAAATAAGACGCCGGGAAACGGGATAAAGCCTGTTTTCCGGTGTCTTTATGTTTCAATTCAATTCAATCTATAGCAAGACCCGAAAATAATGCAAAAAAGGCAGTGCTGCAGAGCGCGAATTTTTTGCATTATTTTCGGGGATTACTATAAGTCCGACAGGTCTTGCAGAAAAAAGGCAGATCCCGTATACTGGTAGAAGCAAAAAGATATTTTAACGACAGAGAGGATTAAAAAATAGAAGATGAACGATTCATTTTTACAGGAACAGGGCGTGAGCGGGGCGTTAATTGAGAGCGTGCGGAGATTCCGCGAGAGCTATCCGGTGGCGGAGGGCTTAGAGAACCGCATGAGTACGCCGGAAATCCCGTTTTTTGGAAAAGAGATTCTGGAGATGGCAATTGCCGCGCTGCTGCAGGGCGAAAATCTGCTGCTGACCGGCGAGAAGGCAACGGGAAAAAACGTGCTGGCAGAGACACTGGCGTATGTTTTCGGAAGACCGACGTACAACGTTTCCTTCCATGTAAACACAGGAAGTGCCGAGCTGATCGGAACCGATACGTTCCAGAACCAGGAGGTCACACTCCGGAAGGGCAGCATTTACCGCTGTGCAGAGGAAGGCGGTTTTGGCATTCTCGATGAGATCAACATGGCGAAAAACGATGCAGTCAGTGTTCTTCACGCCGCGCTCGACTACCGCCGCATTATCGATGTGCCGGGCTACGATAAAATTCCGCTTCACCCGGCGGCGCGGATGATCGGAACGATGAACTACGGCTATGCGGGAACGAGAGAGCTGAACGAGGCGCTGGTGTCCCGCTTTCTGGTGATTGACATGCCGTCGCTTACGGAAGAGACACTGTTTTATCTGATGCAGTCAAAATTCCCGGATCTGAAACCGGCGGCACGCGATGCGCTGGCCGGTCTTTACCTCGATCTGCAGAAAAAGGCAAAACAGGCGGAAATCACCACGCGTGCGCTCGACCTCCGCGGCCTGTTCGGAGCGATCGGTACGATGCGCCAGGGGCTGTCCCCGTATCTTGCGGTGCAGATCGGCATTGTCAATAAATGCTTTGACCTGTTTGAAAAAGAGATCGTGCGGGATGTTGTGCGCACGCGGATTCCGGAAGAGTGGACGCCGCAGGATATTTTTTAGAGGAAATACGTATGGTGACAGAGGAAACATTAAAAACGCATGAGATGGAGCTGGAGAGCCGGATCCGCAATCTCGTCTGGACCGTCAGCGGCGACTACACGCTGAAGCTGAACCCGGACGTGGAGCGGTATGCGAAAGAGCCGGATACGGTGCTGTACGATACGATCCGCCAGGGTGCCTTTTCGTGTTACTTTGATCGGGAAGCCTACAGCCTGTATCTGGTGAAGAAGGTTTACAGCGGCGCAGCGGAGGGAGAACTGATGATGCTCGCCCAGCTGGTGACGGAGGAGGCCGTATCGAAGCGGCTCGAAAGCGAGCGCCCCGGTGTCAAGGGCTTTCGAAGGAGAGCAGCGGAGGAAATACTGGACCACTCGTTTGAATCTTTATCCAAAAATGAGACAGGGCGCCTGAAACTGGAGTATCTGCGCGGAAGAAGAGAGGAGGACGAGGAAAAAAGCCCTTCATACTCGGGGAAAACGCGGGAGTGGATGGAGCTGCTGAAGCACGCATCCGAAACAGCGGATACAATGGAACTGATCCGGGTGACGGACGAGCTGTACAATAAGGTCGTCGATCCCGCATTTGTGAAAAAGCACGGTGATCTTGCCTCGGTTCTTGCGGTAACGATCGAGGAGCTCACCGAGTATTCCTGGAAGGATTTCATTTCGGAGGAACTGTACGAGGACAGGCTCGAGACATATCTGGAGCGAGTTTCGCTTGATATGACAAATTTCACATCAAAAGAGGCGGAAGAGAAGAAAGAAAAAACAGCGGGAAGCGATACCAAAAAGGTCGTTGTCGTTGATGAGAAAGCGCTGGCACGGATGTATCAGTACATTCAGCGCAATTACGGAAAAACGTGGCTCTCGGAGAGTGAGGAGAAAAGCCGGAATTACCAGCTCTGCCGCGGCATCCACAGCGACTGCAGCCTCTATTACACGGAGGGTGTGCTGAAAAATCCGGTCGGAAAGTATTATCAGCTCTCCTACGCGCAGAAGCAGAAGGATAAAAACCTTCATGCCTATTACGACCAGCACCGCGCGGTGCGGCAGAACATTTCGCTGCTGTATCAGGAACTGAAAAAAGCGATGCTGCTGCAGGAGGACCAGTCGTTTGCAGATGCAGACCACGGAATTTTACAGCCCGCGCGGATGTGGAAGGTGGGACGGAGTCAGAATGCGGATCTGTTCCGGCTGGAGCAGCGGCGGAATTCGCTGGATTTTGTCGTGGATATTCTCGTGGATGCGAGCGGTTCCCAGCGGCCGCGCCAGGAGAATGTGACACTGCAGACGTACATTCTGGCGGAGACCTTAAGCCGCCTGCACATCCCGTTCCGCGTGATGAGCTTCTGTACGTTCTGGGATTACACGATTCTGCACCGGATGCGCGATTACGACGATCCGCGGGAGAAGAACAGCAATATTTTTGAGTATATTACATCATCAAACAACCGCGACGGGCTTGCTGTCAAGGCGGCGGGGATGGATCTTTTAAAACGCCAGGAGGACCGGAAGCTGCTGATCCTCTTAAGCGACGGAAAGCCGTACGATGTGCTGGTGAACCGGCCGAATGCGAGAAATCCAAAGCCGTACCGGGATGACTATGCGCTGCATGACACGGCAACTGAGGTGCGGCGCCTCAGGCAGCAGGGTGTCTCGGTGCTTGGGGTCTTTGTAGGCGAGGAGACGGAGCTTATGGCGGAGCAGAAGATTTTCGGCAAGGATTTCGCATATGCGCGCGACATCCGCAACTTTTCCCATATGGTGGGAAGCTATTTAAGAAGAAAAATCGAAGAATAAACGAGCGGAATGCTCCGGGCGGAAAGTGGAAAACTTTTATCCGGAGCATTTTTTTCAAATTTTTTTACGCAAACAGGTTGACATTTCCCACAAAACCTCCTAGAATGTTCTATAGCGAACTGTTTAATATGAAACAGTTATCTATAGAACAGTTGCTTATAGAACAGTCCTTGTTCAAACAGTTTTATAAAGAACAGATGGGGACGGCAGCAAAGGGGAAAGGAGGAAAAAAGCAGCGTGTGTTGTAAAAAAAGAAAAATCGGCCACGAACTGCGGACGCTGGACAATATGATGTCACGGAACCTGATGGCAGCCGCCAGAGAGCGGGGGGTCGATGAACTGACCGCCATGCACGGATGGATTTTAGGGTATCTGTGCCGGAACGAAGACAAAGATATTTTCCAGAAGGATATCGAGGCGGAGTTTAAGATCTGTCGGTCCACCGTGACGAATATTTTAAAGCTCATGGAGAAAAAGGGCTACATCCGACGGGAGTCCGTTCCCTATGATGCACGTCTGAAGAAACTGGTGCTGACCGATACCGGAAGAGAGCTTCACGAGAAGACGAAAGATATGATCGATATTCTGGAAGAACAGACAATTGAAGGAATTGCAAAAGAAGATCTCGATACCTTCTACCGTGTCATCGACCAGCTCAAAAGCAATGTAAAAAATATGTTAGGAGAGACATCATGTTAAAAACACTTGGAGCACAGGTAAAAGAGTTTAAAAAAGCCTCCATTGCCACTCCGCTTTTCATGATTCTGGAAGTTATCATGGAGATGATCATTCCTCTTATGATGGCATCCATTATCGATGATGGTGTAGAAAAAGGCGATCTCCATCACATCTACGTGGTGGGAGCGTTCATGGTGGCAGCAGCAGCCATCGGTCTGTTTGCCGGTATCATGGGCGGAAAATATGGAGCAAAAGCGTCTGCCGGATTTGCAAGAAATCTGCGTCAGGCCATGTTTGAAAACATTCAGGAATATTCATTTTCGAATATCGACAAATTCAGCACCGCAGGTCTTGTCACCCGCCTGACGACAGACGTCACCAACCTGCAGAATGCCTATCAGATGATTCTTCGTATGTGCATGCGTGCACCGTCGAGCATGATTATCGCGATGATTATGTCGTTTTATATCAATGCACGTCTTGCAAGCGTTTATCTGGTAGCCATTCTTATCCTCGGAACGTGTCTGTTTTTGATCATGCGTTCCGCGATGAAATATTTCGATCAGGCATTTCCGAAGTACGATGAGCTGAATGCGAGCGTACAGGAAAACGTATCCGCCATCCGCGTAGTAAAAGCGTATGTGCGTGAGGATCATGAAACAAGTAAGTTCCACAAAGCAGCAGAGAACATCTACAAAATTTTCTGTAAAGCAGAGGAAAACCTTTCCTTCAACGCGCCGCTGATGCAGCTTACCGTTTACAGCTGTATTCTTCTGATCAGCTGGCTCGGTGCGAAGATGATCGTCGGAAGCAGCCTGACAACAGGAGAGCTGATGAGCCTTCTGACCTACTGCATGAACATTTTGATGAGCCTCATGATGCTTTCGATGGTATTCGTTATGATCACGATGAGCCTTGCGAGTGCGCGCCGTATTACCGAGGTTCTGAATGAGAAGAGCGATCTCGACAATCCGGAGAATCCGGACTTTGATATTCCGGACGGAAGCATTACCTTCGATCACGTCTACTTCAACTACAAAAAGGGAGCAGGCGAGCCGGTTCTTTCGGATATCAACCTTTCGATCAAATCCGGTGAGACCATCGGTATCATCGGCGGAACCGGAAGTGCGAAGACGAGTCTTGTCAACCTGATCAGCCGTCTGTACGATGTCACGGAAGGCTCCATCAAAGTCGGCGGAAAGGATGTCCGTTCCTACGATATGGAAACTCTGCGAAATGAAGTAGCCGTTGTTTTACAGAAAAATGTGCTGTTTTCCGGTACCATTCTCGACAATCTTCGCTGGGGTGATAAAAATGCTTCGGAAGAAGAGTGCAAGCGTGTCTGCCGTCTTGCCTGCGCTGATGAATTTATCGACCGGATGCCGGAGGGCTACAACACCTACATCGAGCAGGGCGGATCCAACGTATCCGGCGGCCAGAAACAGCGCCTCTGTATCGCACGAGCGCTGCTGAAAAAACCAAAGGTGCTGATTCTGGATGACAGTACAAGTGCTGTCGATACCGCAACCGATGCAAAAATCCGGAAGGCATTCCTGACCGAGATTCCTGAAACGACAAAGCTGATCATTGCACAGCGTATTTCCAGTGTGCAGGACGCAGACCGTATCATTGTCATGGAGAACGGAAAAGTAAATGGTTTTGGAAGCCATGAGGAATTACTGAAAACCAATGAAATTTACCGGGAAGTATATGAGTCTCAGACCGGTGGCGGCGGAGACTTTGACGAAAAGAGAGGTGAGTAAGGAATGGCAGAGAGAGTACAGCAGGTAAAGGGGCCGGGCGCAAGACCTCCAAGAGGGGTGAAACCGCAGGTCAAGAATCCGATGAAGATCTTTACCAGAATTATGAAATATGCATTAAAGGATTATACCGTACATTGCATCGCTGTTGTCATTGCGATTTTTGTCAACGTCCTGGCAAACGTACAGGGAACGATGTTTATGAAAACGCTGATTGACGGCTATATCACGCCGATGCTGACCCAGCCGGATCCGGATTTTGGCCCGCTGCTCCACGCAATTTTGCGGGTGGCCGGATTTTACGGGATCGGTATTGTGGCTGCGTTCATTCAGAACCGTACCATGATTTATGTGTCCCAGGGAACCCTGCGGAATCTGAGAAATGATCTGTTCGGCAATATGGAAAAGCTGCCAATCAAATATTTTGATACGCATGCGCACGGCGATATTATGTCGATTTATACAAATGATATTGATACTCTGCGCCAGATGATCAGTCAGAGTATCCCGCAGATCATCAACAGTGCAATCACGATTGTCAGTGTCTTTGTCAGTATGCTGATTCTGAACATCCCGCTGACGATTACAACGCTGGTTATGGTATCTATCATGCTGGGAGTGACAAAAAAGGTGGCCGGATTTTCCGGAAATTTCTTTGTAAAACAGCAGAGGGATCTTGGTAAAGTCAACGGCTTTATCGAAGAGATGATGGATGGCCAGAAGGTGGTTAAGATTTTTAACCATGAGGAAGAGAGCAAAGAGCAGTTTGATCTGCTTAACGATGATCTGAAAGAGCAGTCCACACGGGCGAATACCTTTGCCAATATTCTGATGCCGCTGATGGCTCAGACCGGTAACCTGACTTATCTGCTGGTGGCGACACTGGGAGCAACGCTTTCCCTCACAGGCGTATTTCCTATTACGCTTGGTATGCTGGCATCGTTCCTTACTTTTACGAGAAACTTTACGATGCCCATGGCGCAGATCTCCCAGCAGGTAAGCTCTATCGTTATGGCGCTGGCAGGCGCACAGCGTATTTTTGACCTTCTGGACAAAGAGCCGGAGGAGGATCAGGGAACAGTCAC
>OGWX01002736.1_pt1 | contig 10306 bp, 12 predicted proteins | sample 1576151 | NCBI WGS metagenome assembly OGWX01 (sample SAMEA3541591, study PRJEB24748) | human gut metagenome | biome: human gut; feature: human-associated habitat; material: faeces | place: China | collected 2012
GCCTGGTGGATGAAGTGAAGCATCTGGCAGATATGGGCTGTACCAGAGATATGGTGTCCATGCAGGGGCTTGGATACAAAGAGATCCTGGATGCCCTGGATGGAACGATCTCCTTAGATGAGGCGGTCTACATCATTAAGCGCGACACCAGACACTTCGCGAAGCGCCAGCTCACCTGGTTTAAGAGAGAAAAAGAAGTTACCTGGGTGGATCAGGGAAACTTTGATTTTGATAGGGAAAAGATCCTCATGTGGATGCTTGAGGATCTGCGCGAAAGAAGCATTATGGCAGTTAGAAAAAAGGAGAAATCATGGAACTTATAAAGATGTACGGAGAGCTTGGAATCTCTGAGAAGGTTTTAAATTATGGAAGAGAGATCGAGAAAAGCCTGCACGACCGTTTCGAGGCCATCGATAAGACAGCAGAATACAATCAGTTAAAGGTCATTAAAGCCATGCAGGAGGCCAGGGTCAGCGATATCCATTTTGCAGGCACCACCGGCTACGGCTATAACGATCTGGGCCGGGATACCCTGGAAGAGGTATACGCCAGAGCCTTTCACGGCGAGGACGCCCTGGTGCGCCCCCAGCTGATCTCCGGGACCCATGCCCTGACGGTGGCCCTTTCGGGCAACTTAAGACCTGGAGACGAGATCCTGTCCCCGGTGGGAAAGCCCTACGATACCTTGGAAGAGGTTATCGGCATCCGGGATTCCGTGGGATCCTTAAAGGAGTTCGGCATCACATACAGCCAGGTGGATCTGCTTCCCGACGGCAGCTTTGATTTTGAAGGGATCCGGAAGGCCATCAATGAGCGGACGAAGCTGGTGGAGATCCAGCGGTCCAAGGGCTACGCGACCCGTCCCACCCTTTCTGTGGCGCGGATCGGGGAGCTGATCTCCTTCATAAAGAGCATAAAGCCCGACGTGATCTGCATGGTGGACAACTGCTACGGCGAATTTGTGGAGACCCTGGAGCCCACGGACGTGGGAGCGGATATGATCGTCGGCTCCCTGATCAAAAATCCCGGCGGCGGCCTGGCTCCCATCGGCGGTTATATCGTGGGAAGAAAGGACTGCATCGAGCGGGCAGCTTACCGTCTGACGGCTCCCGGCCTGGGCAAAGAGGTAGGTGCCAGCCTGGGCGTCAGCCAGTCCTTATACCAGGGCCTGTTCTTAGCCCCCACGGTGGTGGCCGGGGCCTTAAAGGGCGCAGTATTTGCCGCAAACCTGTATGAGAAGCTGGGCTTTGGCGTTGTTCCCAACGGAAGCGAGAGCCGTCACGACATCATCCAGGCCATTACCTTCGGGACTCCCGAGGGCGTGATCCGGTTCTGTGAGGGGATCCAGGCGGCAGCACCGGTGGACAGCTTTGTAACGCCGGAGCCCTGGGCCATGCCGGGCTATGATTCCGATGTGATCATGGCAGCCGGGGCCTTTATCCAGGGAGCCTCCATCGAGCTTTCTGCCGACGCGCCCATCAAGCCGCCCTATGCCGTTTACTTCCAGGGAGGTCTTACCTGGTACCACGCAAAGCTGGGGATCTTAATGTCCTTACAGAAGCTTTGTGACGCGGGGATCATAAATCTTTAAAAAATTTAAAGAAACTTTTAAGAAGTGACGGCGGCGGTTTCTGGCCGGACGCATTGTATTGAATGGAAAAATGTGTTATATTGTGTAGCATACGCGAGGTAGTATCATGAGAAGCAAAAATTCCTGGGTGCTTCTGCTCATGGTCTTATCCGGTATCGTCTTAGGCGGCTTCATCGGGGAGGCGGCGTCGGGAGTGCCGTTTTTATCCTGGCTGAACTTTGGCCAGTCCTTTGGGTTAAATGATCCCCTGGTACTGAACCTTGGGATCCTGGTCATTACCTTTGGCTTAAGCATCCGGATCACCATGGCCAGCATCATTGGCGTGATCATCGCCATTCTGACGTATCATTTCATCTGACACCGGGAGAAGTAAGGTACTTGGAGAGCCGGAAAGGCCAGGTGTACCAGAATGAATGAAAAGAGAACCGAAACCATGAAAAACCTGCCTGTTTCTGAACGGCCCTATGAAAAGGCCATGGAACAGGGCGTGGAGGTCTTATCGGATGCGGAGCTTTTAGCTGTGATCCTGAGGACCGGTACAAAGGATATTTCTGCCAGGGCTCTGGCAGAGAAGATATTGACGCTGGGAGATCCTCCGGGACTTCCCGGCCTTCTTCATCATACGCTGCCGGACTATAAGGCAGTCCGGGGCATCGGAAACGTGAAGGCCATCCAGCTGGCGGCAGTGGGGGAGCTTTCCAGACGGATCTGGAAGGCGGTCCGATCCGGCAGGGAGCTGGTCTTCGACCATCCGGCGGTGATCGCCGATTATTTTATGGAGGAGATGCGTCATATGGAGCAGGAGCATGTGAAGCTCCTGGTGCTCAACACGAAAAATGTGCTGATCCGGGATGTGGATATTTCCAAGGGGACGGTCAACGCCTCCCTGGCCACGCCCAGGGAGCTGTTTATTGAGGCTCTCCGCTACCGGGGCTCCTCGGTGATCCTGCTCCATAACCATCCCAGCGGCGACGCTGCCCCCAGCCGGGAGGACTGCCTGTTTACAAAGCGGGTGGAGGAGGCCGGGAAATTGATCGGCATCCCGCTGTTAGACCATATCATAATCGGGGATACTTCCTATGTGAGCCTGAAAGAACGGGGAATTCTGTAACAATGAAAAACACCAGATATTTTTTATTCGGACTGTCGGCAGTCTGTGTCTGCATGATCGGCATTACATCCTTAAACGGCAGTCTTTTGAATCCGCTGCGGAATGCGGTGGGCTATGTGCTGGTCCCGATCCAGTCGGGGATCAACGCCGTGGGCGGAAGCATCTATAAGGAGGCCAGCGCCCTGGGGAGCTTAAAGGACGCCATGAAGGAAAACGAGACCTTAAAGGCCCAGGTGGATGAACTCACAGAGGAGAATACAAGGCTCCGGGCAGAGCAGCAGGAGCTGGAGCGGCTCCGGGAGCTTTATGAGCTGGATACCCAGTACATGCAGTACCAGAAGGTGGGGGCCAGGATCATTGCCAAGGATTCAGGAAACTGGTTTTCTGTGTTCCGCATCGACAAGGGGGCGGACGACGGTATTAAGGAAAATATGAACGTCATTGCCGGCGGCGGCTTAGTGGGCATCGTCACGGATGTGGGAGCCAACTATGCCACGGTCCGGTCCATCATCGACGATTCCAGCCAGGTCAGCGCCATGGCCCAGCAGTCCGGGGATACGTGCATGGTGTCTGGGGATCTTAAGCTGTTCAAGGAGGGGCGGCTGAACCTGGGATATATGGAAAAGGACGACGATATCCGGGACGGGGATATGATCGTAACCTCCAACATCAGTGAAAAATTCCTGCCGGGTATCCTCATCGGCTATGCTACGGATATCACGGTGGACTACAATGACAACCTGACGAAATCCGGCTACGTGATCCCGGTGGCCCAGTTCGACCGTCTCCAGGAGGTGCTGGTGATCACAGATCTAAAGGAGGCAGGGCCTGAATTTGATGAATAGTAATTTAAAACAGATCGCGCTGAACCTTGTCCTGCTTTTGCTGGCGTTTTCGGTCCAGACCTGCGTGTTCCCGCTGCTGCCGTTCCTTTCAGCCTACCCGAACCTGATGCTGATCCTGATCTTCTCCTTTGGGTTTATCCGGGGAAGCGCGTCGGGCATGTGCTACGGACTGGTGGCCGGACTGCTGATGGACCTTTCCTCCGGCGGCCCCATGGGATTTTATACGCTGTTCTATATCTGGATGGGATATTTAAACGGCATTGCCACCAGATATTATTACGAGGATTATATCACGCTGCCCCTGGCCCTCAGCGTGGTCAATGAACTGGCATACAACCTGTACCTGTATGTATTCGGCTTTCTGTTCCGGGGACGCCTGGGCTTTGGGTATTACCTTATAAACATCATCCTCCCGGAAACCGTGTTCACGGTGGTGACGACGCTGGCCGTTTACCGCCTGTTCCTGTTTATCAGCAGGAAGCTGGAAGAGATGAAAAAAAGGAGAGACACGACCATTGCTTAACGACCTGTATGAGATACTGAAGGAGTCGCTGAAGAAGCTCCTGGCCTCCAGGACCTTTATCCTGGGAGTATTTTTTGTATTCCTGTTCGGAGTCCTGGCCGTACAGCTTTTTAAACTCCAGATCATTGAAGGCGAGGAGTATCAGGAAAACTACATGGCAAAGACGGAAAAGACCATAAAGCTGGCGGGGACCCGGGGCAATATCTATGACCGCAACGGGAATCTCCTGGCTTATAACCAGCTGGCTTATAATGTGACGATCCAGGACAACGGCGATTATACCACCACTGCTGAGAGAAACCGGATGCTCCTTCTGCTGGTGCAGATCTTAAACCGCCACGGAGAAAAGGTCCGGGGAGAATTTGCCGTGGCCATCGAGCCCTCCGGGGAAATGGTCTACACCACCTCCAGCGAGACGGCCAGAAAGCGGTTCATCAGCGACTACTACGGCTTAAAATCCCCCTCGGAGCTGGATGCAGAGGACGGGAGCACGCCCTCGGATATCACTCCCAGGGAGATGTTCGACGCCAAATTTAAGGACTATGGGCTGGATAAGCTGACGGATGAGGACGGAGATCCTGTGACGCTTACGGACGAGGAGGCTCTGGGGATCATCAATATCCGTTATACCATGGGCTTTACGGCCTACCAGAAATATATGACCACCACCATCGCCTCCAACGTGAGCCGGGAGACCATGACCGACGTTCTGGAAAACTCGGCGGATCTTAAGGGCGTGGCCATCGAGGAGACCACCCTCCGTGTCTACAATGACAGCGTTTACTTTGCGCCCATCATCGGCTACACAGGAAAGGTATGGGATGATGAGCTGGAAAAGCTCAAGGAGACCAATCCCGATTATGAGCTGACGGATCTGGTGGGAAAGACCGGCATTGAGGCCTCCATGGAGCCGGAGCTCCAGGGGAAAAAGGGCTCCCAGACCATGTATGTGAACAGCACGGGACGGATCGTGGAGATCGTGGAGAAAACCGATCCCAAGGCCGGAAACGACGTGTATCTGACCATCGACCGGGATCTGCAGATCGGGATCTATAATCTTCTGGAGCAGCAGCTGGCAGGTATCATCACCAACAAGCTGGTGAACCGGGATCTGGAGGAGACAGATTACAAAAAGGGCTCCAATATCCCCATTCCGGTGAAGGATGTGTACTTCCAGCTGATCAACAACAATGTGCTGGACATGGACGCGTTTTCTGCCCCGGAGGCGTCCCAGGTGGAAAAATCCATCTACGCCAAGTACAGCCAGTCCAGGGAGCAGACCCTTTCCTGGATCCGGTCGGAGCTGTTGAACGAGAATGCGGCTCCCATGGCCTCCCTGGGTGAAGACCAGAAATCCTATATGCAGTATATTTATTCCTACCTGGTGTCCCAGGAGGTGGTGATGAGAGACCGGATCGACCGGGATTCCGAGGCGTACCAGGCATGGGCGGCGGAGACGGTGAGCCTCAGGGAGTATCTGTATAAGGGGATCGCTGAAAACTGGATCGACACCACGAAGCTTAAGATGGAGGATAAATATTCCGACGCCGACCACATTTACCAGATCCTGGTGGATTATGTGATCGGGGACCTGGAAACAGACAGCGAGTTTTCAAAACGGATCTATAAGTATCTCATAAACGGCGGTTCTGTCACAGGAAAGGAGCTGTGCCTGGCCCTGTATTCCCAGAATATCCTGGCTTACGATGAGGCGGAGGTCCGGATGCTGGAGGCCAACGGAGACGAGTATGCCTTCCAGTTCATCCGCCAGAAGATCTCGGATATTGAGATCACCCCGGCCCAGCTGGCCCTGGATCCCTGTTCGGCCGGATGCGTGGTGACCGATGTGAAGACGGGAGAGGTACGGGCCCTGGTGACGTATCCCAGCTATGACAACAATAAGTTTTCCGGTACAGTGGATGCGGAATACTACAATAAGCTGAACAACGACATGTCCCTGCCGCTGTTCAACAATGCGACCCAGGCCCAGAAAGCCCCGGGCTCCACGTTTAAGCCCATCATGGCCGTGGCCGCCCTGGAGGAAAAGGCCATCGGTCTTTCTGAAACAGTCAACTGTACAGGTATGTACCAGGAGATCACCCCCCATATGAGGTGCTGGATCTATCCGGGCCAGCACGGCCCACTGGATGCGGAGCACGGCATCATGAATTCCTGCAACGTGTTCTTTGCAGACATGGGTCACCGGCTCTCCATGGATGAGAACGGCACGTATTCTCCGGAGCTGGGAATCGAAAAGATCCGGAAATATGCGGCCATGTTCGGGCTGGACGAGACCTCGGGCATTGAGATCTCAGAAAAGAGTCCCCAGATGACCACAGAAAAGCCGGAGGCCTCCTCCATCGGCCAGGCCAACCATTCCTACTCCAATGTGCAGCTGGCCCGTTACATCACGGCCATTGCCAACCGGGGAACGGTATTTAAGCTGAGCCTTCTGGATAAGCTCACCGATTCCCAGGGGAATCTGATCACCGATTATACGCCGGAGGTACGGTCCACCGTGGACATTGCCGATTCCACCTGGAACGTGGTCCACAGCGGTATGAGAAAGGTGATCTCCGACGGCTCGGCCAAGAAGATCTTCAGCGATCTGGAGGTGGATATTGCCGGTAAGACGGGTACAGCTGAGGAATTGAAAAACGGCCATATCATCAACCATGCCTTCTTCGTGTCCTTTGCGCCCTACCAGGATCCGGAGATCGCTGTGACCGTCAACATTCCTTACGGCTATTCCTCGTCCAATGCGGCCACGGCGGCCAAGAATATCTACCGGTATTACTACGGCTATACAGATCTGGATTATATCTTAAACAACAGCGCTCTGAACGTTTCCAATGTGGAGATCGGAGACTGATGCCAAGGGATCCGGGACTTTTATAGTAAAAAGGAGGCTTCTTTCATGCAGAACCCAGTGGTCATAAAGGGAAATAAGGCCGGGATGACGGTGTACCTGGATCCGGCCCTTCCCTTTACAGAGCTTTTGGAGGCGGTAAAAAAGAAATTCAGGGAGACGGCCCGGTTCTGGGGCTCTGCCCAGATGACCCTGACCCTGGAGGGAAGGAGGCTGTCGCCGGAGGAGGAATTTTCTGTGGTCAACGCCATTACAGAAAATTCCGGGATCGAGATCCTGTGCCTCATCGACGCGGATGCGGAACGGATCCGCAGGTGCGAGAAGGCGTTAAATGAAAAGCTCATGGAGCTTTCTGCCAGCACGGGCCAGTTTTATAAAGGGAATCTGAGGAACGGGGACGTCCTGGAATCTGAGGCCAGCATCGTCGTCATCGGCGACGTGGACTGCGGGGCCAGGGTATCGGCTAAAGGAAACATCATTATCCTTGGGACCTTAAAGGGAACGGCCCAGGCAGGCCTGTCTGGAAACAGGAATGCCGTGGTGGTGGCCATGGAGATGGCGCCCTCCCAGGTAAGGATCTCGGATCTTGCGTTCCAGAAGGCAGAAAAGGGGCGGCTCCTGGGCTGGGGGCCCATGATGATTCTTATCAAAAATGGGCGGATTTGTTCGGAACCCATAAAAAAGAGCTTTTTAAGTGCACTTAATTTCATTTAGGACTGGAAAATTTTCTGTTTATCATGTAAAATAGAATAGATAAGCAGTAACTGTCCTCCAGATCCTGGACGGCTGCTGCCACAACTGAATACAGGAGGATATTCTTATGAGTGAAGTCATTGTTGTTACATCCGGTAAAGGGGGTGTAGGCAAGACGACGACCTCTGCGAATGTCGGAACTGGTCTTGCCATGCTGGGGGAGAAGGTCGTACTGATCGATACCGATATCGGCCTTAGGAACCTGGACGTGGTCATGGGACTGGAAAACCGCATCGTCTACAATCTGGTGGACGTCGTGGAGGGCAACTGTCGTATGAAGCAGGCCCTTATAAAAGACAAAAGATATCCGAACCTGTTTTTGCTTCCCTCCGCCCAGACCAGGGACAAGTCTTCCGTGTCCCCGGGCCAGATGAAAAAGCTGGTGGACGACCTGAGGGAGGAATTCGATTTTATTCTTCTGGACTGTCCGGCAGGGATCGAGCAGGGCTTTAAAAATGCCATTGCGGGAGCCGACAGGGCCTTTGTGGTCACTACGCCGGAGGTTTCTGCCATCCGTGATGCCGACCGGATCATCGGCCTTCTGGAGGCCAGCGAGATCACTAAGACCGATCTCATCGTCAACCGGATCCGCATGGATATGGTGCGGAGGGGCGATATGATGTCCATTGAGGATGTGACGGACATTCTGGGGATCCCGATCCTGGGAGCCATTCCCGACGACGCCCAGATCGTCGTTTCCACCAACCAGGGAGAGCCGATCGTAGGCATGAACCCCTTTGCGGGACAGGCCTACCTCAATATCTGCAGACGGGTGCTTGGTCAGGAGGTACCCCTGATGGATCTTGAGAAGAGCAGGGGGATCTTTTCCAGGTTCCAGGGATTTTTAAAGCGGGCCTAGGGAATGGTAAATCTGTTGGAAATCCTGACAAAGAGGAACTCCGGGACCATCGCAAAAAAGCGGCTCCAGTTTTTACTTATCTCGGACCGGGCCGGATGTACGCCGGAGATCCTTGAAATGATCAAGGACGATATGATAAAAGCCATATCAAAATACATGGAGATCGATACGGATGGGCTGGAGATCAAGATCACCCAGATGGACGGGCCCGGGACCTGCGGACGTCTTCCGGTCCTCTATGCCAGCATCCCCATCCGTGTCCTCAGCACAAAGGGGACTTTTCTTTAAATGTTTTCAGAGTACAATTTCAGAAACTATAATTTCCGGCTGCTGTTTTATGTGCTGGCCCTGAATCTTGTGGGCGTTGTGGTCATAAACAGCGCCGTAGGCGGTGACAGAAGCTATGTGAACCGCCAGCTCATCGGCATGTTCGGCGGTCTGATGTTAGCCATCGCCATCTCGCTGATGGATTACCGGAAGCTGATGAAATGCTGCGGTCTGGTGTATATCGGCTGTGTGGGAATTCTCCTGGCGGTGATCGTTGCGGGCCAGCTGGGCGGCTTTGGAGGCGGCTCCAGACGGTGGATCGACCTGCCTGTCATCGGCCGGTTCCAGCCCTCGGAGTTTGTGAAGATCGGACTGATCTTTTTCTTCTCCTGGTTCCTTCAGAAGAACCAGGAGAAGATCAACCGGCCATCGGTGCTGGTGACGGCGGCAGTGCTGGCGGCGCTGCCGAAGGGGTGCCTGATCGTGGATCTGGCCTCAAAGCCCGGCGGCACGGACTTTGCCGCCGCCCGGCGGCTGGGACACACGGCGCTGCACGCGCTGAGTTTGCCGACAGTTTGGGCGCCGGAAACGGCAGGGGAGGCGCTGGCGCGCACGGTGCAGACCATTTTGCAGGAGCGGGAGGAGAAGATATGATTACAGAGAAAAAGGGCTGTCTTGCCTTTGCGGTGTGCGGCAGCTTTTGCACGTTGGAGGACGCCTTGGGCGCGGCGCAGGCACTGACGGTACAGGGCTGGACGCTGCTGCCCGTCATGAGCTTTGCCGTGCAGCAGGATACCCGGTTCGGCACCGGGAAAGGCTGGCGGCAGCGCTTACAGGCCGTTACCGGGCATCCGGTGCTGGACACCCTGCAGGCGGTGGAGCCGCTGGGCCCCCGGCGGCTGGCGCAGGCGCTGGTGGTCGCCCCCTGCACCGGCGCAACACTTGCGCGGCTGGCGGCGGGACTTTCGGATACGCCGGTGACCCTTGCCGCCAAAAGCCTGCTGCGGGTGGGCAGCCCGGTGGTGCTGGCAGTGTCTACCAACGACGGCCTTGGCGCCTCCGGCGAAAATATGGCGCGGTTGTGCCAGCGCAAGCACTATTACTTTGTGCCCTACGGGCAGGACGACCCCTTTGCCAAGCCCCAGAGCCTGAAGGCCGACCTTGCCCTGCTGCCCGCCGCCGTGGACGCCGCTTTGCGGGGCGAGCAGCTGCAGCCGGTGCTGCTGGGACAAAGGAATGCGTAAATCTCTTTTCAGCGGGGAAAAAATGTGGTATACTTCAAATGATATCTTGTCGGCATAAAACGGATAAGCGGAGAATACCAGATGAAAAAATTTACCGCAGCACTGTGCACTGTGCTGCTTTTGATAGGCGCTGTGCTGGTGCCCGGCGCGGCAGCAGCCGGCCCGGCGCTGGCCAATACCTTCACCCATACATTTTCACCCCCTTCCTGACAATAAAATAAGCAGGGTTACATTCCCTGCTGCC
>OGWX01002753.1_pt1 | contig 10251 bp, 9 predicted proteins | sample 1576151 | NCBI WGS metagenome assembly OGWX01 (sample SAMEA3541591, study PRJEB24748) | human gut metagenome | biome: human gut; feature: human-associated habitat; material: faeces | place: China | collected 2012
TGCTCACCGGCTGTTCCTGCAAAACTCTTCCATCCATCACGGTACATCTTTCCTGGAATTTCCTGATCTGTTTCTGCTGGCTGGAAGTAGTACTGTGCGGCTACTCCGTTTACGGTCAGAGTAACATTCCCAGTACGTGGTGTTCCATTCTCATCCAGACAATAATACTCATCATTGATCTTATAATATCCTGTATATGTATTATTTGCCTTGGCGGCTTCATCCAGCTGTGCGGTGGTTAATGCCTTACCATCTGCGCCATAATAATGGAAGTTTCTGCTTTCTTTGTTCCACAGCCAGTAATCCTTCTTCATCTGACCAAGTGTGGTCTTCCACGGAACCAGTGCAGCACCCTGTCCATTATATTCTGTATATGCCTGTGCACTATCGGAAGCTGTAAAATAGAATTCACCAACAGCCCCATTTGCACTCTCCGTTCCAGCTAAAGTCTTAATGCCGGTAACCAGAAATCCATTGGCATCAAACAGATAACTTCCTGTATGAACTGCTCCAGCCTCGTTTCTTGTAGTAATCTCTACAATGCCATCTGCTGCGGTATAATATTCAGTCTGGACAGTTGTTCCTTCAGCCTCTACACTTTCCGTACCTGCTGCTTCGCCATTCTCCTGGACTTCATCAAAAGCCTGAATCTCATCAGAACCAGCCACATTCTGAGCCTCAGCAGCTGCACTTACAGCTGATTTCTTCTTGCGAAGCTTAAAACCATCAGCTGTCTGCTCCCATTCCTTCCAGTCAAATACTCCATCTGAATTATCTGCCTGTACTTCCTGAGTCCCATCCAATGTGCCTTCAGGAACAGCTTCAAATCCATCTACCGGAGCAGTACTTCCATTCTCCTCCACTGTTTCACCTGAAGTAAAGCCATCGAAAAAACCATCTGTACTTTCTCCTGAATTTTCGCTGTCTGTATTTTCTTCATTGTCCTGGCTTTCCTGTACCTGCTGCTCCCCAGCTGCTGCCGTATCTGCAGGCACCTCTGTATCCTCAGACGGCTGTACTGCTTCGGTTCCGTCTTCTGTTTGCACATCTGCTGCCTGTTCAGATGTAAATCCGGATTCAAATCCGCTATCCAAAGCTGCGGCTGGAACTTCCAGACCCATGGACACACTTAACATAATCCCTAAAACTGCGGCTGCTACTCTCTTTTTCACTTTTATGCCTCCCTATTGTAACGTTGTAAATCTTATTCTCCTAAACCATTGTTGATAACAGTTACAAGATTTCTTAAAGCCTCTGTCTCGTCCTCGCCTTCGCAAAATATAGTGATCTCATCACCACATTTCACACACGCCCCCAGAACACTAAGCACGCTTTTGGCATTGGCAGACCCCTGACCATACTGAAATGTTATAAGAGATTTATATTTCATAGCTTCCTTACAAAGAATGCCTGCCGGTCGTAAATGAAGGCCGGAAGGATTGTTCACCCTTACTTTCTCACTTACCATAGTTTCTCTCCCTTATTGCTGCTGTTCTCTGGATCCATAGCAATATATTTCGCCAAACGTTATCCGTAAACAACAGCTCATTCATTATTAGTATCTGAATTGGAAACTTCTGATATAGTCACATCTGCAACCACATCATCCAGAAGTTCAAATCCCTTAGGCAGCTTCACAGTCACAGGGATCTGATAGCTTCCTACTTCCATATCCTTCAGATCAACAGAAGCTTTCACTTCGTCAAGATTAAAGTCATCAAGCTCTCCAGCTGTTGCTTTCACGCGGATTTCAATCTTATCTGTTCCAAATGTTACCAGAAGATTATCAGCAAGGTTATCTACCGTAACCTGATTGGAGGGAAGACCATATGAATGACTTCCAATAGGTAAAATACTTACCTTCACCCAAACGTCCTCACTGGTTCCGCTTGTCAGCTTCACATCCTCAGGAAGCACATCTTTCAGACTGACTTTCTTCTCAATATCAGTTGTCTCTCCTGTAATATCAATATCAGTACCGCCTATCCAGATCGTGTTGTCATTCTGCTTCAGAGTCTCCAATGCCTCATCTGTTCCCGCAATACTTACAGTATCCGGAACAGTAGTCACACTCTCCACCTGATAGCCATCTGCCGGCACACCTACATAGTCCGCACCAATATTAACGCCTGTGCGAATCTTCCAAAATTTAGTTGTAACAACAACTTTGGTATTATCTATGGTGAGATAAGCCATTCTTCCGGCAAGACTGTCCTGATTCTTATCAATAATATTCAGTTCTGCCTCTTCGGAAAAATCCTTTGTTCGGCCATCAACATCAACGGTCGCATTTACTTTATCAATTTTATTCACAAGAGATTTCGGACCTGTAATTTTAACTTTCTCCGGACTTGCAGTCTGGGAACCAACCTCGTAGCCCTTGCCCGGCTGGCTGGAACCGTAATTTACATTAACCAGAAACTCCTGTGTTACTTTTTCTTCCAGTCTGACACTGAGATACTGTGGTGTCACTTTAATATTCTCGGGGCTGATTCCCGGACAGGAGGCAGTGATCGGAACCATAACCGGATCTGTATCAAGGCTTCCTGCCTGCTGCAGATCTGCCGTCAAGGTTATATTGGTCTGAGTAATCCTGGAAAGAAGTCTTCTCTCTCCTGTGATTGTAACCCTTATAGGATCCGGATCATCATCCTGCATACACATCATGTTTGCACTATCCACATAAGCCGTATTCTGGAGTTCTACATTTTCTCCGGCAATGGTGATACTTTTACTGGATACCGGATTGTCCACATTTACCACAATAAACCAGATCAGAAATCCGATGAAAACAGACATGATCTTCAAGGTAAAATTCCTAGTCAGCTTTGTCTTCTTCATGTCTCATTCTTCCTTTCAACAGATGACGCAGTTTACTGTTAGTTACAACCTTTTTATTCTGAGCCTTGATCAATGCAGATCTCAGTTCAGCACTGGTAAGACCTCTGCTGAGCTGTCCGTTCTGGGCCATAGACACCTGCCCGGTTTCTTCTGAAACAATAATTGTCAGGGAATCACTTACTTCACTAATTCCCACACCAGCTCTGTGTCTGGTTCCAAGCTGTTTGCTCAGCTCCATATTATCGGAAAGAGGCAGATAACAGGTAGCTGCTACAATTCGATTGCCACGCACCAGGACAGCGCCATCATGGAGTGGTGTATTATGTTCAAAAATATTGATCAGGAGCTGACTTGTAAGAACTGCATCCACATTGATTCCTGTGCGCTCATATTCACTTAAGCGGATATTCTGCTCAATGACGATCAATGCGCCAGTTCTTACTTCTCCCATGTCAAAACATGCCTTCACAAGCTCATTGATTGTTTTATCTGTAAACCTTTCCTGTACCTCTTTGCCGGCATCCAAAGGGAAAATAGAAGCCATAAACTTCTTCTGTCCCAGCTGCTCCAGCATTTTCCGAAGTTCTGGCTGGAAAATAACAACAACACTGGTAAGAAGTATAGTAGAAAGATTCTTAATGATCCAGAGGATCGTATTCATTTTCAACACATATGCAAATAAAATAAAAAGGAGTACTATCAGAATTCCCTTCAACAGAGTATAAGCGCGGGTAAACTTGATCCACACCATAAACTGATAGATAAAGAAGGAAATCAGGGCAATCTCCAGTATGTCTGTTACTCCCAGACTGGGCAGGGAGAGTTTTGACAAATATCCTGATAATCTGACTGCCATATCCTGCATAGTGTACTCCTTTCTTTGTTACCATTCACTGCCAAGCAGTAACCTTAAAGATCTTTAAGAGATTCTTCAAGCTTTTTTTCAAAATCAATATCCTTAGCAGCAGGTTTCTCTGCCTGTCTTGGCTTTCTGTCTGCTGCTGGAGAAGCTTTCTTTCTTTTAGGCTTCTCATCCTGTCGGAAGATTGGATTGGCATAAGTACCAGAGTTGTCCTCTGCCTTGCGCTCTTCACGAACAGGTTCTGCATTTATTTTCTTAATACTTCTCTCGGAAGTTGCAACAGAAGCCTTGGGAACTGCTTTTACATAATAGAAGTACTCATCATCCTCATACTCCAGACGCTCTGCACGGCTGTAATCTCCTCCAAATGCAAAGAACTCAAGCACAAGTGCCAGGAGAACAGCTGCAATCGTACAGATCAGAAGCGGAATCATTGCAACAGTTGCATTCAGGTTCATTCCAAAACTTCCAACAAGCATTATAAACACATAGGCAACACCGCCTGTAATAATCGATATCCTCCATGCATGATCAAAAGAGCGGGTACGGATCAGATGTACCAGAAGGATAACTGCTACAAAAGCAACAACTGCAATCCACATTCCCCAGTTCTGTACCAGACCGTCAGCCATGATCTGCAGCTTATCTGTCATCTCCAGATCCGGATTCACAAGAATTGTTGACTGTGATCTTAAAAAACGGATAAAATAATACATAACCACACCGCAGCCAGCCGGAATTGCAGATAAACTGCTCTCCATAAGTCCGCTTCCAATAGGAAGTAATGCCGGAAGGCTGAATGCAAAGGAAAGCGGTGTAAATACAAATGTTACATTCTGTTCACCACTGAACCTCAGGAAAAAGATCATCATCAGAAGGATCAGAACAAGCATAAATGCCGCAATTTCAATTCCAAGTGCATAACTGTGAACAAGGATCAGCACAAAACCAATATACATCATAGCGGAAGACGGCAAAATGGAACAGATCAATGCCAGGATCAGTACTAAAAATACATTATTCAGGCGAGACATATATCCCATATTCGCATTGATCCACAGGAAATAAACCAGTGCAAGAACAAACTTCATTACAGGCAGGATATACATTTCATACTGTCCGTATATTTCTTTTATTTTCTGCTTTAACTCAAGTAATGCTGTCATTTTCTATATCCTCCTGACATTTCACGTCCTGCGAATTTCTTTTCTTCACGAGTATAGATTTTCTCTAATTTCGTCAGCTGAGTGTAATACTGTTTTACACTCTTCTTCGCCTTATGGTACTTCACAGTGTACTGGATATATGTCAGCACAGAATATAATACCAATATCCCTATATATCCCCCCAGGACTACAACTCCAAGAGAGATCAGATCCATCTTGTGCACATTATCCAGCAGATATTCCAAATTATACGCTGCAATCACAGCCAGTATCAATCCATATCCAATTGTTACAAGAAAGAAATTCTTAATCAGCGCCAGACCAATATAGTCACTCCTGTAGTACTTGCTTACTGGAAGATACTTTCTGCCTTCCTGTTTCTCATATACAGCAAGCTGATCCATTATCTTTACTTTTTCTTCGTTTATCATAAATGGCTCCTTATGCGTTTCTTTTAAAGCTGAAAAGCTATACTCATACAGGATGATTGTATCATATATCCCATGCCATGAAAAGCATTTTTTTACCTGTTGTTTCCAATACACAGCGTGAGAAAATATACATGGGATGCTCCCTTTTCCAGCAGAAGCTTTGCCAGCACATCCATGGTACTTCCAGTAGTATATACATCATCAATAAGCAAGATACGCATTCCTGCAGGATTTCCTACAACCTGAAAAGCTTTTTGAAGATTCTTCTTTCTTTCAGCCGCATCCAGTTTTTTCTGTGATCGGGTAGCATGGCACTTTTTTAGAATAGCAGTATCTACAGGAATCCCAGCATAACGGGACAGTTCTTTCGCCAGAAGTTCAGCTTGATTAAACCCTCTTATGCGCTGTTTTCTTCTATGAAGCGGAACCGGAATGATTATCTGCGGCTTCCATAATGCAAGCATATCTTTTCCGTAGATATACAATGCTTTTCCATAAAAGCGGCTGTATTCCTGACAACCAAAATATTTATATTTCATTATAGAGTATCTCATCCGGTCATCATAGAGAAAAATCCCGCGTCCCTGGTCAAAAGCGCCTGGATGGGCGCCGCAGTCCCTGCAGTATTCTTCATCTCCATTTACCGGTTTTCCGCATTTGTAACACCGTGGCCCCGATACAGGTCTTAAATCTCCGGCACAGTCCAGACAGATCAACTGATGGCTGTTCCTAAGAATCCTGTGACACAGAGGACACCGTCTTGGATACAACAGATCCAGAAAGTTCCTGTATCCTTGCCCAAAGAGAGCTGTAACGTTTCTGTTGCTTCTCATTGCGGATCATCTCCCCGAAAGTCTCCTCACTTCCAACTACAGTAACACATTTCCGTGCTCTTGTAACACCTGTATACAAAAGATTGCGGTTCATCAGCATCTTGGGGCCGGAAAGGAGCGGCAGAATAACTGCCGGATATTCTGAGCCCTGGGACTTATGTATGGTCACTGCATAGGCAAGTTCCAGTTCCTCAAGCTGTTTGAAGGAATATTCTGCCTGTCTGCCATCCTCAAATTCCACGGTGGCCGTTTCCGCAAATTCATTGATCTCCGTCATAATACCGGTATCTCCATTAAACACGCCCACACCTTTATCCACAGGAATCTTGTATCGTCCAAGGATTTCCCACTCCAGCTGGTAATTGTTCTTCACCTGCATCACCTTATCCCCTTCACGGAAAAGGCGCTGTCCGATCTCTTTCTCCTTTTTCTTTTCATCCGGCGGGTTCAGATATCTCTGAAGTATCTGGTTCAGCCGCTCCACACCTAAAAGTCCCTTACGCATAGGCGTGAGCACCTGGATCTCATAGGGCTTTGCATCTACATAACGCGGAAGCTTCTCCTGGATCAGTGCGATCACCACACGGATAATGATGTCCGCGTCATATCTTTTCAGAAAAAAGAAATCCCGGCTCTTGTTATTGATTTCCACCTGCTCACCTTTATTGATCTTATGTGCATTCACAACAATGTCACTCTCTGATGCCTGTCGGAAGATTTTCTTCAGTTCAACTACCGGAAACTGTCCACTTCGGATAATATCGCGAAGTACATTTCCCGGTCCAACACTTGGAAGCTGATTTTCATCTCCTACCAGGATCAGTCTCGTTCCTGCCGTAACTGCCATAAGAAGCGAATGGATGAGATGTATATCCACCATCGACATCTCATCAATGATAATGACATCCGTTTCCAGAGGATTTTCTGCATTTCGTTCAAAATGAATGGGCTGGCCTTCTCTGTCATCTTCCGGCATTCCCGAAAGTTCGAGAAGACGATGGATCGTCTGTGCCTCATAGCCGGTAGCCTCTGTCATACGCTTCGCTGCCCTTCCGGTTGGAGCCGCCAGCCTGATCTCTGCACCTTCGCCCTCAAAATATCGGATGATCGCATTGATTGTCGTTGTTTTTCCGGTACCGGGACCGCCGGTGAGAATAAGCAGGCCATGCCCGGCAGCTTCCTGCACTGCTTTTTTCTGCATTTCATCCAAAACCGTTCCCGTTTCTTTCTCTATCTGGACAATTCTTCGTTCCACTATTTTCTCATCTTCCGGGCAGAAAATATCAAGTTCCCGAAGCATTCTTGCCGTATTTAACTCCAGATAATAATATTGAGCCGGATAGATCAGTATCTGATCTCCTTGTTCCTTCTGAACGATCTTACGGTCCATCGCCAGATCGACCAGATGCTTCTCCATATAAGAAGAATCTACACCGAGCAGTTCTGCTGCACGCTGAAAGAGCTCGTCTTTCGGAAGATATACATGTCCCTCCCCGGTTGCCTGCAGAAGAGTATATACCATTCCACTTTTTATTCTGTAATCTGAATCTGTATGAATTCCAATGCGATAGGCGATCTCATCTGCAATTTTGAATCCCACACCACTGATATCATCTGCAAGTCTATACGGGTTTTCCTGCAAAACACTGTAAACAGAGTCTCCATACTTCTGGTAGATTTTGGCACCAAGGTTCAGTGAAATCCCATATTTCTGCAAAAACATCATTGCCTTCCGCATATCGGACTTTTCCGCGATCTGCATGGCAATCTCTCTTGCCTTTTTTTCACTGATTCCCTTAACTTCAGACAGTCTTTCAGGCTCATTTTCTACTATCTGAAACGTATCATCTCCAAAATGACGTACGATCCTTCCCGCCAACGCCGCGCCAATTCCTTTAATCGCACCCGAACCGAGGTATCTTTCCATAGCCAGTGCATCTTCCGGCATTTTTTCAGTCAGCCGCACTGCCTGAAACTGCTTTCCATAAACCGGATGCTGTGTAAAATTCCCCTCCAGTTCTACAGATGCTCCCTGTGTGACCACCGGAAAACTTCCAACGCAGGTCAGCTCATCTTCCTCGCTGACCCCTTTTAATACCATAACCGTATATCCATTATCTTCATTTCGAAAAATAATATGATCAATATATCCTGTAATGCTCTCGCTCATTTCTTCCTCTTTCTTCCGGCCCCAAAATTGCTACTGTTTTTCAGCCTTATAACAGCAAAACCAGGATATCTATGATCTATCATAAATATTCCTGGCTCCTGTCTGCAGTTATTAAGATTCCATACGGCTCATTATCTCTGCATATTTGCCGGTTCCAACAGCTACCACATGCATCGCATTCTGAACAGTCAGAGTATTTACCCCTGTCCTCTGCTCGATCAGTGCATCCATTCCCCGAAGCAGTGCTCCTCCGCCCGCCAGGACAATTCCTCTGTCCACAATATCAGCGGCCAGTTCCGGCGGTGTCTTTTCCAGCACTCCATGGACTGCTTCTACGATCTGTCCTGTCGCATCTTTCAGTGCCTCACGGATTTCTTCGGAAGTCAGTTTTACTTTTTTCGGAAGTCCTGTAAGTACATTTCGTCCTTTTACTTCCATCACCTGTGGATTCGCCTCTTCGATAGCTGTGCCGATTTTTATTTTGATTGCTTCTGCAGTATCCGATCCGATAAACAAGCTGTGCGTCTTTCGTATATAACTCATGATTGCCTGGTCAAACGCATCTCCCGCAACCTTGATCGTTGATGACACAACAACACCGCCAATCGAAATAACAGCAATATCCGTTGTGCCGCCACCAATATCCACGATCAGATTGCCAAAAGGCTTGGTAATATCCACACCGGCACCGATTGCAGCAGCGATTGGTTCTTCAACCAGAAACACTTCTCTCGCTCCTGCCTGATAAGTTGCTTCTTCCACTGCCTTACGTTCGATCTCCGTGATACCACTCGGCACACACACGCTGATCCGTGGTTTGCGGAACGCCCGCCGCCCCATCGCCTTGGCGATAAAATATTTCAACATTTTTTCCATAACGACAAAATCTATGATCATTCCCTGACGAATCGGACAGATTACTTCCATATTGGAAGTAACATGCCCAGCCATCTGCCGGGCTTCTTCACCAATTGCTTTGATCTTCTCTGTATCTTTATCATATACTACTACAGATGGTTCGCTCAAAACAAGGCCTCTGCCCGTAGAATATACCAGACTGTTTGTCGTTCCCAGATCTATTCCTATATCATTTGCAGGCATAAGATCTCCCTTCCATATGCTTCCTGTAAAAATCTGATATTCTTTCGATATACATATAATCACGCTTATTATAAACAACTTTTCAGCAATTGAAAAGTCCCTTATTCATAACAAAACACCTGCGGATATTAACACGCACAATAACCGGCCGTTTACTTTAAATATTTTGCCACATACTGGCCTGTATAGGAATCCGGGCAGACAGCAATTTCTTCCGGTGTACCTGTTGCAATAACAGTACCTCCACGTTCACCGCCTTCCGGTCCCATATCTATGATATAATCTGCAGTTTTGATCACGTCCAGATTATGCTCGATGACTACAACTGTATTGCCGCCCTCTGTCAGGCGCTGCAGGATCTCAACAAGCTTATGAACATCCGCAAAGTGAAGTCCTGTCGTCGGCTCATCCAGAATATAAATGGTACGCCCGGTACTGCGTTTGCTGAGTTCAGTGGCAAGCTTGATTCTCTGCGCTTCTCCACCCGAAAGTTCGGTAGATGGCTGTCCCAGACGGATATAAGAAAGTCCTACATCATAGAGTGTCTGAATCTTTCTCTTAATGGAAGGAATGTTCTCGAAGAAAGCAAGAGCCTCTTCCACCGTCATATTCAAAACATCGTAAATACTCTTGTCTTTGTATTTTACTTCCAGTGTCTCACGGTTATATCGTTTGCCTTTGCAGACTTCACATGGTACATAAACATCTGCAAGGAAATGCATCTCAATCTTGATAATACCATCTCCCGAACAAGCCTCACATCGGCCACCTTTGACATTGAAACTAAAGCGGCCTTTTTTGTAGCCTCTAATCTTGGCTTAATTGGTTTGGGCAAAGAGATCGCGAA
>OGWX01002761.1_pt1 | contig 10244 bp, 17 predicted proteins | sample 1576151 | NCBI WGS metagenome assembly OGWX01 (sample SAMEA3541591, study PRJEB24748) | human gut metagenome | biome: human gut; feature: human-associated habitat; material: faeces | place: China | collected 2012
TAATGAGCAAGGAAACATTTGACTTCTCGGAGGCTCTGAGAAGAATGAAGGAGGGGAAGAAAGTGAGACGTAAGATTTTTGCGGACGGCACATACGCATACATTGATAAGAACTATCTCGGTTCAGAGGCATTAATGTATAATAGCGTAGGAAGAGCTACACCAGTTTTATGGTTACTTCCAGAGACTATTTTCGCAACAGACTGGGAGGAGGTGCAAGAATGAGCTGTACAAGTGATGACATTAATTTTAATATTGATTTGAAAGAACTTTGCAACAAGCTATTGCAGAGTAATCCGTTTACCCCTGAACAGTTAAATTCTAAAGAACTGAGAAGCTTCGATATGGCTAACGATTGCACACTTCCAAGAAAGTGGCGTAGAATGTTTAAACGAAAGAAATAGTGTATGAATAAAGAAAGATGCTGTGGCAACTGTCATTGGTTTGACAACGAAGATACTTGTGGCGTAGGATGGTGCTGCAATAACGAGCACGAATCATCTTGCGACCTAGTATGCGACGATCATGAATTTTAAACTTTAAATATCAAATGGAAAAGATTTACAGACATTTTAAAGGAGGTTATTACAGATTTATCACTGAGGTTACAAATAGTGAGACTCAGGAGAAGGAAGTTGTTTATCAGGCTCTCTATGGAGAGTGCAAGGCTTGGACTCGCCCTGCCGATATGTTCTACGGAAAAGTGAACGTTGATGGTGTTGAGATTGATAGATTCACCGAGGTTGTTGGTGTGCCTGTATTATTCAAAAAGACCAACGAGAACGCTATTATGCCAACTAAGGCGCACGATGATGATTTCTGCTATGACTGCTATGCCGTATCAGAAGAAGAGGTTGCGCCTAACGTATGGAAATACGGTCTCGGATTTGCGCTACAGATTGAAAACCGAAACAAGCCTGCTGACATTTCAAGATGCTTTACGTTCCGTCCTCGTTCTTCCGTATGGAAGACTGGTATGAGTCTCAGTAACTGTGAAGGCACTGTCGATGACCCATATACTGGAGAGATTTCTGCCGTATTCTATCACTTGTTTCCAAATATGCCAAGATATAAGGTTGGTGACAAAATCGTGCAATTCCACCTCGAAAAAAGTGACAACATCATGCTTATCGAGACGGACAAATTAAACAAAACAGAGCGCGGCGATAACGGCTACGGCTCTTCTGATAAAAAGTAATACATGAATATAACAGATGAACAGAAAACGTATATAAAGGAACACCCTTACGAATCTCCTTACGCTATGGCCAAGAGCTTCGGTTGCGCAGTACAGACTGTTTACTGGTGGCTACATAGGCTGCATGGGAATTCGTTCAAGGACGCAAGAAAAGAGCAAAGAGAGAAGATCAGGGAGTCTGTCCGTAAGCTGTATCCGGATTATTCTTCTTCCGAAATTTCCAAAGAACTTGGAATAACAAAGTCATGTGTAACAAGCATAGCAAAGGCACTTGGCGTTACTCATACCCAGGAAACGGAAGAAAGACTTCGGTTGAAATGTGCACAGGCAATAATAAGACCGGAGATAATAGCTAAACGTTCTGAATCTCTAAAAAAGACGCTGAGGCTTGACAGGTACAGAGCAACGAATGGAATAAAACAGAAGACACGACGCAAGTTCAAGACCATTCCGAGCAGATGTCTCTGCGCAAGGAACTATCTCTGCAATAAATACAACTACTTCTACGACAAAGATTACGGAGAGCTGCTTACCGTGTTCTACGACAGCGAAACCAAAATGTTGACAGAAGAGCAGCAGAAACACTACGAGACGAAGTATGGTATCAAGTTCCTCCAGGGAGCTGAAGAATAATTTCTGTGCATTATCTATATGTTTAGGGGTGGCTACACATCGCGTGCGGTCACCCCTTTTTGTTTGTATCAACTAATAACCAAATAAAAACATTAGAAAAAACTAAGAACGTTTATGTAGTTTTAACTTCCAGTATATCCAACCTAAAAATGCGAGAATACCTATAAAAAGACAAACTGATGCTATCTTACCTATATTCAAGAAAGCTTTATCTGCCTTTGATAGTTGCTTCTCTACATATATTTTATCTTTCGATATTTTACTTATCACTGAGATTAATGAATCACACTTGCTATGATATATCGCAGCACTATCCTTGTATTCTTTAAGACTAGAAATACTATCTCTCAGCATTTGTACATATTCCTGTGATATTTCGTGATATTCGTAATGGAATCTATCTTCTCCAATTTTATTTCCATTTGCGTCATATTTCGAAGCTGTGCTGTCCTTTATATGCGTCTTCTCTTTTGTGGTGGACTTCACGGATTCCTTATGTGCTGCTTTATAAGATTCCAACTCTTTAATAAGCCTTGCGTTAAAGAGTGAATCCCACTTAGCCTCGTTACGTTTATCAGTGATGTATGTCTGTTTTTCTATCACTCGCTCTTTCGCCTTACATCTACAGAACATTGATAGAATCAGCATTGCTACTGCAATGATGGTTATCACTTTTGCTATCTTATCAATTAATCTCATAAGCTACTGAATTACAATTGTTACTTTTTCCTTTTTATCCCAAGCTGTCTTCATAGTCTGAATGAGCTTGCTAGTCCATAATCGAGAATCGCTAACCCATCCTTTCTTATCGTTTTTACCGATAAGAATACACCCCTCAGTATCTTTTGCAGAGTTACCGCTATGTATGCGTATTCCTTCAAATCCTTTGACATTCAGAAGCAATGGCAACATCTTCTTGAATCTGTTAGAGTAGGTATATACGCATTCATAACTGCCGCTTGGTATTGCAGTCTTCCCATAAACCTTCTTCTTCTTGATTTCTTCAAGCTGCATATCTTGGCGCAATCCTCTATCAGTATCTTCAAGAGTATTGCATCCGAACAATTTGCCATTAACGTACAGACGGCTAATAGTATAGCCATCCTTTTTCCAAGCTCTATCAATTAGTACTTCCATTTTTGTTTTCCTCCTCTTTTTTATCAAACTCCTGATTTAATCTATCCAATATCGGTTTCCAATAGCTCGGCAATGCCTTCGCAAACTCAAACCTCAGAACATAATAAATAACTCTGAATGCAACATTCTTAGGGTATGCCTTAATGAGATTTTTGAACGCATTGCATATATACACATAGCAGAATATATACGTAAGCATTTTAATCACGAATAATGCTTCTGTATTGTCGTTGCAACTTACCATGATTCCATACATGACATACACAATAACAATATACAAGAGCATTTCTAAAAGTGCGTTCTTGAACTTCGATGCAGAAAAGTTCTTGCATCGTACAACACTCACGCCGTCAGCTCGCATACCACAGAAGATGTTGAAGCCAAAGGCGATAACCAACGCCAAAACAAAACCTTCTGTTGGCGTTGCAAAGGCAAGTATAGCTGAAAATATAGTAACACCTATCTGCCGAATTTGCGAAGAATCTAATAAATCTATCATAATCTGTTATCCTGAATAATAAATAAAAATAAAGTTTCGGTCTTCTGATGCAAAGATAGCAAAAAAAACCGAAACTTCATTCAGAATAACGAAAAACTTTATACTTTTAAATCATGATACGGCAATTCTCCGTTATTTAAGAAAGAAATGCACTCATCGAAAATCTTACGTTCATAATCGAGCGCATTGATTTTAGGAAACCATTTCTTTATTTTTTCGTCATTGCGTTTAACCATTTCACCCCAAAGAACACACCAATCATTAATTGTGATGTTGCCGTTTTTAACTTCGTGCCAATAGTCTTTCGCCACATCCTTTGTGTAGAGCTGGTTAATGAGACAAAGATGTAAGTCTGCCATTTCTTCATCAAAATGGCACTCACCAATCTCACATTGAACTTGCTTCATCATATCAAGCATTACACCGTCATTCATTCCAACTTCGCAACAATCAGCCATTGTCGCAACACAATTCTTAATAGCCTGTATATCGTTGCTTGCCAATATGTTTTCAAATACCTTTTTCATAACCGTATATTTTTAGTGTTACTTCAAGAAATATTCTCTGATGTCGTACACACCATCCTTGTCTTTCAACAAATCGAGTGCAAGGTGGTTAGCATACTTAACCAGATGCTCTGTACCAATATCCTTCACGTCTTCCTTGCCGAGTATCTTGGCAATTGTACATCCGTGGTCGCTCACAACCTGATTCATGGCAACATACAAAGCATAATCGTTGTAGTAAGGCTTCTCCTCTGTTGCAAGTCCGAGACCAGTCATAGCATTGAGCCATGTCTGCATATCCCAAGTTGCAGCTGGATTCATTCCGTTCACAATCTCTGAAGCCTCCTTCTTAGTGAGATAGTTCTTCCACTTAATTGCACAAAGTTTCTCAACGTACTCTTGCGCAAGCTCTGGGTGCTTCGATGCCATATCCTTCATCATGCAGCGCATCGTATCTCCGAATGTGCGCATATACTTTACATTAGTTGATGATGCCATCATTCCGTAAAGCTCATCAAACTTACTCATAATGTCTTTTGTTTCCATATCTTGTATATTTTAACCTATTATCAAATCTTTCAACTCTACAAAGTCCTCCTCTGTGAAGTTGATGCTTCGCTTGCTTCCAAAGAGGATAGCGGTTGCGATATTGTCTGGCAGGTCGATGGATATTGTGCCATCGTCAATATGCCCGTGAATAATACCAAAGTCAAAGTGGTAGTTTTCGACCACTTTTAGCATCTGCATTGCATCGGCAAATATGGTATCGGCGTCAATATTGCCGTTCTCATCGGCAAGGAATAGGGTAGCGTTGTCAATACTTTTTCCCCAACTATCCTTGTGTTTTGCGATGATGTTATGCGAAGCTCGCTTCATGTACACTGAAGGGATAGCCAATGCAGGGTTCTCCTTCACCATATCACTTATTCTAGCATCTGCCCACAGGTCAAGCGATGTAAGCAGTTTTTCTTTCAATTCTGTTACGTTCATTTCTTAGTTCCTCCTTTCTTCGCTCCTTGTACCATGGCGAGATACTCTTGCCAGGTCTTGTCGCTGTGGTTAGTCATATAATCGTTGAGCATAGCTGATTTCTGTTCTTCTGCTTGCGCTACTTCTTTTCTCAAACGCTGCATCAAAGATAAGTGTTTCTTCAATGCCTCCTGTCCCTGCTGAGTACTCTCAATACGAGGGCGTATGATGCGCAATTCCTCGTCTTGTACTAACTTAGACACATATTGCAAGCTATCAACGTATTCCTGATTTTGCATCAAGTACTGACGTTGTGCGCCAGTCAGATTGTCCTCAATCTTGTCAATTTCATCCCATAAAGGGGTGGCGGATTGCTGCGCTTGCATATTGATAGATGCTCGCTTCTGCTGTATTGCCTCATACATCTTTTGTAGCTCGGCATCCATTATTTGCGGCTGCTGCTGACTTGTGCCCATATCAAGCAAAGGGCTGTTTCCAAAATTCATCATAATCAATATCTTTAAGTTGGTGATATATTATAGAGAGGTGAGAGGGCATCCACCAACGAGGGCAAACACCCCTCACCAACTCATTTCTTCTTAGTCCTTTTTACAGACTTCCTTACTGCTCTGTTACGCTCCTGTAGTGGGCGTGGAAGGAGCAGTGCTGTTACAGCAATAGCTTCCGTAGCCTGAAATTACTGGCGTAGATGGGAGTACCAACTGACCACGCAAGCAGTTGCAAGTGTTCTCCTTGACGTAAGCCATCATAAGCTTCTCCTTGTAAGGAGTGAGGGCTTCCATCACGGCTACCTTCTTGTCGAGGTCGCTATACTTAGCCTGTAGTGCGTCATACTGGTCTCTCTGATTCTTGTACAGACCGAAGTCCGCATCAATCTGAGACTTGTAAAGACCGAACTCAGCCTGCATTGCACGGCGGTTCTCGGCGTTGATAGCATCGTTAGCACCCTTATACATAGAGAACTTCTCAGCGATGTCTGTCTCTCGCATAGCGTAGAACTTGTTAGCGGTGTCGAGCTTCATACCGAACATGTAGGTAAGCAACTTTACCTCATCATCGCATTCCTTCTCCATTACCTGCAAGGCAGTTGGCTGATTTGAACTTGCGTTAGCCCCATAGGCGTTGATGTTCACGTTCTCAGGCATATTGCTGCCACCGAGTGAACCAAACACACTGCGGTTGTTACCGCCAAGCAACCAAGCACCAGCACCGAGTGCTGTGCCGATGATACCAAGGGTAAGACCAGCATTGCCTGTTGCCTTAGAAGCATAATCATCGTGCTTCTTTCCCTCTTCGTAGATTTTCTTCTCTACGACCTTTGCATCTGTCATTTCCATGATACAATCTTTTTAAGTTATCCTTAATATTAACTAACACTATGTAATCGATTACGGATGCAAAGGTACAAAGAATAGGGGAGAGCAAATATAACTCTATCACACTTTCTTTTAGTGGTTGATTATCAGAGATTTAAGGTGATAGTAGGTAGTATCATAAATAACAAAAAAAGAGAGGCAATCACTTACCTCTCTTACTCAACTTGTAAGGAATACTTACATGTTCAACTATTATTTTCTTTTCTTTTTAATGTAGTGCAGTATATCCCACTTCTTAAAATATCGGGTGTGCCCTCGCTTTTTGCATTCTCCGTTCGGAATGTCACCTCTAGCAACCATTCTATTCAATGTTGCATCAGAAACGTGAAGCTTCTCCTTGACCTCCTCGGTGCTCAACATAGGGTTGAGAGCATACGGCAGATAGTTCTCACAAAGGTCTTCTATCTCATCGCTACTCATTCCGCAAGCAGTTACCTTCTCCCCTCTCTTCTCTTGCTCGTCTGCTCGAAAACAAGAATCCGATAACGATTTTAATAACACTCCCAAGGTGTGATAACTGTACTTCCCTGAAAAAGGTTGTCACATAGGAACAAACAGAAGTGACAATGAAACGTAAGACAAGAATTGAACGTGTGTATAATGAGGACACAGGTTGGTTTGAGACCCGTGAGGTAGAGTTGAATAGCTACTCTTTTACAGATGATGATCGTATCATGATAGTTCGAGAGTATATGGAGAGTGGACTCCCAGCAGAAGAAATCATCAAGAAATACTATATAAGCAGTCGTACAGTGCTATTTTCTTGGATGGATAAGTTCTTAAATGAAAAAGATTTGTTATCTTTGCCGCCAGAAGACCAAAACCGTGACGATATGGCAAAGACAACAAATGAACAGTTGAAAGAGAAAGATGCAGAGATTAAGCGTCTCCGCAAGGCTTTGGAGTTAGAGAAGCTTCGCTCTAAGGCATTCTCCACCATGATTGATCTCGCAGAAGAAACCTTCAATATTCCTGTGAGAAAAAAATCTGGTACCAAACAGTAAGCTTGCTCCGCACAGAGTGCCAGAGCCAAGGTTTAGGCACTCTATGCGGGCTGTTTGGTTTCACCCGGCAAGCATATAATAAGCGCAATGTCTCTGACGGCTTTGCTGAAGAGGCCATTGAGTCTATCATCATTGAAAAGGCACGTGAGTATCGTAAGTCGAATCCTGGCTTAGGAGCTGCAAAGTTGCATGCCATATTGAAACAGATGTTTGAGGATACTGGCTGCTTCCCTGGTCGTGACACATTTATTGAGATGCTGCGTAAGCATGGACTCATGGTGCGTATAAAGCGCCGTAGGCGCTATAAGACAACAGATTCCGACCATAATTATCGCAAATACCCAAACCTGATTAAGGGAGTAGTTCCTACTCATCCGAACCAGATTTGGGCAAGTGACATCACCTATGTTGAAACCAATGAAGGTGTGTGCTATCTCTCGCTTATAACAGACCTGTATTCCCATAAAATTGTAGGATGGGCTGTTGGTCCAACATTAGAAACAGTATATCCATTAGAAGCGCTTAAAATGGCATATAAAAGCATTGATGAAGAAACTGCAAAAGGACTCATTCATCACTCAGACAGAGGAAGCCAGTATTGCAGTCAGAATTATGTATCTATCCTAAAAAGTCATGGCTCACAAATAAGTATGACTCAAACAGGAGATCCTTTGGAGAATGCCATAGCAGAACGTGCAAACGGCATTTTAAAAACGGAATGGCTTTATAGAATGACAATTCCTACTCGTAAAGTATGTAAGAAGGAACTGACCAGGATTATTGCGTTTTATAACGACGAAAGACCGCATATGAGTATCGGTAATCAAACACCATCAGTTGCACATACTCAAGTGGGGCCACAGCAGAAAATGTGGAAAAATCCTTGGGAAAATTCTTCTAATTAGTTGAAAATGTGTATCTTTGCATTTGAAAGAATATCATCACCGTAACCTTTCTAGGGATAACTCCTTAAAAAGAGTAACCTAGTTAGGTATAATGGGTATTCGCTGACAACCCATATAGTGATAAAAATAAAAATGCGTAACTCATTTAGTGATAAGAAAAATAGATAGTAACAAATTTAGTTTAACCATCCTAAAGGTGACAACTTTTTCACGTATAAGACAAACCAAATAACTTTCCCATATCATTATAATCTAGAGATTAAACTTTGACAGCCCTTGCCTGAGAAATACTTATCGGCAAAACCATATACATAAAATATAATGGTCATTACAAGTATTACAGCATTAGCTTCCACCATTTCGTTGGTGGTAAAAACATTCCAGTATACGATATGAATAGCATTTATCCCAAATAGGTAGATGATCATCGGAATACGCCATCTGTAGCAGAGCCAAAAGAATCTGCTCGCAATTATAAGTACAAGCGGATGGATGTAAACGGAAAAATAGATAAATGCTGCCGATACCCAATTCTCCTTAAACCATACGCACATTTCTTTTTCATGAGACGCAAATGTTACCATGCATGCAATATGAAAAAGCATGATAAACAGAGGCATCACTTCACAATAATACTTAAACCAAGTGAGTAGCTTTATGCTGTAGCCTCTACCTGCAAGGATAATGACGTTTATCATTTCGCTAACGTCCATGTCCTTAAACATTACTCTTGAACCTGTTGGCGGAATTAGTTTAGCGCATATTTAACCCTGCCAATCGGTCTATTGTTTACATAATTTATATATTGCAAGACTGTGAATGCGCTAATTTTCCCGATGATTCGGGTAAACAGTCCTGGTGTTTGCTTTGCGTAATTTCTGAAGAGCATGAAGTGATCACAAAGTTGAGAGAAATTGGTCTCGATTCTCTTTCTCGCCTTTGCATAAGGCTTGAATGTTGGTCTCCAATTCTTCATATTCAGACGATATGGAACTTCCAACTTAATGCCTACAGAAGAAAATAGGTCTTGCTGTAGTTCTGCACTGAGGTAAGCACGATCACCTAGGATGCAACAGTCATGAAATTGAAACTTAACATCTTTAAGAAAATGAATGTCATGAACATTAGCTGGACTCAAATCATACGAGTGGATAACTCCACTTAACCCACAGACTGCGTGGAGTTTAAATCCATAATAGTATATCTTCTGAGTGGCACAATAGCCAAATGCTGGAGAGTTTGTCACGTCTGTTCCTTTCATCTTGCAACGCAATCCTCTGGACAAACGGCATACCTCTATCGGTTTGGAATCAATGCAGAAATATTCTTCTGCGCCATCCATCTTTGATGCAATGCGCTTACGAATCGTCTCGCATAATTCCGCTGTGAATTTTCGGCGGTCATTAAATTGACGTCGAGAAATCAGGTTTGGCATTTCAGTCTTATACTCCTTCAGTCTGTCGAACAAGTTGTTTTCACTGTCGATACTTAGATGCTCAGCAGTTAAGCTCAAAGCAACAACTTCGAGGTCTGAAAAACGTGGGACGACTCCTGGGCGAGGAATATTTCCTAGCTCATTAACTAAATTTATGGAGAAATTCTTGCATATCTCAAGAATTTTTACGAAATTTGCATACAAGTTGTGCATAGCGTGAAAGATTATAACTTTATGTTTTGATACCACAAAGTTACTAAAAATCAGCGAGATGCACAACTTTTTCTCCATAAAAGATACTAATTTTTAGGCGAATTTTAATTCCGCCAATGAGTTACTCTTGACAACTGTACAACACCGACTGATTGAACTAACCGATGGACTTCATCTTCTTCTTCTTTAGTCATAAGCTATTATATTTTAGTTGATTTAAAAGATTGATACCGCAAAGATACGCATTTTTAAAAGTAAGAAGTCGGCTTTAGGTTAATTTTTGTGTTAAACTTCATAAAAAGTAACAATCTGAAAGTAGATGGCTACAAAAATAGCGTTAGAACGGCTT
>OGWX01002762.1_pt1 | contig 10240 bp, 2 predicted proteins | sample 1576151 | NCBI WGS metagenome assembly OGWX01 (sample SAMEA3541591, study PRJEB24748) | human gut metagenome | biome: human gut; feature: human-associated habitat; material: faeces | place: China | collected 2012
AGATACCCTTCGCTGTGCCAGAGGAATGATTTTTCCACTCTGAAGAAGCATATCTGAAGCAGTGATTGAGCGGATATAATTCATATTAACTAAATAAGAACGATGCGGAAGCAAGAATTCTGAATGCTGCATCAAAGAATCGCAGACGGAAGAAAAACGTTCCGCGCTGGTAATTTGTTCTCCGGTTTTTAAATGATAGATCACTTTACGATTGAGTGCTTCTACATAAACCAGACTTGTAAGATGAATCTTATGTACGCCAATCGTTGTTTTAACTATGATCGAAGTCCCGGCCTCGTTGATCTGTCGCATAACGATATCATCGAGTGCCTGAAAAAGAATTTCTTTTTGAACTGGCTTCAGAAGATAGTTGGAAGCTTTTACCATATAGCTTTCTACAGCAAATTCCGGTGAGGATGTTAAAAAAAGAATATCTGCAGCCTTATCCATGAGACGGATTTCCCTGGCCAAATCGATACCATTTAAGACAGGCATAAGTACATCCAGAAGATAAATCTGGAAGGTTTCATTTGCAGCAGCTGAAGCAAGTTCAAAACTGCTATGATATTCTTTAACAATAAATTCCATTTGTCGTTCCTGCGCATAAAGATCCAAAAGTGTCTGTATTTGAAGCAGTTCATTTCTGTCATCATCACAAATAGCAATTTTCATAAAAATGTGTTCTCCCTTTAGATTCATACTATGTTTATTATAACTTGAATACGTCAAAAAAGCTACACATCTGTCTTGTTATTCATGTCGAAAAATCTGTAATTCATGCAGCGTGGCACACAGGAAAAGTCAAATCCTGTAGAATAAGATTTATCATAATCCAAAAATATGAGTAGTCATTCTAGAATAAACTACAGGGGGAAAGCTTATGTGGAAAAAATTTGTAAATAACGTTCTGAAAGACAAGAAAAAAAGGAATGGACTGCTTCTTGTCGCAGCACTCGTTATCCTTACGTTTTCAACGGCAGTATTCTTTGCAATGAAGAATACCGGTCAGTTGGAACCGGCTCAGACTCAGAAAGAAGTAACTTCTGACCAGGTTACAAAGGATACGACAGATCACGAAAAGGATCCAGAAAAAGATACGCAGTCAGAGCAATCGAGCAATCAGGAGAATTCGTCGTCCGATCAGAAAAAATCAAACGACAGCACAACGAATTCCGGGAAAAATGGATCCAAAAAAATGGACAAACAAGAAAAGTTCCTCTAATTCTAATAAAACAGCAAAGAATAATGAGGAAACGAAAAAACCGAATCTTTGGGATAAGATCGTAGATGTCATCACAGGAAAGGATGACAAAAACGATAAAACAAAGAAACAGTATAAGGTTACATTCAATACAGAAGGTGGAAGTGAACTGAAGTCCCGTAAAGTAGAGGAAGGAACCTTGATTGGCAGCCTGCCGACACCTTATCGAGAGGACTACATTTTTGTCAGTTGGTATTATGACAAAGATCGTACAAAACTCGCTTCTGTAAAAGATCCGATCACAAGCGATATTACAGTGTATGCAGAATACGCATCGCAGGAACCACTGAAAGCAGAAGAAAGTGTGAATTTTGTAAGTGCAAAGGATGTTGCACCAGATTTTCAGATTCAAGTAACTACAACGGATGGATCTATGGACGCAGCCTCTGTTCGCGCAGCAATTGAAGCAACGAACCTGACAGATCCAAAACAAACAGATATCATTGATATTACCGGAGGATCCGGAACATTTACCATCTCAGGTAAAGATCCAGTAACAGCAAATGGAGAAATGGATCCAAAGCAGGGATTCGCAGAAGGATGCACGTATCGAATTGCATTAAACGACAACAGATTGAATTTTACGGATCAGTCGGAAACAGCCAGAGAGTATAATTTTACAACTGCAAAAGAAGAAGTACTTAACACAAACCTGAAAGATGGAATGATTTTCATCCCTGCTGAGGATGTCAGCAATATTACAAATGAGGGTGAAAGTGTTGCTACACTCAGTCTTGCATTATATGAAGCAGAGAAAGATGGTACACTTGCTCCGGCAAATCTGACAGAAGGTGAATTTGACTATACAAAAGGAACGCTTGAAGTTGGCGATATTGTCTCAATCTATAATGGACTCAGACCGGATGAACGAACATTAGAGACGCCAGATGAAGAAAACGGTGATCTGGCATATATCGAGATTACAGCCAGAAATGGAAATCGTTATTCTTATAAGAATGCTGCGCCGGAAGATGTCATCTTTGAACCGGATGTTCTTCCAATCCCTTCAGATGCAGACCAGGATGAAGCAGATGATACGATTACAGTCGATAATACTTATTTGGATTTCTCTTCTGATGTATATGCGAATATTGATCTCGACAGTCAGACAACAGTAGACGCTGGTGATTTCCTGATGTTCTATACAGGAACATTCGGAAAACAGAACGGAGAGGATGCAGCACAACTTGAAAGTTATGCGAAGATCATTGCTGTTCAGCCAAAAGATGAAGTAACAACGATTGCTTATGAAGAAGTCAGTTGGGAAGAAGTACAGGAAGCTATGGATATTTATGCTGAGAATACAATGTCCGGTGAAGACATGATCGAAGGTGTAGATACCGCAGAGCTTGAGGCTCAGATTGAACAGCAGGCCTTAGACAGTGGATTTGCAGAAGAAGCAGCCCAGTATCTTGGTTCTTTGGCACTTGCAACTGAGAATTTTACAAAGCTTTCAGAAAATATGAATCTGGAAGACTATAAAGTGACTTTAGAAGATGGTTCACCAGTCTCTCCGGAAGAATTACAGCTTATGGCTTCTGGATTAAAAGCGCAATGTGAGATGGAGGATGGTTATCCGAAAGCAAAGATATCTGTACATCCGGAGCATTTTGGAAATGCGGCAGGCAGTGCAGCAAAGGATAAAGGTCTTAGTGTATCTCTGGAAGTAAAGGCCAATATTACAATTGGAAAGAATGGCTCTTCCAATCGGTTAAAGATTGAAGTCAGTGGAAAGTTTGTAGAAGAAGTCGGAATTGATATTGGTGTCAGAAGTAAAGCAGTATGGAAAGTATGGGGAATCTTCCCTTATATAGCAGAATACCGTGTAACAGCAAATGTGGATGTTCTGAATTATACAGCACTCGAAATAAATGCAACGATGACAACACAGTCTGACAATTCTACAGACAATGAAAATTACGACAAGAGCGTTGAAATCGCACAGCAGATCAAGGAGCTCATTGATGAAAGTAAAAAAGGCGGAGAAGATGATGATTCTGAAGAACAAAAGAATAATCTGATCAAACGTTATAGCGAAATGATGAATGCAGAATCTGATTGGGTTCAGATTGTCGAGCAAAATATCGTACAAAACAAACAGCAGGTACCGCCTGCGCTTCCAATTATTGCGATCAGCACAGAGGTCAAATTTGTGATCAAGATGGATGCTTGTATGTCTGTCGGATTTGATTTCGAATATATGACCGGGAAAAGATACACCTATACTGTAGATGTATTTGCAGGCGCTGTTTCGAATGACACTGTTTCACTTCTTGAAGAAACATATGAGTTCGATTTCTATGCAATGGGACGACTGCAGATAAGAGCAGGTTTGGAATTTGAATTTAAGATTGGATTGTTTAGTACAGATTTGGATTCTGTCGGGTTCGAGGCAGAGGCAGGAGCATATTCAAAACTGTGGGGATACTTCTATTATGAACTTCATTATGCGGAGAGTAGTGGACGTAACCAGAAATATAATGGAGCTTTACTGATTGATGTAGGTGCTTATCTCGAACTTGGATTTAAGGCTCAGGCATTCTCGGATACATTTAAAGCAGAATGTAAGCTGCTTGATAAAGAGTGGTCTTTATGGACGATCGGAAGACAGGATAATGTCCTTGATTTTGCAACGGCAGAAGAGGAGATGCCGTATATCAAACTCAAACAGCATGTTCGAGACGCTGTATTACCGGACAGCACATTCTCTATGACTTATCTGGATTTGAAAGACGGTAAAGAAAAACAGGCTGTTTATGATGATGAAGGAAATGCAAAACGTCGGAATTTTGAAATTCGTATGACAAATGACAAGTTTACATACGATCCGAAGACAAATACAGTCAGTGTTCATCCGGAAAGCGGCGATAAGAAGCTGGAAGGAGAAATGGTAATCACATGGATCCAGTATCCAATGGCATTTTCGTCTAAGCCGATCCAGAGAACTGTATCCCTTTATTGGGATAACTTGAAGGACGGATATGTGATCGTTCCATATACAAATGGCGGAACTTATCTCAATATTATTAACGCAAAATTTGAGGCAGCGATAAAACAGCCGGCAGATCCGGAAAGACTTGGATATGATTTCGCAGGCTGGTATAAAGATGAAGCATTGACCGAGGCATATGAATTCCCGGAGAAGATGCCAAACACAGATGTTAATATCTATGCAAAATGGACACCGAAGACAGATATTCCGTATCGAGTAGAATATTATCAGGAGCAGCTTCGTTCAGGTGAGTATGAACTGGTTGAAAGCGATATGCTGACAGGTACGACAAACAGTATCGTAATCCCTGAGGCGAAAGAATATATCGGATATAATACACCGGCAGTACAGAATCTTACAGTTCAGGCTGATGGAAGTTCCGTACTTCGTTATTATTATTCATTACAGAAACATACAGTAACTTTCTATTCCGGAGAGGCAGGTGGTGAACCGGTTTCATATGAACTGAAATACGGCGGAAAGATTCTTGCACCGATGATGGCAGTTAAGGGTTATACCTTCCGTGGATGGGATCAGGAAGTTGTCAGTACAATGGGGACAGAAAATCTGTACTATACAGCACAGTGGACAAAGGATGCCGATACTGCATATCGTGTAGAGTATTATGTACAGGGATGCGATGGTAGATACATGCTTCAGCATATATATGAAGGCCTTGGATTTACGAAAGATGAGATCGCAGCAGAAACACTTCGAGACCTTGTGATTGAAGGCGAGACAACTGCGGAACAGAAATTTGCAGTAGAAAACGGAATTACCTTTGAAAATATGACAGTCAACGGTATTTCCTGCAATACAGCAGTGATCGAAGGCTCCGGTAAGACAGTTATCAAGATCAATTACAAGAGGGAAAAACATCAGGTTACATTTGCAGATGGTTACGATTCCGGTTCCGGTGAGAAAACAACAACACAGGAAGCTCTTTACGGAGAACGTGTTAATATACCGAATAAAATGAATCGTACAGGATACACATTTGCAGGCTGGTCGATCGATGGCGAAAATACTGTCACTCCATCTGATAAGATGAGTACAGAGGATATTGTTTATCGCGCACTGTGGACACCAAACAGCTATACACTGAAGTTTGAGAAGAACAATGAAACAGCATCTGGTGAAATGAGTTCGGCAACATTTACCTATGATTCCGAACAGAATCTTCCGGCGAATACATTTGAAGCTAATGGATATACATTTGCAGGCTGGTCAACAAGCAGCACCGGCAAGATGCAGTATGAAGATGGCGCAGCCATTCTGAATCTGACAGAAAAGGCGAATGAAGAAATCACGCTTTATGCAGTTTGGGAGCTTCAAAGTTATACGATCGGTTATATCGGAACAGATTTTGATGGAGTGACAAATACAAATAAGACTTCATATACAGTTGAAGATGGTAAGATCGATCTGATGGATCCGGTAAGAGCCGGATATACATTCGCGGGCTGGTATGATAATGAATCCTTTACAGGTGAACCGGTCAAAGCAATCGAACAGGGAACTCTTGGAGATAAAATCTTTTATGCAAAATGGGAAGCAAATACTGATACTCCTTATAAAGTAGAGCATTATATCGAAAAATTGGAAGAACCTAAGAACGATCAGTCGGAAGGAGACATTCAGAATCCGGAAGAAACAGAAAAACCGGAGAAAGAATATATTTTGGCTGAAACAGAAGATCTAAAGGGAACAACTGATTCGTCCGTAACACCGGCAGTAAAAGATTATCCTGGATTTACAGCTCCTGAGACACAGACAGTAACGATTCTTGCAGACGGAAGTACTTATGTGCGCTATGAATACTCAAGAAATGATGTTACGATCACATTTGATACAAATGGCGGTACACTTCCGGAAGGAACAGCAGAAAAACTGATCGGTAAATACGAATCGATGATTGAACTTCCAGTTCCAGTAAGATCAGGTTATGGATTTGTCGGCTGGTATGTTGATGAAGATAAATTTACAGGTAACACGATGCCGGCAAACGATGTGACATTGAAAGCAAGATGGGCAGCAGGTCAGTATGGATATACGATCAACTACTATCTGCAGGATGTAGATGGTTCTGATCATTATACATTAAAAGAATCTGTTCGCGGAACAGCTGAGATGGACAGTAAGATTGAAGGTGAGATAAAAGAATATGCTGGTTTCACAGCTCCTGAGAAAGCAGTTAGACTGAAAATCGGAGTGACAGACAGCAAGAATGTTATTGATTATAAGTATACAAGAAACCAGTATGAACTCAGCTGGGATCTAAATGGCGGAGAAGCTGCAGAGGGATATACCGAAGGAAAAGTATATTATGATGCGCCGATCACAGCACCGGCAGCAGTGAAGCCTGGATATATCTGTAGATGGAATCCGGAACTGGTGCTTAAGATGCCGGCAGAAGATTTAGCATACAAAGCAGAATGGTCAGCAGAAAATTATAAGGTAACAATGGAAGCAAACGGAGGAAAAGTAACAGGAGAAGGAGAACTCTCAACAAAGACAGTTGCTTTCAATGATAGTTATGGAGACCTTCCGGAATTGGTAAAAGACGGTTATACATTTGATGGATGGTACACAGAAGCTGAGGGTGGAATTAAGATAACTGAGAAGACAAAAGTGTCTATTCAGAAAGATCACACACTCTATGCGCAGTTCACACCGATTACTTATACGATTACTTATGTCGGTATAGACGGTGCTGAAAATTCAAATCCGGAACAGTATAACATTGAGTCTGACCTGATCACACTTGCAGATGCAAAGATGACAGGATTTACCTTCAAAGGCTGGTATGCAGAGAAAGAATGTGTCGGAGATCCGATTCGTGTGATTCCAGCGAACAGTACCGGAAACCTTACATTTTATGCAAAATGGAGTGAGAATCACTATACTGTGATCTTCCATTCGAATGACGAGAAAAACTATAGTAAGGAACAGAATTTCTCATATAGCGAAAATAAAGCTTTCGTGAAAAACAGTTTTGTTCGAGAAGGTTATACCTTCTGTGGCTGGGCAAAAGAACCGAAAGGTGAAGTGATCTATACGGATCAGCAGACTATCGGAGGATTATCTGACGCAGACAATGATACCATTGATCTGTACGCAGTATGGACAGCGGATACATATTCCATCATTTATGAAAATATGGAAAATGCAGTAAATGCAGATGATAATCCTACAGAATTCACATTGGATAATAATCTGGTAACATTGCACGATCCATCTAAACCAGGTTATACGTTCGACGGCTGGTATGCAGATTCTTCATTTACGAAGAGAGCATCCGGTGCAATCACATTAGATGCACCACATGACTGGATCTTCTATGCAAAATGGAAAGCGAATCTCTATACAATCACATTTGACAGTTGTCTTGGAATCACGGTTCCGACAGAAACACAGCTGATGACTTATGATACAGAGGATCAACTGACATTACTGTCTGAAATGGGAAAATTCAAACGACCGGGATACACATTTGCAGGCTGGTCAAGAGAAGAAGGAGGAGCAGTTGAATTCACAGACGGTCAGACCGTTAAAAATGTAGCAGAATCCGGAAACATCACGTTATACGCAGTTTGGGATCTGAATACATATACAATCAAATATGATCTTGGTGCAGGTGGAATCAGCCACACAAATCCGGAAACATACAGCATTGAATCCGGTGACGTGAAACTGGAGAATCCGGAAGCAAAAGAGGGCTATCAGTTCCTCGGTTGGTTTGAAGGTGAAACACCGGTGACAGAGATTGTAAAGGGTACACAAAAAGATTACGAACTGAAAGCAAAATGGGTACAAGGAGGAATTTATAATCTTTCCTTTGAAGGTGCTGAAAAGACTACACTCAAAGATGGTTCTGACGGATACCTTCTGACCTACAAAGTAACAAGGACTCTGGCAGAAGGAACAAGTGGCACGCCAAATCCACAGTATGTATACTATCGTACAGTAAACGGAACAGCTTATGGTTCGACAGTCGACATTGATATTGCGGGTGATAAATATCACTTTAAGCATGCCGGCGGAGAAGATGTTTATCTTACATTTGGACCGGAAGACACAGAGAAAACATTTACAATCGAAGAATGGGGTTCCTATGCAGGAGACGACGGAGCTGCGACTTCTAACTTAGATCATACAAGCCGTTTTTATAATGTAGAATTATATAAGGTGGTAGATACCGTCGGTACTTGTCAGGGAACGTTGGGTGACAGCACAACTTATAAGAGAATCCTTGATCCTGAAGAAGGTTATAATGTAAATGATTACTATCAACAGTGGTATACTTATCTGTGGAAGACAGGTGATCCGGAAATTAAAAATTCCAGTTATAATGATAATCCACGTTTCTGGATGATGAGCATGACACAGACACTGGAGGCTCTTAATGTCAATCCATTACAGAGACAGTACATCAACAATAATGCAACCGGTGCAGGATTCTATATGACAGCAGATATGTTAGAGGTTGAGGATAGCTGGGTATGGCTTAGACTTTACACGGCTGGCACAGGTTATATCAGCGAATATGTTATGGATATTGTAGAAGGTGATTGGCGGTTAGACGTTACATTCCCGTATTTTGGACAAAAACAAAAAGGTGTTGAATTCAAATATGGTAAAAATAAAAAGAAATGGGGAAATACAGGAACTTATAACAATGGTATGGTAGTAAATGGTTCACCGGCGTACGCATGCATCCGCAAAGACGATCAAATTCAGCTAGAGCTTCGTACGAATGGTAAAAAGTCTAACAATTGGAAGCTGGGAACAACAGATCTGCATTATAAAGTACTCGATACGAAAGCACCGGAACAGATCGGATTGTCTAGTATCGCACTTGGCAAATATGCAGCAGGAGAACAGATTGGTATTACAGTTGTTTATAATGAAGTAATCAATAGTGTATCTGATCTTGGACTGTCTGATATTGGAATTCCTATAACAAATGTACAGTATGTAGCAGGAGAAGGAACAAACGCATTGACATTTACAGCAACACTGACAGAAGACTTTGAAGTAACACCGGATGTAAATAATGCAATTAAAAATTTGAAACCTGTAACAGGAACAGTGAAGGACGTTCTTGGAAATTAAATGAAATAAATAGGGCGGTATTGGATGCAGAAATTCTGTGGACAATATCGTCCTGTTTCCGTTATAATAACAACATGAAAAAAGTAGTGAAAGATATATTGAGAAGAAAGATAATAGTTATAATTATAGTTGCTTTTATTAGCAGTATCTGTATTGTCGGATGCAAGGGCGAACAGGAGAAAGTAAATCCGACAGAAATCCGTGTTGCAGTTATTGATACCGGTATTTCAACAAAAGCGATACCTGAAGAAAATATTTCCGAAGGGATGAATTATGTAGATACAGAATTATCTACAGAGGATACTTATGGGCATGGGACAGCGGTTGCTTCGATTATTTTATCAGAAGCACCGAATGCGCAGCTTGTTCCGTTAGTCAGTAATGTCTATGAAGACGGGAAGATCAAACAGGTTGAAAATGATACACTTGCAGAAATGATCAAAGATGCAATCGACATTTATGATTGTCAGATCATAAATCTAAGTGCAGGACTCATTTTAGATAAAGATTCTGTGAGAAATGCAGTTGGATATGCGGAAGAACAAGGTGTACTTGTTGTTGCCTCTGCTGGAAATGATTATGAAGAAAATGGTGCAGTCAAGTATTATCCGGCTGCTTATGAAAATGTGCTGGCGGTTGGATCGTTAGTTAAAAATGGAGATGAGATTGCGTCATTCTCACAGAGAGGTGACTGGGTCGATACTTATATAGTTGGAGAGGAAATACCAATCAAAACTCTAAGTGGTAATGAGACGACAGGAGATGGAACATCTTATTCGGCAGCAAAAGTAACCGGAATGGCAGCAAAAGAATTAGAAGCTGATCCGACAATTTCAGTAAATGAATTAAGGGAAAAACTTGTACAGAAGAAT
>OGWX01002764.1_pt1 | contig 10234 bp, 8 predicted proteins | sample 1576151 | NCBI WGS metagenome assembly OGWX01 (sample SAMEA3541591, study PRJEB24748) | human gut metagenome | biome: human gut; feature: human-associated habitat; material: faeces | place: China | collected 2012
GATTTTGATATGTACCGTTCTTTTTACTGCGGACTGTGCAGGGAGCTGAGAGAGCGTTACGGGATAAGCGGGCAGATCACACTGAGCTATGATATGACATTTGTGATCCTTCTGCTCAGTGCGTTGTATGAGCCACCGACCAGAAAAGGTACGACCAGATGTATTGTACATCCGGTACATAAACAGACGGTACGGAAAAATGCCATAACAGAATACGGAGCCGATATGAATATCTTTCTGACTTACTATAAGTGTAAGGATGACTGGAATGACGAGAAAAAAATCTTAAGTCTTGCATATGGGAAGCTTCTGGGGAGTAAAGAGAAAAAAAGCGAACAGCAATGGAAGAAAAAAATCGATGTGATCATTTCCTGTTTGAATGAACTTTCAGAGATGGAACAGGAGGGAGAGACAGATATCGATCGTGTTTCGGGCTGTTTTGGAAGAATCATGGCAGAAATCTTTGCATACAGAGAAGATGTCTGGGAACCAACACTTCGCCGCATGGGATTTTATTTGGGTAAGTTTATTTACCTGATAGATGCCTACGATGATGTGGAAGATGATGTAAAAAAAGGAAATTACAACCCTTTTGCAAAAGATTATATAATAAAAGGGTTTGATGACAGGATAAAAAATATGTTGCTGCTAATGATGGCAGAAACCTGTCGGGAATTTGAAAAACTTCCTATTATAAAATATGCAGACATCCTGCGGAATATTTTATATTCCGGAGTATGGTGCAGATTTGAGAGTATATCGCGAAAGCGCAGGGAAGAGCGGGAGAAAGAAGATGTTTGATCCATACAGTGTGCTGGGTGTTTCGAGAGATGCATCTGATGATGAAATAAAGAAGGCATATCGTAAGCTGAGCCGTAAATATCATCCGGATGCCAATATCAACAATCCGAACAAAGCACAGGCAGAAGAAAAATTTAAAGAAGTCCAGCAGGCATATGAACAGATCATGAAAGAACGGGAATATGGTTCTTCAGGAAACTATAATTCATATGGTGGTTTTGGAGGCTTTGGTACACAGGACCAGAATACGTATCAGGATGAAGAGGCAGTGCGCCGACAGGCAGCGGCAAATTATATCAACAGCCGACATTACAAAGAGGCAATGAATGTACTCTCATCACTTCAGCAGAGAAACGGCCAGTGGTATTATTTGTCCGCGATGGCGAACATGGGACTGGGAAATAATGTAAATGCATTAAATGATGCACGAAGTGCAGTAAATATGGAACCGGATAATATGCAGTACCGTATGCTGCTCCAGAGAATGGAAGGCGGTGGCGGCTGGTATCAGCAGCGGCAGGATCCCTTTGGGGGAATGCCGACCGCAGGAGGAGATATGTGTGATGCCTGCTGCAGGACCATGGCCTGTTTCATGTGCTGGCCGGGCGGCTTTTTCTGCTGCTGATGCAGGAACAAAGCGGTCATCGATATCCCGGAATTGAGAATCGGAATATCCTGAGGCAGCATATCCATATGTTTGTAAGGCGGATCCTGCAGATCCGTTTTGCGATATAGATCGCAGAGGGATTTTTCTGACAGAAATTCACAATGCTGTCCGGAAAATGTCATACTGCAGAGAAAAAGAGGAGGAAATCGTTATGAGTATAAGAATTGGTATTTTAGGTTACGGAAACCTGGGACGCGGCGTGGAGTGCGCCATCAAGCATAATCCGGATACAGAGCTGGTTGCAGTATTTACCAGACGTGATCCAGAGACTGTAAAGATCCTTACAGAGACCGCAAAGGTTTATTCTGTAAAAGATGCGGAGAAGCTGAAGGATGAGATCGATGTCCTGATCATCTGTGGAGGAAGTGCGACAGATCTTCCTGTTCAGACACCGGAGTATGTAAAATATTTCAATGTTGTGGACAGCTTTGATACACATAAGAAAATCCCGGAGCATTTTGCAAATGTTGACAAGGCAGCAGCAGAGAGTGGACATGTAGGAATCATTTCCGTAGGCTGGGATCCAGGAATGTTTTCTCTGAACCGTATGTATGCAAATGCGATCCTTACAAATGGAAACGACTACACATTCTGGGGCAAGGGTGTCAGCCAGGGACATTCTGATGCAGTCCGCCGCATCAAAGGCGTAAAGGATGCAAAGCAGTACACCATTCCGGTAGAAGCTGCACTTGAGGCAGTAAGAAACGGAGAAAATCCGGAGCTTACTACACGCCAGAAACATACAAGAGAGTGCTTCGTAGTTGCTGAGGAAGGTGCTGATCTTGCACGCATCGAGGAAGAGATCAAGACCATGCCGAACTACTTTGACGAGTATGATACAACGGTACATTTCATTTCCCAGGAAGAGCTGAATCGTGACCACAGCGGTATCCCACACGGCGGTTTTGTGATCCGCAGCGGAAAAACAGGCTGGAACAATGAGAACAGCCATGTGATCGAGTACAGCCTGAAGCTGGATTCCAATCCTGAGTTCACATCTTCTGTGATCGTTGCCTATGCAAGAGCTGCATACCGCATGAACCAGGAAGGACAGAAAGGCTGCAAGACGGTATTTGATGTTGCACCTGCATATTTAAGTGCGCTTGACGGAGCAGAGCTTCGCAAAAAATTCCTGTAAAAATCTGTAACAGATCTGTTACAAACTTCTGATACAGGTGTATAAATAAAAATATCCCCGGAATATCTGTGTATATAGCACATATTTCGGGGATTTTTCTGTATAAAAATAAAAATGGACACAAAGGTCTGGTTATAGTTATGTGAAAACTGTGAAAAGAGCGGAAAGAGTTGACGTACTGTAAAGAATGGTATATAATATGGAAGTAAAATTGTAACAGAATTGTAATGAATAGCAGCGAACGATCAGCCGGACTTCAAAAATAGTAAATATCAATTATCTATCAAAGGAAGGTATGTATGCGAAAATTAAGCAGAAAATGGAAACTCTGGGGACTTTTTTTTGTTCTGATGTTCTTTGCAGCCGGAGCAACTGTACATACAACGGCAACAGATGTACAGGCTGCGACCAAAAACGGCTTTAAAACAGAAAAAGGAAAGTCCTATTATTATCAGAATGGACAGAAGGTAAAAGGCTGGCTTACACTGAACGGGAAGAAATATTTTTTTAATAAATCCACAGGCGTGCAGATGAAGCGTTGGGCTAAGGATTCCAAGGGTAAACGATATTTTTATAATGTCAACGGTGCCAAGGGCTATATGGCAACAGGCTGGCTTACAGACAGTAAGAACAATACCCGCTATTTTAATCCCACCAGCGGATATATGACAACGAAATGGGCCACGATCAGTAATAAGAAATATTATTTTTACAGAGGCAGTGGTGCTGCAGCCAGAAGTGTATTCCTTACAGACAAGAAGAATGTGACCAGATATTTTACCAGCAAATGCTTTATGGCAAAGGGCTGGGCAACGAATAAGAAACAGCAGAAGCGTTATTTTGATCCAAACACGGGAGCTATGTATAAGGGCTTCAAGAAGATCGGCAGCGATACCTATTATTTTTACAGCAAGAGCGGCGTGATGGCTACCGGTTGGGTCACAAATTCCAAAAAAGGATATAAATATTATTTCGATCCGTCAACCGGTGTCATGGCTACGGGAACGAAGACGATCGATGGCAAGAAGTATACATTTGGCAGCAATGGTGTCTTGGATACCAACCCAAGTACTACTACAGCGACAAGCTCCAGGACTATCAAGAATTTCCTTGCCAATGCATTACTTCCGGTAGGAAAGACTCTTTACGTATGGGGCGGCGGCCACAACTGGTCGGATGCGACCAGAAAGGGCATCAGTCCAAAATGGAAACAATGGTATGACAGCAATTCCAGCTCCTATAATTACAGATATTATATGGATCTCAGTGAAGCTACAGAACAGAAGGGCCTTGACTGCTCCGGCTTTGTAGGATGGTCTGTATATCAGATCATGCAGAGCAGATCCGGTGGACCTATGTACACGGATGTTTCCGGAAATCTTGGATCTTTGTATTCCGGCAAGGGAATGGGTACCGTTGTTTCCCAGGCTCAGCTGGCAAGCTCAAACTGGAAGCTTTATCCTGGGGATATCGGATACAACAGCGGACATACCTGGATCGTTCTCGGACAGTGTTCCGATAAGAGTGTCGTGATCCTCCACTGTACACCGAATGCCGGCGTACAGATTTCCGGAACACCGACACCAAGCGGAACTTACGGAAGCCAGGCGATCAAGCTGGCAGAAACTTACATGTCCAGGTATCCTGGAGCCAGCAAATATGACTATCATGAATCCAGTGGTAACTATATCCGAAACGGTGCATACTTCAGATGGAACAGAAGCACTCTTTCCGATCCCAATGGATATCTGAACAAGACAGCCAATCAGATCCTTGCAGATCTTTTCTGATCAGGATATGCTGAAAGAAATTTATATGTAACAAATAGCAATAAGAAACGCGAGAGGAGAATCTGAGATAACCCGGGTTCTCCTTTTTTAATGTCAAAATCATTAATAAATGTTACAAAGTTTTGAACTAAACAATAAAAAAACCTTGCATTCTAAATAACACTGTGTTAATATATAAAAAGATTGAAACAAGATATTGCAAAAGTATTACAAAGAAAACCAACGAAGCGGATGGTCAGATCCGCTGTATTAAATTAGAATCAGATTGCGAGGGTGAACAGTCATGAAGAAAAGGATATTATGTCTGACACTGGCGCTCATCATCAGCGGAGCACAGGTAGTCAGCGTAAGCGCATCACGAGAAGAGGAACTGAGAGAGGAACAGGCCGCAACAAGCGCACAGCTTGATGCAACATATGCCCAGATCGATCAGCTTTATTCTGCCAAGCAGCAGTTGCAGGATGAGATCAATACACTGGATGCAAATCTTGTAAACGTCATGGTTTCCATTCAGACATTAGAGGGAGATATCAGCAACAAGCAGGCTGATATCGAACAGACACAGGCAGATCTTCAGAAAGCACAGAATGCCAAAGACAAACAGTACGCAGCAATGAAACAGCGTATTCAGTATCTGTACGAAAAAGGTGGAAATGAAGCCTGGTTCCAGATGATGATGAGTGCAGATAATCTTTCTGATCTTCTTACAAAAGCTGAGTATACTCAGAAAATGTATGATTATGACAGACAGAGCCTTGAAAAATATGCAAACACAATTACACAGGTAACAAACCTTGGAAATCAGTATCAGCAGGAAAAAGCTGAACTGGAAGGTATGAAACAGGAATATGAAGCACAGTCTGTAGATCTTCAGAATCAGATTGATACAAAGAAAGCAAATTCTGCAGATTGTGATAATGAAATTGCATATGCACAGGAAATGGCAAATGAATATGCAAACCTGATTCAGGAACAGCAGGCGGAGATTGAACAGCTTGAAGCAGAACGTATTGCAGCCGAAGAAGAGGCAAGACGTCAGGCAGAAGCTGAAGCAGCAGCAGCTGCTGCTGCAGCCGAGGAAGAAGCTGCACAGCAGGAACAGGAAGATCAGACAGTATATGATGAAGACGGTAACGAAGTTGATGCTTCAGAAGCAGCAGAAAACGGAGATACTGTATATGACGAAGATGGAAACGAGGTTGATCCGAGCCAGACTACAACAGAAACAACTACAGAAGACAGTGGAAGCAGTGATGTAGAATATGATGAATATGGAAATGTGATTGACAGTGACAACACAGTTGATCCGGATACAGTAGATACTTCATCCAGCTCTTCAAGCTCCAGCAGTTCTTCATCCAGTGGTTCAGGATCTTCAATCGTAGATTATGCTACACAGTTTGTTGGAAACCCATATGTATGGGGTGGCACAAGTCTTACAGGTGGAGCTGACTGCTCTGGATTTACACAGAGTGTATATGCTCAGTTTGGCTACAGCCTTCCGAGAACATCTTATGAGCAGCAGAACTGGGGAACAGAAGTTTCTTATGCAGATGCTCAGCCAGGAGACCTGATCTGCTATGGTGGACATGTCGCAATCTACATGGGTAACGGACAGATCGTACATGCATCCAACTCCAGAGATGGTATTAAGATCAGCAACAACGCTGCTTACAGAACAATCCTGTCTGTAAGAAGACCTTCATAAATATGATTTTAGGGCAGTTCCTTCGGGAGCTGCTTTTTTTTCTTGACTTTTAAAAGAAAAAGTATTAATATGACTTAAAGCGCAACGGAGCACTTCATGGTTCCGTGCGCTCTTTTTTATTTAAACGTCAGGAGGAAACGAAAATGAGAAAGAGTAAAATGTGGAGAATGTTGACAGTAGCTGCAGTAGCTGCATCAATGACATGTGGGATTATAGGTGTACAGAGTGTAAGTGCGGATGATAAGAAAACTCTGAAAGTTGCAATGGAATGCGGATATGCTCCTTACAACTGGACACAGCCGGATGACTCCAATGGAGCAGTACAGATTTCCGGAAGTTCTGATTATGCGTATGGATATGATGTTATGATGGCAAAGAAAATTGCAGATGAACTTGGCTACGATCTTGAAATCGTAAAGCTTGACTGGGATTCTCTTGTACCTGCTGTACAGTCCGGACAGGTTGACTGCGTTATTGCCGGACAGTCTATTACAAAAGAACGTCAGCAGATGGTTGATTTCACAGATCCATATTATTATGCATCAATCATTACTCTTGTAAAAGAAGATGGAGACTATAAGGATGCAGCAAGCGTAGAAGACCTCAAAGGAGCTACAGTGACATCCCAGCAGAATACGATCTGGTATGATTCCTGCCTGCCTCAGATTCCAGATGCTGATATCCTTCCGGCACAGGAAAGTGCACCGGCAATGCTGGTTGCTCTTGAATCCGGCAAATGTGATGCAGTTGTCACTGACATGCCTACAGGAAAGGCTGCATGTGTAGCATATCCGGATTTCAAACTGCTGGACTTCAGTGGAACAGACGGAGCATTTGAAGTATCTGATGAAGATATCAATATTGGTATTTCAGTACAGAAGGGCAACGATGAACTTAAGGATGCAATCAATGGTGTGCTTAAAGATATGACCGAAGATGATTATAATAAAATGATGGATGAGGCTATTTCTGTACAGCCACTTTCCGAATCATAAAGGAGGAGCAAAATGCTGCCTGAGAGTTTTGGAGGAAGAATTATATATCTTCTTCAGCAATATGGTCCTTCTTTCCTGAAGGGAGCCGGTGTCAGCATGTGGCTGGCGCTGGTAGGAACACTTTTTGGATGTATCATTGGTTTTCTGGTTGGTATCGTGCAGACGATCCCGGTTGATAAGAATGATTCAACAGCCAAAAAGATCCTGATTAAAATTGTGAAATTTATTCTTGCTTGCTATGTGGAGTTCTTCCGTGGAACTCCGATGATGGCACAGGCGATGTTTATTTACTTCGGTAGTGCGGCTGTGTTTAATATCAATATGTCCATGTGGTTTGCGGCAATCTTTATCGTGTCGATCAACACAGGTGCATATATGGCAGAGACTGTCCGTGGAGGAATCCTTTCAATCGATCCGGGACAGACAGAAGGTGCAAAAGCAATCGGTATGACACATGTACAGACTATGATCAATGTCATTCTTCCGCAGGCACTTCGAAATATTATGCCACAGATCGGCAACAACCTGATCATCAACATCAAAGATACCTGCGTACTTTCCATTATCGGTACAGTTGAACTGTTCTATACGACCAAAGGTGTGGCAGGTGCACTTTATACATACTTTGAATCATTCACGATTGCGATGATCATTTACTTCATCATGACCTTTACCTGTTCCCGTATCCTGCGTGTGCTGGAACACAAGATGGACGGACCGGATAACTACGATCTGGCCACAGCGGATACACTGACACATACCAGCGGTATGTATTCTTACAGAGAAAGGAAGGATGACAGAGAATGAGTGAGACAATCCTTGAAGTACAGCATCTGGGAAAATCCTTCGGAAACAACGAAATCTTAAAAGATATTGATTTCTCTGTAAAACCAAAGGACGTTACCTGCATCATCGGACCGTCAGGTTCCGGAAAATCCACTTTGCTTCGCTGCATGAATCTTCTGGAGACACCATCCTGCGGTGAGATCCGTTATCACGGAACAAATATCATGGACAAGCATGTAAACGTTCCTGAATACCGTTCAAAGGTCGGCATGGTATTTCAGAACTTTAACCTCTTTAATAATATGACTGTTCTTAAGAACTGCACGGTCGGACAGGAAAAAGTCCTGAAAAAGAGCAAAGAAGAAGCGCACAGAAATGCGATGATGTATCTGGAAAAAGTTGGTATGGCACCGTATATCAATGCGAAACCGAAACAGCTTTCCGGCGGACAGAAGCAGAGAGTTGCGATCGCGAGAGCACTTGCGATGGAACCGGAGATCCTGCTCTTTGATGAGCCCACTTCCGCATTGGATCCGCAGATGGTCGGAGAGGTGCTGGAAGTTATGCGGACACTTGCAAAAGACGGTCTGACGATGATCATTGTCACACATGAGATGGCATTTGCCAGAGATGTGGCGAAGCACGTAATCTTCATGGGTGATGGAGTCATCGTAGAAGAAGGTACGTCTCAGCAGATCTTTGAAAATCCGCAGAAAGAACTGACAAAAGAATTTTTAAGCCGTTTCAGAAACGCATAAAGTTAAGATGTTTAGATAAAACAACCCTTCCTGTTGTTCAGCGTTCAACAGGAAGGGTTGTTTTTCGGTTAATAAGAATTGGCGGTATGATTTTATGCGTTGGTTCGACAGACAGAGTTGGTTTTCTTTTATGCCGTTCTTCAATCTGGTTATTCAGAATGTCCATGGCAGATAAAGCGATTTTGTCAATCTGCTGTCCGACAGTACTGATCGGGATGATTGCTTCTCTTGAAACGGGAGAGTCATCGAAACCAATAATCTTGTAATCATCAGGCAGGCAGCCATACTTCTGAATCAGATGGTTGAGCATAATGTTGGCGAAGGTATCGTTCGGAAGAAAAATCCCTTTTGTTTTCCCTTTATATTTGGTATCGATTGTTTCAAGAAGGTCTTTAAGGATCCGGGATGTTTCATCATAAGTATGTCCGGTATCTGTAAGAATTATTTCATGAGGAATGTTGTATTCCTTGCAAATATCAGAAAATCCCTGAATACGTTCATAGGATGGTGTCTGCCTGGAAATATCTGCATTGATATGGATCAGGATATCAGCACCTGTTTTGGCAAGAAGACTGGTTGCCTGTACACCTCCCATATAGTTGTCTGTGTTGACACTGCTCACATACTGATCTTCACGCTCAATCGTTACGATTGGAATATTATAAGAAGCAAGTTCTATGGAAGGAATTGTATGACTCAGAATGATCATTCCTTCGATTTTGTATGCAAGAAGTTCCTGTATATATTTTCGTTCGGTTGATTCGTGATCATCTCCGGTGAATACGAGAAACTTATATCCGAAAGAGTCGTAGGTCTTCAGTATCTGATTCAAGATTTCTGAATAGTAGTGCATATAAAGGTTCGGAATAATGATTCCTATAAACTCTGTTTTTCCGTTCGCGAGTATTCTCGCGACTTTGTTTTCCTTATAGTTTAATTTTTCAAGAGCAGTTGCAATGATCTGCTGGTTTTCCAGGGTAAGAGAGTCCGGATTATTAAAATATCTGGAAATGGTTGTTTTGGAAAAACCGGTATATTTGGCGATGTCACTGAAAGTTATATTTTTTTTACCCATATCAGGTTCCTTTCGATAAAATAAAATTTTACCATGTTATAGTGAGAAGTCAATTACTTTTATGATAACAGTATAGCAGAAATTTCAAAACAGAACAATGAAAATAATCAACAGAAACGGTTAAGTAACCGGTTTTGTAAAAACTTTACAAAGTCGAGATATGAAATTTGTATAAAGCAATGAAATTGCGTATGATGGTTGACTTGATAGCATTGCTGTGATATTATCAAACCATAAAGTAACCGGTAACTTTACCGGTAACGTAGAACGAGCACAGGGAAAAGGAGGAGCACATGAAGAAAGCGAAACTGATTTTTCTTGCCGGTCTGGCTATGGCAGTCAGTCTTACAGGATGTCAGAAAAAAGAAGTAAAGCCCGGCGATGTGGCAGGATATGATGAGGGCGAACAGTATCTTTCAATCTGGGTCCACAGTATTGAGGATACTCTGGAAGGACAGGTTTACAGGGAATCTGTAGACAGCTTTAATGAGAAATATAATGGTAAATATTTCGCAG
>OGWX01002766.1_pt1 | contig 10224 bp, 7 predicted proteins | sample 1576151 | NCBI WGS metagenome assembly OGWX01 (sample SAMEA3541591, study PRJEB24748) | human gut metagenome | biome: human gut; feature: human-associated habitat; material: faeces | place: China | collected 2012
TCATTCAGCTTAAAGCCCAGAGGCTCGATCAAGTGCAGACGGGTGTTGGTGGCCACACAGGTACGGCCGATATTGCCGGTATTCATCGGCATTTCCGGCTCAAATAATACAATGTTCATCTTTCTTACTCCGTTTTTCCGTCCAGACGGTCTACAAACCGTTTGATGCGGCTTAAGGCCTCCTTCAGACTCTTTAAGGAATAGGCATAGGATACGCGCAGGAATCCTTCTCCGCAGTCACCGAAGGCGGTTCCCGGTACAACTGCCACCTTTTCTTCCCGCAGCAGGCGGGTCGCAAACTCTTCGGAGGTCATGCCAAACCGCTTGATGCTTGGGAACATATAGAACGCGCCCTGCGGCTCAAAGCACTCGAGGCCCATGCTTCGCAGCTCGCCGAGCAGGTAGCGGCGGCGCAGGTCATACTGCTCGCGCATGCGCTCGATATCGTCCTCGCCGGTGCGGATAGCCTCAATGCCCGCGAACTGCGCGGTCGTCGGCGCGGACATAATACCGAACTGATGAATCTTGCAGATGTGGCGCATCAGCTCCTTCGGCCCCATTGCCCAGCCGAGACGCCAACCGGTCATCGCATAGGACTTGGAGAAACCGTCCACAACAATGGTACGCTCCTTCATGCCGTCCAGCTCCGCAAAGCAGACGTGGCGATCCGGGCCGTAGGTCAGGCTGTTGTAAATCTCATCCGACAGCACGATGATGTTCGTGTCCTTGATGACCGTCGCAATCGCCTGCAGCTCATCGCGCGTCATAATCGCGCCGGTCGGGTTGTTCGGGTACGGCAGGATGAGCAGCTTGGTGCGCGGCGTAATAGCGGCGCGCAGACTGTCCGCCGTCAGCTTGAACTGGTCCTCCGCGCGGGTCGGCAGCGGCACCGGAACACCGCCTGCCATCTGCGTCAGCGGCTTGTAGCATACAAAACTCGGCTCCGGAATGAGCACCTCGTCACCCACATTGACAATCGCACGGATGGTGTTGTCGATCGCCTCAGAGCCGCCGACCGTCACAAGGATCTCCTTGTCCGCATCGTAGCACAGGCGGTACTTGCGGCGTACGAGCGCGGCAATCTGATTGCGCAGCTCGGCAAGACCCCAGTTGGAGGTGTAGAAGGTCTGTCCTTTTTCCAGAGACTGAATGCCGGCGCGGCGAATCTGCCACGGCGTTTCAAAATCCGGCTCGCCCACACCGAGCGAGATCGCGTGCGGCATTTTAGCCGCCAGTTCAAAAAAGCGGCGAATGCCGGAAGGCTGTACCTCTTTTACACGCGCAGAGAGAATCTGCTCGTAGTTCACCATGCCATGACCTCTCTCTTATCGCTGTCTGCCGGATCAAATTCCACACCGTTGTCCTTGTATTTTTTGAGGATGAAATGCGTACCGGTGGACAGCACGTTCTCCATCGGCGCCAGCTGCTCGGAGACAAAGCGGGCAACCTCGCGCATGGTGCGTCCCTTGATGATAACGGTCAGATCGAAGCCGCCGCTCATCAGATACACGCTCTCCACCTGATGGTGCGAATAGATCTGACGGGCGATCTCATCAAAGCCCATACCCTTCTGCGGGGTGATCTTGACCTCGATGAGTGCGGTTACGCTCTCCTTGGATGTTTTATCCCAATCGACCACGGTCTTGTAGCCGAGGATCGTCGAATTCTTCTCATACGCGTTGATCGCAGCAGCCACGTCCTCCTCGGTCTCACCGAGCATCGCGGCCAGCTGTGCCGGAGTCAGACGCGCGTCCTGCGCCAGCAGATCAAGCAGCTTTTCAGGGTTTTTCATAATAAATGACCTCCCTTTTTCGTTTTTCAAGAATTACTTTATTATAGCACTGCGGTGCAGTTCTGTCTATGCTTGGAGCAGAAATTTTGCGGCTGCGGAATGGAGAATTGAAAATGGAGGATGGAGAATGAACGTAATTGGCAATCGGTGTACCGCACAAACGAATTTTCACAAACCACATTGCAGGAGCGAACATTATTCGCCACACCCATTTAACGGCGATGCGGGCGCACACTGTGCGCCCCTACGGGATAACCGATGCAGATGAATTGCCAAATCCATTCACACAAATGAAACCATCGCGATAATTCTCCATTCTCAATTATTGTACAAAAAAGAAGTCCGAAAAACTTTCGGACTTCTTTTCATTACGCCAAAATCAACGAACCACAGCGCCCTGATCCGCAGAGGTGACCAGACGCGAGTAGCGGTACAGCCAGCCGGACTTGACATTCGGCTCACGCGGAACGTACTTGGCACGGCGTGCCTCCAGCTCCTCGTCGGAAACGTTGACGTTTACCTTGCTGTTCGGAATATCGATGGAGATGATATCGCCTTCCTGCACCAGACCGATCTCGCCGCCGGAAGCAGCCTCCGGCGAAACGTGGCCGATGGATGCGCCGCGGGACGCACCGGAGAAACGGCCGTCGGTGATGAGCGCAACCGTGGTATCCAGCTTCATGCCGGCCAGCGCAGAGGTCGGGTTGAGCATCTCGCGCATGCCCGGACCGCCCTTCGGGCCTTCGTAGCGGATGACAACAACGTCACCCGGCACGATCTTGCCGTTGTAAATGGCGGAAATTGCATCTTCCTCGCAGTCGAACACGCGTGCCGGACCTTCGTGCACCATCATTTCCGGTGCAACTGCCGAACGCTTGACAACGCAGCCGTTCTTTGCGATGTTGCCCCACAGAACAGCGATGCCGCCGGTCTGCGAATACGGATTCTCGAGCGGACGAACGACCTCCGGGTTCTTGTTGACAACGCCCTCGAGGTTCTCGCCGACCGTCTTGCCGGTGCAGGTGATGAGCGACAGGTCGAGGAAATCACGCTTGGTCAGCTCCTTCATGATGGCCGGAACACCGCCCGCCATGTAAAGCTGCTCAATGTGGTGCGGGCCTGCCGGAGCCAGATGGCAGATATTCGGCACCTTGCCGGACAGTTCGTTCAGGGTCTCAAGCTGCAGCGGAACGCCTGCTTCGTTTGCGATTGCCAGCAGGTGCAGAACCGAGTTGGTCGAGCAGCCGATCGCCATCTCACAGGTCAGCGCGTTACGGAATGCTGCCGGCGCGAGGATGTCGCGCGGCTTGATGTCCTTCTCGATCAGCTCCATGATCTTCATGCCGGCGTGCTTTGCCAGATGAATACGGGCAGCCGAAACCGCCGGGGTCGTGCCGTTGCCCGGCAGCGCCATGCCGATCGCTTCGGACAGGCAGTTCATCGAGTTTGCGGTGTACATGCCTGCGCACGAGCCGCAGCCCGGGCAGGCGGTATCCTCCAGAGCCACATACTCCGCCTCCGTGATCTTTCCGGCGGAAAGCATACCATAAGCCTCGGTGGCAGAGGTCTGGTCGGCCTGACGGCCGTCGAACTCAACGCCGCCCTCCATCGGGCCGCCCGGCAGGAAGATGCACGGGATGTCCAGACGGGCCGCCGCCATCAGCATGCCCGGAACGATCTTGTCGCACGAGCCGAGCAGGACGAGGCCGTCGAACAGGTTGATCTGCGCCATGGACTCGATGGAATTGGCGATCAGCTCGCGCGAGGGCATGATGAAGTGCATGCCGTCGTGGCCCTGACCCAGGCCGTCGCAGCCGCCGATGACGCCGAACTCGATGGGCGTGCCGCCTGCGCGGTAGATGCCGTCCTTGACGCGCTGCGCGACCTGACGCAGGTTGTAGTGGCCGGGCACGCACTCGCTCCAGGCGTTCGCGATGCCGATGAGCGGACGCTTGAGATCCTCGGTGGTAAAGCCCATGGATTTGTAGGTTGCACGGTAATACTGGTTGCCCAGGCCCTTCAGAATATGTTCGCTGCGTAACATAACGCATTCCTCCTGTAATATCTTTTCACCCGAAAATTTTCTATGCTGACCCCCGGAAACGCCGGCTGTTCCGGAGCAGGTCTCTATACTCAGCATTATAATTTTTGAAAAGATGTGTTTCAAGTTGTCCAAAATGCTTTCTACTTTTGCAATAAAATTTTTTTATAAAATCGTGCAAAACCATCAAATCGCGTAAACTGTTTGCGCATTTTTGCGGGAAATGCGCGGGAAATAAGAAAAAGCGAGAAAAAAACATCGGACAACTTCAGGCTGCGCGCAAAAAAAGCGCCTGCATTGCAGGCGCTTGAGAGACTGTCGAAAAAGTCTGTATTCACGATGCTGACGCTGCCGCGCGGCAGCGCGCATTCAAAAGCGTTTGCTGCGCAAACGCAAAAAAACCGAGGACATGCGCCTCGGTTTTTTTACTCCCAGAGGGAGAAAGTTTCCGAATGGGAACTTTCGGACGTCCGTGTTTTGCGAAGTCAAAACACACTTGTCGGCGAAACTGTAGTTTCGCGACAGTTTTATCGCGCCGTTTTCGTCTGGCGGATGAAGATGCGGTTCGTGTCGAGATGCACGGACATGGCGCTGCGGGCGGCCTGCGGGTCGCGGTCACGCACGGCGTCCAGTATCTCCTTGTGCGTGTCGATGGTCATGGTGAGCAGCTCCTTGCGCGTGATGTTGGCGATCGAGATCACGGCCGCGTCGATGATCGGCATCAGCGGCTCGACGACCATGTTGTGCGAGCATTTCGCGAGGTACCAGTGAAAGCGCATATCCTCGATGAGGTAGTCTTCTCCGGCCTCGATCTTTTCGCGTACCGCGTCGCAGTATTCGGCCAGCTGCTCGACCTCCTCGTCCGTGCGGTTCTGCGCCGCAAGCGCCGCGATCGTCGGCTCGAGCATGAGCCGCACGTCGGTCAGATCGAGCGCGAGCTGCAGCTTGTCCTCGACCGCGTCCAGACCCAGCGGATTGGCGTGGAGCGGGAACAGGGACGCGACGTAGGTGCCCGAGCCGTGCTTGACGCGCAGAACGCCGCGCGAGACGAGCAGCTTGACCGCCTCGCGGACGGTGCCGCGGCTGACCTCGAAATGCGCCGCCAGCTCATGCTCGTTCGGCAGCTTCGCCCCGACCTTCAGATGGTTGTCCAGAATGTACGCAAACAAACGCTCCTCAATCCGTTCGGTCAGCGCCTGACTTTTGATGCTCGACAGTTCCGACATACCGAAATCTCCCTTTCCTTTTTCTGTCTGTGCGGTATTTTTCTGAGATAAGAATATACTGCATTTTCTCCGGCTGTCAATCTTTTTTTCGTCGGGCGCCGCAAAGCTGTAACTGCATAACGTTAAAACGTTGCAACTTTACTCCTCATATCGGTTCGCAGAACGCGAAAACCCCGACGGAAAACGTCCTGTTCCGCCGGGATAGATTGCATGAAACGTTATAACTTTGAAACGCTGTGACTTTATAACTTTACCGTTTTTCCGATGCGCCGGGTTTTTCTTTCCGGCACCTTGACGCCGCGCGGACGGCGCTCACGGCGCGGGCGGTCGCTGCGCTCGGAGCGCTCACGACGCGGGCGTTCACGACGCTGGAAGTGCTCGCCGTCGCCCTCGGAGGCACCCTCGGCGCGAGCCGGGGCCTCGGGCTTATCGAGACGATCGAGCGAGATCTTACCACGATCGTCGACCTCGATGACGACGACCTTGACCTCGTCGCCCACGTTGAGGACGTCCTCGACCTTCTCCACACGACCCTTGGCGACGCGGGAGATGTGCAGCAGGCCGTCCTTACCGGGCAGCAGATTCACGAAGGCACCGAAGGGCTGAATAGAGACCACGCGACCGGTGTACTCCTCGCCCGGCTCGGGAACCTTGATGATGAGCTTGATGCGCTCGACGGCCTGGTCGACGGACTCGCCGGTGCCGCCGACAAAGACGGTGCCGTCCTCCTGGATGTCGACCGAAGCGCCGGTCTCGTCCTGGATGCCGCGGATGACCTTACCGCCGGAACCGATGACGTCGCGGATCTTATCGGTCGGAACCTGGATGGAGACGATGCGCGGAGCGGTGCTGCGCGTGGTGTGGCGCGGCTCAGGGATCACATCGAGCATCTTCTGCAGGATGTACGCACGACCCTCCTTGGCCTGCTGCAGGGCGCGGGCCAGAATGTCGAAGGTGAGGCCGGTGGCCTTGTTGTCCATCTGCAGGGCGGTAATGCCCTCGGTGGTGCCGGTGACCTTAAAGTCCATGTCGCCCAGGAAGTCCTCGAGACCCTGGATGTCGGACAGGACCACGGTCTTGCCCTCCTCCTGGATCAGGCCCATGGCGATACCGGAGACCGGGCGCTTAATGGGCACGCCGCCGTCCATAAGGGCGAGCGTGGAGCCGCAGGTCGAAGCCATCGAAGAGGAGCCGTTGGACTCCATGACCTCGGAGACGACGCGGATGGCGTAGGGGAACTCGTTCTCGTCGGGGAGCACCGGAAGCAGAGCGCGCTCGGCCAGGTTGCCGTGGCCGATCTCGCGGCGCTTGGGGCTGCCCATGCGGCCGGTCTCGCCGGTGCAGAACGGCGGGAAGTTGTAGTGGTGCATGTAGCGCTTGCCCTCGGTGGGCTCGATGGTATCCAGACGCTGGCCCTCGTTGAGCATACCGAGCGACAGGACGGAAAGCACCTGAGTCTGGCCACGCTGGAACAGACCGGAGCCGTGAACGAGCGGCAGGTAGTTATCCTTCACCATGATGGGGCGAATCTCATCGGCGGCACGGCCGTCGACGCGCTCACCGGTCTCGACGACCATGGTGCGCATAGCCTTCTTCTCGAGCTTCTTGAGCGCCACGGGAATCTCGCGCTCCCAAGCGGCCTGCTCCTCCTCGGTGAACTCGGCACGGATGGACTCCTTCAGAGCCTCGACCTTACCGATACGGGAGAGCTTGTCGGCGTCGCGAAGGGCGGCTGCCATCTCGTCGTAGTGGGCGAAGATGCGCTCCTGGACCTCCTCGACGGGCTGGTCGAGCGGGTACTCCTTCTTGACGATGGCGCCGTTGACCTGCTCCCACTCGGCGACAAACTCGTCCTGAGCCTGGCAGAAGGCAGCAAGGGCCTCCTGGCCAAACTTCATGGCGGCGAGCATGTCGTCCTCGGAGATCTCCTCGGCGCCGGCCTCGACCATCGAGATGAAGTCGGCGGAGCCACCCAGCTCCAGATCCAGATCGGAGTTCTCGCGCTCCTCATAGGTGGGGTTGACGATAAACTCGCCGGTCTCCACGTTACGGCCGATGCGCACGCAGGCAAGCGGGCCCTCGAAGGGCACGCCGCCGAGCGTCATTGCCAGGGAAGCACCCATGACGTTGATGACGTCAAAGGGGTTGACCTGGTCGGCGACGAGCGAGGTGGCGACGATGTGCACCTCGTTGCGGAAGCCGTCCGGGAAGCTCGGACGAATCGGGCGGTCGATCATACGGGCCGTGAGCGTGGCCTTCTCGCTGGGACGGCCCTCACGCTTGAGGTAGCCACCCGGGATGCGGCCGGCGGCGTACATCTTCTCGTTGAAGTCGACGGTCAGCGGGAAGAAGTCGTAGTTCTTACGCTCCTTGGAGACGACCACGGTGTCGAGCATCGTGGTGTCGCCCTGCTTGACCAGACAGGCGCCGGTGGCCTGCTTGGCAAGCTCGCCGGACTCAAAGGTGTAGGTCTTGCCGTACAGCTCAAAGGTCTTGGATACGAGTGTCATTGTTCTCCTTTACCCCACAGGCCCCTTGCCTGCGGGCTTCTCATGTGACGCGGGCCCCCTGCCCCCGCCACGCTTCAGAGCGTGATTGTTCACGCCCTTACACAAAAAGAGCGCCCCGCTGCGCAGGACGCTCTTAGCATGTACAAATCCTACTGGATGTTGTCGCGGATGCCCAGAGCCTTGATGAGCTCACGGTACTCGACGATGTCGTTCTTCTTGATGTAGGAGAGAAGACGACGACGACGGCCGACGAGCATGAGCAGGCCACGACGGGTGTGGAAGTCCTTCTGGTGGGACTTCATGTGCTCGGTCAGCTCCTTGATGCGCTCGGTCAGGATGGCGACCTGAACCTTGGGGTTGCCGGTATCGACCGGGGTGTTACCGAACTGGGCAGTCAGCTCCGCCTTGCGCTCTTTGGAAACAGTCATTGTTTCACCTTTCGTTTTGCGTCGCCCACGGGCGACTCGATTCGCCTCGGACTGGGAAGCCGCCGGTGGAGCGAGCAACCAAGGTCGAGGTACCAACAGGTCGGTATGTTACCACAAGCAGCCCGTGCCTGCGCATCATCACCGACCCAACATAAATTCCATCGCACGGAGGCGCTGATCGGTGTGCGTCGCAGCCCACACATGCGAAAGCCCGAGCAAGAACGCCGCCGTATGCGTGTCGATCCTCTCGACCATAAGCGCATCGAAGGTCATGGACATGAGGGCGCGCAGCCACGCGACCTCACCGGTCGACACCAGCTCGGCACCCGGAACGCTCGACGCGCACGACCCGCACATGAGACCGCCCGCCTGGGGCGAAAAATACGACAGCATGGGGTCTCCGCACAGCACGCAGGCCGAAAAATCGGGTCGATAGCCAACGTGCGACAGCAGCTTAAAGACATATGCCGCCACAAGTAGATCCATATGCGCCGCGTCGAGCCCGCTGCCCACCAGGGCAAGCGCTCGCTGCGTTATGGCAAAGGTAAACGGGTCCTCGGCGTCCTCGAACGAGCACACGCGCGCGACCTCGGCGATCGCGCTTGCGGCGCATGTCATCTCGTAATCGGGAGCAGCGCCGAGCGGCGCCTCCATAAGCTCGGCCTGGGAAACCACGTCGAGCGACCGTCCATGCGCAAGCAGCAGATCAACGGTACAGAACATCTCGCAGCGCGCAGCCAGGCGTCCGCCGGGTTTGCGGGCGCCCTTTGCCACGGCACGAACCTGCCGACCCCGCTCGTCAAGCATCGTCAGGATCAGGTCCGTCTCTTTGAGCTTCGTCTTATCGAGCACGAGCACTTTCGTGCGATATGTACGAGAACCTGCCATTCGCGCCGCGTGTCCCTAATCCTCGGCGTTATAGCCAAAGCGGCGAATCTGGGCCTCGTCGTCACGCCAGCCGGCCTTGACCTTCACGTCCAGCTCCAAAAAGACCTGGGTGCCAAAGATGCGCTCAAGGTCGCGACGGGCGTCGATGCCGATATGTTTGATCATCTCGCCGCCCTTGCCGATGATGATGCCCTTTTGGCCCTCGCGCTCGACGTAAATGGTGGCGTGCACGCGCAGCACCTTCTTGGTCTGCTCAAGCGCATCGCAAATCACGCCCACGGAGTGCGGGATCTCATCACGGGTGCGGCGCAAGACCTTCTCGCGCACAAACTCGGCAACGAGCGTCTCATCGGAAGCGTCGGTACCCATGTCCTCGGGGAACCAACGCGGACCCTCGGGCAAAAAGTGCGCAACGGTCTCGATGAAGGCATCGACGTTAAAGTTCTTGACCGACGACGTCACGATCTCGTCGTCATATTCCATAAGCTCGTGGGCGGCCTTAAGCTGCTCCATGACCTGTGCGGGGTCGGCTTCATCAGCCTTGGTGAGCACCAGGACCTTCTTGGAACGGGCATTCTTGACACGCTCGGCAACCCAGGCGTCTCCCCTGCCGATCGGTTTAGTGGCATCAATCAAAAACGCGACAACATCGACATCGTTCAGCTCGAACAGCGCGCTCTTGTTGAGCTCGGACCCAAGACCGTCCTTGGGCTTGTGGATACCCGGGGTATCGACAAAGACCAGCTGGTAGCCGGGGCGGTTGACGACGGCGCGCATGCGACGGCGGGTCGTCTGGGCCACCGGCGAGGTGATGGCGACCTTTTTGCCATAGCAGGCGTTGAGCAGCGTTGACTTACCGGCGTTGGGGCGGCCGACCAAGGCCACGAAGCCACTGCGGAAACCGGGCTCAACGTCGCCAAAGCCCGCGAGGCTGTCGTCCTCGTCGCACAGGGCGTCGAGTTCCTCGTCGCTCATGCCCTCAAACGGGTCGAACTCCTCGGCTTCCTCATAGGCCTCGGTCGCCTTAGCATCCGGGGACTCGTCGTCCAAAATTTCATCGATAGGCTGCATATTGTCGGACATGGGAATCCCTTTCTAAATAAAGCCGAGCGCGTGGGCAAATACCAGCAAGCCCACAATCGCGGCGGTGATTGAAAGTACGTATACCGAGGCGGCGGCGATGTCCTTGGCGCGTTTTGCCAGCGGATGGAGCTCCTGGGTCGCCAGATCGACAATGGCCTCCATGGCGGTATTGCACAGCTCGCCGTGAATCACCAGGCCGCAGCAGATGATAATCGTGGCCCACTCGGCAATGTCGAGCCCCACGATGCAGCCGGCAA
>OGWX01002772.1_pt1 | contig 10211 bp, 7 predicted proteins | sample 1576151 | NCBI WGS metagenome assembly OGWX01 (sample SAMEA3541591, study PRJEB24748) | human gut metagenome | biome: human gut; feature: human-associated habitat; material: faeces | place: China | collected 2012
TGACAGGTGGAAAGTTCTTTGGAACATCCCGTCTCATGAACACAATGAACTATGCTTGTTTCCTTGGATTCCTTTCTTTGGGAGTAACATTTGTTATTGCGACAGGCGGTATTGATTTCTCGATTGGACCAGTCATGTTCTGTTGCGCATTGGTGTCAGGATACAGCTTCACATCCCACGGCGTACCAATGGGAACAGCATTGGTAATGAGTATACTGATCGGACTCATGTTTGGTATCTTCAACGGATACCTGGTAGCATATTGGAGCGTGCCACCATTTATCGTATCTATGGCGAGTATGAATATCGCTAAGGGCATAGCAGCCGTATTTACAAAGACACAGTCAGTCAGCTGGCCACAGTCTACAGATGCTGCTGGATGGTATCGTGATTTTGTAAAGATGGGAGATGTCCCTACAGGATTGTTTATCTTCCTTGGCGTGGCGCTTATTTGCGGCATCATCTTAAATAAGACAAAAGCAGGACGTTATATCCTTTGTCTTGGAAGCAACCGCGAAGCTGTAAGACTTTCTGGTGTAGATGTAAAGAAATGGGAAATGCTTGCATATGTTATCTGCGGCGTTTTGGTTGGTATCGCTGCTATCTTCTATGTTGGAGCATACACAACAGTACAGCCTGGTTACGGCGATCAGTACAACAACGAAGCGATTGCTGGATGTGTAATGGGTGGTACATCCATGGCTGGTGGTTTAGCATCAATCGGTGGAACCGTAATTGGTGTACTTATCATCTCTCTGTTACAGCAGGGTATCCTTGCACTAGGCTTTTCAAAAGACTATCAGTTCATTATTACTGGAATTATTGTTATCGTAGCTGTTTATGCAGACGTATCTGCAAGACGTAGAAAGAATTAATGATAGTGTGAAGAAAGGATAGGTAAGAATAATGGGTGATATTATTTTAACAATGAAGGGTATCGATAAATCTTTCCCTGGTGTTCATGCATTGGACCACGTTGATCTCGAAATAAGAAAAGGTGAAGTTCTTGCATTGATGGGTGAAAATGGTGCTGGTAAATCTACACTGATGAAAGTGTTGACCGGTATCTATAAAAAAGATTCTGGTACGATTACATATGAAGGAAAAGAAGTTGAATTCAAGAATACAAGAGAAGCACAGGATGCAGGTGTTGTTATTGTACACCAGGAGCTGAACATGCTTGGTCATCTGACAGTAGCGCAGAACTTGTTTATTGGTAGAGAATTCAAAAAAGGCATTACAATCGATGACAAGAAGATGAACGAAGAAGCAAAGAAGTTGTTCGATCGATTGAATGTAGATATTGATCCAACAGAAAAGATGGCAAACCTGACTGTTGGTAAACAGCAGATGTGTGAAATTGCAAAGGCAGTTTCCTTTGATGCAAAAGTAATCATCTTTGATGAACCTTCTGCAGCTTTGACAGAGGCAGAAATCGAAGAAATGTTCAAGATTATCAGAGATCTGAAGAAAAAAGACATTGCGATGGTATATATTTCACATCGTATGGATGAGATTAAGGTTATTACAGACCGTGTTACAGTCATGAGAGATGGTACCTATGTAGGTACTTTGATTACAAAGGATTGTACAAAGGAAGATATTATCAACATGATGGTAGGTCGTGTTATCTACGAGGAGCCAAAGACACAGAGTACTGTTCCTAAAGATGCGCCGGTAGTATTAAAGGTAGAACATCTGAATGCAGGCAAAATGGTACAGGATGTCAGCTTCGAGCTTCGTAAGGGCGAAATTCTTGGTTTCTCAGGTTTGATGGGTGCTGGACGTACAGAGACAGCAAGAGCTTTGTTTGGGGCAGATCCAAAAGAAAGCGGAGATATTTATATCAATGGTGAGAAGGTAACAATCAACAATCCACAGGATGCTGTTAATTGCGGTATTGGTTATCTTTCAGAAGATAGAAAACGATTCGGTATTGCAGTTCAAAAAACAGTTGCTATCGAATCTCATATAGAGATTTCGGTAACAACTGTTTTTTTATTGTTCCTTATGTAACTGTTCTCTTATGCCAGTCCTTTTTCTTCCAGGAAATCATGGAAAATCGGTTTTCCTGCTTTGATCCGTCTGGTGCGGAACTGGAATTCGATGATGGTCAGGATCGTAAATACGATTGTGATCACACACATAACAATGACTGGTGTCCAGATGCTTTCTCCTGCGCAGATGACGCTTCGGAAAGCATCTACAGAGTAGGTGAACGGTACCCATGCATGAATCTTCAATACGAATGCCGGTGAAAGCTGTACCGGATAGGTTCCGGCGGAACCTGCCAGCTGGATAACCATGAATACCAGCATCAGGAAGCTTCCTACTTTACCAAGGCTGATATTGAAGAAGTACATGATCGAGGTAAATGCTACAGAGGTCAGGCAGGCAAATGCCACTGCTTTACCCATCTGGGCCGGGGTAAATCCGTCAAATACATGAAGCAGGAAGATTACCAATACACCCTGCAGAAGCGCAAGTGGATATAATACAGAAGCCTTGCTTCCCCACCATGCGAATCCGGATTTTAATTTTCCGTTGTATTTTGTCAGCGGATACATCAGACAGAAGGCAAGTGCTCCAACCCACAGACCTACGGACATCATGTACGGTGCCATCGCATGACCGTTGTTCGGTACTTCTGTCATTTTTGCTTCATCATCATCTACAGGAGCTGCAATCATCTCATAATTTACATCTTCTGCTTTATTTTCTTTTACAGTTTCTGCTCCGTCTGCCAGACTGCTCTGGAGGGTATCGGAACCATCGTCCAGTTTCTTTAATCCATCACCCAGTTCTTTGGAACCGTCATATAACTGACCGGATCCATCCCGGATCTGACCGGCGCCATCGGTAAGCTGTGCGGCACCGCTGTTTAATTTGCTGTTGTTTGCTACTAAAGTTTTTGTTCCATTATATAAGGTGGATGTACCATTTGCCAGTGTGGTGGCTCCGCTTCCCAGTGTCTTCGCACCATCGGCAAGCTGCTGTGTTCCGCTTGTCAGTGCTGCGCTGTTACTGTTCAGAGCAGATACACCGGCGGTATATGTTGCAAGGCCGGTAGTTAATGTCTGAGCACCGGCTGCCAGAGTTTCGGTTCCGGCTGCTGCCTGTGCAGTTCCGGCTGTCAGGGCTGAACCATTTGCAAGAAGCTGTGTTGCTCCGGCTGCTACGGTAGTTCCTGCCTGCTGCAGCTGTGTCGCTCCGCCTTTCAGTGTCGCATCATTTGCTGTCAGTTTTTCAAATCCTGCATTCAGTGCTGCAACACCCTTGGCTGCTGCCGGGAAAGATGCTGTAGAAGTTTGCAGCTGTGTCAGACCTGCTGCCACCTGACCGACACCGGTATCTACCTTTGTGGCTCCTGCATATACCTGAGCCAGTCCGTCGGAAAGTGCCTGCACCGGCTTCGACGGGATATCAGATGGGATTGCAGAAGCTCCGTCTGCAAGCTGTTTTGCTCCGTCATTCAGTCCGGAAGCAATTTTTTCCAGTCCGGCTTTTGCAGTGTTCAGTGATGTCTGGCTTGCACTCAGCTGATCGTTAATTCCTTTTGTGACTGCTGCTGCTTTTGCAGTGTAGGTATCTGCGCTTACAGAATCCACGGCACTTGCATTTCCCTGTGCACTGCTTAATGTATTTGCCAGACTCTTTAATATCTCTGCGGATACCTGTACGGTTTCGCCTTCTGCTGCATTTGCACTGAATGCTGTCAGCTGATCCGCTACAGACTGTACATTTTTCAGTTTATCATTTGCAGCTGTAATCTGTTCGTTCGCTTTTGCGATTTTACTGTTTCCATCTGCAACAGCTGCATTTACCACATCCATGTAACTTCCCAATGCAGTAGATAACTGTCCAGGCAATGCTTCGATGCTACTTTCCACCTGACCGGAAATCTCAGCCGCTTTTGTGGATGCTGCACTTGCATTTTCCATACCTGTTTTTGCACTGGAAAGTCCTGCGCTCAGCTTCTTTAAGCCTTCTGCACTGGTGGTATTCTGTAAGGCAGATACCTGATCCTGAATCTGTTTGATGCCTGCTTTTAAAGCGGCGGTTCCATTCTGCAGTGTTCCTTCTGTGTTAACTCCGGATACTGCATTGTTCAGATTCACGATTCCGGCATATACCTGACCGATACCGGTCAGACCGGACAGTTGTTTTGCTCCTGTCGCCAGCTGTTCCACACCGTCGATATAACCTACACTCTGGTCACTTCCCAGAAGTCCTGTGGTCAGAGAATTCACACCGGTAATATATCCGTTGGCGCCATTGACACCAAGCAGACCACCGGACAGCTGATTCACACCGGCTACATAGGTCTGTGTTCCACTGTTCAGGGTTGCGGCTCCTTCTTTCAGCTGCTCACTTCCCTCTGCCAGCTGTTTACTTCCGGAGTTCAGTGCCTCGGAGTTGCTGTTCAGGGTTGCTACGCCATCGGTGTATTCTTTCACACCGGAGTTCAGCCGATCCACACCGTTAGTCAGTGTCGGAAGACTTGCGGTCAATGTGCTGACACCGTCATCCAGCTGTTTTGCTCCGTCATTGACCTGTGCAACACCGTCGGTATATGATTTCAGTCCTTCGGTCAGTTCCTCAGATCCCTCTTTGAAAGTCAGGGTACTGTCTGCCAGAACTTTCAGGTTATCTGTGATTTTCTTATTACCATCAGATGCATCGTCCATACCGTCTTTGATCTTTTTTGCCCCGTCGGCTGCTTCCTGCATACCGTCTCCGGCGGTTCCGATCTGATCAAAAATAGCTTCCGCATAGGTTTTGGTTACTTCCTCACGGATGCTTGTTTTAATCTTGCCCAGAGCCGTTTCACTTAACTTGGAAGCAATGTAATTGGTTCCCGGATTCGTCTCATAATTCAGGATCATTTTTTCCGGTTGATCATCCATGACCGTTGCCGCATTGGCAGAGAAATTCTTCGGAATGGTAATTACCATATAATAAGTACCATTTTTCAGACCTTCCTTTGCCACATCTGCGTCTACAAAGTTGAATGCCAGTGAATCATTTTCTTTCAGATTATCCACCAGTTGATCTCCAACTGTCAGTGTAGTATCTCCGTACTCGGCTGGCTCATCTTCATTGACGATGGCTACTGGAAGTTTATCCACATTTCCGTAGGGATCCCACATGGATGCCAGGAAAAGCCCCGCGTAAATCGCAGGGATCAGCGCAATTACGATGACTACTAAAAGCAAAATCTTGTTGTGAAATAAACTTTTCCACTCTTGTTTTAGCATTGTATCCCTTCCTTTTTGATGTATTTGTCGACTTTTTTCTATTAATGGATGTGTATTCTATTATTCGCTTTTTACTCTATTAGTAGATTAAAAAGCTATTAGTCGACAATATGTTGATTTTCTTTTCGGAATGTATTATACTAAAGAAAGATAAGAGATACAAGCATCACATTTCTTTTCAATCGTTTATTACTGGACGTTTTGCATTGTATATGTCTATTTGAAATTCTTAAAAATTTCTAATAAATTTCAGGAATTTTTGTTTATATTTTCTTCAGATATGATTTTAAATCTTCCCGGGAAGTTTTCTCGACCTGAAAAAACTCTTTGAGAAAATACGGGAGATGCAATAAAAGGGGGATTTTTATGGAAACGAAAAAAGGAGAAAAAATGGATCGCCGGGTGCGAAAAACCCGTGCACAGCTTCGCGCCGGTCTTGCCAGACTGATGCAGCAGAAAAATATTAAAGAAATCACGGTAAAAGAACTGGTGGATGAGATTGATATCAACCGTTCCACTTTTTATCTGCATTACACAGATATTTACCAGATGCTTCAGAGCATAGAGGGCGAACTGATGGAAGATATTCTGGAAGCCATCAAAGAGCATCCGCTGGATCCGGGAATGAAAGAAGAAGGTTATTCTTTTGCCATCCAGCTGTTTCGGATTCTGGCTGCCAACAAGAATATCTGTGCGGCACTGATGGGGCCGAACGGCGATATGGCTTTTGTGGAAAAGATTGAAAAACTGGTCGAGGACGCTGTTTTGCCGGAACTTTTTACGATGTTCCCACAGAATGTCAACGACATCAAATACGCCTACGCTTTCTGCATCAACGGCTGCGTGGGAATGATCAAGTGTTGGCTTACCGGTGATTCCGACGATACTCCGGAGCACATGGCATATCTGACTCACAATATTGTTTCCGAGGCGCCTCGTAATTTTGCAGCAAAAGTTTTAAATTCTGCCCAGGAAAGGACAACGGTCTGAGAAATATGACGATCTGCAAAAATATTTTTGTCCGCTGACAGAATACTCCACTGAAACAAATACAGATACCAATAGAAAGTTTCAGGGTTGAAATCTGCTTTTACACCCATTTCAACTCTGGAACTTTCTGTTCATATCTGCTGAACTGTTACATATATTTGTCGTTTTTATTTTCCTATTATTTTTCTATGTTTTTATTATCATACACAATTTTCCTGACTTTGTCTAATAGAAAAAAGCAATATCCAGCTATAGGCTATTTCTATAACTAAATATTGCTTTTATCTTCTCATTCTTTTTATCGGTTGCCGTTACCTTCCAGTATCCCCGTCACCTTTTTGACACAGTGCAGGCAGGTCGGTGCTATGTAACAGCATGCTGCGATCCATGCCGCCTGATCCGCGAAGCAGATTGCCGTATACCCCAGGGCTCCGACAAATCCCAGACTGACAATCGTTCTTGCCACCATCTCCGTCACACCGGAAAGTACTGCTCTTCCTGAATATCCAAGTCCCTGTGTCACCATACGGCTCACATTCAGGATACCGAGACTCCAGAAGAAATATCCAAGACACCGCAGATATTTTCCTGATGCATCCAAGACATCCGCTGCTGATTTTTTCACAAAGATCATCGACAGCGTGCGTCCTCCGAAGATCAGCACCAGCCCGATCAGCAGACCATATATCGTTGCAATCGCAACTCCCTGCCGCAGTCCCTTCTTGATCCGTTCCGGCTGCCTTGCGCCCATATTCTGGCTGCAAAATACAGATGCCGAAGTGGCAATTGCATCAAACGGACACATAGCAAACTGTTTGATTCTCATGCCCGCGGTAAATCCGGAAACGCACACACTTCCCAGTCCGTTATTTGCCGACTGCATTACCATACTGCCAATTGCAGTGATGGAAAACTGCAGTCCGGTAGGAAGCCCCATCGCCAGAAGTTCTTTTACCGCAGTTATATTTACCGTTCTGTTTTCTTTTGTCAGATGCAGTACATTCATCTTTCTTCCAATAAAAACAAGACACAGTATGCCACTGATCGCCTGTGCTGTAATTGTCGCAGCAGCAGCTCCCGCACATCCCCATTTCAGTACCACGATACAGAACAGATCAAGAAAGATATTCAATATCGCTGAAAATGCCAGAAAGAGAAAGGGTGTCCGGCTGTCTCCCAGCGAACGGAGAATACTGGATAGATAATTGTATAATAAGGTAAATGGAATTCCCAGAAAAATAATCAGCAGATAGTGATAGGCTCCGCGGAAGATGTCCTCCGGAACTGACAGCAGATGCAGGATCTGTGGACAGCATACAGAACAAAGAATCGTCACTGTCACACCGATTCCCCCAGTCAGTACCGCACCGTTAAATACATAATTTCTCATCGTATCCATCTTTTCTGCCCCAAAGTACTTGGCAACCGGTACACCGAATCCGGTACAGCATCCCATACAGAATCCCAGAACCAGAAACTGTACACTGCTGCTTGCCCCCACACTTGCCAGCGCTTTCGCCCCAAGAATCTGTCCTACGATCGCCGCATCTATAATATTATACGTCTGTTGCAATAAATTTCCGATTAAAAGGGGAAGTGCAAACTGAAGCATCAGTTTTAACGGGTTCCCCTTTGTCATAGATGTTGACATTGTTTCGCTTCCTTTCATATGAATCTGCTCTGTTATTATTTAGCGGATTCTGTTATTTTACATCACTGTTTTGCTATTCTACAGTTATCTCTATGTACCGCTTCCGCATCTTCCAGTTATATTTTTCTCTTTGTTCCTGTAACTTTCTATGCGTTTTGATACTTTTCAATATTCTTCCTGTTTTTATTTCCTTGGATAACGTAAACTCTTCGTAACTGTTCAGTACCTTCACAGTTACGAGCAAAAATGCATTTAAAATCACCTTCGGTGATGGCATTTTTGCTTGTATGTCTCGGGATTTTGGCATATTTATGCCAAAACACCTCGCGGGATAATGGCTGCTGAATAGTTACAACTCTTCAAATATACTTTCTGCTCCGGTGTGATTCGAAAGCTCTCCACCGCTTTCTGAATCGTCTTCTGATGCACCCAGCGATCCAGTTTCCGTTCTTCCAGATATGGAATCACCGTATCCCACTGCTTCGCAAGCGCTGTCGCAAAATACCAGGCAATCATCATGTTTACATAATATTCTTCCGACCGTACCCTTGCAACCAGATCGGCATATTCCGGTCTGTACGCGTCATCCAGATACAGCCGCATCAACATCCCGATTCCATACCGGATCGTGTAGGTGTCTGTGGAAGTCACCCACTCCCGAATCACCGGAAGTAATTCCTCCCGGTGTTTTTCGAAGCATTTCGGCGCCGGCAGATCGCACGTTGCCCAGTTATTTATATATGGAAGAAACTCCTTCACTTTCCGCAGACATTCCGGGTAATCTTTGATCTTTGTTACCAGCAGCATATGCAGATTGTTTTCTTCATAATAGCGATGTGGCAGTTCTTTTAAAAACGCCTCAGCTTCCTGGCTGTGATCTCTGGCAAATTCCCCGGCGAACTTTCGCAACACCGGCGTGCGGATTCCAATAATATCTTCTTTCGGAATCCCCGGAATCAGTCTGGCATGAAATTCCCGATATCCAGGATCCTGCAATGCAAATAACTGTTTTTGCAGTTCTGTTTTCATTTTCATATTTCCTCTCTTCTTCGTATTTTCTGCCGGTTCTTCCTTCATTCCGCTTTGTTTATTCCCAGACATACATGATGACACTCCACAGTTTGCATGAATCGATGTCTCTGCGTTAGTTTCCTCTCCAATTTCTGCAAAACCTTTTTTGACAATTTCTTTCCCTTTTCTCTTTACGTTGTCCAGTACTTCCTCTCCGGCTTGTTTCTTATAGATTATCGTATAGTTCTATCTTAGACCATCCGTTTTCCTTTGTAAACTTTTTGATGATTCTTTTCTTTCATCACCGTTTCGGTTGATACCTCATATCTGACACCGTATATACCGTAATAAATGCCTTCGGATCTTCACGGTTCATGTAGTTCATCAGTTTCTGGTACTCGCCTTTATCTACAATCGTAATAATCTCGTTTCTTTTTTCCATATTATAGGCTCCGATCGACTCATAGATCGTCGCACCACTGTGCAGATCGTGAATGATAAACTGGCGCAGCTCCTCTTCTTTCTTCGTGATGATGCAGACTCTCCGTTTAACGTTATGATTAAAAATAAAGTGATCCAGCACCAATCCGTTAAAATATGTTCCAAGTACACTCAGTACCACTGTCTTTTTATCGTACACAAGTGCCGCAGACAGTGCCACACACATCCCGGACAACGACATCGCTTTTCCCAGATCCATGTGCAGATATTTGTTCATAATCTTCGCCACAATATCCAACCCACCCGAAGATGCATTGCGATTAAATAATATACTCAGTCCCACACTGACTACCAGAATATAACACAGCACATCCAACTCCTGGCTGTTTGTCATCGAGCCAAAATCCGGAAAAATCCCCTCAAACACACCCAGAAACAGTGGAAGCATCACACTGGTATATACTGTTTTCACCCCAAACTCTCTCCCACAGGTGAAAAATCCGATAATCAGCAAGACCACATTCAAAATCATTGTAATCGCCGACAATGGTAAGGGAATAAAATTCGAAAGCACAATACCAAGACCTGATATGCTGCTTACGGAAGCATGGCTCGGTACAAGAAAGAAATAAACCGCCGCGGCAATAATGGCTACCGCAACCGTTAATATACTTGTCTCTTTGATGATACTTTTATAATCTGTTTTTTGATTCATCATTTCTAAGTTCTCCTGCTTATTTTTTCCAGTCTATTATAGTACAGATCTTCACGATAAGAAACAGAAAATTCCAGAACTTTTCCCCATACAGAAAAACCCCGGAAACCTTACGGTTCCGGGGTATCTTACGTTTGGACACAAT
>OGWX01002774.1_pt1 | contig 10208 bp, 8 predicted proteins | sample 1576151 | NCBI WGS metagenome assembly OGWX01 (sample SAMEA3541591, study PRJEB24748) | human gut metagenome | biome: human gut; feature: human-associated habitat; material: faeces | place: China | collected 2012
AACCGGAAGAAGAATTTCATATCGTGAAATTCCAGCAGATGGCAAAAGAAGCTATGGAGGAAATCTATGAAAAAAGAAAGATACCGATTCTGGTCGGAGGAACCGGATTTTATATTCAGGCGGTAACCAGAGATATTGATTTTACAGAGGCGCAGCAGGAAAACACTTACCGTGCAGAGCTGGAGAAACTGGCGGAAACAGAAGGTGCTGAGTATCTTCATGATAGGCTGAAAGAAGTAGATCCGGCAAGTGCGGATACAATCCATGCAAACAATGTAAAACGTGTGATCCGTGCACTGGAGTTTTATCATCAGAATGGTACGCCTATATCTGCACATAATGAAGAACAGAAAAAACAGACAAGTCCGTATAATCTGGCATATTTTGTTTTAAATGCGCCAAGAGATATCCTCTATGAGCGGATAGACAAACGAGTGGATCAGATGCTGGAAGAGGGACTGGTAAAAGAGGTGGAAGGACTGAAACGTGAGGGCTGCCATCGTGGTATGGTATCCATGCAGGGACTGGGATATAAGGAAATCCTGGCTTATCTGGAGGGGGAATATCCACTGGAAGAGGCGGTACGTATCCTGAAACGAGATACCAGACATTTTGCAAAGCGGCAGCTGACCTGGTTTCGACGGGAGTCGGATGTGATCTGGGTTGATAAAGACAAATTTCATTGGGATGAAAAAGAAATTCTGGAATATATGCTGAGTGTTCTTAAAGAGCATGATATTTTGGGATAGTCAGTTAGAAGACGCAATAAATCAGATACAATTGGAAAGGATCATAAAATAACTATGAAGGAATTATATGAACAGCTTGGAATCTCATCCAAAGTCTATGATTTTGGAGCAGAGATCGAAGCATCTCTGAAGGAACGATTTGAACAGTTTGACAAGACTGCGGAATATAACCAGCTTAAAGTACTGATGGCCATGCAGAAAAACAAAGTAAGTGCAGAATGTTTCCAGTCATCATCAGGCTACGGCTATGATGATTTTGGACGAGATACTCTGGAAAAAGTATATGCAGATACTTTTCATACGGAGGCATGTCTGATTCGTTCCCAGATCACCTGCGGAACTCATGCACTTGCCATTGCTCTCTTCGGAAACCTGCGCCCCGGTGACGAGCTTCTTTCCCCTGTAGGAAAGCCTTACGATACCCTGGAAGAAGTGATCGGTATCCGGCCGTCAAACGGTTCGCTTGCTGAATACGGCATCTCATATTCCCAGGTAGACCTTCTGGCAGATGGCACTTTTGATTATGAAAACATCAAAAAAGCAATCAATGATAAGACAAAAATGGTAGCAATCCAACGTTCCAAAGGTTACCAGACCAGGCCGAGTTTCTCCGTAAAGCAGATTGGAGAACTGATCACATTTGTAAAAGGGATCAAACCGGATCTTGTCTGTATGGTTGATAACTGTTATGGCGAATTCGTTGAAACAATTGAGCCAAGTGATGTCGGAGCAGATATGACCGTTGGATCTCTGATCAAAAATCCGGGCGGCGGTCTTGCTCCGATCGGTGGATATATTGCAGGACGTGAAGATTTAATTGATGCCTGCGGATATCGCCTGACTTCTCCTGGACTCGGAAGAGAAGTAGGCGCATCGCTTGGTGTGATGAAGGATTTCTATCAGGGATTATTCCTTGCGCCGACAGTATCTGCATCCGCATTAAAGGGCGCAATTTTTGCAGCAAATATTTATGAAAAACTTGGTTTCCCTGTAATTCCAAACGGGACAGAAAGCCGGCATGATATTATTCAGGCAGTAGAATTCGGAATTCCCGAAGGTGTAATTGAATTCTGCAAGGGAATTCAGGCGGCCGCTCCGGTGGATTCTTATGTTACACCTGAACCGTGGCCGATGCCTGGATATGATTCGGATGTTATTATGGCCGCCGGTGCATTTGTCCAGGGATCGTCTATTGAATTGAGTGCAGATGGTCCGATCAAGCCTCCATATGCGGTATATTTCCAGGGCGGACTTACCTGGCCACATGCAAAACTGGGAATTCTGATGTCTTTAGAATATCTGGTCCGCGCAGGAATCGTAACCTTATAAATTTATAAAAATCTATGCAGAAAAAGAGGATTTGCAGATGAAGAAAATAGCAGTCATTGGCGGCGGTGCTTCTGGTCTTGTAGCTGCGATTGCAGCCGCAAGATCAAACCAAAAAGTTCAGATTACGATATATGAGCAAAAAGATTCTGTCGGGAAAAAGATTCTCGCAACAGGAAACGGAAGGTGTAATCTGACGAACAAAGATATGAAATCTTCTTATTACCGCAGTGAAAATATTCCATTTGTTGAAGAAGTGTTAGAGCAGTTTGGGTATGAAGATACCATACGCTTTTTCTCATCTCTCGGACTTATGGTCAAAGAAAGAGGAAATTATGTCTATCCACATTCAGATCAGGCATCTACCGTTCTGGAATTATTAAAACTGGAACTTCATCGGCTTGGCATCAAAATTCTTACCGGTGTTCAGGTAACGGATATTACCCCGATATCGTCCGGCTTTATGATAAAGCTAAATACAGGAAAACAGAAAGCGGATGCTGTAATTCTGGCCTGTGGTGGAAAGGCCAGTTCAAAACTGGGATCTGATGGCAGCGGATACACACTGGCAAAGGGCCTGGGACATACAATGGTTCCCGTGGTTCCGGCGCTGGTACAGCTTAAGGTCAGGAAAAATCCATTTGCCAAAGCAGCCGGTGTCCGAACCGATGCTTCCGTAACCGCAATCTGTGACGGGAAAGCCATTGCTTCTGACCGCGGAGAATTACAGCTTACAGCGTATGGAATTTCCGGAATTCCTGTATTTCAAATCAGCCGCTATGTTGCGAAAGCTTTATATCTCAAGCAAAATGCAAAGGTTAAAATTGACTTTCTGCCTGAGATGTCAGAAAATGAATTTTTATCCTTTCTTTTAGAAAGAAAAGAAGGGCGGGAGCAAATGACCTGTGCGGATTATCTTCTTGGGATCTTCCACCAGAAACTGATACCGAGATTTTTAGAGCAGGCCCGTATCCGTATGCACACGCTGGTTCAAGAGTTGTCCGAAACGCAGTTCAAAAGCCTTGTGCAAGCGGTCAAGCAAAACGTAGTACTAATTGATACTACTAACGGTTTTGACAATGCACAAGTGTGTGCAGGAGGGATTTCCACTATAGAGCTTAGTGCCAGGACAATGGAATCCAGATATATAAAAGGCCTGTATCTTACAGGCGAACTTCTGGATGCAGATGGAATCTGCGGTGGTTATAATCTTCAATGGGCATGGGCAACCGGCTATCTGGCCGGCAAGGCAGCTGCGGATACGCAGTGATTTTTACAAAGATAACAAAAAGGAGTAAAACATGATACGGATCAATCAGTTAAAATTAAACATTGCACATACTCAATCAGATCTGGAACGAAAGATTTTGAAAACGCTTCATATGAAAAAAGAATATCTTCAGGGATACAAGATCAGACGCCAGTCCATTGACGCACGTAAAAAGCCAGATCTTTATTATGTTTATTCCGTGGATGTCCTGGTAAAAGATGAGGCAAAAATCAAAAAAAGCATCAAGAGTAATCAGATTCAATTTCAGGCGAAAGAAGATACTTATAACTTTCCTGCAAACGGAACCAGAGAGTTCAAGCACCGTCCTGTTATCATCGGAACCGGACCTGCGGGACTATTCTGCGGATATATGCTTGCAATCCACGGATACCGGCCAATCCTTCTGGAAAGAGGGGCCGATGTCGATCAACGCACTAAAGACGTAGAAACCTTCTGGAAGACCGGAACATTAGACCCTTCATCGAATGTTCAATTCGGTGAAGGCGGTGCCGGAACATTCTCTGACGGAAAACTTAACACTCTTGTTAAAGACAAATCAGGGCGGAACCACGAAGTTCTCCGCATCTTTGCCAGACATGGTGCTCCGGAAGCGATCACATATCAAAGCAAGCCGCATATAGGAACAGATATTTTGTCCCGGGTTGTAAAAGAAATGCGTGAATGTATCTGTGCGCATGGCGGAGAAGTACGGTTTCATTCACAGGTCACTGATATCCAGACCGTTACAACAGGGAACACAAAAGTGCTCCGCAAATTAGAAGTATACGATCTCAAAAAGCAGGAAAAATATGTTCTCGATACAGAGCTTGCTGTTTTTGCAATCGGTCATAGTGCCCGTGATACATTTGCCATGCTGCACCAACACGAAGTACCTATGCAGCCAAAAGCATTTGCAGTAGGAGTCCGCATGGAGCATCCTCAGGAAATGATTAATAAAGATCAATATGGAGAGTATTATCCGGACTTTCTGCCCGCAGCACCGTATAAACTTACGGCAAATCTGAAAAACGGAAGAGGTGTATATACATTTTGTATGTGTCCCGGTGGATATGTAGTAAATGCCTCTTCCGAACCTCATCGCCTTGCTGTTAACGGAATGAGTTATAGCAAGCGAGACGGACAGAATGCCAATACCGCCGTTATCGTTACCGTAACCCCGGAAGATTTTGGAAGCAGCCATCCACTTGCCGGCGTTGAATTCCAAAGAAAATTAGAAGAAAATGCATATCGGGAAGGAAACGGCAAGGTTCCGGTACAGTTATTCGGTGATTTTTGTAAAAATATACCTTCGCAAAAATTAGGTGATATTATTCCACAGATAAAAGGTATGTATCGGCTTGCTAATGTCAGACGCATTTTTCCTGAGATCATTGCGGATTCATTACAGGAAGGGGTATGCATATTTGATCAGAAGCTTCCTGGATATGCAAGAAAGGATGCTGTCATTTCAGGAGTTGAAAGCAGAACATCTTCGCCGGTCAGAATCATAAGAGATGATTCTCTGCAAAGCGAGATCCGCGGAATCTATCCTTGTGGAGAAGGCGCGGGTTATGCCGGCGGCATTACATCTGCAGCCATGGATGGAATAAAAATTGCCGAAATGATTGCCGGCACATATCGCCCGTTAGAGACAAAAAAATAAAAATTTTTTATGAAATATGCTCACTTTATGTAGAAAATCGAAAAGAAGTTTAAGAATTTTTTAATATCATAAACCTATACACTTTTTCTGAAATGTGATAAAATGTATTGAGTTTTTTAGATAGGAAAAACGAGGAGGAGTACATATGAAAGGTGCAGGGAGTAAGAACGCCTGGGCTTTATTTCTGCTTATTCTGGCAGGAGTAGTTCTTGGTGGCTTTATCGGAACGCTGGCAAAAGGGGTGCCGGCCTTATCCTGGCTGAGTTATGGACAATCCTTTGGAATAGACGAGCCGATCGTCCTGGACCTGGGAGTGTTAGTCATAACATTTGGTCTGTCGATAAAGATAACCATGGCAAGTATCATTGGCGTGATTCTTTCCATTATCATATATCGTTTCTTATAGTTTACAGAAAGGTAGGTCCCTGACTTTACTTCTGTGAACGTCGTGCGAATCTAAAGAAAATATGAATCAATCTAATACCATGAGAGAAATGCCGAAAGACGAGCGGCCATATGAAAAATGTGCACGTCTGGGAGCGGACAGTTTAAGTGACGTTGAATTATTGGCGGTATTATTAAGAACAGGAACTCAGGGTGAAAATGCAGTAGACCTTGCAAGAAGGGTCCTGTATCATGCCGGCGAAAACGGAATCCTCGGGATTCACCAGTTTAATGTTGAACGTTTGAAAAAGATCAAGGGAATCGGTCAGGTAAAAGCAATTCAGATATCCTGTATATCGGAACTTGCAAAAAGGCTTTCCAAAGCTTCATATGAAGAAACCGTATGTTTTACCGAACCGAAAACGATTGCACAATATTATATGGAAGATTTAAGACACGAGAAACAGGAACATATGAAATTATTGATGTTAAACTCGAAGGCAAAGCTTCTCGGCGAAACCAATATTTCAAAAGGGACAGTAAATGCATCCCTTATTACACCGAGAGAGCTTTTTATAGAAGCATTGCAGAAGAATGCGGTATCAATTATAATTTTACATAATCATCCAAGTGGTGATCCGACTCCAAGCCGTGAAGATATGTTGACAACAAAAAGAATTCTGGATGCGGGTGCGCTTATAGGAATTGATTTGTTAGATCATATTATTATTGGCAATAATTGCTATATGAGTTTTCGTGAGGAGGGCATGCTGTAAATTCTGCAAACAAGATAGAAGAAAGGATTCTGTCAGATGGCAAGAAATGTATACGGGCTGGACCTTGGTTCTTATGATATAAAGGTCTACGATAAGAAAAAAGATACGATCTGGAAAGAGAAAAATGTAATTGCATTTAAAGATAACCGGGATCGCGATATTTTTGCAGTTGGAGATGATGCATTCAGTATGTATGGAAAAGCACCATCCAATATAGAAATCACATTTCCTATGGAGGCAGGTGTCATTTCCAGATTTAATGACATGCAGTTCCTGCTTCAGAACCTGTTAAAAAGGGGACGTCAGTTTTCGCGTGGTTCTGAATATGTGATTGCTGTTCCAACGGATGTAACAGAAGTAGAAAAGAAAGCATTCTTTGATCTGGTAATCCATTCAACGGCAAAAGCAAAAGAAGTAAACATTGTAGAGCGGTCTATTGCTGATGCAGTAGGTCTGAATCTTGATATTCAGAATACAAAAGGTATCATGATTGCGAATTTTGGAGGCGAAACAACCGAGTTATCTGTACTGGCCGGTGGAGGTATGGTTTTAAACCGCCTTGTAAAGGTCGGCGGTCTGACGTTTGACCAGGGAATCATCAATCTTGTAAAACACAGTCACGACTTTTTGATCGGACGGCAGACGGCAGAAGTACTTCGAAGAAATTTCAATGTATTTACGGGTGATTCCGATTCTATATTATCGGTGGCCGGAAGAGATCTGATCACAGGTGTACCGATGCGAAAGCCTATTTCTATTATGCTTGTCCGTGCGGCAATGAAGGATCCTCTGCTTGAATGTGTAAAAGCAATACATTCTCTTTTAGACAGGACACCTCCTGAGGTTCGCAAAGCAATTTATGAAAACGGGATTTTCCTCACAGGTGGACTTGCAAATATGCCAGGCCTCGAAATATATATCGAGCAGATGGTTGGAATCAAATCAAGGACAGCTCTGGAACCGGATACCTGTGCGGTAAATGGGCTGAAGCGTATTATTATGTCAAAAGATTTAAGAAAACTTACATTTTCAATGATAGAAGATAATTATAGGTGGATGAGATAATGAAGACAAAAAATCAATCTTCCCTTCCAAGTAAATACTGGCTGATCATTGTAATCGTCATCTGTGTTATTCTGATGGGGGTAGAACGTATTACCGGAGGGAACGGACCAATCAGTTTCATTGCAAATTATACAGTAATTCCTATGCAAAAAGGTATCGGATATGTAGGACGTTATATGAGCGATCTTTCCGATAATTTTGAGACACTGCAGGATATGAAAAAGGAAAACAAAAAATTACAATCCAAAGTAGATGATCTTACAATAGACAACACCAGACTCCGTCAGGATCAGTATGAACTGGAAAGACTCCGTGAATTATATAAACTCGATGAAAATTATTCAGATTATAAAAAAATCGGCGCACATATAATTTCCAACAGCGGTTCTAACTGGTTCAGCGACTTTACGATCGACAAAGGAAGCAAAGACGGAATCAAGAAAAACTGTAATGTTCTTGCAGGCAGCGGCCTTGTGGGAATTGTAACAGAAGTCGGACCTCATTACGCCCGGGTACGTTCTATTATAGATGATGAAAGTAATATCAGTGCAATGCTTCTTTCTACTTCAGATACCTGTGTGGTAAGAGGTGATTTAAAACAGATGGAAAATGGAAGAATCCGTTTTGAAAAGCTTGCTAATAATGATAATAAGATTGAAGTTGGAGAACAAGTCGTTACTTCGCATGTCAGCGACAGATTTCTTCAGGGACTCTTTATCGGATATGTCAGTGATGTAAAAGTAGATTCCAATAACCTGACACGTTCCGGATACATTACACCTGCTGTTGATTTCAGCAAACTTCACGAGGTTCTTGTTATTACAACGACCAAAAGCGAACTCATCAAACAGGAATCCGGAAGCACCAAGGGAGAGTAGCATATGAAAAGAAAACTTATCACATTTTTCATTATCATTATCTGCTTTTTATTAGAATGTACCGTTTTTCACAGATTGGCATTCGCAACGATCAAACCCAATCTGTTGATTATCGTTACTTCTTCGTTCGGATTTATGAGAGGGAAAAAAGAGGGCCTTGCCGTTGGATTTCTGTCCGGTTTCCTGACAGATGTATTCTGGGGAAACACTCTCGGTTTTTACACCCTGCTTTTTTCGGTAATTGGTTACATGAACGGGTCATTTCGAAGACTCTTTTACGATGATGATATCAAACTTCCTATCGCACTTATTGCGATCAGTGAATTGATATACGGTTTAGTTACATACTTCTGTATGTATCTTTTGCAGGGGGATTTTGCTTTTGAAGCATACCTGAGACAGATCATTATGCCAGAACTTGTGTATACCATTCTGGTTACTTTGATTCTGTATCAGATCATATTACACATTAACAAGAAACTGGAAGCAGAAGAGCAAAGGAGTGCAAGTAAATTTGTATAGTTTATGGGAACGGATCAAATCCGGCATTGCAGAATTCGTACAATCTCGAATATTTGTATTAATTATTGTCTTTTGTATTACATCGGCAATCCTGGTACAGAGAATATTCTATCTTCAGATTGTCAAAGGGCAGGAATATCTTGATGATTATAAACTGCAGATTCAGAAAACAAAAGAAATACAGGGTACCCGTGGTAATATCTATGACCGGAACGGTAATCTGCTGGCATATAATGAATTGGCATATTCCGTTACAATCGAAGATAACGGATCTTATGACAGCATAGCACAACAGAATAAAGTTTTGAACAAGACGATTTCTTCTGTTATTAAAATGGTCGAATCGAACGGAGATACCGTTATCAATAACTTCGGAATCATTTTGGACAGTAATAACAATTATCAGTTTGTTACGCAAAATGAGACTCAGAAATTACGTTTTATTGCCGATGTATATGGAAAATCAACCATCGACCAGCTTTCTAAAAAACAGAAAGCAACAACGGCAGATGAACTTATTCATTATCTCTGTACGGATAAACAAAAGTTCGGAATTAATGAAAAGGAGATGGACAAGTCTACTGTACTAAAACTGATCAATATTCGTTATCAGATCTGGCTGAACAGTTATCAGAAATATATCTCAACCACAATCGCTGAAGATGTCAGCGATGCCACAGTTGCGGATATTATGGAAAATCTGGACAAATTATCAGGAATCAATGTAGAAGAAGAATCACTTCGTAAGTATGCTGACAGTAAATGTTTTGCAAATATTATCGGATATACCGGTCAGATCTCGCAGGAAGAGTATGATGCTTTAAGCGATGCCGATCAGGAACGATACAGCAAAACTGATACTGTAGGTAAGGCAGGACTTGAAAAGGCGATGGATTCTCAGCTTCAGGGTAAAAAAGGAAGCGAGAAACTCTATGTTAACAACGTAGGTAAAGTTATCAAAACCGTAAAAGGAACAAATCCGAAAGCCGGGAATGATCTTTATCTGACGATTGATGCCAATCTGCAGAAAGCTGCCTACAATATTCTAGAGCAGGAACTTGCAGGAGTTCTTCTCGCCAAAATTCAGAACTCTCTTGATTTTGACCGCAATAAGGTAGAAGATGGAAGTGACGTTATCATCCCGATCGGTGATGTATATAACGCAATGATCAATAATGATGTGCTTGACATGACACACTTTACGGATCCCGATGCCGGAGAAGCTGAAAAAGAAGTTGCCTCTGCATTTTCTATAAGAAAAGAAGAAGTTAAAAATACACTGACAAAAGTGCTGAATGATTCAAAAGCTGCCGCATACAAAGATCAGCCAAAAGAAGTCCAGGCGTATCTGACATACCTGGTATCTGATGTACTGACTAACGGTACAGGCGTCTTGATGTCAAAATCCATTGATACCAAAGATGCTACGTATAAAGCCTGGAAAGATGAAGAATCTATTAATGTTTATACGTATTTGAATTATGCAATTTCAAAGAACTGGATAGATACTTCTTTATTAAAAGACTATATAAAATCCAACGAACAATATTCCGATTCCGGAGAAGTATATCAGGG
>OGWX01002783.1_pt1 | contig 10181 bp, 8 predicted proteins | sample 1576151 | NCBI WGS metagenome assembly OGWX01 (sample SAMEA3541591, study PRJEB24748) | human gut metagenome | biome: human gut; feature: human-associated habitat; material: faeces | place: China | collected 2012
CATTAACTCATACATTACTTTTACAGTAAGCATAGCTCCTGTTGCTCCAATCGGATGTCCAATGGAAATTCCACCACCATATATATTTACTTTTTCTGGATCTAATCCAAGATCACGACTTACAGCATATGCCTGGCTTGCAAACGCTTCATTAATTTCAAACATATCAATAGACTTCAAATCAACACCTAGTTTGTTTGCAAGTTTCTCACTAGAGAACTTTGGTGAATATCCCATCAATTCTGCATCAAACCCTGCAATTGCATATCCTTCAATTTTCATCTTTGGTGTTACACCAAGCTCTTCTGCTTTCTCTTTAGACATTACAACAACTGCTGCTGCGCCATCGTTTAAGCTGGATGAATTTGCTGCTGTAACTGTACCGCCTTTCACAAAACATGGACGAAGTTTTGCAAGTTTTTCCATACTCTGTCCTTCTCTTGGACCTTCATCGGTATCAAATATTGTTATATTTCCCTTACGATCTTTCAATTCAACTGGAAGAATCTCATCTTTGAATTTACCTTCTTTGATTGCCTTGCATGCTCTCTGATGGCTGCGTACTGCGAACGCATCCTGTTCTTCTCTTGTTACATGGTATTTCTCTGCTACATTTTCTGCTGTCACACCATTGTGGTTTCCATCCAGAGGCCATGTCAGGATATCAATCACTCCATCCTCGAATACCTTATGTCCCATTCTTGCTCCCCAACGTGCATCATTTACATAATATGGAAGTCTGGAAATGTTTTCTGTACCACCTGCAACAACAACATCTGCCTGTCCTGTCTGAATCTCCATAACAGCCTCTGCAATAGACTGAAGTCCTGATCCACACTGACGGTTTACAGAATATGCTGTTGTCTCTTTTGGCATTCCAGCTTTTAAACTGACTGCTCTTGCAATGAAGCCATTCTCTGCAACTTCTCCAACCTGTCCAATTACAACTTCATCAACATCTGATGGCTGGATTCCTGCTCTTTTCACAGCTTCTTTAACTACCATAGCTCCCATATCGATTGCTGTGATATCCTTTAAGCTTCCACCATAGCTTCCTACTGGAAGTCTTACTCCACTTACAACAACTACTTCTTTCATTTTTATATCCTCCTGTTGTTCTGTTTTTTGCGGTTCTCTCTCGTAAGCAAGAACCGCCTTTGATACTATATTTATTGAATCTGCAATTTTATTTTTAGAAGTTAGATCCGATCTTATTTCCTTTTTCATCGTATTTGTAGAATCCCTGTCCTGTCTTCTTTCCAAGCATTCCTGATTTGACCATTGTCTCAAGAAGTGGGCATGGACGATATTTGCTGTCATGGAATCCGTTGTAAAGTCCTGTCATTGTTGCAAGCATTGTGTCGATTCCAACAAAGTCTGTCAGCTCGATTGGTCCCATCGGGTGGTTACATCCGAGCTTCATTGCGTTGTCAACATCTTCCGGTTTGCTTCCTTCCATTACCATGAAGGCTGCCTCGTTCTGCATTGGAACAAGGATACGATTTACCATGAATCCAGGAAACTCTGGAGCATCTACTGTTGTCTTTCCAATCTTTCCTGCAAATTCTTTCACTACATCATATGTCTCATCGGATGTTACAAGTCCACGAACCAGCTCAAGAAGCTTCATAACCGGTGCCGGATAGAAGAAGTGTGCTCCCATTACTTTGTCCGGACGGTTTGTAACAGATGCTATCTCAGAGATACTCAATCCTGATGTGTTAGATACAATGATTGTCTCTGCATCTGCAAGCTCATCTACTTTCTTAAATGTATCTTTTTTAATCTCAATCTTCTCAGGTACTGCTTCAACTACAAGAAACGCACCCTTTACATCTTCGAAGTTCTGGCTGTATGTCAGGCGTCCAAGGATTTCTGCTTTCTTCTCTTCTGTCATAGATCCTTTTGCTACTTTACGGCTGAACAATTTTTCTACTGTTGCTTTTGATTTTTCGATTGCAGCTTCGAATGTATCAATATTTACTACATCGTAACCTGCTGTCGCACAAGCCTGTGCGATTCCATTTCCCATCAATCCTGCTCCGATAACTGCTACTTTGTTTTTCTCCATGTTTTTGTACCTCTTTTATGTTAATTTTAATTGTTACCCGTTTGATTATTTCTCTTTAAGCTGTAATCCGAATGGTCCGTTCTGAATGAACAGGGACGCATCCATTTCCCTTAGTTCCTCGCTGATGATCGGCTTAAAATCCATCATATCCAGAATCTGTGTATGAATGTCGATACCTGGTGCAATCTCAATCAGCTTCACACCTTCTTTGCAGAGCTCGAAGACTGCACGTTCTGTCACGATCATAACCTCCTGACCTTTCTTTCTTGCCATCGGTCCGTTAAAGGAAAGCTGTGCTACATTTCTCACCATCTTGCGGATCTTGCCTTCCTGAAGAATGTTCAACTTACCATCTTTGAATTCATATTTTGCACCGCTTGCAGTAAATGTTCCAAGGAATACGATCTTCTTCGCATTCTGTGTAATATCAATAAATCCACCGGCTCCAGTACATCTTGTTCCCATCTTTGTGGAGTTGACGCTTCCGTCTTCTCCCAGTTCTCCAAGCCCCATATATGTAATGTCTACACCAGCTCCGTTATAATAATCCATCTGCTCGTGATGGCCAATCATTGCCATCAGATTCTGGCCAATTCCGAAGTCAATTCCGCCGGCCTGAACACCACCATAAATACCAGACTCTACCGTAATAACAACATCATCGGATACCTTTTCCTCATTGCAGACCTTTCCGATCATGTCATTTGGAATTCCTGTTCCAAGGTTGATGACTGCTCCTCTATACAGTTCCTGTGCTCCTCGTCTTGCAATAAACTTTCTCTCGTTGAACGGTGCCGGTGGAATATCTCCTGCCGGTACTCTTGCAAGTCCGCAGTAGGATGGGTCATAGTACCAAGATGAAGTCTGTCTGTGATCTTCCATTGGATTCTCACATACAACAATATCATCAATAAATACTCCCGGAACCGTTACATCCTTTGGATTGATCGTTCCTGACTGTACCACCTGTTTTACTTGTGCAATAACGCGTCCACCATATCTTTTAGCTGCCAAAACTGCTGGAAGTACTTCCAGTTTCATTGCCTCTTCTGTTGTCGTAAGATTTCCCATCTCATCACATACCGTTCCTCGAATCAGAACAGTATCAAGCGGGATCTCTTTATAAAACATGTACTCTTCTCCGCCATATTCGAGAATATCCACAAGATCTGGAAGTGGCTTTGTACGGTCATTCATCTTTCCTCCTTCTACTCTCGGATCAATGAAAGTACCAAGTCCAACCTTAGACATCTTACCTGGAAGTCCACATGCCATACTTCGATAAAGCTGTGCAATCTGTCCTTGCGGCAGACAATATGCTTCTACCTGACTGTTGGCAATCATCTCCATCCATCTCGGTTGCAGACCCCAATGGGATCCAACAATTCTCTTGACAAGCCCTTCGTGCGCCAAATGCTGAATTCCATCTTTTCTATCACTCTGTCCACAGGAATGAACCAAAGTAATATCGGCAGGATGACCAACCGTTTCAAATCTCTTTTCAATTGCTTTCAAAATTGATTCACTTGCACTGACCAGTGTCATTCCTATCGTGCATAATGTAGACCCATCCTGGATCTTTTCTGCTGCCTCCTGTGCAGTAATAAAATTTGCTTTTAACATAATGCCTCCTCTTCTATTGAAAAAGTGTTCTGATATACTTCTTATCTGTCTTAAGTCCCGGTGTCTTCGGAATTGCATCCAGAAAAAGAATCCGCTCCGGCACCTTGAATCTTGCCATCTCTTTTAACATTTCTTCTTTGATCTGTTCCTCTGTAAGTTGTGCACCCTTTTCAAGAACTACAACGGCTGCTGCAACCTCTCCGTACTTCTCATTAGGAATTCCGACAACCGCTGCATCTTTAACCCCCTTAAATGCGATAAGTTCATCCTCTACATCAGTACACCAAATCTTCTCTCCACCACGGTTAACCATATCTTTCTTACGGTCTACGAAAAACACAAATGCATCCTCGTTCTGATATCCCATATCTCCCGTATCGAGCCAGCCATCTTCTGTAAATAACGGTGATTCCATCTTATAATAGTATTCCACTACATTAGCTCCACGGATATAAACTGTTCCGACAGTTCCCGTCTCAACCTCGTGTCCATCATCATCAAGAATTTTAAGTTCCAGTCCTGGAACAGGTCTTCCGGAAGAAGATGGATAAATACTTAAAGCCGTATCCGTCGGAAACAGAGTTCCCGGGCTTGCTGTCTCTGTCATGCCAAATACAGTACGAATCTCTGTGGTCGGCAGCCATTTATGTAACTGCTTTAACTTCTCCACCGGCATATAACTGCTTCCGCACAACATCATACGCAAGGAAGGGAGTGCTGGATACTCTTCTTTCAGATCCATCAAAAGTCCAAAAACTGTTGGCGAACCATGCATGAATGTGATCTTATTCTTTTCAATACATTCCAAAATACGATGTGCTTCATATCTTCTGTATAAATAAACAGTTCCACCAGAATAAACAAACAGTCCTAACAATGCAATCAACCCCGTTACATGATAAATCGGAACTGGTATGATCGTCTTATCTTCCGGTGTTATCTCACATAATCGGTGATATACCATCGTCGCATGAATGACATTGTAATTCTTCATCACAACACCTTTACTGACCGATGTCGTTCCCGAGGTAAACATCAGAATCATCTCATCTTCAAGCTTTCCCTGTGAACCGCCTCTTTTTCCTTTCGGCAGTTCAAGATGCCGGAATCCATATCCTTCTTCCTCGTCAACAGAATAGACAATTGGAAATTGTTCCTCATACTTTTTCACCCAGTCTGTAAATCTTTCTGCTGCCACCAACAGATCAATATCTGCTTTTTCAATCAATGCCTGTATCTCGTGCTCTCTATATTTACTTGGAAATGGAATCACAACAGCACCAATCTTGCAGATTGCATAGAACACAGTACAGAACTCAATACTATTATGAAGAAGCATTCCTACATGCTGTCCTCTTTGAAGCCCTTTTTCTGTCAGCCACTGTGCAAAATCATCTACCATCCCGATGAACGTTCCATAGGTGTAGGCTCTATTCCAGTTGTCAGAAAATCCAATCTTATCTGGAAATTTCTCCGCTGTCTCCTCAAGAATCTCATAATAATTATTTTTCATATCTGAGAATGTACAGACCTGGTGATTTCCGATCGTCCGCATTTCCATGCCTTTCGTCACATGAACATTCCAGACCTCTTGTCCCTTTATCATCTCAAACTCCTTTCAGCTTACGCTGATCATTTTATGAAACCGCTCCCATAAATATTCAAAAAAATATTTGTTCTTTCGAACTACCCATAGTTTATTATATTTTATAGTCTTTTTCAATCTGAAATTGTCACAATTTTTATTTTATTTCTTGTTTTATTTGCACAAATAAATAGTTTATTTCACTATATTAGTGAATACCGCTCCCATTATTTAAATCTGTTTTTATTGGTTTTAAGAAGTATTTATGATATACTCAAGATTAAGAAAAAGACTTTTGACAGCACCAACAGAAAAACCAAATGAGGTAACATCATGAATGAGAAAATTGATATTAACTATATTGCAAAAAAAGCAAATGTCTCTCGTTCTACTGTCTCAAGGGTTCTGACAAAAAAAACAAATGTAAAGGAATCCACACGTGAAAAAGTAGAGCAGGTCATGGCAGAACTGAACTATCATCCAAACTCTATGGCCAGAGGACTTGCTACTGGAAAACAGAATATCATCGCGCTTGTAGTTTCCGATATCCGGAATCCTTTCTACGCACAGCTTGTCTGGACGATTAGTACTTCTCTTCGCGAAAAGGGGTATCTTATGACACTTTATAACAGTGCAGATATGACACGAAAAGACCGTGAATCTCTCTGGAGTCTTTTAGACTATGGATTCTCCGGTCTGATTATGGCAGACGCAAGAAAAGAGGATGATTTTTCTCAATTCTTAAAGCAGGCTGACTGCCCGATTGTTCTCGTCAACAGGACACTCGGCATTGCCAACACATACGATACGATCACTTTGGACAATATGCAGGGCGGATATCTCGCAACAAAGCATCTTCTGGAACTTGGTCATCGGCGAATCGCCATGCTCCGCGGACCAGAAATTTCTACAACCAGTCAGGGACGTTACGAGGGATATGTCTATGCACTTCAGGAAGCCGGAATTCCATTAGATAAGACTTTGATCCGTGCGGGAAAACTGAACATGGAATTTGGACGGGAGTTTGCCAAAAAAATTATTCTTCATTCTGACAATCCCCCTTCTGCCGTATTTGTTGGAGGCGATTTCACCTGTTATGGATTGATGGATGCCTGCATCCGTGCAGGAATACGAATTCCAGAAGATTTAAGCATCGTCAGTTTTGATGATATTCCTTTTTCTGATACAGCAATGGTTAATCTAACTACAATCTCCCATCCTTATACACAGATTGGTGAGCTTGTTGCTAAGAAGATTGTCCATAGAATCGAACAGCCAGATGCTCCTGTCGAACAAATCACATTGCTGCCAACCCTTGTAAAAAGAGGAAGTACAGCACCATACAAAAAATAATTTTTTCTTTTAAACTTTTATCAATGAAAAACTCAAAAGCTGCCGTTTTACAAAAGATTATTTTATAAAGCGGCAGCTTTTTATATTAACTGTTTTTTTCTAATTCGATAGATTCATCCGCCAGCAGATGATACAATTCATCAATCTGGTCGTCAGAAAGCACCCTCTCATTCTTTTCATTTTCTTCTTTCAGTGTCTGAATCAGCTGCTTCCTATGGATTACAGGAATTTCATTTTCAGGTGTTCCATCCCATGTAATTTCTGCATGCTCTGGGAATATAATAACAGAACGCACCGGAATCTTAGTAGCCCCGATTCTCTGTTCTATTCTCTTTGCAAAAAATCTGCTCTCATCCATTGGATTCTTGAACAGGTACTCATGCTGTTTGTCCGCCTGTCCCTTCTTCCCTTTTTCCGTGTAATATTGCTTGTAATCTCCATGTTTCTTCAGAACAACCTTTCCGCTCTGATTCTTCACATTCAAAACGTAGATTCCCGATGGGATGAGTATCAGGATATATGCCTGTGGAGTCTTCTCATTCTTGCCCTGTGCAATCTGATAGAAAATCTTATGCTTTCCAAACTCATTATTCAAATAAAAGCTTTCAGACAAACGTACTAGATTTTTCCTGCGAAATGCATACTCAAAATAACTTGAATAGATTTCTATATAAATGCTTCTTCTAAAACGATTCCACTGGTAAATCGTCTTGATCAACCAGTATCCTCCTGCTACAAATGCAAGACCTATTAAAACGTCACTCCACACTGACATAGCTACCTCCTGAATTTATCCTGACCTCTTTAGTCGAGTTCAGGTCCGTTATGTTTCTCGAACGAATACTGTCCGCTGGAACCAATCACTCTCATATAAGATTTAATAAAATCCTTCATTGCATCTTCCACAGCAATACACAAATCCATATAATCAATCTGTGGATTCTCTGTTAATGTTGCGATAGATGCATTTGTTGCATGACGCATCAAATCTGTACACACATTAATCTTGTTAATTCCACATGCAACAGCTTTTCTGATATTCTCTTCGCCAGCGCCACTACCTCCATGAAGTACAAGCGGCATATCAAGTTCTGCTTTAAGTTCCTTCAGACGTTCAAAATCAAGTTTTGGAATCATTCCTTTTGGATATGCTCCGTGTGCTGTTCCAATTGCCACTGCCAGACAGTCGCAGTTTGTTCTCTCTACGAACTCTTTTGCCTGTTTTACATTTGTATACAGATCCACATTACTGTCATCGGCTTGTGCTGCCTGTCCTACATGTCCAAGCTCTGCCTCACAGGAAAGTCCCATTCCATGTGCGAGACTTGCGATCTGCTGTGTTCTTCTTACATTCTCTTCGAATTCATAGCTGGATGAATCGATCATTACACTAGAGAATCCATACTGCATTGCAGCTGTAATATCCTCAAAATTCGCCCCATGATCTAAATTGAACGCAACTGGTACAGATGCTCTCTTTGCAAGATTTTCAATCAATGGAGCCATTATATATCCATATCCATGCGCCTTCATCTGGCGAGGAGAAATATTAATAATAACTGCGGACTTCTCTTCTTCTGCTGACTCGATAACTGCCTTCACCTGCTCCATATTAACACAATTAATTGCCATAACTGCATAGTTATTACGATGCGCATGTAACAGCATGTCTTTCATTGATACGTACATTTTTCTTCCTCCTGATTTCAAAAAGTGAGATGTCCTAAACAGACATCTCACTTACATACTAAAGCATGTGAGAGAAGCTGCCAATGGCAGACTCTCTGCATTTATTTACTTTTCAAACAACTCTTAAATCAACGGATTCTCCATTTCCTCATCCTCAGCACCTTCTGCAAGAGGTCTCTTAAGGATAGAATACAGAAGACCTGTGATACATCCTCCCAACAGCCACAGTCCAATGAACAGAAGTGGGTTAGACGTCATAGCCACTGAGAATACACCACCGTGTACTGCCGGAGATTCCAGTCCAAACATCATACACAGACCACCTGTAATTGCACCACCAACACAGATAGAGGCTGTCAGTCTTACCGGATCTTTCAACTGGAATGGGATTACACCTTCCTGAACATAGCAGCAAGAAAGAATTACCAATGATAAAGCCTGCTCCTTCTCAGTTTTAGTGAATTTGTTACGGCTCCATGGAAGTACTGTAGAAATAGCAATTCCAAGAGGAGATGTCATACCTGCACACATCTTAGCAGATGTAGGAATAAAGAATCCATCAGCATTCAGTCCATTTACAAACAGAGCTGCTGTCTTATTAACCGGACCACCATTGTCAAATGCGATCATTGCACCAATAACTGCACCAAGTACGAATCTTGAACTAGCACTTAAAGCTGTCAGCCATCCTGTAACAATTCCCATCAACCATGCGATCGGAACACCAATAACATACCACATCAACAACCCAACAATCAATGTCGAAAGTACTGGAATAAACATAATCGGCATAATTCCCTGTAATGCCTTCGGAACTTTAATCTTCTTCATTTGAAGAACAAACCATCCTGCAATCAGAGCTCCAACAAGACCACCTACAAATCCTGTTTTCATAAGTCCTGCAAGTACACCCATTGCATATCCAGGAGCAATACCCGGCTTATCCGCAATAGCATACGCAATAAATGCTGCCAGACAAGGGACTGCAAATGCAAACAAGTTGTTACCAATTGTGAAAATAACCTGAGCCAATGTCTGCATCTCGGCAGCTGTGTCTCCAATGTTATATCCTCCCATCATTTTTGCAATCGCTGTGATAACACCACCACCAACGATTACCGGAATCATGTAGGAAATACCTGTCATGATTGCATCTTTACAAACTGTACCTACACTTTTTTGTTTTTTTCTTTGAAGTTCTGCCATAATTATCCTAATGCCTCCACTAACTCATCAATTACTACATCTGCATTTTTGATTGGTTCATTTACCTTAAAACTCATCGTTGGAACATCTTTAAAACGACTGGATCCTTTGATTTTTACATCACTAGCAATAATGCACGCATCACATCTTGCAATATCTTCTGCTGTAATCTCGTCTTCTACTCCCTGTGCTCCCTGCGTCTCAACCTTGATTTCGATTCCTTTTTTTTGAGCCGCCTTTTTCAGATTTGCTGCTGCCATATAAGTGTGGGCAATTCCTACAGGGCAACTACATACTGCTACTAAATACATACTCCTATTCCTCCTTTTTACTTTTAAATATATCGATGATCTGATCTACGTCAGTAGCATCCTTTAATGCCTCTCTGAAATCATCATCCATCAAGCCAACTGCCAGACTAGATAACATTTTCAGATGTACGTTATCTGCGGAATTCGGGGCTGCCAGCATAATAACATAATCTACAGGTTCTCCATCAAGTGACCCCCATTCAATTTTCTGATTCAACTTTACCAAAGTAAATGCTGCTTCTTTTACACAATCACTCTTACAATGCGGAATTGCAATTCCATTTCCCATACCAGTCTCAAATTCAAGTTCTCTATCTTTTACTCCTTGTAAATATTTTTCATA
>OGWX01002784.1_pt1 | contig 10180 bp, 10 predicted proteins | sample 1576151 | NCBI WGS metagenome assembly OGWX01 (sample SAMEA3541591, study PRJEB24748) | human gut metagenome | biome: human gut; feature: human-associated habitat; material: faeces | place: China | collected 2012
AGAGCACACGGTTCATACCCGTGGTGTCGCTGGTTCAAATCCAGTTCCCGCTACTATAACGAAGACTGCGTGCTTAAGAAATTAGTACGCAGTCTTTTTACGCAAATTTACTGGTTACTGCTTATATCAAGCAAAGAAATAATAGTATTAAGGAGCAACTTGTGGTAATATAACAGATAATGATATAGAAAAAAGTTGTTGTCTTTCGTTTATATTTTAAAACGTGGCCAATAACAGAAATACGGAGGAAACAAGATGAATAAGAAAAGCGGATATGCGCTCAGAATAGTACTTGGAGGTTATCTTACCTACCTGGGTATCAGAATCTTAAGTGAGATGATCCAGCAGCGTCCTAGCAATATGACACTTATGTCAGTACTGGCAGTTGTATTTATCCTGGTTGGAGTTGCTTATGCAGGGAATGCCATCTGCAAAACGTTTGAAATTGATATCAAAAAGCAGATTGCGAAGATGATAGCAAAGAGAAAAGCGGAGCAGAAACGAAAAGCAGAAGAAGCGGCAGCGGCGAAGGAAATGTCACAGGTAACAGAGAGCACAACGACAGAAGCATCAGAAGACGAAAAAGTATCAGACGATACAATGCCGACAATGCTTTCAGAAGAAGACAGGAAGAAGTTGAAAGACGCAGTGTCTAAGGCGGATTTCGAGGAAAAAACAATGCAAGACAGCAAGGCTGAAGCTATAGAAAAAACAGCAGATTCAGATTCAACAGAAAACGAAGCAGCGGAAAAAACAGTATCAGAAGAAAAAGTAGAATCAGTAGAAAAACTGGCGACTACAACAGAATCAGAGGAAACACCGGACGAAGAAATAAAAGCTGAAGAAACAGCAACTGAAGAAACATCGGTTCAGGAAGAACTGACAGACACAAGAGTGGTAGATATTTTTGCAGAACTGAATGAAGAACCTGTTTCAGAAGATGCTGAAAATGATTTTGAGGAGAAATAATTATGCGTGTAGGTATGGGATATGATGTTCATAAGTTAGTTGAAGGAAGAAAACTGATCCTGGGTGGAGTTGAGATTCCTTACGAGAAAGGTCTCTTAGGACATTCAGATGCGGATGTTATGCTGCATGCCGTAATGGATGCACTGCTTGGAGCAGCAGCACTTGGAGACATTGGCCTTCATTTTCCGGATACAGATCCAAAATATAAGGGCGCATCCAGTATAAAACTGCTCGAGCACGTAGGCGGACTTTTGGAAGAGAATGGATATGTGATCGAGAATATTGATGCAACGATCATTGCGCAGCGTCCAAAGATGCGTCCGCATATTGATCAGATGCGGGAAAACATGGCGAAAGCGCTTAAAATTGATGTTGATCAGATCAATGTAAAGGCTACAACAGAAGAGGGCCTTGGCTTTACCGGAAACGGCGAAGGAATCTCATCTCAGGCGATCTGTGCGATTGAAAAATTTACGAATTACAGTAGCGTGGATGTGATGGAGAAGCCTGCAGGATGTGGTGGATGCTGTGCGGGAAAATAAGATGAAGATTCGAAAGCTGGATCAATCAGAGCATTGGAAAACAAGGAGCTTGTGGGAACAGGTATTTTCAGAAGACAGTCAGGAATTTGTTGATTATTACTATTATATCAAGACAAAAGACAATACGATTTATGTAATAGAGGAAGACGATGAGATACGTGCGATGCTGCAGCTGAACCCTTATCAGGTAAAGTTACAGGAAAGTGTCGTCCCATCGGATTATATCGTGGGAGTTGCCACGCAGGCAGAATATAGAGGCAGAGGATATATGAGAAATCTTCTGATTCATGCATTACAGGATCAGTATTCGCAGAAGATGCCATTTACCTTCCTGATGCCGGCGGCAGAAGCAATCTATTATCCTTATGATTTCCGATTTGTTTATGAACAGAAACAAATCGAGCTTGATGAAGCATTTTTTTCTGCAAGAAAAGAATATAAAAATGATAAATATAGAAATATATCACAAGAGCGGATTGTAGACCGTGATGCAAGATTTATGGATGCAGGGAAGATGGCGGCATTTGTTGAAGAGAATTTTTCAGATTGCTGGAATGTTGTTGCTTTAAGAAACGCACAATATTATCAGACACAGATTCTCGAACAACAGAGTGAGTTTGGTGGTATGCGGCTTGTCTTTGAAGAAGAGAAGCTGGTCTGTATCTACGCATATGCGAAAGAAGAGGGGCTCGAGATCAGGGAACCACTTTGTTTGGAAGGGAAAGAAGCTCTCCTCTGGGCGTCGGTGGATGGTCTTAGAGAACCGGAAGAAAAGGTCATGGTCTATGGCCTTGAAGAAATACCGGATTGCCTGGATGGTGAAAAGTCAGTAAGCAAAGGTATATATAAAGAAAAACCGGTCATTATGGTCAGGATCGTTCATTTACAGGGATTATTTTCTAAAATGAAAATCCCGTCAGAATGTGAGATTCATTGTTCTTTTGCGGTGATCGATCCGATTCTTCATAAGAACAGCAGGATCTGGAAACTCAGTAGCTCAAAAGGAGAAGAAAGCCTGAGTATGTCTGAAACGGAAGATTCACAGGGAGTACTTTCCATTGCAGCATTGACGGAAATATTGTTTGGATACAAAACTCCTGAAGAAATACGTGCAGAGGAAAGCGTAATTCTTACAGAAGAACTAGAGGAAGAACTGAGGAAACTTCAGAACTTCTGTCCAATATTTTTGAATGAGATTGTCTGAATAAAATGTTAAAATGCAGTTGATCGGCAGAGATAATAGTTGACAAAAAGTGATTTTTTGCATAAGATAATAGAGATATTGAAAACAATAAATATTGGTAATAGAATTGAGAAAGACAAAGAACGGGAAGAGTAACAGAGATTTGGACTCATAGAGAGAAGGTGTCACCGGCTGAAAGCACCTTTGAGAGAAGAAACTGTGAAGTGCCCCCGGGAGTCGATCCTGTGAATGGAGTAGCAGGATACGTCAGGCACACGTTACGTGCGTGAAAGTGAAAGAAGTATAACTTCTTTTATTAGAGTGGAACCGCGGATAGAACTTCGTCTCTAGATTGAGACGAAGTTTTTTGTATATTCGAAAAGTGATTGCCTAATATACAAAAAACGTTCCGCTTAGGGTGTTAAGTGCATTCTTGAATCAGAAAGGAACGATAAATATGGGAATGATATCTTATGTCAAACAGGAGATCGAGGTGATCCGAGAGCGAGATCCTGCGATCAAATCAAACATGGAAGTATTTTTGTACCCAAGCTTTAAAGTAATCTTAAGCTACAGAGTGGCGCATAAGCTTTACCTGAAAAAGCATTATTTCTGGGCACGCTGGATTTCTCAGAGAGCAGCGCGTAAGACAGGGATTGAGATCCATCCGGGTGCAACAATTGGAAAGGGACTTTTTATCGATCATGGAACAGGTGTGATCATCGGAGAAACTACGATCATCGGAGATAATGTAACACTGTATCAGGGGGTTACGCTTGGCGGTACCGGAAAAGAACAGGGAAAACGTCATCCAACGTTGAAAGATAATGTTATGGTGAGCGCCGGCGCAAAGATCCTGGGTTCTTTTACAATCGGAGAAAATTCTAAGATCGGAGCTGGTTCTGTAGTACTTGAAGAGGTTCCACCGAACTGTACAGTTGTCGGTGTGCCGGGACGAATCGTCCGCATGGACAACAAGAAAGTCCCAAGAAGTGATATGGATCAGGTACATTTACCGGACCCGGTACTTACAGACATTCGAGAACTGCAGGAAGAGAATATAAAACTTCACAAACGTTTGGAATCTATGATAAAATATATGCGATGTGTGGAGAAAGAAAATAAGGAGAGTAAGAACGATGAAGATTTATAATACAATGTCAAAAAGAAAAGAAGAGTTTGTTCCTCTAGAGGAAGGAAAAGTAAAGATGTATGTATGCGGTCCGACTGTATATAATTACATCCATATTGGAAATGCAAGACCAATGATCGTGTTTGATACTGTCCGCAGATATTTTGAATACAAGAATTATGATGTGAATTATGTATCTAACTTTACGGATGTCGATGACAAGATCATTAAGAAAGCAAACGAAGAAGGCGTTACAGCAGAAGAAATCTCACAGCGTTACATTGCAGAGTGCAAGAAAGATATGGACGGCATGAATATTGAGCCGGCAACAAAGAATCCGCTTGCAACAGAAGAGATTGACGGTATGATCAGCATGATTGAGACACTGATTGAGAAAGGCTACGCATACGAGAAGAACGGAACTGTATATTACCGTACAAGAAAGTTCAAAGATTATGGTAAATTATCCCATAAGAACCTTGACGATCTTCAGTCAGGCGGACGTGCCCTTCTTGTAAGCGGTGAGGATGAGAAAGAAGATTCTCTGGATTTTGTTCTCTGGAAACCGAAAAAAGAAGGCGAACCTGCATGGGTTTCTCCATGGGGTGAGGGACGTCCGGGATGGCACATTGAGTGCTCAGAGATGTCCAAGAAATATCTTGGTGAGCAGATCGATATTCATGCAGGTGGGGAAGACCTGATCTTCCCACATCATGAAAATGAAATTGCACAGAGTGAAGCAGCGAACGGAAAAGAGTTCTCCAGATACTGGATGCATAACGGGTTCCTGAACATTGATAACCGTAAGATGTCCAAGTCTCTTGGAAACTTCTTCACAGTTCGCGAGATCAGTGAGAAGTATGACCTTCAGGTACTTCGTTTCTTCATGTTAAGCGCACATTACAGAAGTCCACTGAACTTCAGCGCTGAATTGATGGAAGCAGCAAAGAGCGGACTTGAGAGAATCATTACAGCAGCTGATCGTCTGAAATTCCTTATGGGAAGCGCGAAGACAGAAGATATGGCAGAGACAGAAGCAGAGAAGTTTGCAAAGTCAGCAGAATATGTTGGAAACTTTGAGAGCGCTATGGATGATGACTTCAATACAGCAGATGCGATCGCTGCAGTATTTGATCTTGTAAAATTCATTAATACGATGACAGACGAAGACAGTTCCAAAGAGTATCTTGAGAATCTGTTTGACCGTCTGGTAAGACTGACAGAAGTACTTGGAATTATTGTTGATAAAGAAGATGAGATTCTTGATTCTGACATTGAAGCACTGATCGCAGAGCGTCAGGCAGCAAGAAAAGAGAAAAACTTTGCAAGAGCAGACGAAATCAGAGATGAACTTCTTGCGAAAGGTATCATTTTGAAAGATACAAGAGAAGGGGTACAATGGAAAAGAGCATAACAGCAGGTTTAGAAGAGTATATCCGGACAATTCCCGGAATGAAAGAGATTGATGCAAAGCAGTGCTCTCCGCTGGTTCTTGCCTATGTGGGAGACTGCGTGTATGATCTGATCATTAAGACAATGGTGGTTGGTCGTGGAAACAGGCCGGTCCACCGTCTTCATGAAGAGACAAGCCAGTATGTGCAGGCATCAGCACAGTCCTTTATGATGCGTTCCATGCAGGAGCATCTGAATGAGGAAGAACATGGAGTTTACCGGAGAGGAAGAAATGCACGATCTGTGTCTCCGGCAAAGAATCAGTCAATTACAGATTACAGAAGAGCGACAGGGTTCGAGGCGCTGATCGGTCATTTATATCTGACAGGACAGTATAAGAGACTGACAGAGCTGGTAAGCATAGGACTTGAAAGCATCGAAAAAGAGAAAAATGATAAAGGAGCAGAACATGCAGGAAAATAGGGAACAGGGAACAGATACATTTGTGATCGAGGGGAGAAATGCTGTACTGGAAGCATTTCGTTCCGGACGTACAATCGACAAGATTTATGTTCTTGACGGATGTCAGGACGGACCGGTAAGAACAATTGTACGTGAGGCAAAGAAACATGGCTCACTGATCAATTTTGTGACAAAAGAAAGACTTTCCCAGCTCTCAGAGACTGGGAAGCATCAGGGTGTAATCGCGCATGCGGCAGCATATGAATATTCTACGATTGACGATATGCTTAAGCTGGCAGAAGAGAGAGGCGAAGCTCCGTTTCTGATTCTTTTAGACAATATTGAAGATCCGCACAATCTTGGCGCGATCATTCGTACAGCGAATCTTGCAGGTGCACACGGAGTCATTATTCCAAAGAGAAGAGCAGTTGGTCTGACAGCGACAGTTGCGAAGACATCTGCCGGAGCTTTGAATTATACACCGGTCGCAAAGGTGACGAATCTTGTGAAGACAATGGAAGAACTCAAGGAAAAAGGACTCTGGTTTGTATGTGCTGATATGGATGGCGAGCAGATGTATGACCTGAACCTGACAGGACCGATCGGTCTTGTGATCGGAAATGAAGGTGAGGGCGTTGGCCGCCTTGTGAAAGAAAACTGTGATTTCGTTGCAGGAATTCCAATGAAAGGTCAGATTAATTCTCTGAATGCATCTGTGGCAGCAGGCGTTCTTGCTTATGAGATCGTAAGACAGAGGATTTCGCAGAAATAAATATGAGTATTGCTCGAAAAAAGAGTGATAACAGGTGATAATCGGATGAGTAAGTATGACAGAATGACAGATGAGCAGCTTTTATGTGATTACAAAAATGGAAATCAGGAGATTATGGATTACCTGATGGTGAAATATAAATCCATGGTAAGGAAGAAAGCGCGTGCAATGTATCTGTTGGGGGGAGAGAACGAGGATCTGATCCAGGAAGGAATGATCGGTCTGATCAAAGCAGTGCGGGATTTTGATGTAACGCAGAAAACATCATTTTCAAGTTTTGCAGAACTTTGTGTTTCCAGGCAGATGTACTCAGCGATTGAGGCGTCAAACCGAAAAAAGCATCTGCCTTTGAACTCCTATATTTCGCTGTATGAAGACAGTGAACAGGAAGGAGAAGGGAGAAGTCTTCCTTTAATTGACACGATAGAATCATCGAAGGAGAATGATCCGGAAGTTCTTTATTTTGGAAAAGAATATACAGAAGCTTTTGCGGAGCAGCTGAAAGAATTGCTCAGTCCATTAGAAAATCATGTTCTTTATCTGCATTTGATGGGAACCGACTATAGAACAATTGCAGAATTGCTTGGAAAGAGTCCGAAGTCAGTGGACAATGCACTTCAGCGGATCAAGACAAAAGCACAAAAGATTCTGCCGTAAAGGAGAAATACGGATGAAGAAAAAATACAATTACCTTTTGGCACTTGCAGTCTTTCTAGTGATCATGATCTGCTTTAACAAATTCGGATACATCATTTCTTACCTGGCCGCAATTGGCGGGTCTCTGGTTATGGGAAACAATGGAACAATGGTGGTTTATGAGTTCCTGATGAGTCATTTGAATCTGGTATCGGCAATTTTGTACCTTATGGTTCTGCCTATTCCTGCTTTATGGTATTATCTTGCTTTTCAGCTGCGTGAAGGAGGAATCCGTGCAATCCCAGGCAAATGCAGAAGAGTCGGATTGGAAGGATGTGTTTTAATTGTACTGTTTACTTTTGGTATGATACATGTGACCAGCATTATACTGGCAATCGTAGCACAGGTACTTCCGGATGCGATGGATAATTATCAGAATCTGATAGAAAATTCCGGCCTGACAGAATATTCGCTGATGTGGGTTTTCAGTACATTGATTCTTCCACCTCTTGTGGAAGAAATGATTTTCCGGGGTTTGATCCAGAAATATCTTGAACGTGCCGGAATGCATTGGATCCTGGCGAATGTTGTACAGGCGGTTCTGTTTGGAGTGTTCCATCAAAATCTCGTACAGGGAATTTATGCGGCACTTTTGGGGTTTGCACTTGGATTTGTGGCGCATTGCTATAACACCCTGGCGGCATCCATACTGATGCACATGTTCTATAATCTGATGGGAACGCTGATCGTAGATCTTGAGAGCAGATTCCTTCCGGCAATAGTAATGGGAATGATTATCCTGATCAGTATTCCGATGACAGTGAGTGCTGTGACGTTGATTTGTCTGACAACAAATAATAAAAAAACAGAGGTTTGAGAAGATGAGATTTGTAATACAAAGAGTAACAGAGGCATCTGTTACGATTGATGGTGAGATATCCGGAAAGATTGGAAAAGGGTATCTTGTTTTGATTGGAGTAGCAGATACAGACACAAAAGAGATTGCAGACAAAATGATACGAAAAATGATCGGACTTCGTATTTTTGAAGATGAACAGGGAAAAACAAACCTTTCGCTTGCTGATGTGGACGGAGGTCTTCTTCTGGTTTCACAGTTTACGTTATATGCAAACTGTAAGAGAGGAAACAGACCAAGCTTTATCGAAGCAGGAAAACCGGATATGGCGAATGAGATGTATGAATATATCATTGGAAAATGCAGGGAATCGGTGGATGAAGTACAGACCGGAGAGTTTGGAGCTGATATGAAGGTTCAGCTGCTCAATGACGGGCCATTTACCATTTTGCTGGATTCAGATCAGCTTTAACTTGACAATCAAACTCAAGTAGTGTATATTTAATTTTGCGTTCTGCTGGAACGCAATAAGCTGTCTTGGCGCAGTCGGTAGCGCGTCGCCTTGGTAAGGCGGAGGTCGGGGGTTCAAGTCCCCTAGACAGCTTTGAACTTTTCCCCGGAAGTGCCCGTAAGTGCGGTGTTTTCGGGGTTTTTCTTTTGTGGAAATTCCAATCCGTAGGAATTTTACAGACTTTCCTATGGACTTACAGGCTTGAAAGAAAAAAGCAATTCCTTGTTGAAGATTCTTTCACTTGTCATAAAATATGTTATACTGAAGTTAATTGAAGTGGTGGTTCAAGGTGACGGGTTCTGCAGAAGGGGAAGCCGTATGAGCGAAAAGAATTATGAAACAAGTGAATTAAAAGAACTGAAAGATGCGTTACAGACGTTTACAGAGTTTGTATGGGAGATGGAAGAATATCTGCCGGAATTTTATCATTTTTTTGATGCGATGAGGCAGAACATTGAGATTTTTCTTCAGGTTGGCGAAGAGGATGAAGAACAGATTCATGAGATTTTGGAACGGGATTGGGAGAAAGCACATGCACCGCTTGTGGGAGTACAGTGTTATGATTTTCAAGAATCACATCCAGAGGCAGAAGCAGGAACTTGTGTTTATTTTGCGAATCTTTTGACAGAAATCGGTCGTTTTTTTGAACCGATGAGTATGTTGGGAGTGTTTTGAAAGAAGTGAAAAGGAGGAACGGATATGGCATCGTTTTTAGAAGACATCACACCATTTTATGGGACAGGAGAACGGAATGGGAAAGGACAGACACTGGAAGAATTTCTGGAAGAATATGATCCATATCGATATAAAAATCCGTGTTGTACAACAGACACAGTTGTTTTCTCTTATAAAGATGAACAGGCACTGAAAGAAGGACGATTAAAGGTGCTTTTGGTTAAGAGAGGAAATCATCCCAGTATTGGGTGTTGGGCTCTTCCGGGAGGATTTGTAAATTTGCGGGAGAATCTGGAGGATACAGCAAGACGGGAACTGCAGGAAGAGACCGGAGTCAGCGGACTTCCGGTGGAACAGTTTGCCTGTTATGGAGATTATCAGAGAGATCCGAGAGCAAGAGTGATAACGACAGCTTATTTTTCCCTGGTGAATGAAAAAGAAGTGCGAGTAAAGGCAGGGGATGATGCAGCGGATGCGGCATGGTTTACTGTGAAATTAAAAAAGGGGGAATCGAAGGATATCACGACGGATGCAGCAGTGATAAGAAGAGAGGATTTTTCACTGGAACTGGAAAATGAGGATCGGGGACTGAAAATCAGGGCGGTGATCTGCAAAGAAGAGCGGCAGGGGCTGGTAAGAGAACGGAAATATAAAGTAAAAGAAGGCGGAATGGTCGCAGTAGATCATGCAGCGATTCTTACGCAGGCATTGGAAGTGATTCAGCAGAGAATCCGAAAAAATTCTTGTACTTGTGGATAGAACGGTTTTGTGATAAGATATTCTTCATGAATGTTATAGGTTATTAGGAGGATAAGATGGAGAACGAAGCTGTTTCAAAGAATTTTATAGAGCAGGAAATAGATAAAGATCTGGCAGAAGGCGTTTACGATCACGTATGTACGCGTTTCCCGCCGGAACCGAACGGATATCTGCATATCGGACATGCAAAATCAATTCTTTTGAATTATGGTCTTGCACAGAAGTATGGCGGAACGTTCCATATGCGTTTTGATGATACAAATCCTACAAAGGAAAAGACGGAGTTCGTTG
>OGWX01002786.1_pt1 | contig 10175 bp, 6 predicted proteins | sample 1576151 | NCBI WGS metagenome assembly OGWX01 (sample SAMEA3541591, study PRJEB24748) | human gut metagenome | biome: human gut; feature: human-associated habitat; material: faeces | place: China | collected 2012
ATAAAGGGACACCCTCCGGGGAATCCGTACCTGATTTTCACCGCACGGAAAAAAGAAACAGGCATTTTGATGCCGTATTCGTGTCTTTTTCGTATATTACGAGAACATTTTTCCGCTTTTGCAATACGCTGTCTACCTGAAGCATTGTTTCCGCTCTTTTTTCGTATTCAAAACGCTAAAAAACTTTTTTATAACGTTTTCGAAATATCAGAAACCGTTTCTTTGAGAATCTGCCTGTAAGCAACCCACAATTTGTGCGATCCGATGAGAAAACATCCCTTTCCCGTGAGAAAGGCGCTTCAACATCTCATTGACAATCATTCCTGACGAGATTACCGATTGTTCCAAACAGTACAAAGTCGGCAGACACAAGAACACGGGATACGGAATATGTACGCCAGCCAAAGAAACAGCCTCTCACCCACATGGCACATGCTGCTCATGGGTCTGATGAGTGTTATCCTGTTCTTTGGCGGATTGCTTACGTCCAATGATCGCCCCGTGCCCATCGTCGACAACCTCCCCAACGAAGGCTTGTTGCGTCCCACGTCATTGCTGCCGTGGGAGTCCGTTGAGCTGTCCGAAACGCGCCTCTTGTTCCGGCACGAGGAAATGCAGGAGGTCAAGAGCCCGCAGCGCCTGAACCAGCCCACACAGCACAACCTTCTGGCGCGCCATCACGGTTTCCAGCCGTTCGCGTCGGCCTTGCCCACGCCCGCCTTTGCCGAACGGATTCTCCCCGCCTACGAAAAGGCCTTCCTCCCCTATGCGGGATGGGACGGCCCCGTCTCCTTCGCCCTGCCCCCTCCCCTGCTCGCCTGACCGCGACGCGACGCCTCCCAGACCGGCCGATCTTCCCGCCGTCCCGTGCTGACGGGCGAGCTCCTCTGAAAGGGAGTTTCTCCCCACCTGCGCCCCAAAAGAGGCAGCAGGCTCCGGCGAAACGACGACGGAGAGGCGGCTCCACGCCCCCGGTTTGCCCGACGCCGCGCCTATGCGCCCTCTGACTGTTTGATCCTGCAAACAGGTCTCCGGGTGCGGACAGCGCTCGCGGAGCTTTTCCCACAACAAAAGACAACACCGATCCATATGCCGCGGGCGAGGGGCCCGCGGGACGCATCCCGACGGATGCAACAGGGGAACCGTTTCCCTTGAATTCATATATGAGGACCGCTCCTGAGCGATGCCGGACGGCACACGAGAGAGGGGTTAGAGGATACGATCGCGGCGGACGCCCGATCGCCGTATGTGCCACCTTCACCAACAGAGGTTTCGTATGAACGCTCTTACGGTGGTTTTCGCAGCCTTGTGTATCTTTGCGATAGGGTATCGTTTTTACGGCCTGTTCATTGCAAACAAGGTGCTGAACCTGAATGACGCCCGTGTGACGCCGGCCGTCAAGTACTCCGACGGCCACGACTATGTGGATACCAACAAGTACGTGCTCTTCGGGCACCATTTCGCCGCCATCGCCGCCGCCGGCCCCCTGCTCGGACCCGTGCTGGCCGCCCAGTTCGGCTACATGCCCGGCCTGCTCTGGATTCTCATCGGCTGCGTGCTCGCGGGCGGCGTGCACGATATGGTCGTGCTGTTCGCCTCGGTGCGGCACCGGGGGCAGAGCCTCGCCTACATCGCCTCACAGGAAATAGACAAGACGACCGGATCCGTAGCGGCGTGGGCCGTGCTTGCCATCCTCCTGCTGACGCTGGCGGGCCTGTCCATCGCCGTGGTCAACGCCATGCACAACAGCCTGTGGTCCACCTACACCGTGGCCGCGACCATCCCGATCGCCATCATCATGGGCCTGTACATGCAGATCTGGCGCAAGGGCGATGTGCTCGGCGCCTCCATCATCGGCGTGGTCCTGCTTGCCCTGTGCATCCTGACCGGACCCTATGTCGCCGCCCATCCTGAAACCTTCGGCTGGCTCGACATCGACAAGAAGCCCATGTCTATCCTGATCCCGGTGTACGGCTTCGCCGCGTCGGTCCTGCCCGTGTGGATGCTGCTCCTGCCGCGCGACTACCTGTCCACCTTCCTGAAGATCGGCACCATCGGCGCGCTGGCCCTCGGCATCGTGTTCGTCATGCCCGACTTCAACATGCCCGCGTTCACCGAATTCACCAAGGGCGGCGGCCCCATCGTCGGCGGCCCGGTGATTCCGTTCATCTTCATCACCATCGCCTGCGGTGCGCTCTCCGGCTTCCACGCCACCATCGGCACGGGCACCACGCCCAAGATGATCGGCAAGGAACGCGACGTGCTGTTCGTCGGTTACGGCGCCATGCTCGTTGAAGGCTTCGTGGCGATCATGGCCCTGATCGCCGCCTGCGTGCTCGTGCCCGCCGACTACTTCGCCATCAACGCCCCGGCCGACAAGTTCGCGGCGCTCGGCATGTCCGTCGTCGACCTGCCCACGCTGGAAAAGGAAGTGGCCGAAAGCCTGATGCACCGCCCCGGCGGCTCCGTGTCCCTCGCCGTGGGCATGGCCCACATCTTCGGCCAGATCCCGTGGATGGCCCACCTCATGAGCTACTGGTACCACTTCGCCATCATGTTTGAAGCGGTATTCATCCTGACCGCCGTGGACGCCGGCACCCGCGTTGGCCGTTTCTTCCTGCAGGAAATGATCGGCAAGGTCATCCCCAAGTTCGGCGACAAGAACTGGTGGCCCGGCATCGTCGTGACCAGCTTCCTGTTCACGGGCGCGTGGGGCTATCTCGTCTACACCGGCGACATTTCCAGCATCTGGCCCCTGTTCGGCATCAGCAACCAGCTCCTCGCCTCGGTGACGCTGCTCATCGGCACGACCATGCTGCTGCGCATGAACAAGACCAAGTACGCGTGGATCACCGCCGCCCCCGGCATCTTCATGACCTTCATCACCTTCTGGGCGGGCATCTGGCTGATCATGTACCAGTACATCCCCACCCAGAAGTACCTGCTTGCCTCGCTGAGTGTGCTGGTCATGGTCATGATGGGCTTCGTCATCATCGGTACGCTGCGCCGCTGGTCCGTCCTGTTGAAGGAAACCAAGATCGTGCGCGACCCCTATGGCGATGAAGTGAAGGAAATCGTACAAGAATAAAGAGAGCCGGAGAAGGAACCCTCATCCCAAAGGAGCCGGTTCCTTCTCCCCTCCCTCTCCAAAGCATTTCGTAGAAGAGGGCAACCGCGCGGAGAGAGCCCCAAAAAATCCCTCGTGGCATTTACGTCACGAGGGATTTTTGTGTAGCAGACACGAGCTCGCGGAAGGCCTCCCGCGAAGGGTGGGGACGTCCCTTCCCGAGGACGCCGGAATCCGGAAGCGGCAAGCTATTCCTTCATATTGGTCATATACCTGTTCCAGAGGCGGACAGCCGCGGTCTTGGACACGGACCACTGGGTCGGGGCCTTCTCGCAGGGGCATTCCACACGCCACAAATCCGCTGTCCGTCCTTCTGGCCTGCACGAAACCAAGTGGGGTTTTTCGTTCTTGCAGTGGGAACAGGGAAGCATTTCCAAAAGTTCGTCTTGTTCAACCATAAAAACGGCTCCTCATCAGACCTTTCTTCCGTCCGAGAGCGCCCGGAAAAGAAGAAGCAGTAACCGCCCCTAAAATAGCTATGAACGGAGGGCCTGTCCAGAGACGGAAGGCGCACAGGGAAAGGCGCCCGCAACATTTCCGTTACGGGCGCCTCATTCCGGCGGCCGATGGGCTCCGGCCGGGGGCACAGCCGTCACTCGAATCAGTGCAGCATTTTCTTGAGCGCGGCGGCGGCCTGCGCCACGGCGGCGCGTGTCGGCGTCGTTTCCGCAAGGGCGTTCAGCATCATAAAATCATGATGCGTGTTGTTGTAACGCACGCAGGCCACATGCACTCCGGCCTCGATCAGCTTGCGGGCGTAGGCCTCGCCCTCATCGCGCAGCACGTCGTTTTCCGCCGTGATGATCATGGCCGGGGGAAGCCCGGCGAGCTGTTCCGGCGTGGCCCTCAACGGGGAGGCGGTGATCTCGCCGCGGCGGCGCGCGTCCGGGGCATAGGCATCCCAGAACCATTTCATGGCTTCGCGGGTCAGCCAAGGGCCCTCGGCGAAGGTACGGTACGATTCCGTATCGAAGTTGGCATCCGTCACCGGGTACAGCAGAAGCTGGAACGCAATCTCCGGCCCTTTCCGCTCTTTGGCGAGCAGCGTCATCACCGTGGCCATGTTGCCGCCCACGCTGTCCCCCGCCACGGCGATCCGGCTTGGATCCAAACCGTAGGCGTCGGCATGTTCAATAATATAGAGCATGGCGGCATAAGCCTGTTCGAGCGGTACGGGATATTGGGCCTCGGGCGAGGGCGTGTAGTTCGGATAGACCACGGCGGCCTTGGCTCCTTTGGTAAGCTCGCGCACCAGACGATCATGCGTATCCTTGTCCCCCAGGATCCAGCCGCCGCCGTGGAAGTAAAAAACGATCGGCAGCTTTCCGCCAGCCCCTTCGGGCCGGATGAACCGGGTTGGGACCTTACCCGTGGGCCCTACGGGCAAATCTTCGTCATGCATGTCCATCGTGAGTTTCTTGATCGGTTTGGCCTGCGCGTCCGCCAGAATCCTTCGGGCGGCCTGGGGCGGAAGGGTATACAGAGGCGGATTGTTTTCAGCGGTGATGGCGTCGACAAACGCTTTCGTCGCCTTCGTCAGATGAGGCGAACGGGAAGATGCTACGGGCATAAGGGACTCCTTGCAGGGAATGATAAAAAGGTGTTGTCCAGCCCCTCCTCGTAGAAATAAACGATATGCCATTCGGAGGGTTACACGCAGAGTAGTGCCCAGCGGCATAGACGGCAATGAGAAACGTGCCGGGAAGCGGATCAAGATTTTCTTTTCGCAAAAAACTTTTTAACGCAAAGGCAAATTGACGTAAAAAGTGTTTGTATTCAATTCCGGTTGCTTTTGTGTTCCACCCGAAGATTTTCTCCTCTTTCCCATTTACGCAAGCTTCTATTTTAGGCGCGTGTTTCGCTCCCCATTGTGTGAAAAAGTGTGACAACTCAAAGTATTCGATTCCACACTCTTTAGAGATGCTTATCCACTTTTTCAATAGCGAAAAATCAAAAGAGTAAGCACCGTTTCCGGCAGTATTTATCTTAACGAGTTGAACGGTAGGACGTTCCTTGCCGATTTCGGTATCAAGCGGCGGTGTGAAAATCGGTGTTAAAACGCAGTTCATACCGTATTTTACGGCTTTATTTAAATAATTACGCAATGTTTCCCAATATTCATCGGTAAATGCTTTGAAGCCGTAATACGTCATAAGGCAGTCGGTGTGAATCCAATTTGTGTAAATAAGAGTTTGCTTTGGCAAAAGTGCGTCAATTACTTCAACAGATAACTCTGTTTTATATGAGATGCTCTTTGTTCTTGCTGTTACTACTATATTGTGGTTGCCGCTCGGTAAAAGTTTTTCCCCGCTAGGAGAAATTTCAATCCAAAAGGCGAAGGTTCCGGAAGAGTCAAAAGAACAGCCTTCGGAAACAGGAAGTAAAAGATCTGGATATAGTCCCGGTACTTTTTTTATGTAAAAGTTATCGGTTCTTTTCGGTGCCGCCAAGTCGCTAGGCACGTTTTTGACAACTGAGATGTTAAGAAAATCATTTAGCGAGGAGGCTATATCAATATTTGTAAATTCACTATCAGTTATATCTAAAGCTATTTGAAAAGACTTTTTTTCATTTTTCAGCATTGAAAAATGCTTTAACTCCGTGAGGTCCGATACATCTGAATCGATAAAAATTTTTTCAAGTGATGAGACTGCTTTAATTGATTTTAACAAAATTAACACATCCGGATACTTTTTTGTCTATTTTACAAAAAATTGAGTCGTTTGTAAAGCCGCAATTGTGTTATAATTTGCTTGCACATATTAAACAGTAATGGTAAAATATATGTCTGTGAAAAAATTTGTGAGGGTGAATAGTTTGAAATACAGAGAAAATCTCAGAAACGTAGCCATTATAGCTCACGTTGACCACGGTAAAACTACACTTGTGGATCAGCTCTTAAGACAGAGCGGTACATTTAGGGATAATGAGGTGGTTCAGGAGCGCGTTATGGATTCAAATGATATTGAACGCGAGCGCGGAATTACCATTCTTTCCAAAAATACATCTGTTCATTATAAAGGAATAAAAATCAATATTGTCGATACTCCCGGTCATGCCGATTTCGGCGGTGAGGTTGAACGTATACTCACAATGGTTGACGGTGTTCTTTTGCTTGTTGATGCCTTTGAGGGCTGTATGCCGCAGACAAGGTTTGTTTTAAAAAAGGCACTTGCACTTAATAAAAAAGTAGTAGTTGTTGTTAATAAGATTGACAGGCCGGGGGCTCGTCCTGCCGAAGTTATAGACGAGGTCCTTGATTTGTTTATTGAACTCGGCGCGAATGACGATCAGCTTGAGTTCCCGGTTATATATGCTTCCGCTAAAGACGGATATGCATCGCATAATCCCGATGACAGAAGCGGTGATATGCGACCGCTTTTTGAAGAAATTATCAGTGAAATTCAGCCGCCTGAGGGCGATGTTGACGATCCGCTTCAGTGTCTTTTCTCAAGCTTGGATTATGATGATTATATCGGACGTATAGGTGTCGGCAGAGTCCAGCGCGGCAGAATAACGGTTAATGATAAAGTCGTGCTCTGCAGAACCGACGGTACGCAGGAAAACGTCAAAATCTCTCGCCTTTATCAGTTTGAAGGCCTTAAAAGAGTTGAAGTTAATGAGGCTGCTGCAGGAGATATTATTTGTGTTTCCGGTATAGCGGACCTCAATATCGGGGAGACTATATGTGACCCCGAATGTGTAGAACCATTGCCTTTTGTTAAAATAGACGAGCCTACTCTTTCAATGAACTTTATGGTAAATGACAGTCCGTTTGCAGGCAGAGAAGGAAAATTTGTTACTTCTCGCAATCTTCGTGACAGATTGTTTAAAGAAGTTGAAACTAATGTCAGCATGAAGGTTGAGGAGACTGATTCCACAGACTGCTTTAAGGTTTCCGGCAGAGGCGAACTACATCTTTCTATTCTTATTGAGACAATGAGACGTCAGGGATATGAGTTTCAGGTTTCTCGTCCGCAGGTTATCACAAAGGTTGAAAACGGGCAGCTTTTAGAGCCTATTGAACTTTTGATAATTGAGGTACCCGAGGAATATGTAGGGACTGTAATGCAGAAAATAGGCTCCAGAAGAGGCGAACTCGAGAATATGGGAACGCGCGACGGCGGTTCAACACATCTGGAATTTAAAATACCTGCAAGAGGTCTTATCGGTTATCGTTCCGAGTTTATGACAGATACCAACGGTAACGGCATTATGAATAACGTGTTTTCGGGATATGAGCCTTACAAGGGCGATATTGAAACCCGTGAGCGTGGTTCGATAATCGCTCATGAAACAGGCGAGAGCACAGGCTACGGTCTGTTTAATACGCAGGACAGAGGTCGACTTTTCATAGGTCCCGGTGTTGAAGTTTACGAGGGTATGATTGTCGGCGAAAGCTCACGAAACGAGGATATTGTTTGTAATGTTTGCAAAAAGAAGCAAATGACCAATACCCGTGCGGCAGGCTCTGACGATGCACTTCGTCTTGTTCCTCATACCGTGCTCAGCCTTGAACAGTGTATGGAGTTTATCAAAGATGATGAACTTTTGGAGGTCACTCCCGAATCTTTAAGGCTCCGTAAACGTATACTCGCAAAGGATCAGCGACTTAAACAGCAATTCAGAAAGAAGTGATTGTTTGATTATAGATTTCCATACTCATGTTTTTCCCGACAAAGTTGCGGCTAAGGCACTTCCTAAGCTTGCTGCGGGTTCAGGTGGTATGGAGCCTGTTTATGATGCAACCGTTGACGGTCTTGAATCGTTTCTTAGTAAAAACTGTATAGACAAAGCGGTTGCCCTCAACATTTCTACTAATACGCATCAGCAAAAAAGTGTCAACGACTTTGCTGTTTCGCTTCTTAAAAGTGACAGAATAATTCCCTTCGGAAGCGTCCATCCCGACAGCCCCGATGTTTTCGACGAATTGGAAAGGTTAAAAGCGGCCGGTATAAAAGGAATTAAACTTCATCCCGACTATCAAGGCTTTTTCGTGGACGAAAAACGTATGCTGCCGATTTATAAAAAGATTTCGGAGCTTGGCTTTATTACCGTATTTCACGCCGGTGTTGACATAGGATTTCCGGAGCCGGTGCATTGCACACCTACGATGCTTTTGAGAGTCTTAGACGCTTTCGGTGACGCACCGGTTGTTGCCGCGCATTTCGGCGGATATCTTCTGTGGAAAGAAGTTTATGATGTTCTCTGCGGCACCGATATTTATCTTGATACCGCGTTTTCATCGGGCAAAATGCCTCCGCGATACGCAAAAGAAATTATCGACAAACATTCTCCCGATAGGATTTTGTTCGGCAGTGATATGCCTTGGAGTTCTTCTGTTAATGAAGTTAACTTTATTAAAAGTCTTGGATTAAATGCTCGGGATGAAGAGAAAATATTGTCGGGTAACGCTGAAAGGCTGTTAAATTTATAATAAATAAAATAACCTCTTGACTAATTTCGGTTAAGAGGTTACAATTATGCCATTACGCTTTAACAGATAAAAGCTTTAAAGCACAAAATCATTAAAGAGGAATGAAGAGATGGAAAATAACACCGTTTTATGGATTACCATTGCAGCATACATAATTTGTCTTGTTGTAATAGGTATTGTGGAAGGCAAAAAGGCAAAAAGCATTGCCGATTTGACGGTAGGCGGCAGAAATGCAGGCGCATGGCTTTCGGCATTGTCTTACGGAACAGCTTATTTTTCGGCTGTAATGTTTGTAGGATATGCGGGCAAAACAGGCCTTAGCTTTGGACTTTGGGGCGTTCTTGCAGGTCTCGGAAATGCTGTTTTCGGCTCATTACTCGCATGGCTCGTATTAGCGAGAAGAACGCGCGAGATTTCCGGAAGACTTAAAATACATACAATGCCCGATTTCTTTGAAAAAAGATATAACAGCAGAGCCATGAGAATTTTTTCGGCTGTGGTTATCTTTGTATTTCTTATTCCGTATTCGGCATCAGTTTACAGCGGTCTTGCCAGCGTTGCTGATGTTTTACTCGGAATAGACGATACGATTTTCCTTATAATAATTGCCGTTCTTGCAATACTTTTGGTAACTCTCGGCGGCTATCTTGTACAGGCACGTGCCGATTTTGTGCAGGGTATTGTTATGATGTTCGGTGTTGTTTTCCTGATAGTTGCAATTGTAAGATGTGATAAGGTCGGCGGAATTGACGGCCTAATTGAATATGCGCATACAGACGCAGGTCTGCCGAAATTAAACGGTTCGCAATGGGTTTCGCTTATGGCAACGGTTCTTATGACAAGCTTCGGTACATGGGGTCTTCCGCAAATGATACAGAAATACTTTGGTATAAAGGACGACAAACAGGCGAAAAGGGGAGTTGTTATATCAACCTTTTTTGCATTGCTTGTTGCGGGCGGTGGATACTTTATCGGTTCCCTTTGCCATCGCTTCTTCACGGTAGGGGTAGATATGCCGTCAGCCGATTACATTGTACCTAATATGCTTAAAGCCGCTAATCTTTCTTCAATACTTCTCGGAATAATAGTTGTGCTTTTGCTGTCGGCTTCGGTTTCGACGCTTTGTTCCATAACTCTTTCGGCAAGCTCTACGCTTACCATTGATCTTGTTGCGACGAAAATAAAGCCTGATATTGACGATAAAGGGAAAAGCAGGCTTACAAAAATTTTCTGTGTGCTGTTTATTATACTTTCTTACGTGGTCGCAAATACGAAGACCCCGATACTTGATATGATGAGCTATTCTTGGGGCATAATCTCCGGCTCGTTCCTTGCTCCGTATGTACTCGCTCTGTACAGTAAAAAGCTTAATAAGCAGGGCGCGTGGGCAGGCATTATAGCCGGATTTGTAATTGCGATAATTCCTGCCGGATGCAAAATACTTAACCTCTGCGGTGTAAATAGCAGTCTTGTTTTAAAATTACTTGCACAAGGGCCGCTTTATGCGTGCATAGCTATGATAGCTTCAATAATTATGTGCCTTGTTGTAAGCTTTGTCACAAAAAACAAAACAGATAAAGAAAATGTCGAATTCTTTTATAATGGTGTTGT
>OGWX01002788.1_pt1 | contig 10170 bp, 8 predicted proteins | sample 1576151 | NCBI WGS metagenome assembly OGWX01 (sample SAMEA3541591, study PRJEB24748) | human gut metagenome | biome: human gut; feature: human-associated habitat; material: faeces | place: China | collected 2012
TGGAAGGTGAGATTTTTTTAGAAAAAATTTATTATTTCTCATTCTTTTTTATGCTATACTTATTTCATCTCAAAATTCTATAAGTTGGAGTTCCCAACATTTTTCCATACAGATATTTATAAAAATCAGTGAAAGGAGCGATCAATATCGATCTAACAGGAATCATACTGAAAGGACGCTACTGCATCGTTGAACAGATTGGCAGGGGCGGCGAAGGTTCCATGTATCTGGCACGTGATCTGGAACTTGGTATTTTTCGTGCGGTGAAAGAGCTGCCTGCCAGCAGCAGAAGAGAGGCCGGACTGCTCAGACTTCTTGAACATCCCTGTCTGCCAAAGATGATCGATTACGCAGAGAGGGGTAACTTTTGTTACATCATCATGGAATATATACATGGCAGATCTCTGGAAGAGTATATGCGGGAAGGATATGTTTTTTCCATAGAGGAGATACTGTGCATAGGTGATGTGACCTTGCAGGTACTGGAATATTTTCATTCCAGGAAACCGGCAGTTTTTTATGGGGATCTGAAGCCGGCAAATATAATGATGACAGATCAGAAACGCCTTTATCTGGTAGATTTTGGAAGTGCGGTTTTTTCATATAGTGCTTCTTATAAAGAAACAAAGGGAACAAGAGGATATGCTGCCCCTGAACAGCTGCAAGGAAAGATAAGTGCAGCCAGCGATTTTTATGCACTTGGAAAAACAATGGAAGTGCTTTGTGGCAAAAAGAAATTCCGGTATTTTTTGAAATGTCCTGCTTTGGGGAAATTTATTTTCAGATGTTGCCGTACAGAGCCGGAGAAGCGCTGGCAGGGTACCGCGGAGGCAAGAAATGAATTATGTAAAATTCATCCGCTGAATTTGCGGCTGAAAGCTGTACTTTTCCCGCTGGCGGTAGCTTTGGTGGTGTTTGTGGCTGTTCTGGGTTCAGGATTAGACAGAGAAAAACTGCCAGAGCTGTCGCAGATGCTGACACCGGTGACCGCGCAGTATTTTACCATGGAATATCAGACTGGTTCTGCAATATGGAAAGAGAAAATACATGTTCACATAGAAAAAGAGCTGCAGAATTTGCAAAAAGTTTATCAGAAGACACAGGATCAGATTCGAATTCTGGAACTGCTTGCGTGGAACGGGCAGCTGGCAGACAAAGCAGATCATGCAGAAATCTACTATCGGCAACTGTTAACATATGAGCCGGAGTATAGTAAGGGCTATCTGGAATATGGATTATTTTTGTGCAGACAGGGCAGGTATCAGGAAAGCAGAGCAGTATATAGACAGTGGAAAAACAGGGCAGAAGAAAAAAGAATGCAGATAGCAGATGCATTTGCTGAAGAATGGCAGGAATGGAAGAAGGAGGCAGGAATTATTCTTGGAAGGACGAAACAATCTTTTTTGGAAGGTGCTTTTTAGTTTACTGATAATGGCAGTGTATGGAAGTTGTTCATATGCAGCTGAGTTTGGTGGGTTTGAGGTTTCAACAGGGACCGGTGAATATGAAGGAAACGGAGAAGAATGGGAGGATGAGCCGGTATGCAATACACCAGAACAGAATGACAGTAATACTTATGTAGATGAAGCACGAAATGACGGACAGGAATCAGAACAAAATACTTCAGGAACGGTATCCTCATATAATGAGGAGTATGAACAAGTGCCTGTACAGAATTGGAATGCACGGGAAAGTTCCACAACAACTGAAAAAAACCGTTCTTCTGTAACAGAATATACGGAAAGGTATAGAGGAGAGAACGAAAATAAAAGTAGTTCGATCATGGATGAAGACAGAATCATCAAGTCTGAGAGTACGGTAGTATCGATTCCCGCAGAAACGAGTCCGACATGGATACCGACCGTGACTCCAACTCCAACTCCGGTTCCTGCGCCAACAGCAACTTCAATACCGGTATTTACAGAAGTCCCGAAAGAAGAGGTGGAAACAGTAACAGAGTACAAGGAAGAGTACCGTCTGCCGCCTGCAGAATGTCTGCGAAAAATGAAACTCTTATGTTTGAGACAGGAATTGGGAAAGGGAGAATATGCAGAAATTCGAATCAAGAAGAATGCAGTGGTAGAAATTGTAAGTGTACGTGTTAATGGACAGGAAAAAGACTGGGATACAGAGGGAGAAATAGTCAGAGTACATGACCTTGTCAATGAGATAAATCTGCTGGAGATTGCAGCTATGATACCGGCAGATTTTACGTGGACGGGAGAGAAAAAGAATGTTATACTGACCTATAATGTTTTTTAGACGAATTTTTTGATACAAAAGAAAAATTATCTGTAAAAAATCGGAGGAATTATGTATAAAGCAATCTTATTTGATCTGGATGGAACGCTGACAGAGTCAGGTGAGGGAATCACAAAATGCGTGCAGTATGCGCTTGAAAAGCTTGGCAGACCAGAGTCGGATCTTGAAAAACTGAAAGTGTTTATCGGCCCACCACTGATGGAGCAGTTTATGAAGTATGCAGATCTGGATGAAGCAACTGCGCGCAAAGCAGTGGAATATTACAGAGAGTATTTTGCACCAAAGGGAATCTTTGAGAATGAGGTATATCCGGGAATTCCAGAAATGTTAAGTCGGCTTGTAGAAGCGGGATTTACATTAATTGCAGCTACTTCAAAGCCAGCTGTATTTGCAAAGCAGATATTAGAACATTTTGGCCTTAGCGATTATTTTTCCTTTGTCGGGGGAAGCGAATTAGACGGCACACGAAAAAGAAAGGCAGAAGTCATTGGTTACATATTAGAGACCTGTGAGATTAAGCCTCAGGATGCCATTATGATTGGGGACAGAAAGCATGATATTGAGGGGGCAAAGCTTTGTGGCTTAGAATCTGTCGGTGTACTTTACGGTTACGGGTCAGAGGAAGAATTATCAAAAGCCGGAGCAGATCATATCATAAAAGATGTGAAGTTGTTAGAAGAATATCTTAGAAAACAGGGAGAAAACCCGGATAATCTTACCTGGTATGACCGTTTAAAAGGACGGACAGGAGGAGAAGGAAAGGAAACAAAAATGATTCGATTTGGAATGATTGGAACAGGGAAGATTGCACAGAAGTTCTGGCAGGCAAACCGCTATGGAAAAGATTTTGAACTTACAGCGGTGTATTCAAGAACATTAGAGAGAGCGAGAGAGTTTGGTTTTCAGAAAGGCAGGCTGCAATATTTTGATGATTTAGAGGCATTTGCAAACAGTGACTGTATTGATGCGGTTTATGTGGCAAGCCCGAACTGCTGTCATCACGACCAGGTTATGACATTGCTAAAAGCAGGCAAGCATGTTTTGTGTGAGAAACCGATGGCTTCGAATTTAAAAGAAGCGGAGGAAATGTTTTCGGAAGCTGAGAAGCAGAATCTGATACTTTTAGAGGGAATGCGTTCTATTTATGCGCCAAGCTTTGAGAAGATGCTTCCGTATATGGAATCGCTTGGTAAGATTCGAAGAGCAACCTTACAGTATTGTCAGTATTCTTCCCGTTATGATAATTATAAGAGAGGAATTATTGAGAATGCATTTAAACCGGAATTATCAAATGGAGCATTAATGGATATCGGTGTGTATGTGGTGGCCTGCATGATTCGGCTTTTCGGTGCACCAGTTTCCATCAAGGCATCAGGAATCAAGCTTTCCAATGGTGTGGATGGGGCAGGAACAATTCTTATGGAATATCCGGATATGATTGGAGAGGCCATTTATTCTAAGATTACAGATTCAGCGATGCCAAGTCAGATTCAGGGAGAAGATGCTTCTATGCTTGTGCAGGAAATTGAGAATATCAAAGATTTACGCATCGTGAGAAAAGGAGTGGTACAGTCCATTCATTTTGAACAGTCTGATAATATTTTAAATTATGAGACACAGGAATTTATTAAAATGATAAAAACGGGCATGGGATGGGAGAAATCACGAGAGATTACTTTAGAGACCATGAAAGTTTTAGATGAGGCGAGAAGACAGCTTCATATCGTATTTCCAGCGGATGAGAAATCACAGGAAAAGAAAAAACAAAAAAAGACCGCAAAAGAGGAGGAGTAAAGTCATGGCAGGTCAGACAGAATTTTTACAGGCAATTCAGGAATTAGAACGTCTTGGAGAGACAAACGGCAATCAGTTATCTATGGAAGAAATCAATTCTTATTTTTCTGACATGAAGTTAGAGGAAAAACAGCTTGATTTTATATGTAATTATTTTGAATCCCACCACATTTATATTACGAATCGTGTGCAAAGATTTGAGGAAGAAATCGGGGACGAGGAGATTCCGAATAAAGAAGATCCGATGGATGCAGAGATTGTAGCTTTTTACTTAAAAGAGATGGAAAAAGCAAGTTCATTATCCGGGGAACAGGAAAGAGTAATTGCAAGAAAGCTTGTCAGTGGTGATGATACGGCAAGAAACCTGCTGATTGAAGCGAATCTTTCCCGCGCAGTAGAGATTGCCAAAGAATACGAGGGAAGGGGACTTCTCTTAAGTGACTTAATTCAGGAGAGCAATATTGGGCTGATGGTTGCTGTGAATGAATTTGAGCCGGATATCGATAAAGATTTCCATACATTTTCTGAGAAAATGATTCGCAAACATTTAGAGGAGACATTAGAAGAATATAATTCTTCCACTCGTTCCGCAGTAAAGATGGCAAACCGTGTGAATGAAATGAATGATATTGCGACGGCATTTGCAAAAGAGTATGAAAGAGAGGCAAAACCGTCGGAAATCGCAGAACGTATGGGAATTACGGAGGAAGAAGTAAGAGAGCTTATGAAAGTATCTCTTGATGCAATTGCGGTTTTGAATCAGGATAAGTAGGCTCACAATTATTTGGAATTGTGTAGAATTTTCAAAATAAATTTGTATCTATTCAAAAACGTGTAGAATGACAGAATAAGTATGTCATGCATTGCATGACGCGCATCTCGCAGCAAGAATACCGGGGCATTCTTGAACTATTCAGAATCCTGCAGATTTTCGATAAACATGCGAATTCGTTCTGAATAGTTACAAAATTGTATAATAATTTTGAATTGTCAACATATAATGTAACTAACAGGAACAAAATTGTTTTAGATAAAGAGGAAAAAGATGAGATATGAAGAAGAACTGATTGATGAGGTCAGAGAAAAAAATGATATAGTCGATGTGATTTCCTCTTATGTTTCGTTAAAAAAGCGAGGTTCGAACTATGTAGGGCTTTGCCCGTTCCACAATGAAAAGAGCCCGTCATTTTCTGTCAGCCGAGACAAGCAGATGTATTATTGCTTTGGCTGCGGACAGGGCGGAAATGTCTATACATTTCTTATGGAATATAACCGGCTCTCCTTTGTGGAGGCATTGCAAAATCTGGCACAGAGGGCCGGAGTAGAACTTCCAGAAAGGGAACAGACGGCAGAGGAAAGACAGCAGGCGGATGCCAGAGTGACACTTAGAGATATGAATAAGGAAGCGGCAGTATATTTCCATTATCTTTTAAAGAGTGAGAGAGGAACACAGGCGCTTTCTTATCTTAAGAATCGTGGGCTGAGCGATGAGACGATTAATCATTTCGGACTTGGATATGCAGACATTTACCGGGATGATTTATATCAGTATTTAAGGTCAAAGGGATTTACGGATTACCAGATGAAGGAATCCTCTCTTGTAAATATTGATACAGTAAAGGGAAATTATGATAAGTTTTTTAACCGTGTTATTTTCCCTATTATGGATATGAACCAGAGAGTGATCGGTTTTGGTGGTCGTGTGATGGGAGATGGAGAACCAAAGTATCTAAATTCCAGAGAGACCATTTTGTTTGATAAGGGAAGAAATCTATATGGATTAAATTATGCAAAGAGATCGCGAAGTAATGCGATTATTTTGTGTGAGGGCTATATGGATGTCATCTCGTTGCATCAGGCAGGATTTACCAATGCGGTTGCTCCGCTGGGAACGGCATTTACACCGAATCAGGCGATGCTTTTAAAGCGGTACACGAATGAAGTTATTTTGTCGTTTGACAGTGATGGAGCTGGAATAAAGGCGGCACTTCGGGCGCTGCCAATTTTGCGGCAGAATGGTCTGAGGGGTCGGGTGTTATCCATGAAGCCATATAAAGATCCGGACGAGCTGATTAAGGCAGAGGGAGCAGAAAGCTACCAGAAGCGGATTGATGAAGCAGAATCTGGAAGAATGTTTGAGCTGCTTGTCCTTTATGGACAGTATAATCAGCAGGACCCGGAAAGCCGGACAGAGTTTCTTCATGAAGTGGCGAAAAAGTTAGCACAGATTGAGGAGCCGTTAGAACGGCAGACCTATCTTACATCAGCGGCTAACCGTTTTATGATAAGGAAGAATGATCTTGAAAATCTTGTGAACCGTTATGGATTAGGCTATCAGTATGAGAGGGTGAATGAGCAGTATAAGACAGCACCGGAAACAGAAGAGCGGCGGCAGGAAAAGAAGAAAAATACGAAAAACCAGCCACAGAGACTTCTTCTTACCTGGCTTGTGGAACATCCTGATATGTATCAATATATCCGGCCGTATATCGGGGCAGATGACTTCATTGAGCCGCTGTACCATTCGGTGGCGATTATGCTTTTTGAACAATTAGATAAAGAAGAGAAAATAAATCCGGCAGCAATTTTAAGTCGATTTACCGATGCAGAAGAACAAAAAGAAATTGCGGCAATCTTTAATACACATTTAAAATACGGACTTTCCTCCGAAGATGAAGATAAAGCGCTCTCAGATGTAGTGCGCAAAGTGAAACTTGCAAGCATTGAGGATGAGATGGTTCATACCAGTGATATTATGCGCTGGCAGGAACTTTTATCCCTGAAAAATAAAATGCAGAAATTTAGTATAAACCGGGTATAAAGCTGGTAAAACTAAGAGCAGGAATAATGTACGCTGGGATTTGCTATATCTTGTATAATTAAAAAAGCAGACTCCTGGAGTATGTAAGATTTGGAGGGTGTATTTTGGGCAGGAAAGAACAGATTTTTGGCAGCCAGATGAATTGTCTGCTTGAGAGAGCAAAGAAGCAGAAGAACGTGGTAGAACTTCAGGAGATAAGAGATGTCTTTCAGAACAGTCCTCTGACGCAGGCACAGCTTGAGCGTATTATTGCTTATCTGGAAGAGCAAAAAATCGATGTACTGACTATGCCCGATATTAATGCGGATGATATAGAAGATGATGTGGGAGAAATCGATTCTTTAAACGATATGGATGTTTTTCAAAAGCCAGATAGGATTAGAAGTGTACAGGTAACTGCAGAAATTGAAAAAGGCTATGAAAAAACAGCAGAAGAATCGGAGAACTCATTTACAGAAAGAGGTAATGCCGAAGATCCTGTTCGTATGTATTTAAAAGAAATAGGCAGGATTCCATTATTAAGTTCTGAAGAAGAGATAGAGCTGGCAAAACGTATGGAGGAGGGAGATGAGGAGGCAAAAAAGAAGCTTTCCGAAGCCAATCTTCGACTTACGGTAAGTATTGCCAAGCGGTATTCCGGCAGGGGGATGCAGTTCCTTGATTTGATTCAGGAAGGCAATCTTGGACTGATCAAAGCGGTAGAAAAGTTTGACTACAGAAAAGGGTATAAATTTTCTACCTATGCTACCTGGTGGATTCGTCAATCTATTACCCGCGCGATTGCTGATCAGGCAAGAACCATACGGATTCCAGTCCATATGGTAGAAACTATGAACCGGGTGAATCGTACAAGCAGAAGACTGTTGCAGGAATACGGCAGAGAGCCGACTCCAGAAGAAATAGCGGAGGCAATGAACCTGCCCGTGGAGCGTGTGCTTGAGATTTCGAAAATATCACAGGAACCTGTTTCCTTAGAAACCCCAATTGGCGAGGAAGAGGACAGCCATCTTGGAGACTTTATTCAGGATGAGCACATTCCTGTTCCTGCTGATGAGGCAGCGCATACATTACTCCGAGAACAGCTTGAAAAGGTGATGGATACTTTATCCGAGAGAGAGCAGAAAGTACTTGCACTCCGTTTTGGCTTAGAGGACGGCAAACCGCATACACTTGAGGAAGTCGGACGAGAATTTCAGGTAACCAGAGAACGCATTCGTCAGATAGAAGCGAAGGCCTTGAGAAAGCTTCGGCATCCGACAAGAAGTAGGAAGTTAAGAGACTTTTTGGAAGAGTGATATTTGGAAGAATGATGTAGAAAGAGAATAATAAAAAATAGCAGACCAAATGATGGTTCTACCAATAGAAGCATTTGTCCGTATATATCAGATGTGAGATGACTCCCACCTCTGTAGGTAGCGAGCAACAAATCAGTATCAGTGGGGAGAGAAATTTTTTGGGGTGCTATTTTTTATGAGTCGTATTTTCGCCGGTACATAGTATAATTTAGGAGGAATTACAGAAATAAATGGAACTTTCAATACGATTAAAAACAGTAGCAGAAGCAGTAACAAAGGGAAATCGTGTGGCAGATGTTGGAACTGACCACGGATATGTCCCGATTTATCTGGTGAAAAACAATCTTTCACCAGCCGGTATTGCAATGGATGTGAATAAAGGCCCACTCGAAAAAGCACAGGAACATATCAGGGAAGAAAAACTTGGCGGGAAAATAGCTACCCGTCTTGGAAATGGACTTGCACCATTAGAGCCAGGAGAAACAGATACCGTAATCATCGCAGGCATGGGCGGAGATTTAATCTGTAAAATATTAAAAGCCAAACCAGAATTTTTAATAGAGGGAAAAGAATTTATTTTGCAGCCACAATCCGAATGGTTCAAGATCCGCCGGCTCTTAAAAGAATATCGCTATCAGATTGAAAAAGAATGGTTCTTAAAAGAAGATGGTAAATACTATGTAATCATTAAAGCGGAACCAGCGTGGACACAGCCACAACGACTGAAACACCAGCAGCCTTCCATTCACGAATATATAAAAGAGATATCAGAAACACCAGCGAATCAGGCAGTTTCAGAGAAAGATATGGAAAGTATTTATGAACAGTATGGAAAATATCTGATTGAAACGAAAAATCCAGTATTAAAAGAATACCTCGAAAAAGAAATCACCAAAAAAGAAAGTATAGCAACAGAGCTGAAACAGTCCATAAAAGAGATAGAATCAGAAGAACTTTCAGGAAAAGAGAGGGGAAATATTGCGAAAAGACAGCGAAGATATCAGGAAATCCAAAAAGAGATAAGGGATATGAGAAAAGCGATTGGATAAAGGAGAAATATGTTAGCAGATTACCATGTACATACAGAATTCAGCAATGACTCCATTTACCCGATGGAGGAAGTTATAAAAGATGCCATCTCATTAGGTATCAAGGATATATGTTTTACCGACCATGTAGACTATGGTCCATACCGCGACTGGGATGATCCAAGAGGAATCCAGTATCGTCCAGGAGATGAAGGGGAGCCAGAGCGAGTTGCCCTTACCAATGTAGATTATAAAAAATATTTTTCTATGATAGAGAAAATGCGTGAAAAATATAGAGAGAAAATTGCAATAAAAGCAGGATTAGAGTTTGGGGTGCAGACACATACTATTCCAGAGTATGAGAAGTTATTTCGCAGTTATCCATTTGACTTCATCATTTTGTCCATTCATCAGGCAGGAGACCAGGAATTTTGGACAAATGAATATCAAAGTGGACGCACACAGCAGGAGTACAACGAGGGCTACTATAAAGAACTACTTTCCGTTGTACAGAATTATCACAACTATAGTGTGTTAGGACATATGGATTTGATTGTGCGTTATGATAGTTACGGTGTGTATCCATTTGAAAAATTAAAACCACTTCTCACAGAAATTTTAAAGACGGTTATCGCAGATGGAAAGGGAATTGAAGTAAATACTTCAAATCATAGATATGGTCTTTCGGATATGACACCATCAAGAGATATATTAAAGCTTTATAAAGAACTTGGCGGTACAATTATTACAATCGGAGGTGACAGCCATAAGAAAGAGCATCTTGGGGCGTATATTGATTGGGCGAAGGAGGAACTTCGCAAACTGGGGTATACACAGTTTTGTACATTTGAGAAGATGCAACCGATATTTCATGAGCTTTAAATAGGAATTTGCCAGTGAAATAATAATTGCCGTAGGCAAGAAGACGCACCCAAAGAGAGCAGGTAGCCTATATTTGTGACTCTATCAC
>OGWX01002789.1_pt1 | contig 10165 bp, 8 predicted proteins | sample 1576151 | NCBI WGS metagenome assembly OGWX01 (sample SAMEA3541591, study PRJEB24748) | human gut metagenome | biome: human gut; feature: human-associated habitat; material: faeces | place: China | collected 2012
TAGGCGGATACCCAGATGTTGACACCAACCGCGGTCTTATCCTTTCCCTTTTGTCCAATAAAAAAGAATGCCTGATAATAGCCGGCCGGTAAATCTCTGCGTAGTTTATAACTTAAACTAACAGTTTTTGAAGTACCTGCTTTTACATTTATAGCTTTTGGCTTAAATGAATTTGAATCCGTTTCAAACGGAAATGATTTTGAATACCATCTGATCGCATCGCTATCATCACTCTCATCCGCATCATCGGATTCTCCAAAATTTTCTGTCATTAAATCATCAAATTCTTCCGCATTTGCCAGCCAAATTTCCTTTAATTCCTGATCCCTTTTCTCATGTATATTATGAACCGTCATCTTAATCGAAATTTTATTTCCGGCCTTTCCGTGCGGCACTTTGCTGACGGTAATTAAATCATTGTTATATTTTGTCATATCCAGCATCTCCGCCTGCGCTGTCCGGCTTCCTCCCACTGCCAGCACCACAAAAAGCAGCAAAAACACCGCCCATCTCTTCCACTTTCTCATACCTCTCATTTTTCATACCTCCATATCCTCTCACATTAAATGCTGCTTTTATCAATTTCTCATTCTATCGTCAGCATTCCTGTGTTTTAGCCTTCTATTTTCCCATCTTCCTTACCCATTTGCCGATTCTCCTCTATCTTCACAATCTTACCATCGATAATATGGAAGATCCGGTCCGCATACGCCGCCAGATGGTTATCATGCGTGACCATAACCAGCGTCTGGTTCTGTTCCCGGACGATCCGCTGCATCAGTTTCAGCACATCCATCGTCGTGTGCGAATCCAGATTTCCAGTCGGCTCGTCTGCAAAAATGATCTCTGGATGTACCACCAGCGCCCGTGCGATGCCGACACGCTGCTGCTGCCCGCCGGACATCTGGTTCGGCATATGATCGCCGACTTTTTCCAGTCCGACCATTTTCAGATATTTTTCCGCCATCTCCCGGCGCCTGACGCGCGGCACACCGCGGAAGGACAGCGGAAGCGCTACATTTTCAACCGCATTCATCGTACCGAGCAGGTTATATGACTGGAAGATAAATCCGACCCGCTCCCGGCGGAATGCCACCAGCTGGTTCTCGTTTAATTTTTCTATGTGCTGTCCGGCTATGACAATCTCACCCTTCGTCGGCTTCTCCAGCCCCGCCAGCATATTCAATAAGGTAGATTTACCCGAACCGGAGGTACCTACAATCGCACAGAATTCGCCACGGTACATCGTAAAATCAACGCCGTTCAGCGCGTATACCTTCGTCTCGCCGACGCGGTAGACTTTATATAGATTTTTTACCTGTATGACAGGTTCCCGTTTCCGGAGTTCATTCTTCCCCGGCACTTTCCGCTCTTCCATCAACCTTCTCCATTTTCTAACTTATTTCATGCTCCTGAATATTCCATCGAAATCCATTCCTGACAACCTGGATTTATACAAGTTTCAACCATTGCAATTCCAGTTCTTCTTTCTACATTATACCGGATTTGTTTCAATTCTCCTACCTTATTTTTCTTAATGTTCCTTACGCTTTTCTTACCAGATTTTTCTCCCTGTCTGACCGTTCCTTACGCTAATCCATTTTGCCCTGGAAAGTCATTTTTATTTCCTATTTCATCGCAGGTAATCTTCCAGCCGTCATCACATTGTCCATATTTTCTATCCCCCCTATTCATATTTTTTATATCACAGATCATTAAAAGCTATAGCAATCCATCTGGAAATGTTTTATAATAGTTGGGAAAAATATGCCAATACGAATAGAGAAGGAGAATCAAATGAGACATTTGCTGAATCCACTGGATTTTTCCGTTGAGGAGATCGACCAGCTTCTGGATCTCGCTTCCGATATCGAAGCCAATCCAGCCAAATATGCACACGTCTGCGACGGAAAGAAAATCGCGACTCTGTTTTATGAGCCAAGCACCCGTACACGCTTAAGTTTTGAGGCTGCTATGCTGAACTTAGGTGGACGGGTTCTTGGCTTTGCTTCTGCCGATTCAAGCTCTGCTTCCAAGGGCGAGAGTGTGGCAGATACCATCCGCGTTATCTCCTGCTTCGCAGATATCTGCGCGATGCGCCACCCGAAGGAAGGTGCGCCGATGGTTGCTTCCCTGCACTCTTCCATCCCGGTTATCAATGCCGGCGACGGCGGTCACCAGCATCCGACGCAGACCTTGACCGATCTGATGACGATCCGTTCTTTAAAAGGACGCCTGAACAATTTAACAGTCGGTCTGTGCGGCGATTTGAAATTCGGACGCACGGTTCACTCCTTAATCAATGCGCTGTCCCGCTACACAGGCATCCGTTTCGTCCTCATTTCCCCGCCGGAACTGCGCGTCCCGGATTATATCATTGAGGATACACTGAATGCAAAGGGAATCGAGTACAAAGAGGTCGAAAACCTGGATGAGGCGATGCCGGAGCTTGATATTCTCTACATGACACGTGTCCAGAGAGAGCGTTTCTTCAACGAGGAAGATTACATCCGTATGAAAGACTGCTACATTCTCGACAAAAAGAAGATGGAGCTTGCCCGTGATGATATGTTTGTGCTCCATCCGCTTCCGCGTGTCAATGAGATTTCCGTTGAGGTGGACAACGACCCGCGTGCCGCTTACTTCAAACAGGTTCAGTACGGCGTATACGTCCGTATGGCTCTGATCATGACTTTACTGGAGGTGGAAAAACCATGTTAAATATCAGCGGATTAAAAGAAGGTTTTGTTCTGGACCACATTCAGGCAGGACGCAGTATGGATATTTACTTTAAACTGGGGCTGGACAAGCTGGACTGCCAGGTGGCTATCATCAAAAATGCGCGCAGCAGCAAGATGGGACGCAAGGACATCATCAAGATCGACGGCAGCCTTGATCTGGTAAATGTTGATGTGCTCGGCTACATCGATCACCGTATCACGATCAACATCATCAAGGATGGAAAAATCGTAGAGAAAAAAGATGTCAAGATGCCGAAAAAAATCACAAATGTCATCCACTGCAAGAACCCGCGCTGCATTACCTCGATCGAGCAGGAGCTTCCGCATATCTTCTATCTCGCGGATGAGGAAAAAGAGGTATACCGCTGCCAGTACTGTGATGAGAAGTATTCGCTGTAAATTCTCCTGAATATATCAAATGAATATCAAAAAAGCCATGAACGACTTTTCTGTAGATTTACAGATCATAAGCGATTTCATGGCTTTTTATTATTTTCCAGATTATAGATTCCAAAAGTGCCTACCCTTGAACATCTTAATTCCAGAACTCTGTCTTACCTTCCAGCCCGATACTCTCAGCCTTGAAGCACGGATTCTTGCCTTCCTTTTTCTGCACCAGGTAATCATCCAGACATTTGAGCGCTGTATTTCCCAGAATCACGATAACCGGCAGGTTGATGATCGCCATGATACCCATGAGGACATCCGCGAGATCCCATACCAGACCGAACTGGAGCTGTGCGCCGATGAAGACAACTACCACCGCAAACAGGCGGAACACGTTCATTTCTTTGTTTTTCAGTGTACGACCTGCGATGTAGTTGAGACATCCCTCACAGTAGAACAAGTTGCCGAGCAGTGTCGTAAATGCAAACAAAAGAAGTGCAAATGTAATGAAATACGGTCCGATCACGCCAAATACCGTTCCCAGCGATTCCTGTACGAACGGAGCGCCTTTCAGTTCTTCGGACGGAACGATACCGGTGCAGAGGCACATCATCGCGGTTGCCGTACAGATGAGGATTGTATCGATAAAGACGGAAAGCATCTGTACCAGTCCCTGCTTAACCGGATGGCTGACATCGGCTGCTGCCGCCGCGTTCGGTGCAGAACCGACACCCGCCTCGTTGGAATACAGACCTCTCTTAATTCCCTGCATCATGGCAGAACCTGCAAATCCGCCGAAGATCGCCTTGAAATCAAAGGCATTGGAGAAGATATTGACAAATACCTCCGGGAGTCTTCCGATGTTTAAGATCATGACCGCAATCGCCATCAGGATGTAGAAAACGCCCATAAACGGAACCAGCACGCCGGTAATGCGGACAATCTGTTTTCCGCCGCCTATGATACAGATGCCGACCAGAATCGCCAGAATGGCGCCGCCGATCATCGGAACCAGGCTCCTGTCCCCCATCATAAATTGATGGTAAAAGCCGTAATTCGACATGCTGTCAATCAGGTTAAAGGACGCCAGCATATTAAAACCGCCAGCATAAGTAGCAATCAGGGCAATCGCGAAGACAACGCCCAGCGCACGGCTCTTCAGCGCCGCCTCGATATAATAAGACGGACCTCCGTAGCTTCCGCCGGATGCGTCGCGCTTCTTATAAATCTGTGCCAGCGTACTCTCAACAAAAGCCGATGCGCCGCCCACAATCGCGATCAGCCACATCCAGAACACCGCGCCGTAACCGCCGATCGCGATCGCATTGGCTACACCTACGATATTGCCTGTGCCGACGCGGCTCGCCGTCGATACCATCAGCGCCTGAAATGCGGATACGGAGTTGCTGTCTGTCTTTTCTCCGACTACCCGGATTGATTCCGGAAGCAGACGGAGCTGTACGAAACGGCTTCGGAGTGTGAAATACAGTCCGACCGCCAGCAGCATGATAATCAACAGATAGCTGTACATAACATTGCTGATCACACCAACGAGTGATGCAAATCCTTCTAACATAAAATTTCCCCCTTTTCTTTTGTATGCAATATAGAAAAAAGAGCCGCTGCCAAATAAAGATGCTCTTTGGTATCTGCATTCGGCAACAGCCCTCTTAAATGATTTGAGCAAAACGGTAAGCCGGGTTATGTCGTTGAATGGTCATCTATCTAGTCCTGCTGTCGCCAGCAGGCTCAAGCGACCTACCCGAGAGCAGACGGGCCGCCTTGCGCTCTCTGTTCGGTCTTGCTTCGGATGGGGTTTACATGTGCCCCGGCTGTTACCAGCCGGGCGGTAGTCTCTTACACTGCCCTTCCACCCTTACCCGGTAAACCGGGCGGTACATTTCTGTTGCACTGTCCTTGGAGTCGCCTCCACCAGACGTTATCTGGCATCCTGCCCTGTGAAGCCCGGACTTTCCTCACCTGCAGCCTTTCGGTTCTGCAGCCGCGACCATCTGTCTTACTCAAAACATCCTAACTCTACCATATTTTCAGGCATTTGTCCAGTCAATCATACTTTAAAACAGCTTCCGCCGATAAATTCGCGCACAATCGAATTGTGCGGCACCTGTTCGCTGCTGACACCCAGAAAATAATCGAGAAATTTGAGCAGCCGCTTCGCCTCGTTGTACTCCGCCGAATCACGCGGAACACTATATAAGATCGGCTCCGCATACTGTTTGAGCACCGAAAGCTCATATAAAAACGCAGAGTTGAACATCGCATCCGCCTCTTCCTGATACGGGAAAATATTCCGCTCCTCGCCCCGGCGTACGGAATCCCACATCCGGATCGTGTCCTGTGCCGACGCACCGCGCGTTCTCGCATCGCGGACCATCCGCCGGATCAGACGTCCGTCCGTCGTCGGAACGCGGTTGTGATCGTCGATATTTAACTGGGTCAGCGCACTGATATAGATCTTAAATTTCTTATCACGCGGCAGTGAATACGACAAATCATCATTCAGGCAGTGGATTCCCTCGATGACCAGAATATCCTCCGCCCCAAGCTGCAAAAAATCGCCCTTATATTCGCGCTCGCCCTTGACAAAGTTGTAAACCGGCAGTTCCACGCGTTTTCCCGCCAGAAGTGCTTCCATATCTTCATTAAACTGTTTCACATCGATGCAGTTTAACGCCTCATAATCGTAATTTCCGTTCTCATCCCGCGGACTGTCCACACGGTTGACAAAATAATTGTCCACCGCGATCGGATGCGGTTTCATTCCCAGCGCGCCGAGCTGAATCGACAAACGGTGTGAAAAGGTCGTTTTTCCCGAAGAGGACGGTCCTGCAATCATGATCAGTTTGCGTCCGCTCTCATAAATCTGCTCCGCAATATCTCCGATCTTCTTTTCCTGCAGCGCCTCCTGCATCAGGATCAGGTCGTTCATGCGCCCCCGCGCGATCGTATCGTTGAGTGTTCCCACGTCAAATACACCGAGCTTGTGACCAAGCTTTTCTGCCTCCTGCTGGACATCAAACAATTTTTTCTGCGGATGGAACGGCTGAATCGCCTTCGGCTGCTTCTTGTTCGGCAGACGCAGAATAAATCCTTCCTCGTACATCTGTAAATCAAAATATTTGAGATACCGGGTGCTCATGACCATATATCCGTAGAAATAGTCGTCATAATCGCCGAGCCGGTAAACATTGACCCGCGACGCCCGCCGGTAATTGAACAAACGCGCCTTGTCATACATGCCCTGCTCCTGGAAATGATCCATCGCCTCATCCGTATTTTCACTGCGCTTTAAGAGCGGAAGATCCAGCTTTACCAGGCGCTCCATTTCCTCCTTTGCCTGATTTAAAAGCTTCTGGCTGAGTGTCACCTCGCCTTCCACTTCGACATACAGACCATTTTCCACGGAAAAGCAGACCGTCAGATTCTTTAGATGATCTTTCCCCACCACATCCTGAAAGGCTTTCATCATCAGAAAGACGGCACTTCTCTGATATGCCAGATAGCCAGCCGTATCTGCCGCTGTGATAAATTCCATCTGGCAGTCCTTCTGCAGTGTTTTATGCAGCTCCCGCAGCCGTCCATTTACCGAGACCAGAAGAATATCATTCTCGTAATTCTTCTGATATTCCTCCGCAATCTCCGCGTAGGCGGTTCCCTGCGGATATGTTTTTATCTCACTCCCAATCCGTACCTCCGGCATGTAATCCCCTCCCTAAACAATCTGGATTGGAAACGCCGGTTTCTCCCGCACAACCTTCACGGCATCACCCAGCTTCCTCATCAGATATTTCTCCATAAATTCTGTAAAAATGTGTTCAATTCCATAATGTCCGGCGTCAATGACCGCCATGCCCTGTGCAACCGCGTCGATTCCTTCATGGTGGCTGATATCTCCTGTGATATAAACCTGCGCCCCGGCTGCCAGTGCCTCTCCCATCGTGCTTCCTCCCGCGCCCGGGCAGACCGCCGCTTTCTGAATCACTGCCTCACCGTCCAGCTCACCGAAGACCGCCGCATACGGCAGGCCAAATGCCTCCTTGACCCGCTCGGCAGCTGCCTGCAGCGTCATCGGCTGTTCGAATCGTCCAGTGCATCCGATTCCGTAGGAAGTGCCGTCCCCGGTCTCTCCCATTTTCTCTAAAACCTCACAATCCGTCAGTCCCAGCTTCTTTGCCGCCAGATCTGCCATGCAGCCCGGCGCTGCATCGAAATTCGTGTGCATCGCATAGTAGGAAATATCATCCTGAATCATCCGCAGGACTCTTCTGCCGATGAAATTCTGATCGGACACCTGCTTGATTCCTTTGAAAATAAGCGGATGGTGCGTCAAAATCATATCCGCCCCCGCCTGCTCTGCCTGCTCAATCACAGAATCGGTGGCGTCCACCGCCAGAAAGATCGTCTTCACTTCCTTCCCGCTGCGCCCCGCTAAAAGCCCCGGATTGTCCCAGTCACATGCCATGCTGCGCGGCGAAAGTGTTTCCAGGATCTTGATAATCTCACTGCATTTCATGTCTCGTCTCCTCTATCAGCGCCAGATAGGCGGTCAGTTCGTTGATGCGCGCTGCTCGGCGGCTGATCGCCGTCTCTCCCGCTTCACTGGCTTCTAAAGTTTCCTTCTTGTTCTGGGCATCATTTTCTGTCAGCCCTGCCAGCACCTGCCGCGTCATCTTCTCTTCTTTCTCCAGATACGCAAGCAGCACCGGATCTTTCTTCCGGATCAAATCGGCTCCAAAACGGTAATCCTGCTCTCTCCCCGGCCGCATCGTGCCTCGCGCCGCTTCTATCACTATGTAATATTTTCCCTCGTCCGTCACCATCGCTTCCCGGAGAATCGAAAATCCCTGTTTTTCCAGAAAATCACAGATTTTTGCAGATGACTTAAACTCCTGGAAACCGATCTCAGGTTCGTCATGAATACTGTGGGAAAGTTCGATCAGCTGCGTTCTTAACCGCTCAGTCTCTTCACAAATCTTTTTCTTCCACTCATCCACAGAAATCCCTTTTATTTCTGTCATAATCCACACCTCCGTTAAAGGATATTCACAAGCTGCTTCCTATACAAACGATACAAAACAAGGCCGCAAACGTTCTGGCGCCTGCAGCCTTATTTTAAAACACAGCTTAAAGCAGATGACAAGCAGCCATATGTCCTGGTTCTACTTCACGCAGCACCGGCTTTTCCTGACGGCAGCGGTCGGTAGCATATGGGCATCGGTCGCTGAAATAACAGCCCTTTGGAAGGTTTACAGGGCTTGGGATCTCTCCCTTTGCATCAATTCCCTGAACCAGCGGCTTTTCGCCTACAGTAGGAACTGCTGCAAACAGCACCTTGGTATACGGATGTACCGGATTGGTGAAAAGGGTGTGTTTATCTCCCATTTCCACAATACTTCCCAGATACATAACGCCCAGTCTGTCACTGATGTGGCGTACAACTGATAAGTCATGTGCAATAAACAGATAAGAGAAATTAAATTCATCTTTCAGATCCATTAACAGGTTTAAGATCTGGGCCTGAATGGATACGTCCAGAGCGGATACCGGCTCATCGGCAATGATGAACTCCGGATTTACAGCTAAGGCTCTTGCAATACCAATACGCTGTCTCTGTCCGCCGGAGAACTGATGAGGATATCTTCCAGCCTGCTCCGGTCTTAAACCAACACGGGCTAAAATACTCATGCAGCGTTCTCTTGCTTCTTCTTTGGTCTTTGCAATGCCATGGAACAGAAGAGGTTCCATAATGATGTCAGCAACTCTCTGTCTCGGATTTAAGGATGCATAAGGATCCTGGAAGATCATCTGCATACTCTTGCGGTAAGGAAGAAGCTCATTTGGTCCTAAGTGGCTGATATCTTTTCCTTTATAGAGTACCTGTCCGGAGGTTGGCTCCAGAAGGCGGATAACGGTTCTTGCTGTAGTAGATTTACCGCAGCCGCTTTCTCCTACCAGACTGAAAACTTCCCCTTTTTTGATCTCAAAGCTTACATCATTTACAGCATGGACTACTTTATCTTCTTTTACAAGCTTTCCCTTTTCAAAACGAAGGGACTGCAGGAGGCCTTTTGTAAGGTGGAACTCCTGACATACATTTTTCACTTCAATGAGTGTCTCAGATGTTTCCATTTATGCTTCCTCCTGTTCTTTTTTCTTTAACAGTGGGAAGTGACATGCAGCCATATGGCCCGGTCCCACTTCCTGCATCTGCGGCTTTTCATGGCGGCAGATCTCCTGGCAGTATTTGCATCTTGGTGCAAAATAACAGCCTTCCGGCAGCTCAAACATATTTGGAACCATACCGGGAATATAGTCCAGACGGTCTCTGTCCTCATACAGCTTTGGAATGGAATTTAAAAGTCCCTCAGTGTATGGATGTGCATTATGATAAATAATATCCTCTGTCTTTCCGGTCTCTACCAGTTTTCCGCAGTACATAACATTGATCTTGTCAACCATCTGGGATACAACTGCCAGGTCATGAGTGATCAGCATCAGAGATGTATTATGCTCCTTCACCAGCTTTTTCATAAGCTTTAATATCTGTTCCTGAATGGTAACATCCAGGGCAGTAGTAGGCTCATCTGCAATCAGCAGCTTCGGGTTGGTAGCCAGTGCAATGGCAATGATAACACGCTGGCGCATACCGCCGGAAAACTGGTTTGGATATTCTTTTAAGCGTTCTTCCGGATTTGGGATGCCTACTGCATGGAGCAGCTCAATACAGCGCTCTCTTCTCTGTGCCTTGTTCATCTGTGGCTCATGAAGGATCAGCACCTCTTCCATCTGTCTCTGGATGGTATAAAGAGGATTTAAAGATGTCATAGGATCCTGGAATACCATGGAAATGTCTTTTCCACGGATCTTTGACATATCTTTTTCACTGATCTTTGCCAGGTCTTTTCCATCAAACATGATATGGTCTGCATCAACCACACCTGGATCTTCTACCAGCTTTAAGATAGAGAAACTGGTAACAGACTTTCCGCTTCCGGACTCACCTACGATACCTAAGA
>OGWX01002802.1_pt1 | contig 10143 bp, 8 predicted proteins | sample 1576151 | NCBI WGS metagenome assembly OGWX01 (sample SAMEA3541591, study PRJEB24748) | human gut metagenome | biome: human gut; feature: human-associated habitat; material: faeces | place: China | collected 2012
AGCAGCGGTCTCCAAAACCGCGTGCCGAGGGTTCGAATCCTTCTACCCCTGCCAAGGTAAGCCGTACACTTTCAGGTGTGCGGCTTTTCTTGTTGGCTGTTCGGCGTGAGCTCCAGTGGCGCTGTAAAAGCATACAATTCAGCCGCTGCTTTGGGGAAATATATTTTTCTTTGCAGCCCACTTGATTTTTTGTTTTGTTATAGTATAATTAACTCCGCGCTTGAGCAAAACAGGGTGCCAACCACCCTTTTTTTTACTTTTGCGCGTTGTTTTGTGTGGAAAAATGATCTTGTTGAGGGAACGCATATGACCAAAGATTTAACGAGCGGAAATCCGTTCAAAATCATCCTGTTGTTCACCCTGCCGCTGATGCTGGGCAACCTGTTCCAGCAGTTTTACAGCCTGGCAGATACCATCATTGTGGGCCGTTTTGTCGGTGTCAATGCGCTGGCGGCAGTTGGCGCTACCGGCTCGGTCAACTATCTGATCCTGGGTTTTGTTATTGGCATGTGCAACGGCTTTGCTATCCCCATCGCACAGCTGTTTGGTGCCCATGATGACAGCGACCTGCGCCGCCATGTGGCCAATGCAACCTGGTTGTGCATTGCCTGGGGTGTTGGGCTTACCGTTGTCACGGTGGCGCTGACCCGCCCCATTATGGAGCTGATGCAGACCCCGGCGGACATTATTGATGGTGCCAGCACCTACATTGGCTGGATCTTTGCGGGAATTCCCTTTGTTTTTCTCTATAATATGGTTTCGGCCATCATGCGCGCTTTGGGCGACAGCAAAACCCCGCTTTACTTCCTGGTGCTGACCAGCGCTGTCAACATTGTGCTGGATCTGGTGCTCATCATCAACTTTAATATGGGTGTTTTGGGTGCCGCTGTGGCAACCGATGTTTCGCAGGCAATCTCCGGCGTGATCAGCCTGATCTATCTGATCAAAAAGTTCAAGATCCTGCATATGGCGCGGGATGAATGGAAATACAGCCGCTCTACCTGCCGCCGCCTGTCTGCTATGGGCCTGCCCATGGGCCTGCAGTGTACCATCACGGCGGTGGGCAGCGTTATAATGCAGTGGGCCGTCAATGGGCTGGGCAGCTCTGTGGTTGCCGCCATTACGGCTGCGGGCAAAACCCAAAACCTGCTCGCCTGTGCGTTGGAAAGCATCGGCACCGCTATGGCAACCTATGCGGGCCAGAACCTTGGCGCGGCCCGGCTGGACCGTGTGCGCAGCGGTGTAAAAAGCTCCTACATTATGGTGGTTGCTTATTCCGTCCTTGCTTTTATTGCCTTGCACTTTGGCGATGTCGTGATCATCGGCCTCTTCCTGGATACCAAGACCGAGGTTGAGATCGTGGCGATGGCGCGGGATTATATGTTCTGGAACAGTCTGTTCTTTATCCCACTCGGCGCGCTCATCGTATGGCGCTATACCATTCAGGGGCTGGGCTATTCCACACTTGCCATGATGGCCGGTGTGGCCGAAATGGTGGCGCGTACCGTTATCGGCCTGGTGCTGATTCCGGTTCTGGGCTTTTTTGGCGCAGAGCTGGCCAACCCGGCAGCCTGGGTGGCGGCCTGCCTGTTCCTGTACCCGGCTTACCTGTGGACGGTCAAACACCTGGAAAACCGCCTGCTTGCCGGCCACCTTGCCATGCAGCACAGCGCGGTAGGGGATTGACCCCCTGAATTTTTATCACGATCCATGCTTTTGCCCTGCATGCCCTGCGGTATGCGGGGCATTTTTGCACCATTCCGGCATTTTTTCAAAAAGCTCTTGCCCTGCGGCGGCAAAAGCAATATAATAACTGTATATTTATTCATAGAGGGTCAGAGCGTATCGAATAAGCAAACAAGCGGGTGGAATATTTTCGCCACGTTTGCTTTACGGTACGCCCCAGCGGGCCGCATACGCCCTGTATGTGCAAAAAAGGGCAGGGGAAGTGCCGCACCGCACAACAAGAGAGAAGGAAGTAGTATTATGCCGGAAAAGAAACCGTTCATCACCCTTGAGCAGGCACAGGAAATTATTGCCGATGTGCCTACCCCGTTCCATCTTTATGACGAAAAAGGCATCCGCGCCAATGCACGCCTTGTCAACAAAGCTTTTGCATGGAACAAAGGTTTTAAGGAGTATTTTGCCGTTAAGGCAACCCCCAACCCGTACCTGCTGCGCATCCTGAAAGAGGAAGGCTGCGGCGTGGACTGCTCCAGCTACACCGAACTGCTGCTGAGCGAAGCCTGTGGCTTCAGCGGCAGCGATATCATGTTCTCCTCCAACGAAACGCCGGTGCAGGACATGAAGAAGGCGTATGACCTGGGCGCTTACATTAACCTGGACGACCTGACCCATGTGGATTTCCTCAAGAATGTGGCAGGTATCCCCGAAACGATCTGCTGCCGCTTTAACCCCGGCGGAACCTTTGACCTGGGCAACGGCATCATGGATAACCCCGGCGATTCCAAGTACGGCATGTCCGAAGAGCAGATGACCGAAGCTTATACCCGCCTGATGGCACTGGGTGCAAAGAACTTCGGCATCCATGCTTTCCTGGCCAGCAATACCGTTACCGATGATTATTACCCGGAACTGGCCGGTATCCTGTTCAACCTGGCTGTGCGTCTGCACCAAAAGACCGGTGCACACATCAAGTTCATCAACCTGTCCGGCGGCGTCGGCGTTGCCTACAAGCCGGAGCAGCGCTCCAATGATATCCTGGCCATTGGCGAGGGTGTCCGCAAAAAGTTTGAGGAGATCCTGGTGCCCGCCGGTATGGGCGACGTTGCCATCTTTACCGAGATGGGGCGCTTTATGCTGGCTCCGTATGGCTGCCTGGTTGCCACAGCCATCCACGAAAAGCACATTTATAAAGAGTATATCGGCCTGGATGCCTGCGCTGCCAACCTGATGCGCCCGGCCATGTACGGTTCCTACCACCACATCACCGTGCTGGGCAAAGAGAACGCCCCCTGCGACCATAAATACGATGTGGTCGGCGGTCTGTGCGAGAACAATGATAAGTTTGCCATTGACCGTATGCTGCCCAAGATCGATATGGGCGATGTGCTGGTCATCCACGATACCGGTGCCCATGGCTTCTCGATGGGATATAACTACAACGGCAAGCTGCGCAGCGCCGAAGTGCTGCTGTGCGAGGATGGCTCTCACCAACTGATCCGCCGCGCCGAGACCCCGGCAGACTATTTTGCCACCTTTGATTTTACCCCATTCTACAAAAAAATGGGCCTGTAATATACAGCCCAAAGTGAGGAGACGCTATGTTCCAGTTTATGCTTGTTGTCGGCCTTGTGCTGGCGTATTACGGCTATGCCGTTACCAAAAATCCCCGCATCTGGGGAGACCAGGGGCGGGACGCCATAAAAGAAGAAAACTGGAACCGCTATGTCCGCTATAATGGGCAGTTCGCCATGTATGCCGGCTTTTTGATGGCGGCCCTTGGCGCGCTGGATATGGCGGTCAATCTGTCCACCGCCATCTACCTGCTGATTCTGCTGGGCGGTTTGGCCATCCTTTTGTATCCCTTCGCCCACTGGATGCACGAAAACGAGGGCACCTGGAACCCCTGGCCCCGCGTGGAAACCGAAAAGCAGAAGCGCAAGCGCCTGATCAAAGAGCAGGAGCGCCAGGAAAAGAGGAACAAAAAGAAATAAGATGACTTTGGGTCACTTGATTTCCGTTGCTTTTCTCAGACGCTCATCTTATAAAAAACAGAGAACAAAAGAATAGTAAAACAAAAAGGGGCTGTTGCACATGCGACAGCCTCTATTTCTGTACGAATAGGCGTAAGAATCAAACAGTATCAATGTCCAAAACAAAAGCATGTGCAACAAATTTTCTCGAAAATCAGAAATTATCGATGGATTTGTGATGCACATGCTTTTTTGAAGTGTTTGATTATACGTTTAATTTTGAAAATGACTGCTGCACTTTCGGCTAAAACGATGTGCAACAGCCCCTTTTCATAATCTCTGAACCATTGGAATCCGCAGCTCTGCATTTCTATCCAAACATCTGCGTTCGTTTGCGGCAATTTATTCCGCGCAGCCGATATCCTGCGCAATTTCCTGCACGGATTCCTTGTCAAATTCACCCAGCGGCAGGATCAGCCGTGCCAGAATTTCCTGTGGCAGAACTTCCAGCAGGGCGGTCTGGTCGCACTCTGCGTGCTCTGGGGCGCACAGGCGGCACTCATCGGCGTCCTGCTCCACGCGGGCATAATGGCCTGTGGAGATAAAACGGCAGTCGAGCTTATCAGCCGTCTGCATCAGCAGCTGGAACTTCAGCAGTTCGTCCGCGGCAGTGTCCGCTGCTTCAATCACGTGCAGGGTTACATCCAGCGCCTTGGCGGCGTTTTGCGCGGTCTCCACGGCATCGTCGGCCATCCCGGCAAAATGCACCAGTGCGGCCTGTACGGCAAAGCCCTGCTCCTGCAAAATGCGCACAGTAACGGCAGCGTCCATGCCGCCGTTCAGCCCAACTAGAACCTTATCCTGCTTTTCAAATGTATTAAAACCCAGTGCTCCGTCCATAATATCCTCCTGTATCAGCGGTGCGCAGTGCGTCAGGCCTGCTTTCCGCCGTATTTTTTGCTTTGCTCCACGGCCAAGCGGTCGCAACGCTCGTTTTCGGGGTGGCCTGCGTGGCCTTTCAGCCAGTGGTAGTGGATCACATGCTTCTCGCTTTCTTCCAGTAGCGGTGCCCAAAGGTCGGGGTTCAAGGCGGGGGATTTGTCTGCCTTTTTCCAGCCGCGCTTGCGCCAGCCCTTGGCCCAGCCCTTTTCCAGCCCGTTGATCACATACTGGCTGTCGCTGTACAGGTCAATGTCACAGGGCTCTTTCAGCTGGCGCAGGGCTTCCAGCAGGCCGGTCAGCTCCATGCGGTTGAGACGCGCCTCGTCTCCGCCGCCGATGCCGGACTTCGAGGCGATGTGCACTGTGCCGTCGTGCAGTGAATAGTTGTGCTGCAGTCCGTATACGCACGCCGCACTCAACCCCGCAAATACCCACTGAGGGTGGATTGCGGACAGCGCGCGTATGACCTGCAATGACTGTTGCTCTCTGGTCATGGTGTTCCAAAGTGTTCGGTCGGCGTACAGGTTCTTATACGGTGACACCAGCTCCCCGGCATGCAGGCGACGTTTCAGGGCGCGTCGTTGCGCATCACTGGTGCCATAGCAGCAGCGACGTTCCTGCTTCGCCTGCTGCAGCAGTGCAGAAACTTCCTTGTGTTCTTTCATATCTCGACGCTAAGGGTGATTTTGATCGTTGCACAAGCTCAACCGGCAAATGTGGATACTATGTCACGCGAATTGTTGCTGTGGATAACTTAAATCGACGTCGACGGCTTTGCCGACGGTCTTGTCGGAGGCGATATTAGCCTAGGACACCTTGCTGCGCCGCCTTCCATACCGAAAACAGTCATCAGTGACACCGGGGGCATCTTCAGCGTACGTTCTTCACGAAATCAGCTGCCATTTCGTGAAAACCGTACGCTCAGAATGACTCAGTGTACGTTCTTCACGAGATGAGGCCCCATTTCGTGAAAACCGTACGTTGACGACGATTCAGTGTACGTTCTTCACGAAATTAGGGATGATTTCGCGGAAACCGTACACTCACCGCAACTCAGCGTACGGTTTTCACGAAATTATTGATTTGGATATAGGTTCCCCGTCATGAACTACAATGAATCGCGGCAAAAACGGAGAACCGAAGTCGGAGCGCGGCTGAACGGATATGGGTGTGACTGGATGGCTGTCATAGTGATGCCGGTTCTCTAACATACGCAATAACAACAACTGACAACAACAGGGGAGACAAGGATGGCGAGAAGTGCGGGCCGCACCCGGCCGGTGATCAAGGACGTGGCCAAACTGGCCGGAGTCTCGGCACCGACCGTCTCCCGGTATCTCAACGGCACCGTCAATGTCACCGAAGACAAGCGTGAACGCATCGCCAAGGCCATCAAGGAGCTGGGCTACGAGCCGAGCATTGTGGCGCGCGCTCTGTCGAACCGGGAGATGGACTCCGTGGTGGTGTTCGCGGCCAATCCTTCCGCCTTCTCCACGTCCGAAACGAACCATGGGGTGGAGGCCGCCGCCCGTAAACGTCGGTTCCTGCTCAATATTGTTTCTTTGGACGAGTCCGACATGGACTCCGTCAAGGCTCGCGTGCGCATGGGTTTGTCGATCAGGCCGGCGGGCGTGATCGTCTACGAGTACGACCGGGCCGGCATTGCCGCACTGGAATACATTCCCAAAGATATGCCGATGGTCGTGGTGGGTGGCAGCTTCGGCGACGGTGAATACCAGGTCATCAACGCCGAAAGGGATGGCGGCCGTTGGATGACCATGCATCTGCTGGATCTCGGCCATCGCACCGTGTTCCATGTGGGGCGTCCGGAAGGTCCGACCGATAACACCCGCACCAATGGGTGGCGTGACGCGCTCAAGGAGCGCGGCGTCACGGCACCTGACCCAATCATCGTGCCCGACGATGATTTGGAGGAGTCGGTCAAGGCTGGGCGCACCTTGGGCCGTCGTGGTGATGTGACTGCGATTTTCGCCGGCAACGACGAGACCGCCATCGCTGTGATCCGGGGTCTAAGGGAGGTTGGTCGCCGCGTGCCTGCTGACGTGAGCGTCGTAGGCTTTGACGACCGCAACTTCGGTGCCATGTGGAATCCGGCACTGACCAGTTACACCCAGAACTTCCTGGACATGGGGGAGCGATCCTTCCGAATGCTGTTCGAACAGATCCAGGCCAAGCGCGCCGGCGATGACGCGCCGCCCTCGCAGGTCGAGGTGGTGCAAGGCAAGCCGTGTCTGCGAGCCTCCGAACGCGCGTACGGCGACGGCGAAATCGCGTAGTCGATGGGGACGTGCGTATCAATCGATAGTGACTGTAGCGCATCCATATCGTGGTGAGGAGTCTCTCATGCCGAACTGTAAGCGCTTACCTTAAGTAGTTTGTAATATGGTTTACGTCATAAAAATAGATATTCTAAATCATAGTGTTTTGCAAGGGCTTTTGCGGAAAATGGCTATTTATCAACAGTTTTCGAAAAGTCCGCATGACGGGCGACTGTGAGCACGCTTTATGGTAACCGCTTTCCGTAGCATTATCGTTAGAGTATGACTTTTGAACAATCGGCAACTCTGAAGACTCAGCACCAGACCTCGGGCACTATCTCAGCGGCAGACGCCGCGATGCAATCGGTCCGCGACGAACGCATCCCCGGCAAACTCATCTGCGCGATCGTGGCCGTGGTCATTGTTATCGTGTTCGTCGCCATGCTCCACGCCCTACGTAACCGGAAGTAGGTTGTAGGCGGGATTGGTCTGACTGGTATCCGCCACAGCCGGGTTCGGTAGAGCGGCTACCAATCGGCCAGTGTCTCTATGGCATCGAGTCCTGTTCTGCGATGTTGTTCGTCAAGGTTGTTCCGGTAAGGTGATTCATCGGTGAGCATGTCGTACGGGAGCTTGATACGTCTGCGATCCGTGTGGCTATGTAGTCGTTAAGTTTCGGCGTCAGGGTCGCTGATGAGGGATGCGGGCATTGCGGCATCGTACAGATGTCTATCTCCATATCCGGCATGGTCTGCTTGGTATGTGGCGCTCTTAAGAATCAACGCGCCAAGCAGATCCGCGTCGGAGTGGGACGCACGTCGAGACCGCCCATGATGGCGTGCAACTGCACCATGAGACCGCCGGTGAGCAGTCATGATTTGGTAATGCGCTCGGCCACCATGTATACGATATTCCACGGATGAGCGCCGCTGGGGATTGCAATGCGGGGAATCATTGTCCATTTTCCTTGTTGTATGCCGTGATGAGTTCTGTAAGGGTTTCGAGCCCTGCGCGTCGTTCTCTCGGGTCGTTGGATTCGGCCAGATCAGCGGCGCATACGCCGATGGGCATGGGCCCCTGCCCGGCGGGCAGAAAATCAGCGAGATGCCGTGATTCGCGGGAGGTCTCGTACTGGCCCCAGCCCTTCTGCTCGGTAGTGGTACCGCTACACCGACTCTCCCCGACACTCCAGTGCCGCCGATATCAGTGAATGCCCAGCCTGATGTCGGTAGAGTAAAGGCTATTGGCTTGGTCTCGACGGTGAGACTTCTCCAATGGCCAATATGCACTGTTGCAAAGGAGTATGCGGTATGCAACCAATCAAAGCCATTCAATACGGCTGCGGCAAAATGGCGAAGTACACGATTCGCTATATGCACGAGAAAGGCATTCAAATCGTTGGTGCCATTGACGTGAATCCGGAAGTCGTGGGCATGGATGCCGGTGTGTTTGCAGGCATCGGCCCCATCAATGTGCCGATTCGCGCCGATGCCGAGGCTGTACTCAACGAGTGCGACGCGGATATCGCGGTAGTCACGCTATTCAGCTTCGAGAACGAAATCGCCACCATGTGCGAGCAGTGCTTGGCCCGCGGCATCAGCGTGATCACCACCTGCGAGGAATGCATCTACCCGTGGACCACCGATCCGGCCACCACGAACCGTCTCGACATCATCGCCAAGGAAGCCGGTGCCACCATGGTCGGCTCCGGCATGCAGGACATCTACTGGGTGAACATGGTCTCCACCGTCGCCGCCGGATGCCACAGCATCAAGAAGATCACCGGTGCGGTGAGCTACAACGTCGAGGATTACGGCCTGGCTTTGGCCAAAGCGCACGGCTGCGGTCTGACCGCCGAGGAGTTCGAGGCCGAGCTTGCGCATCCCGAAACCGTGGTGCCCTCGTATGTATGGAATTCCAATGAAGCGCTGGCCCAGAAGCTTGGGCTTACCATCACATCGCAGACCCAGGCCAGTGTGCCGTATTTCAGCGATGTCGACGTGTATTCCGAAACGATGGGCGAGATGATTCCGGTCGGCAAATGCATCGGCATGTCCGCCGTGGTAACCACCGAAACTAATCAGGGCATCACGTTGGAAACTGCCTGTATCGGCAAGGTGTACGGGCCGGATGATGGCGATATGTGCGATTGGAAGATCGAGGGTGAACCGGACGTGGAGTTCCACGTGGTCAAGCCGGCGACCGTCGAACATACGTGCGCCACAATCGTCAACCGCATTCCGGACGTGCTCAACGCGCCAGCCGGATATGTGACGGTCGATCAGCTCGATGAGATTTCGTATCTTACGTATCCCGCCGCGCTGTACGTGGCATAGACCCATATTTTCAAGGATGAAGGCCGGCACTCATAAGGGTGCCGGCCGGTATCAGGCGGCCAGAGTCGACGTGCGTGGCATCACCTGGAACTGGATATGGTCATGGGTGATGTCATCGGGCCGCTCATGCCGTAGGGTCGACTCGATCGGCGCCACCATGCGATCGATAACCGTACGCGCCATTGCGGGGACGTCCATCGCCACAGTGCTGATGGGTGGGTTGGCGCAGGCGGAGAAGGGGATGCCGTCGAATCCCATGAGCCGTACGTCGTCGGGCACGTGGATGCCACGTTCGGTGAGTTCGCGGAGCGCGCCGATCGCTATGGTGTCAGACATGCACAGTTCTCATGCTCCCCGCTGGCGGGAGCTGTCATGCGAAGCATGACTGAGGGTGGTCCACAGCCGCCAATCCGTAACATCACCCAACGCAGCATTTCACGATACGGACGTTTCCGTATCGTATTTTCGTGTGGTCAAATAGACATTTCGAGCGAAAAAGTTCGAAATACCCCCATAACTGGCCATAAAAAAATTGCTTGAGAATCACTATTGACTTTTATGGCGACTCGGTATATGGACACATGAAACGTAAATGACATGGAGCAACGGTACTGTGTCAACAGCAATGAACGAAGAGGCATGATTTTCTTACGTGCCCACAACCAATTGAGGTGATTTCGGTGACATTCAAAGCCCCGCTCGATCTCACGGTCCACGCTCCGGACGGTATGTATGATCCCGCCAACGAGCATGACGCCTGTGGTGTGGGTATGGTCACCACTTTGAACAAGCGTCCTGAGCGCAAGATCGTCACCGACGCCATTGAGGTGCTGGTCAACCTTGATCACCGTGGTGCCGTGGGTGCCGAGGAGAACACAGGTGACGGCGCCGGCATTCTGATGAGCATGCCGGATGAGTTCATGCGTGCCA
>OGWX01002805.1_pt1 | contig 10133 bp, 8 predicted proteins | sample 1576151 | NCBI WGS metagenome assembly OGWX01 (sample SAMEA3541591, study PRJEB24748) | human gut metagenome | biome: human gut; feature: human-associated habitat; material: faeces | place: China | collected 2012
GTGGAAGCCCGCCTGGACGAGCTGGAACAGCTCAAGCTGCGCCAGACCGAAAAGCTGGAAACCATCGCCGCCATGACCCAGGAAGATGCCCGCGCCGTGTTGTTGAAGAACATTGACGATGAGCTGACCCACGAAAAGGCCATGAAGATCAGCGCCTATCAGGCTAACATGAAGGACGAATGTGATGCCATCGCCCGTGAGCTGGTCGGCCAGGCCATTGCCCGCTGCGCAGCCGATGCCACCAGTGAAGCCACCGTCAGCGTGGTGCCGCTGCCCTCTGACGAGATGAAGGGCCGCATCATTGGCCGCGAGGGCCGCAACATCCGCGCTCTGGAAACTGCCACTGGCTGTGACCTCATTATTGACGATACGCCGGAAGCCATCACCCTTTCCAGCTTTGACCAGACCCGCCGTGAAGTGGCCCGCATGGCCCTGGAGCGCCTGATTGCCGATGGCCGTATCCACCCGGCCCGCATTGAGGAGACCGTGGATAAGTGCCGCCGCGAACTGGAAATTCAGATGAAGCGCGAGGGCGAAAAGGCTGTGATGGACCTTGGTATCCACAGCCTGCATCCCGATTTGGTCAAGCTGATCGGCCGCCTGAAGTATCGCACCAGCTATGGCCAGAATGTGCTGAACCATTCTCTGGAAGTGGCATGGCTGGCCGGCCTGATGGCTGGCGAGCTTGGCGTGAACGTTCAGCTGGCACGCCGCGCAGGCTTGCTGCATGATATCGGCAAAGCCCTTGACCATGAGATCGAGGGCAGCCATGTGCAGATCGGTGTGGATATCTGCAAGAAGTACCGCGAGAACCCGCAGATTATTCATGCAATCGAAGCCCACCACGGCGATGTGGAGCCCAAGACGGTGCTTGCCTTCATTATTATGGCAGCGGATGCCATCAGCGCAGCCCGCCCCGGTGCCCGCCGTGAAAACATGGAAAGCTATATCAAGCGTCTGGAAACGCTGGAAGCCCTGTGCAACGGTTTTGAGGGCGTTGAAAGCTCTTACGCCGTGCAGGCAGGCCGCGAGGTCCGCATCCTGGTCCAGCCCGACAAGGTTGGCGATGATCAGGTCATCCTGCTGGCCCGCCAGGTTGCCAAAAAGATCGAGGACGAGCTGGATTACCCCGGCCAGATCAAGGTCAGCGTGATCCGCGAAAGCCGCGCCACCGAGTACGCGAAATAACCAAAGCGAATAAAACAGATGCCGCACCTGGTATGGGTGCGGCATTTTGTATAAGCATTGATTTATCCCGTGGATGCTGCCATATGTTTAACCCTTACAAATGGGGCTCGGCTTGTTGCGGGAATGTAAATGCGTAATAGAGCAAAGCCACGGCGGGATGAGGACATCCGTCTCCGGCCTGAGAGCCGGGGCGCTGCCCCGGTTGCAGGGTTGCGAGTCAGAAGGTCACATTTGAGTTTACGAAAATGTGATGGCGAGCAATGCAAAGCCCAGTGGGTTTTGCAACTGCACGAGCGGGTTTGCTTTGCAAACTGACGGGCATTGCCCGTCAAGCGGGCCTCCGAAACGCGCCTGCGGGCGCAGCGCCCTACGAATATAATGTTTGTTGCACGTTATAAAATGTTTTGCAGGGAACGGTCTTGACCGTTCCGGGGCCTTGCGGCAAATGTGTTTTACGTTTTCCCTCGCAAACCTTGTTGGCTCTGCGCCCTCAATTTTCCCTCTTGCCAAGGGGCATAGAATACGATATAATAAAAAATAATTGTGCGGGTTTATGCCCCTGTGGGATGGGCGGTGACGCACGGCAAATCAGGCGGCGCGGTATAGGCGCTGCCTATAGTTCGCCGCAACTGCGGTCACTGAAAAGGAGCGTCATCATGAAAGGTATCATCCTCGCCGGCGGTGCTGGTACCCGCCTGTACCCGCTGACCATGGTCACATCCAAGCAGCTTCTGCCTGTGTATGATAAGCCCATGATCTATTACCCGCTGTCTACCCTGATGCTGGCAGGCATCCAGGATATCCTGATCATTTCCACCCCAACCGATACGCCGCGCTTTGAAGCGCTGCTGGGGGATGGCAGCCAGTACGGCCTGCACCTGCAATATAAAGTGCAGCCCTCCCCGGACGGTCTGGCACAGGCCTTTATCCTGGGTGAAGAGTTTATTAACGGTGAGCCCTGCGCTATGGTGCTGGGCGATAATATTTTCTACGGCGCAGGTTTCTCCAAGCGGCTCAAGTCCGCTACCGCCAACGCCGAAGCCGGCCGCAGCACTGTGTTCGGCTACTATGTCACCGATCCCGAACGCTTCGGTGTGGTGGCATTTGACGAAAACGGCCAGGCAACTTCCATTGAAGAAAAGCCCGCACAGCCCAAGAGCAACTATGCGGTTACCGGCCTGTATTTTTACAGCAAAGATGTGTGCGAAAAGGCAAAACAGGTAAAGCCCAGCGCCCGCGGCGAACTGGAAATTACCACCCTGAATGAGATGTACCTGCAGGAAGGCAAGCTGGATGTGCAGCTGCTGGGCCGCGGTTATGCCTGGCTGGATACCGGTACGATGGACAGCCTGGTGGAAGCCGCCGACTTTGTGCGCATGATTGAACAGCGCCAGGGCATTAAAATTTCCGCCCCGGAAGAGATCGCCTATAAATACGGCTGGATCAACCGCGGCAAACTGTTGGAAAGCGCCGAGCGCTATGGCAAAAGCCCCTATGGCCAGCATCTGCGCAATGTTGCCGATGACCGCCTGAAATATTGATGCGGTATAAAGAAAGAGGCACAAGATGAAAATTCTGATTACCGGCTGCCATGGACAGCTTGGAACCGAGCTGCAAAAACAGCTGGCCGATGAAGAATGCGCCCTTGGCCCGCTGCCGGAGCGCCTGCGCAAAGCAACGGTGATCGCCGTTGATGTGGATGAGCTGGATATTACCGACCGCGAAGCCACTGTGACCTATATCCGCCGCACCCAGCCGGATACCGTCATCAACTGCGCTGCTTTTACCAACGTGGATGGCTGCGAAACCAACCGCGATGCCGCTTACCGCGTCAACGCCCTTGGCCCGCGCAACCTGGCATTGGCATGCGAAAAGATTAATGCCCGCCTGATCCATGTTTCTACTGACTATGTATTCTCCGGTACAGCCAATGGCGGTGTGGCGCTGGATGAAAGCGCCCTGCCCGCCCCCATTTCGGCCTACGGCCAGACCAAACTGCTGGGCGAAACCTATGTGCAGCAGTTCTGCCGCCGCCACTTTATTGTGCGCACGGCTTGGCTGTACAGCTATTACGGCAAAAACTTTGTCAAAACTATGGTCAACCTGGCCAAAACGCATGACACCCTGAATGTTGTCAACGACCAGCTGGGCAACCCCACCAATGCGGTGGATCTGGCCTACCATATCTTAAAGCTGGCAGTCAGCCATGATTACGGCATTTACCACTGCACCGGCAGCGGCATTTGCAGCTGGTATGATTTCGCATCCGAGATCATCCGCCTGTCCGGCCTGCCGTGCACCGTAAAGCCCGTTACCAGCGCACAGTACAAAGAGATGAACCCCAAATCCGCAGACCGCCCGGCATGGAGCGCACTGGAAAACCGCGCCCTGCGGTGCAGTGTCGGCGATGACATGCGCGAATGGAAAGATGCAATTCAGGACTTTTTCAATAATTGGGATGGTAAATAAATGAAAACTTATCTTGTTACCGGCTGTGCCGGTTTTATTGGCTCCAACTTTGTCCACTATATGCTGGAAAAATACCAGGATATCCGCCTGGTCAACCTGGATAAGCTGACCTATGCCGGCAACCTGGAAAATCTGGAAGATATCAAGGACGATGCCCGCCATATCTTCGTCAAGGGTGATATCTGCGATAAGGCCCTTGTCACCGACCTGATCGCCAAATATGACCCGGATTACGTCATCAACTTTGCTGCCGAAAGCCACGTTGACCGCAGCATCCGCAACCCGGAAATTTTTGTTGAGTCCAATGTTCTGGGCACCGTCAACCTGCTGCAGTGCTGCAAGGATGCCTGGTACGATGCCGACGCCAAGACCTGGAAGGAAGGCAAAAAGTACCTGCAGGTTTCCACCGATGAAGTATACGGTGCCCTGGGCGCCGAAGGCTACTTTATGGAAACGACCCCGCTGTGCCCGCACAGCCCGTACTCCGCTTCCAAGGCAAGTGCCGATATGTTCGTGAAAGCATTCCATGATACCTATGGCATGCCCATCAACATCACCCGCTGCTCCAACAACTATGGTCCGTATCAGTTCCCCGAAAAGCTGATTCCGCTGCTCATCAACAACGCCAAGCACCACAAGACCCTGCCGGTTTACGGCGATGGTATGCAGATCCGTGACTGGCTGTATGTCATGGACCACTGCAAAGCCATTGATATGGTTGCCAACGGCGGCAAGGACGGCGAAGTTTACAATGTCGGCGGCCATAACGAGCGCCCCAACATCTTCATCGTCAAGACTGTCATCGAGCAGCTGCATGACCGCCTGAAGGATGAGGGCATCAGCGAAGAGCTGATCAAGCACGTGGCGGACCGCCTGGGCCATGACCGCCGTTACGGCATTGACCCGACCAAGATCAAGAACGATCTGGGCTGGTACCCCGAAACCCCGTTCGAGAAGGGCATTGTGCTGACCATTGACTGGTACCTGGCCCACGAAGAGTGGATGGACCACGTGACCAGCGGCAACTACCAGAAGTATTACGAGCAGATGTACAAAAACAAGTAATGCTGCCGCACATTTGTTAAATTCTGCAAAACACCCCGCCGCCGCTTTGCAAAGCGGCGGCGTTTGTGGTATACTAGTTCTGCGCTATAAACAAAAACTCGAACAGTGTGATGCGCGTACATGCGTGTTTTTACGATTATCCATTATTCTGAATTTTTAATGATCTTGAGGTTTTTTTGAATGGCAATTTCCAGAGAAGAACAACTGCGCAATAACCGCCGCCTTTCACGCCAGATCGTGGGTGCAGTGGCAATCGTATTGATTATCATTGGTCTGTTTACCGTATTAAGCTGGGTGGTTGGCGTGCTGCGCAGCGCGTTGGATGATACCGAACGCCGCCAGAGCTATGCCGACCGTCTGTACGGTCTTGTCATGTTTGACACTATGCCGTTTGACGATGTGAGCAAGGTGGATCAGTCGGAGTTTTTACAGGCTGCCATCTGGGGCGCTGTGTACCAGATCCAAAAGCGGGATAACGGCCTGAGCGACTATGAGCGCGACAGCGAAACCGGCTCCATCATTCTGCCCAAACTGGAAGTTGACACCTACCTGACCAACCTGCTTGGCCCGGATTACAAGATCACCGATGGCTCTTTCCAGACCGAAGAGTTCAATTATACCTATGATGAGGAAAAGCAGGGCTATCTGGTTCCTGTTACCAGCATGGTGGCTATGTATACCCCGGAAGTGGAAAAGATTTCCACCCAGAGCGGCAAGACCTATGTGATGGTTGGCTATATCCCCACCATCAACAATAGCTCCAGCGGCGAGATCAACCTGACCGCCCCCACGGAGCCGACCAAGTATATGGACTATGTGTTCACCCGCGGCGAGGGCCGTAAGTGGTATCTGAGTGCATTGCAGGAAAGCGATATGCAGCCCGAAGTGTCTGCTTCGACCGCAGCCCCGACCACCGATTCCGGCGACCCGCAGGAGTTGGTGCAGAACAACCTGGATTCCAGCATGGCCGATACCGGCAATCCCACAGGTGATACCGCAGACGGCACCGCTGAACCGGACAGCACGGCAGACGACCAGACCGATGCCCAGAGCGAACCTGAAGCTGATACCGGGGATACCGGTGGGGATACGCAGGATAGTTCAGGTACGGAATAAGCTCCTGCTGACAAAACGATAATCTTCATGAAGCTGCACAGCCCAAACGCTGTGCAGTTTTTTGTATGGTAGGGCGGGGTCACCCGACCCCACTGAAGGCGGCCCGACCGTACAATAAAAATGTGTGATATACCTTGCCCACAGTAGGGGAGCAGCGTCCCCGACACCGCAGACAAACCTTGCGGCAAATCTCATTATGGCAGATGTGCCAAAGCTCCGGAATGGTCAAGACAGCTCCCTACAGAGCAAGGTATCATGTGTACCAAACAGAAAAACGACCGGTGGAACAGCCAGCCCTCTGGCCGCCGCAGAGAAACGCTGCCAATGCATAAAACATGCCGCCGCGCAGTTATACTCCCCCTACACAACATCAGCTCAACAACAAAAATGACAAAATAGACGGCAGAAGACCGTGCTTTTTTGATTGACAAAACAAGCGCGGCGTGATAATATGATAGCTGTACATTGCCCTGTATTTTTAACGTTGAACAGATGTTAAATACTTGTGCAATGGCAACACGGAAAAGTAGGAGAACATAGCATGAGACGGACTTTGGCAGCGCCGGGCCTTGCAGCTGTGCTGGGTATGGCATTGCTGCTGACCGCCTGCGGTAAAACAAACGCACATAACAATACGGCAGGCGAAACGGTCAGCACGGCACTGTTTGACTTTTCCATTACGGATGTCAGCCTGGTGGAAAGCTACCCCGGCATTGATATCCCGGATGGCGAATGCCTGGTGCGCATGCGCCTGAACATCAAGAACACCAGCAGCCAGACCTACACGATGTTCCTGCAGGATTTCCAGATCCAGTGGGGCGAGGGCGACAACGATTACGGCACCTGCCTGAACGCAGTGGATGATACCATGATGCCGTATGCCTATGAGCTGACCCCAGGCCAGGAGCGCAGCGACTGGCTGATGGCTGAAATCCCCGAAGGCAGCACCAGCTGCACCATTGCGTATCAGGAATACAAGACCGATGGCAGCAAAGGCGATGCCTACTTTGTGGAGGCAGCTCTGTGAGCCAGCAGTCGCGCATTCTTGCAGGGGTGTTTTGCTCCGGTATGGCGGCGGCGTTGATTGCTATGGCGGCACTGCAACTGCCCAACTGGCTGCAGCAGCGCAAGATGGTGAGCGAGAGCCCGCCGGTGGTGCAGACTGCAGAACCAGAGCAGACGCCGGAGCCGCAGGTTACCGCGGCCCCCACCGTGCAGCCCGCCGTTACCCCGGAACCGCGGGATTTTACCGCACTGCTGGAGCGTAACCCCGAAGTGATCGGCTGGATCAAGATCGACGATACCGATGTTGACCTGCCGGTGATGCAAAGAGAAGGGGACAACAGCTACTACTTAAAGCACGACCTGGATGGCAACTGGGATGACCTGGGCCTGCCATACCTGGATTATGAGTGCGATATCCAGCAAAGCCGCCATTTGATCCTGTACGGCCACAACATGGGCGTGGGGGATACGGTGCGGTTTTCCAGCCTGCAAAATTACCGCGAGCCGGAATATTATCAGGAACACCCGGTCATTGAGCTGGACAGCCTGAACGGCGGCCAGTACTACAAGATCGTGGCAGTTTATGCAATTACCACGCGCGAAAGCGATGGCGATGTGTTCCACTTTAACCAGTATGTGAACTTTGCCGATGATGCGGCAGAGCAGGAATACCTGGATGAAGTGGCCAAGCGCGCGTTTTATACCACGGGCGATTATGCCCGCGCAGACGAACGGCTTTTGACATTGTGTACCTGTACCTATGAAATGTCGGATGCCCGCCTGCTGATTATGGCACGCCCGCTGCGGGACGGGGAAACGCTGACGGCGGATGAAGTTATCATCAATCCGGACCCGCTGCTTCCAGCCCGCTGGCCGGCCGGGGCGTAAAATTTTTATTTGAATTCTGGGCACAAAGGCAACAGCAATCCGTACCTTTGCGTTTGGGATATAATTTTGGAAAGGGAGTAAAATTATGCAAAAGACGAGCAGGTTTTCGCGTCTGCTTACGCTGGTTACGGCTGTTGCCTTGGCAGTTTGTCTGCCTGTATCGGCGTATGCAGAAACCGAGACCACCGAGGAAGCTGCTGCACCCGCAGTAGTGGAGGAGGCTACACAGGACAACACCGCTGACGAAGCTGCAAGCGAAGACAGCGCTTCCTGTGTGCGCGTGGTGGATGTTACCATTTTTATGGACACCACCAAGGGCCATTTCGAGAGCGATCCCGACAATGTTGCCCTGACTTATCTGAACCGTGCCGAGTTTGAGGAGACTCCGATCACTCTGCCCACCGTTATCGCAAACGAGGGCTGGGAGTTCAAGGGCTGGGACGTTTGGGGCAAAGAGCACTTTGTCCTGGGCGCCGATGCTACTGAACTGGGCACCAGCGGCCTTGGTGCATTCCCGGTTGGCAGCCTGGTAGGCGGTATCTACCTGTACCCCATCTTTATGGAAGCTCCGAAGCCGGTAGAGCCGACCGCTACCCCGGTAGAGCCGACCGCTACTCCGGTTGAGCCGACTGCTACCCCGGTTGAGCCGACTGCTACTCCGGTGGAGCCGACTGCCACTCCGGCAGAGCCGACTGCCACTCCGGCAGAGCCGACCGCTACCCCGGCAGAGCCGACTGCCACCCCGACCGAGCCGACCGCTACCCCGGTCGTGACCCCGACCACCCCGGTTATCCCGGAGACCACTCCGACCAATACTCCGGCAAACACCCCGACTGAGAAAACCAATACCCCGGACAATACTCCGACCAACACCCCGGATGTTACCAAGTCCAACACCCCCGCTGATAACTCCAGCAAGATCATCCCGCAGACCGGCGTTTCCAGCACCAACAGCGACTCTGTTGCAGGTCTGGTCATCGTTCTGGTTGCCGCACTGGGCGGCGCTGCCGCTTACCTGTTCATCAACCGCAAGAAGCTGAACTGATAAGTGTAAAGTGATAGAGCTTTGAATTATTTAAAAACAGCCTTCGGCATTTGCCGAAGGCTGTTTTTGTGGTAGTGCCCCGAATGGGAATTCTTTGGCTGGTGGGATAGGGAATAGACGAAGTGATTTGATTTTGAGATGTTGGATCTTTGCAAACTTTCGGAACGGTCAATACCGTTCCCCACAGAGCATTTGATGATGGGCGGAAAACCATAAAATGGCTGGTAGGGCCGGGGTCACCCGACCCCGCCGAAACCCACCCGGAGCGAACAATAAAAATGGGTGATGTGCCTTGCCCAAAGTAGAGGGGCGATGCCCCACAACGGGCCGGATATCTCACCCCGAAATATCACAAACACCCGCGGGTGCATAAAAAACATCTGTTACAGATACACCCTAAGCTTGGAACGGGAAAACACCCCTCCAGCCTCACCTGCAATGACAGCTCCCCTCCAGGGGAACCAAGCACAGACTTAGAGTAAGGGCAACACCGCACAATTCCCGCCTTACGGCTTAAGCACCGCTTCGGCGGCTGCGGCACGGCATCTGCGTTGCCAAAATGCTCGATAATGTCGGGTTGCGGTACCCGCATCGTGCTTCGGGGGCAAAAGCCCCTCGCACTCTGCGACCGCTGCCCCTGCTTCGGTTCGCTGTTTCCGCCACTGGCGGCGCTCACCTTTGCAGCATCCAGTATTATCTGCGCTTTTGGCTTAGCAGCTGCCGCACCTCGCTCGCCGTATCGGCACTTAGAATTATGCGGTATTGCCCATAGTTTTTTATAAAAAGAGCAAACCAATAAAAGCAAAGCTGCCGTCCCGTACTGATATGTACCCGGTTTTCTGGACACGGGTAAAAATCGAATAATTAAGAATCCATCATGGATGCTTCTCTGAATGTGGAGGGAGGTATCCATTTTGTTTTAGCTTGAATTCTGCTGTTATTATAATAGTCGATATAATCAGCAATGTGCCAAAAAAAGTACACGAGACGATATAAATAAAAACTCCCCGGACAACATCCGAGAAGCCCTTATGCTCATGATAACCATATCCCCATAACCGCTTTTTGTCACAAAGATGAGTTCCTGCGTTTCGTGGCAGTGCTGCGAAATCGCATTGGTATTTTTCAGATCACGAATTGGGATAATTTCGGGCATAAGCTCAGTTCCTTTCGTGGCTTTATTATGCCACAAAAAGGGCCGCACTGATAACATGTAAAACTGTAAAACAAAAAAGCTACATCCAAATTGAATGTAGCTTTTTTGTGGCGGAAAGAAAGGGATTCGAACCCTTGAGGGCTTTAGGGGCCCTACACGATTTCCAGTCGTGCGCCTTAGACCAGCTCAGCCATCTTTCCA
>OGWX01002813.1_pt1 | contig 10119 bp, 8 predicted proteins | sample 1576151 | NCBI WGS metagenome assembly OGWX01 (sample SAMEA3541591, study PRJEB24748) | human gut metagenome | biome: human gut; feature: human-associated habitat; material: faeces | place: China | collected 2012
ACTACAAAATATTTCTTTTTTTCTGATATTGGTTTCTGCATCTCTATTTACCTGTCCGTTTCTTAAAGACATTTGTATTTATACAATGGATATATTAACACAACAGATAGAAATACGCAAGAATTAAGTTATTACATACAACACAAAAAGACTGCTGCCAGACAGATCCAAAGATGGGCTTCTTTGTATCTGTTTCGCAACAGTCTTTTTATTGAAGGTGAGAGTACATTTCATTTTGTTCCATGCAATAAGGATTTCTTTCGGAACACTTTGTATACTACTCTCTGGTTTTAACGTTTTTAGGGGGATAATATAAACAAAGTTTAAATTAATCCCGCAGTCTTCATTTCTTTCCTGATCTTATCCAGGACCGGACCTTCAGGCGTTGGAAGGTTTGGTTTATACGGATCACCGATCTCTCTTCCCCGTAAATTTGCCATATCTTTTGCAGCAACTGGGAAACTTGCGCCATCCATTGACAGACGTACTGGATTCAGCTTAAACTGTGCCTCTAAAGATCCTTTCAGGTCCCCGGCAATATATTTATTGTATACATCTGTGATCAACTCCGGCATAAAATTAGCTGCTGTACATACGCCACCTACTGCTCCATGACATAAAGACGCATACAATAATGTATCTTTACCACCGAATACCTTAAAATCCACATCTCTTGTACGGCGGATAAACTCAGAAGTCTGGGTAATATCACCACTTGTATCTTTCATTCCCACAATATTTTTAACTTCATGAGCCAGACGTTCTACCAGATTACCAGACATGGTATATCCCACACGTCCCGGATTATTGTATAAAAGCATTGGCGTATCAGGGATTGCCTCTGCAATTGTTTTAAAGTGGCAGAACAATTCTGTTTCTGTCGGTTTTAAGAACATTGGCTGTAGAACAGAAACACCTGCTGCCCCGCATGCAACTGCCATTTTAGCCAGTCGCACACATTTTTTTGTACTGATGGCTCCGATTCCGAAATATACAGGAACACGGCCAGCTGCCTGATCTACAATAATCTTCAGTCCACGTTCCATTTCATCCTCTTCGATCACATAAAATTCGCCGTTGCTTCCAAAGGCCAGTATTCCACTGACACCGCCATTGATGACAAAATCCACCTGCTCACGCATTTTGATTTCATCAATCCATTCATTTTCATCAATAGGTGTTAAAATAGGGACGATTACACCTTTCATAAAATCTGTATTCATCATCATTCTCCCAGATTATTCTTTGTCTTTTACAACACTTGCACCAGCAATCTTTTCATAATATTTGATAATGCTGGAATGATCTTCCTTGTCACAGCCCTCTGATCTTAAGAACTGCATTACTTCCATCAGCTGGGCTGTTAAAGGAGCCGGTGAACTGATAGCATGAGCTGCATTTAATGCATTATTTAAGTCCTTTATATGCAGTTCGATACGAAATCCTGGTTTATAGTTTCCTGCTAACATCATAGGAGCCTTTGCATCCATAACTGTAGAACCGGCTAATCCACCGCGGATCGCCTGATATACCAGCTCTGGATCTGTACCTGCCTTCTTTGCAAAGATCAGTGCCTCTGATACTGCTGCAATATTAATAGCAACGATCATCTGATTTGCCAGTTTAGCCACATTTCCTGAACCCAGATCTCCCACATATACAACAGAGCCTGCCATAACCATTAACATATCATAGTATTTGTCAAAAAGATCTTTTTTGCCGCCCACCATAACAGATAATGTGCCGTCAATGGCTTTTGGTTCGCCGCCTGATACAGGTGCATCTAACATCTCGATTCCATATTTCATGCACTCTTCACCGATCTTTTTGCTTTCAGTCGGATCAATAGAACTCATATCAATCAGAACCAGACCTGGTTTCGCACCTTCCGCAACACCATCTTTTCCTAAAACGGCAGCTCTTACATGAGGAGAATTAGGAACCATAGTAATGACTACTTCAACCTGTGCTGCTACTTCCTTACTGCTCTTAGCTGAAGTTGCCCCACATGCTACCAGTTCTGCCACAGCTTCTTTATTTAAATCAAAAACCACTAACTCATGTCCGGCTTTCACTAAGTTTTTAGCCATAGGTTTTCCCATGATACCAAGTCCGATAAATCCAATTTTCATTGTATTTTCCTCTCTTTCATTCTCGTTTATGAATATCCCTTTTCCTGCCTCATCCTGCTTATTATTTCTCTGCGATTTCACCACCATAAGGAAAACCTTCCTGGGCTTTGCTGTGAACATTCTCCATTGTTACATTATTTACATTTCTCATGTAAACACCGTAAATAGGGCTTTTTAGCAGACCGTCTCCATCACAGGGGCGGATATCATAACCATCACAAGGCCATTTACTGTTTTTAACCAGGTCAACAGAAACATCTTTTAATGTAATTCCGTCTATATGTCCATCCTGTGAACCATAAATCAATACACCGCTTTCTCCTGTAATCTGGATATTTTCCAGTCTTACATTATGGATCTTACCAAACGCTCTCCCCTTATGACGTTCAATAGCGGTAATATAGATTCCTTCAGCATTTCCCCAATACTGGTCGATAAAATTTCTTGTATAGATCATCAGGTTTCGGATCCACACATTTTCAATATTTCCCTTATCACGAAGCTGAAGTGCTACTCCACGGTTTGAATTTCGGATCATACAATCTTCAATTATGATATTTTTAAAATCACCTTCGCTCTCAGTTCCGAATTTTATAGCTGCACTGGTAGATTCCAGGATACAACCACTGATGATCACATTTTCTGTGGGGCCATATTTCTGTTCTGCTTCTGTTGTTTTCAGTACAATACAGTCATCTGCAGCCTCAATATAACAATTCTGGATTCTTACATTCTGACAGTGATCCGGATCAATGCCATCACAGTTTGCAAGCTTTAAATTATTCAGGATCCGGATACCGTCAACCAATACATCCCGACAGCCTACCATATGAAGAGTCCAGAATGCAGAATTTTGCAATGTCACTCCCGTGATCGTAAAATGATCTACATTTTCTATATAAAGAAGCGGCGTTCTGGGATACCATGCACCCTCAATGTGATATCTGGTTTCAGTGCCGTAATAAATGGATTCATTTCCATCAATGGCGCCGTATCCTGTAATACGTATATTTTCTCCTGTTGCATAAATAAAATAATGTGCTGGTTTCCCATTATATTCACAGTTGATATAGGAGGGAATATCTGTTTCATTATTTGACTTATCCACTATAGAAATACTTCTTAGATCCTCAATCCGGTCACTTTGTTTCAGCACCGCACCACTTTCAAGATACAATTCTGTATTGGAGTAAATCTGGATCGTACCTATTTTATAGGTTTTTCCACCTGGTACAACAACGGTCCCGCCATTTTTTTTGCAGCAGTCCAGAGCTTTCTGAACTGCTGCCGTATCCAGCGTGATCCCGTCGCCTACTGCTCCGAAATCCCGTATATTTATCATATTATCTGTTTACCTCTTCCATTGCACATTTCCACAGCGCCTTGATGTATCCCATACTGTAGGTCCATGCTGTTGTAGAACCACCAGTTCCAACACCAGTTCCCCATAGCGGAACATGGTCTGCATGTAATACGCCATCATAATCTGCTTTTACAAAAGCTTTCATAATTTCATACATATTCATATAGCCATCTTCCAGAAGAGTTTCCTCAAACTGAGGCATTGGACTGCTTACATTGCGGAAATGAACACATAAAACCTTTTTATTTTCTACAAAATATTTAATGTCTTCCAGTACATTTCCGAAATTTTCTCCACCTTCCAGCCAGCATCCAATACACATTTTCATTCCAAGATAAGGACTGTTTCCAGCCAGTTCAAACGCATGTTTATAGTCTGCCGAAGAAGTGATCAGATTTGAAATACCACACAGACAGTCAACCGGCGGATCATTTGGATGTAGAGCCAGTTTCATATCAATATCTTCACATACCGGAAGTACACGATCCAGGAAATATTTGAAATTATCCCACATTTCTTCTTTGGTATATAATCTTCCATGTGTGTACGGGCGCTTTGCAAGATCATCAATATCTACGATCCTTGCAACTGCCCCTCTTGTGTACTCGCCTACTGCCCATTTGGAAGTCAGTACCTTATTCGGCTCCCAGGTCATATAACCAATGTGGATCCCAGCCTTAGCCAGTACTCTGTTAAAATCGTTAAAACGTTCGATTGCTTCATCTCTTCCCGGAAGTCCCAGATGGATCGCCGGACTTTTATAAATTCCAACATTTCCTGCATCTGTACAGGTCAAACCAAATTTGTCCAGTCTGTCCATAAAGCGCATTACGCTTTCATAATTACTATCTTCGTCAGAAAAGATCACATATACATATTTGATCCCCATTTCCTTGATCAAAAGTAATTGTTCATCTGTATAATCCGAATTAACTCTGGACTGGATCTTAAGATGTTCTCCTAACATAATCTTACCTGCCTTTTTCTCATTCTGTCCAATGGGTAGCTTCTGGAGTCCACTGTTCCAGACTTACATCATAGATTCCTGTATCAGCAAGAGCCGGATCAGCAAATGACTGGTAATAGATAACTGCAAGCGGAGTGATCATTACATAATCATGTGCCAGTGCAACTGCTGCTTCCTGTAATTTTTCTTTCTTTTCATCCAAAGTCTTAGCAGCTCTTGCAGCAAATAATGGTTCTTCAAATTCAGGAGGATCTAACATGATACCATGGTTTTTAATACCTTCTGTGGAATACAGACGAATGTAGTTCGCAGTAAAGTCCATTTTGCTTGCACCACGATTTGCGATAAATCCATCAATGTCATCCTCTTTCTGCATTTCTGCCAATGCAGATGCATCCATAGTTACTACTTCTGCCTTAATATTGATCTGTGACAGGATTGCCTGAAATGCAGTTGCAGTATCATTATCCTGTGCCTTGCAGTAAATCTTGGTTTCAAATCCATCAGGATATCCAGCTTCTGCCAGTGCAGATTTTGCCAGCTCTACATCATAATCGTAAAATTCTGTTCCCTCTTTGTAAGCCCATGAATCCGGTGTTGCAAATAAAGGAGTTGCTTCGCCAATACCACCGGAAAGAGCACCTGCTACATCATCCCATGGAATTGCATGCATAATAGCCTGACGTACCTTTAAATCTCCCATTGGATGCTTATCAGATTTACTGTTCCAGATAATATGCTTAATATCTGCTACGTTAGCTGTTTTACGTCCAATTGCTGTAAATCCTGCATCCTGCAGCTGTTTGATAATAGAATCGCTTTCAAATTTCATTGCAACACCTACTTCTTTATTCAGCATTGCAGACATCATGGTATTAACATCAGACATCATATCGATCTCTAAGGTATCCAGATATGGCTGTCCTGTAATACGGTAATCTGGATTTTTATGATAGGTTACTTTATTATCAGTAACAAACTCATCCATGATAAATGGACCTGTGCCGATTGCATGTGTCTTGCACCATTCTTCGCCGTTGTCATCATATGCCTTTTTAGATGAGATAAATACTGCACCGATTGCGCTATCCCAGTTGTTTGCCCACTCGTCAAATGTAATCTTTACTGTCTTTTCATCTACTACTTCAATGCTCTTTGGATTGCAAACCTCAGATGCTTTTCCGTTATCTACATACTGCTGGATATTCCATGCAACAGCTTCTGCATCACACGGACTTCCATCGCTGAATTTAACTCCATCTCTCAGTGTAATAGTAAAAGTCAGGTTGTCGGCATCTGTCTCAAATTTTTCTGCCAGCCATGGCACATAATTTCCTTCTTCGTCAGATCTTCCTAACTGCTCCAGAACCGGTTCTGCTGCAAACCAGTCACCAGTGGAAGTTGACTGCGGCATAAAAAATGTCTTCTGGAACTGGGGGATCGCAATCTTTAAATCTCCACCTTCTTTTAATGCACCTGCCGTTTTTTTCTCTTTGGTTTCTGCTGCGCTGCTTTCACCTGCTGTCTCCTGTTGAGCAGTTGTTTCACTTCCGCCTTTTGAAGAACCTGCGCATCCGCTCAGTGCCCCCGCACACATGGATGCAGCTAAAAGCATTGATACCATTTTTTTGAATCTCATAAATTTCTCCTCCTGCTTTTTCTTTTTTATTTAAGGATGTCTTTTCCTATTCATACAGGAAACATGCAACCTCATGTCCATTTCCAATATCTTTTAATGTAGGAACTTCCTTTTTGCACCGCTCTGTTGCATAACTGCATCGATCACTAAACGGGCATCCTGCCGGACGATTGGTAAGACTTGGTACCTCACCCCGGATTTCTACCCGCTCCCTGGTCTTTTCTACCTTTGGATCCGCAACAGGTACCGCTCCCAAAAGAACCTTTGTATAAGGATGAAGTGTATTGTTGTAAAGTTCTTCACATTCAGCGATCTCAACGATCCTTCCCAAATACATGACCAGAATACGGTCACTGATATGTTTTACTACTGCCAGGTCATGAGCAATAAACAGATAAGTAAGTCCCAGTTTTGCCTGAAGTTCTTCCAGCAAGTTAATAATCTGAGCCTGGATTGAAACATCCAGAGCAGAGATTGGCTCATCACAGATGATCAAATCCGGATTAGAAGAAAGAGCTCTCGCAATACCGATTCTCTGTCTCTGTCCACCAGAAAACTCATGGGGAACACGGTTTTTCATGGACGGATCCAGATCTACCATACGCAGCAGTTCATCTACCCTTTGTTCATATTCTTCTCTGGTCTTTACCAGCTTATGGATCAGCAGAGATTCTCCAACTATAGATTCCGCTGTCTGTCTTGGATCAAGAGAGGAAAATGGATCCTGGAAGATCATTGCCATTTTCTTTCTGTATGGATACATCTGCTTGTCGTTAAACTTCGCAATATCAGTTCCTGCGAAATCAATCTCACCTGTATCCGGCTGATACACACGCATAATGCATCTTGCCAATGTTGTTTTTCCACATCCAGACTCCCCTACGATTCCTAATGTCTCTCCTTTTCTAACTTTGAAACTGATATCCTCAATGGCTTTTACATCTCCGATATGTTTGCGCATCATTCCTTTATAGATCGGGAAATATTTCCTTACATCTTTTACATCCAGACAGATTTCATCACCGATTACTGCGCGCTGAGCTTTCTTTACAGGCTTCCCATCAATTTCTGCCTTCTTCATAACCTTTTCTGCTTCTGTTAAATGGCAAGCACAGAAATGGTCCTTCTCCAGTTCTTTCAATTCCGGCTTTTTCTGCTCCCGGCATTTGTCCATATGATACTCGCACCGGTCATAAAACGGACAATACTCAGGGCGAAGTGCCGGGTTCGGTGGAAGTCCCTCAATAGGGATCAGTATACGGTCCCTGTCATCATCCAGTCTTGGGATCGCCCGAAGCAGAGCTCTTGTATATGGATGTTCCGGATTTTCAAACAGTCTTTCTGCATCCGTTGTTTCAACAATACCCCCCGCATACATAACATAAATACGCTCTGCAAATCTTGCTACAATACCCAGGTTATGGGTAACGATCACTACTGCTGTATTGGTCTTTTTAGCAATATCACGGATCATTTCCAGGATCTGTGCCTGGGTAGTAACATCAAGAGCTGTTGTAGCCTCATCTGCAACAAGAACAGAGGGTTCAGAAGACATCGCCATTGCGATCATGATCCTCTGGCGCATACCACCTGAAAACTGCTGTGGATAATACGCAAAACGTTCTTCTGCATCTGGGATATTTACCATCTTCATCATTTCAATGGCACGTTTTTTTGCATCTTCCTTACTTAGATGAAGGTGTTCTATGATATTTTCCTGGATCTGAAAGCCTACTGTCAGAACCGGATTTAAAGAAGTCATCGGTTCCTGGAAGATCATACTGACTCTTCCGCCACGCATCTTACGGACTTCAGCACTGTTTGAACCATATTCCAGCATATTTTTATCATTTCCATCCAGATACACTTCTCCACCAGTCACCTTTCCTGGTTCCTGGATCAGCTGCAGTGCACTCATCATTGTTACTGATTTACCACTTCCAGACTCGCCTACGATTCCGATGATCTCACCAGGATTCAGATAAAGGGAAACGTCTTCTATTGCTTTAAACATTTTTCCATCTGTCCGGAAACTGGTTTCAATATGCTTGATCTCATATAAATGCTTCTCTGCCATCTTATGATTCACCTCTCAGTCTTGGATCCAACGCATCTCTTACGCCGTCACCCAACATATTTAATGAAATAACCAGGATCGCAACACAAACTCCAGGTACCAGAGCATATACCGGATTGTCCATCAGGAAATTTCTTCCCTCACTTACCATGCTTCCCCAGGAAGCCGTTGGAGCGCTGATACCAAGTCCCAGGAAGCTTAAACCTGCTTCGGCCAGGATAGTGGAACCTACCTGCTGTGTCATCATAACGATGATCGGTGAAATACTGTTTAGTAAAATATGTCTGAACATCAGACGGAAATCTTTATTTCCTTGAAGCTTTCCAGCCATAATATAATCTGCCTGTTTAATGGTAAGTACCTGACCTCTCATCATTCTCACATATCCTGCCATAGATGAGATACCAAGGATAATTGCCAGATTACGGATACCGCTTCCAAAAACGGCAGTTAATGCCATTGCCAGTATAATCTGAGGAATCGCACGGACAGCTTCCATTAATCGTGTGATAACATCATCGATCCAGCCGCCAAAGTAACCGGCGATCATACCAAGCACTGTACCAACTGCACAGGCTACAACAACTGCCAGAACACCAATGATTAGGCTGACTCTTGTTCCGTAAATGATACGGCTTAATACATCACGACCGAAATTATCAGTTCCTAAAACATGAGCCGCACTTGGCAGCTGAAGAAATGCTGCAAAATCAGGCTTGTCCGGATCATAAGGTGCCACAAATGGTGCAAATATGGCCAGAAAGATAAATATTAACACTATGATTGCATTGATCACTGTTACTTTTCTGGCAAATACTGTTTTTAAGAACTTTTTGATATTCTTTGTATCTTTCATTTTGTCCTCCCACTTATTCAAAACGTACTCGTGGATCTACAACTGCATACAGAATATCTGTTGCCAGATTTACGATGCATGATACCAGTGCAATGGCAAGTACACACGCCTGTACTACCGGAATATCTCTTGACTGGATCGCTTTTACCATTAAAGATCCCATTCCTGGAATATTAAAAACAGATTCCACAAACATAGAACCGGCGATCAGGTTTCCAAGACGCATTCCAAGGATCGTAATAACAGGAATCAGAGCATTTTTTAAAGCATGAAGATAAATAACTTTGTTGTTTGCAATACCTTTGCTTCGTGCTGTACGTATGTAGTCCTGCCGGATCACTTCCAGCATACTGGATCGTGTCTGTCTTGTAGTAGAAGCAATACCTCCAAGAGAAAGGCAAAACAGAGGCATGATCATCTGTTTCCAGCCTGCTGCATTGATCCAAGGCCAGTCAAAACCATAAGACGGAAGCCAACCAAGTTTCATTGCAAACACGAACATGATCAGTAATGCAAACCAGAACTGTGGAAGACAGGCAGTTACATTTGCAATAAGAGTTACCACTGTATCAAGAGGCTTTCCTCTGTTCACTGCACTGATCACTCCAAAAAGGATTCCAAATGGAACACTGATAATAAATGCCGCAATGGAGAAAAACAATGTAATTGGTATTCTTGCTGCGAGTACTTCGGATGTTTTCATATGAAACTGTGTAGACTCCCCCAGATCTCCATGAAGCGCATCCGCCAGCCAGCTGAAGTACCTGACGATCACCGGTTGATCCAACTTCAATTCATGGAATACACGATTGTACTCTTCCGGAGAAACTTCCTCACCCAGCATAGCGTAAACCGGATCACCTGGTATCATTGATACCAAAAGGAAAATAAAAATAGAAAGAAGAAATACCACCAATATCATTTGTCCTGTTCTTTTTAATACATATCCCTTCATTTTTTCGTCTGTCAGAACAAGTTCTGCACGTCCTCCCCTCTTCTTGATATCTTAATTTTAAATGTTTTTTTATAGGAATTCCAATCATTTGTAGCACATTTTTTATAGCCTGCGCCTATGGTTTATATAT